>Ga0209606_1000081_pt1 | contig 161309 bp, 131 predicted proteins | sample AD_UKC057_MetaG_FD_184412 | JGI IMG/M metagenome (GOLD analysis project Ga0209606, IMG submission 184412) | Active sludge microbial communities of municipal wastewater-treating anaerobic digesters from USA - AD_UKC057_MetaG (SPAdes) (version 2) | ecosystem: Engineered > Bioreactor > Anaerobic... | reverse complement strand
GTGTGGGGGGGGGTAGGGTAGGGGTGGCGGAAAGAGGGGAATGGGGGAAGAAGAAAAAAATTAACCACAAAGGCACGAAGGCACGGAGAAGAGGAAAAAGAGGGAGAATGTTTTGCCGCCTGCGGCGGCTTGGGGAAAACCCTTTGAAAAGGGTTGTTCCCCAAACCCCTTTCCTAAATCTTTCGTGTCAGCGCCGATGTCGGGGGCTGCGCCTCCGGCTTTGGCGCGTGTTATGGGAAAAGATAGAAGGGAAAGACGTGTTGGCATGTCCGGGCGGTTCGCGAATCGACTATATGTTTGCGATGATGATTAAGGGGGCAGTTTCAAAAGGCGTTGTGAGGGGCGTCGGGCAGAGAGGCGCGAGCGCCTTGTCGCGTGTCGCGTTTAAGCAATTCTTTTTCGATGGCGTCGATGGCGCGTTTTTTTTCCATCGCCCAAGCAGGGGCGATCAGGAGGTCGGAGGGGCCGTCGGCGGTGAGGCGTTGTATGACGATGTCGGGAGAGAGGAGTTCCAGATAGTCGCAAACGAGGGAGACGTATTCTTCGAATTTGAAGACAGGGATTTCGCCGCGGGAGTGGGCGTCGGCGAGAGGGGTGTCTTTGAGGATGTGGAGGAGATGGATTTTGACGCCGTGAACGCCGAGGTTAGAGAGGAGGCGGGCGGAGTCGAGCATCATGTCGCGCGTTTCGCCGGGAAGGCCGAGGATGATGTGTCCGCAGATTTTGAGGGAGCCGCGATCGATGGCGCGTCGAGAGGCGTCGATGAAAGAGGCCACATTGTGCCGTCTGTTGATGAGTTCGAGAGTGCGGTCGTGAGCTGACTGAAGGCCAAGTTCAATCCAAGTCTCTTTGTTTTGACCGATGGAGGCCAGAAGGTCGAGAACGTCGTCTGGAACGCAGTCCGGCCTAGTGCCGACGGAAAGGCCGACGATGTCTTCGCAGGCGAGGGCTTCGGAGTAAGAGCGACGGAGGGTGTCGAGGGGAGCGTAAGTGTTGGTGAAGGCCTGAAAATAGGCAAGAAACTTTTCGGCTTTATATCTGGCCCGCATGAATTCGGCGCCTCTGCGGGTTTGTTCGGAGATGGAGGCGCGCTCTCGTCTGGTGTTGGGGCTGAACCCCTGATTGTTGCAGTATATGCAGCCGCCTTCGCCCATAGAGCCGTCTCTGTTCGGGCATGTGAACCCGGCGTCTATGGATATCTTATAGACTTTGCAGCCGAACCTGCCTTTCAGGTAGTCGCTGAATGCATAGTAGCGTTTATCAGACATAAGTTTCCGCCGCTCCCGGCCAAGTCCCGGATAGTATAAACCTGAATGAGGCATAGGGAAAGACGAGGAAGAAGGGAAGAGGAAAAAAGAGGAAAGGCTAGGGGATGCTTTGCCGCCTGCGGCGGTTGGGGAAAACCCTTTGAAAAGGGTTGTTCCCCAACCGCCTTTCCTAAATTTCTCCTGCTAGCGCCAAAGTCGGGGATGGGCTTCCGACTTTGGCGCGTGTTCATGGGGAAAGATAAAAAACGGGGGGGGAAACGAGGGGAAAATGGGTTCCCGCTTTCGCGGGAATGACGGCGGAGGGAGGGAATGGAATGACGGCAAGAAGGAAAGAGGAATGACGGCAAGAAGGAAAGAGGAATGACGGCAAGAAGGAAAGAGGAATGACGGCGGAGAGAAGTAAAGGAATGACGGTAAAAAAGAAAAGAAGAATGAGGGCGCGATGGGTTGAAAATGGGTTCCCGCTTTCGCGGGAATGACGGCAAGAAAAGAAAAGGAATGACGGCGGAGAGAAAAATGTTCGGTTTGCCAAATAAATAAGAAGCAACTTGCTGATGAACAGCAATAATCACACGCGCGGAGGAAAAAGCTTTGTGAAAGGCGCGCGAGTGAAAGTAAAAATTTGACAAGAAGGCTAATTTTTTCCGCAGGCGTTTCTGACTGAAATAAAGGCGAAGATGCCGAGCAGTATAGCGCCTGCGGATAGAAGAAGGGCGGGCCAGAGGTCGTCGGTCCGGTAGACGGCGTTCATCCGATGCAGTGTTAGGGCCATGCGGGGATAGGCCTCGATGACGGGGGCGATCCAGTGGTTAATGAGCAACAGCAGGAGGCCCATCGCCCAAGAAAGGCCGCCGTACAGGGCCAGTTGGAACAAGCCGCCGGGGCCGCGCGTTTTGATTGCGTAATCGCAACAAATCACGACGAGGAAAGCCGCGCCCAAGCTGACAGCCGCCGCGGGAGCGGCGAGGCGGGCGAGAACGGCTCCGTTCCCGGTTGCCAAGCAAACGGCGGCTAAGCCGATCAGCCAACCTAGAGAGCCGATGATTATTCCTATATAGCCGCCTATTGCGCCCCATCGAGCGGCGCGGTCGGAGGGATTGGGATTATTCTTGTTTTCATTGTCCGCCATAGCGAGATCTCCCGGTTTTGAGCGGATCGAAGCGTTTAGACAACGCGTAGGCGTCCGCAGGTTGTTTATGCCGCCGCCGCCGAGACAATCGAAAGAGTCAGCGGCGGAAGCATTTTGCAAAAAGGTTCGCTTGCGACTTTTCAAAAAATTGGTTCAGGCGCTTGGGATAACTGAGATCGAGACGATATGGGATGATGTCCAAGCGCGCGCGACGCATTGTGAAAGATGAGAGCGTTTAGGTTTTTTTCGCGCTCATTGATGAGCGAAGAAAAGCGAGTTGAGGCCGGCGACGAAAAAGCGGCCGGCATCAGAGGCGCTCGTTCATCCATAACTTGAGAGTTTCGGGGCTGTCGAACTCGGACATTTCGAGAGGGGAGGCCGAAAGAAGCGTTTCCGCCGCGCGCGACAACTCGGTTGCGCGGGAGTTGCCAACGGATTTGTCGAGGCCGAGTTCGATGCGCCAAAGTTCGTTCTGGATGGAGTCGAGAGCATCGCGCCGGGCCGACCAAGCGAGGGACTTAGGGGGGGAGAGTTTTTCGGCGACGGCCCGCGCGACCTTTCTAACGCCTGATTTGAACATGAGGGTTCGCTCGTCGCCGCCGCCCCAGCCAAGTCCTTCGGGTCTGAAGCACTCGTAGAGGAATGTTTCGACGCGTTGTAGGCAAGCGAACAGGTAGATGTCCGGATCGGGGTAGGCGTCCATCGGGGTGGACAGCACGATCATCCTTGCCTCGTTGATCCCGCGCCGCTCGATGTGAGGAGACCTCTCGAAGTCGAACACGGCGGCGCGGTATCTTTCCTGCGACATGCCGATTGGAGGCCCGCCTAGCGCGGACTGGAACTCTAGCCGCGTGTACGGCCTCAAAGCAGTCAGGTCTTTTTCCATCGCTTCCATGCGGTTGCTCATAAAGCCGGTGATTTGCTTTTTGCCGACGGCGGGTCCGGCAACGCCATATATTATTGGGGACAATGTTCGTTTGTTCCCGGAGTATGATCGGCGTCCCGCTTCGGCTCTCCCTTGCCGCTACATTAATAAGTATCCGGTTTTCCATGATTTTTTGAACCTGCGGAGGCATCGTTTGCTGCGCAGCCATGTGTGCGGAGTGGTTGCGGGTTTAATAAATTTCACTTTTCCTATAAAATTAGGCGTGGTTCGCGGGATCTAGCGGCGAATTCGAGTTGAAAGCCGTCGCGGGAGACCGGCGAATGGGAGGCAAAGGATGTCAGGGCTGAGCATGATAACGGGCGGAAGCGGAATGCTGGGGCGAGAGCTGGCGAATCGGCTGGCGTCGCTGGGCCGACCGGCGCGCCTGTTTGATGTAGTCCCGCCGCGAACGATGCCGGAAGGCGCGGAGTATGTGAAGGGCGACCTGCGCAAGCCGTCGGACACGGATCCGGCGTGCGTCGGCGTGAGCGTTATATATCATCTAGCGGCGCTCGACGCAACCGCATCGGGCGACGAAATCCGGGCGGTGAACATAGAAGGGACGGCCAGCCTGATTGAGAGCGCGGCCATAGCCGGCGTTCAAAGAATTGTGTTCGCGTCTTCGTCGGATGTTTACGGTTCGCCGCCGCCCGAATCGCCCTGCCACGAAGAGTCGCCGCTTGTTTCCACGGGGCCGTTCTCGATGTCCAAGATCGCCGGAGAGGAGTTGTGCCTGTCGGCGGCAGCCGGGACTGACATGAAAGCGTCGGTAATAAGGATGCCGATTGTCATCGGCCCGGGACTGAAAGACCCGCACATAATGAGATGGATAGTGAACCGGGCGGTCGAGCACAAGCCGATCTTCCTCGGAGCCGGAGGCAGCGCGGTCAGGCACTATGCGGATTGCGGGGACTGCGCGGACGCGTTCATTGCCGCGGCTGACAACGACGTCGCCGCCGGACACTGTTTCAATGTTGGATACGACAGGCCGCATACGGACGAGGAGTTCGCCCGCGCGGTCGTGCGCGCGGCAAAATCTTTTTCAATAATCGTGCCCGCCCCGCGCGCCGTGTCAGACGCGGCGCTGCGGATCGCGCGCGCCGCCGGCGAAGACCCTGTTCCCGCGGATTACAGGGACGGAGTTTTCGGCGACTCATGGCTCGCCACGGATAAAGCGCGCGCGCTCCTCGGCTGGCGGCCTCAAAAACGACTCCCGGTCTCTCTGCACGACTTTATGCGCTGGCATAAACGCAACCTCCTGAAAAATCTCGGCTGAGCATTTCCACGCCGCAGCTAATAATGCAGATAAAATGAGCGCTTCACCCGGATTCGTCTAAAGAGCCGACGAACCGGGGGCGGTTTTCATGGCGGCGAACATCTTCTCGCCTCCAAGCTGCGCTTGGGGACGTTCTGCCACGAAGAATGGCGCCGATGTTCAGTTGAACTATGGCAAAAAAACTAGGCGGGGTCATCGAGAGCATGCGGAAAGGTGGAGGATCGAGGTTGAGTTTGTGAGCGCGCAACCGAGGATGCGGGGCGACGACAGGAAAATGCCGGAAGCGGAGGCGATTTCAAAGGAGGTTGAGCGGGCAAGCTTGATTCTTTTAAGGGCGTCGCGGGCGGAGTCGGGGCCGGGCGATTTGGATGGCGGGACGTTGTGTCCTCGCTCGAGCCGGAGCAGAGCGTCGAAACAGTGTCCGCGAACTACGCCGCGAAAGTATTTGAGGAACATGTCTCTGTTTGCGAAGATGTCTGCGAACCAGATGTCTTTGTCGAGGAAAGCGATTAGGCCGGTCTGATTGTGAAAGGCGCTGAAACGAGCGCAGAAAGAGCGTATAGGGGAGTCCCAATGCTCGTAGAGGTCGTGAAGGTCGAGCGCGCGGGATGCCGCGCCGGATTCACCGAAGAGTCTGACGATGTGTTCCCAGACATCTTTCTGATTCGGGGCGAAAAGGCCGCCTGAGCCGGCGGACTTGGCTGCGGAAGCCATGCGGGCGCGCCGCAGGCTTCCCATTGAGAAATCGGCGCGGCGGAAGGTTTTTTTGTCGTCCGGTATCGGGTCTGCGGCTCCGGGCCGGCAGTCCCAGCGGCGGACTTCGACGCAGCAGGAGGGCAGTTCCGCCTCGGCGCCCGGAGCGACGGCCGCCCCTGCGGAGATCAGCCTGCTTTGCGCGCCGCCTTCGAGCGTCTCTCCCTCAAGCGCGGCGAGCGGGCGCGGACCGTTGTTGACAATCAGCATACGTTCCATCGAGCCGGTTTCGAGCGCGCGCGCCGTCCCTCTCGCGATGCCTTCTGACAACGGCGAGAACTCCGTCCCGTTTTTCTCAAATTCCGGAGAAATCAGGCAGACTGGAAAAATCCAAAGGCCTTGCCACGAGGAGCCGTTTTTCACTGTCAGCCCGTCTAGGAAAGCGGCGGCGGAAATCATTCGGACTCCTTCGGCGGCGGCGGGATTCTTCAGGGCAGCAGTATCGAGAAGTTTTCAGGCGGGTCGGTTATCCTGATGAATCCGACGGGGTCATCGGGAGTTTCGAACCTTGATATGTCGATGGCGGGAACGGTTCTGTGCGGAGACATCCAGTGATACTTGAGGATGAGTACGCCGTTTTCGGCGCGTGCGTTGCGCACATCAATGCGCCCGTATCCGGCAGAGACATCGCCGCCGCCGCGAATGAAGTATGAAGGCTCGAAACCGGAGACCTCGAATATGTCGAACCTGCCGGCGCGGTCGATAAGAGCATAGTAGCCGCTGAATTTCGAGAAGTATTCCTTTGCCGTGCCGGACCAGCATACGATCCATTTCACGTTGTAAAGCTTGAGTCGGTTCAGCAACTCGTCAGGCCGGGAATCGGACAGAAGGGAGCCGAACGCGCGGGCGTCGTAGAAACCGGCGCGCCTGTGTTTGAGGAACACGTAAGGGTAGGGGCCGCCGATGAATTCGCGTCCCGTCCAGACTCCGAAGAGCGCGGGGAGTTGCGATTTGCCGAATATCTGGCCTTCGCTTTCCTCGTCCATGGAGCCGGAGTCTTCGAGCATAACGCGGGCGCCGGGGGGCAGTTGTTTCAATACTTCGACGAGTTGGAGCGCGTCGGGCGGGGCGGGTTGGCGCAGGAGGTTGTCGTAGAAGAAATGGGCGCGGGCCGAGCCTATGACCATGAGAGCGGCGCAGACGAGCGCTACGATCAGGGCGGCGGCGCGGCCCGCGGAACGGCGCGACCGGGACTCCGCCCATGAGGCGATGCAGACCCCGCCTGCCGCGGCCAGCGCGAACTGAGAGAGCGGGAAGTATCTGGACGGGTTGAGGGTCTGCCCTCCGGGGAGGAACGCGCCGTAGTAAGAGTAGAGCCAGAAGAAAGCGGCGAAGGCGGCGAGGAAGGCGGCGGAGCCGCGCGCGCCTCTGCGGCGCAGAGCGACAGCGCCCGCCGCGCCTGTTCCCAGCAGCAGCCAGAGCGTGGCGGCGTGCGCCGCTCCGAACGCGCCGCCGAACTCGTGGTTGTTCATCGAGACCGACGCCGTGAAGTAGTCTTTAAATGGCCGCCAGATGTCGAGGTTCATCCAGAAACGAGCTTCGGGAACGCTCTCCATGTCGGGCATGAAGCGGAACATGACGGCCAGCCACTGGATGTTGGCGAGAAGCATGGCGGCGGGGATGGCGGCGACAAGGACCGCCCTGAGGAAGCGCCGCCGCAGGAGCGCCCATGCCGCCGCCGCGAGGAACGCGGGAGCGAGAGCGACGGCGGATGTTTTGTGGACGAACAGCGCCAGAGCGCACGCGGCCGCCGCTCCAGCCCACGACGCCGCGCGGCCTTCTTTAGCGAATTTGAACACAAAGGACGCGGCGAGGAGTGACAGACAGGTTCCCGCGCCTGCGGTCGGCATCCCGCCGAGGAAAAACAGCATGGGCATCCCCGCCATGAAGTAAGCGCCGCCGAGGGCCATGCCGAACGCGGCCTCGCTCCGGGTCAGCCCGAAATTCCTCAGAGAGACCCACCAGACGGGGGCGAAAAGAAGCAGCCCGATGGAGATAAAGGCTTTCAGGACGGAATCGACGGAGGCGTCCGGGAAGAGGACGGCTAGGCGCTGAAGAGCGATGTTGCTGTTCCAGACGAAGCCCAGAGGGAAACCGGCCATGAAATGCGGGTCGTATCCCCAGATCGCGCCGGACGCCGCGTGGAACTCGCGCGCGGCTTCGCACTGGTATTTCAGCGCGGCGAAATCGTTGAACAGCAGAGGGGCGTCCTTCATCCGGAAGCTGCGCTCTGCGTTGCCGGTAAGCAAAACAACCGCCAAGCCCCCGGCGAGAACATATATCCACGCTTTCGACATTTTTTTAATCATCGCGGCCCCTCGCGGCGACGAAGTATCTCCGCCTGAATTCTTTGTCGGAAGCCGCCTTGCGGACGAACCATGGGACTACGGCTCCGGAGAAGAAAACTGAAGGGTTGATGTCGCACTCGATCCAGCAGCCGGGGCAGGAGAGGACTTTGCGGCGGACGGCGTCCGCGCGCGGGCCGCGCCACAGAGAGGAGAACGGCTCTGCGGCGGCGTTTCCGGCGGTTTCGCCGCGCAGTCCGCTGCAGGGGAACACATCGCCGCCGGGGGACATCCTGAAGTGGGCGAACATCGCCATGCACGGCGGGGCAGGCTCTGATTTGCCGCGCAGCAACCTGTTGGCTCCGCCCTCGTTGAGGTAGTCCTCGGAGACGTCGCGGAGGAAAGCTCCGGCGGAGCGGGAGCGGGCGCGCGCGGCGGCGCGCGAGCCTTTCGCGGCGGCGTGCGAGCGGTAGAAGCTCTCTATCTCCGCCCTCGTCATGTCCTCCTGCGTCTCGAACCCGCCGGGGGCGGCGTCCGTCTTGCCCTCGTGGTTCTTCGCGCCGAGGAAGACGCTGTGGCCGAGCCCGAGGCTTTCCGCCAGCCTGCCGACAGGCTCAATCTGGTCTAGGTTGCTTTTCAGCGCCGTCTGGTTTATCCCAGCGTGGAATCCGAGGCGTTTTTTCAACTCGGACAGCCGGCGGAGCGTTTCCATAGCGCGTTCGGACGCTCCGGGGACGCCGCGCGCCTCGTCATGGACGTCATTGAGCGCGTCGAGGCTGACCTGAATATGCAGCAGGCGGGCGAGACTGCCCGCGCTCTCGACCAGCTCCGCCGCCCTGTCCGGCAGAAGCCCGTTGGTGGTGACGTAGAAGAATCGCAGCGAAGGCGCTCGCTCCGCCGCCAGACGGAAGAACTCGGGGAGGTCGTCCCTTAGGAACGGCTCGCCGCCCGTGACTCGGACGACTTCAAGTTTCGAGAGGGCGGGGTCGCGGACGATTTCGCCGAGCCGAGCCGCGGGCAGTTCATCGCTCTGAGGCCAGCCGTGAATGTCGCACATTTTGCAGCGGGCGTTGCAGCGGTTGGTGATGTTGAGGGTCATCAGGAACGGAGGAGATGGCCGCCCGAAGGCTCTGCGCGCGCGCGCCGCCGCTATGTCCGCCAGCGTTCTAATCATCCCTTGCCGCTCCCGCGCCCGGCTGCCGATATCTCTTTCCTGAAACGTTTGAGGTCTTGATAGAGGATTTTCAGGTTGGCGGAGCTGATGGAGCTTGAGCGGCCTGAGCGCCGGGGGGCGCAGGACACCGTGGACTCCGCCACCCGCCGACCCGCGAGGCTCATCCGTATCACAAGCTCGCCCTGCATAAAAATCCCGTCGGTCGATGGCGGGGCGACGCTTTGGAGCGCGTCTTTTTTCAGCGCCTTGATGCCGCAGCCGAGGTCTCGCGCGGGAGAGCGGAAGAGCGCGCGTGCCATCGCGTTGTACGCCCAAGACATTGCGGACCGCGCCGGGCCGTTGGGGTAACTCGCGCGGCGACCCTGAACGACGTCCGCCCCCGCCAGCAGCATGTCCAGCATTGCCGGCAGGTCGCCGGGGTCGTACTGTCCGTCGCCGTCCATCACCGCGATTAGCGGGTGAGCCGCGCGCGCCAGCCCGGTGGAGATCGCTCCGCCGTGCCCCCTGTTCTTTTCGTGATGCAGAGCGGTCACTTCGGGATGCCGCGCCGCCAGAGCGTCCGCCGCAGCAGCCGTGCCGTCCGGGCTGCCGTCCTCGACGATGATGATTTCGAGCGCGCCGCACATCGGGCCTAGAACGTCCAGACACCGCAGAACCAGCGGCCCGATGTTCGCCTCGTCATGGTACGCCGGACATATAACGCTCACCGCCTCGTATCTCAATACCCTGCTCCGTTTGATTATCTGTCTGCCATGAATAAATCTTAACACAAACGGATAAGCGCGCCACCCGCGCGGAGAAATTGGGTTGCCGCCTCGCCCGCGCCGTCCCCCCTGCCGCCGCGTTTGACTCAGTTTTTTTTTGCCGATATACTAATAACGTTCGCGGGAGGAGAGAGACATGTATTTCAAGGAACCGGGACCGAAGAACACGGACGCCACGCTAGACATCGCGCTAAAGGAAGCGATGGCCCGCAAGATCAACCACATCGTCGTGGCGTCGACGAGCGGCGAGACGGGAGTAAAAGCGGCGCGCAAGTTTCAGGACTGCCCGGCCCGCGTCGTGGTCGTCACCCACAACACAGGCTTCTCTCAAGAGGGCGTCAATGAGTGTTCCGAGGAGAACGCCGAGTTGATCCGGCGCATGGGCGGTCGCGTCCACACCGGGACCCACATCCTGCGCGGTCTCGGCAACGCCATCCGCCAGCGCTCCGGCAACTACAGCGAAGAGCAGATCGTCGCCAACACCCTGCGCATCCTCGGCGAAGGCGTCAAAGTCTGCGTCGAGATATGCGCTATGGCGTGCGATTCCGGGCTGATTGATTTCGAGGACGTAATCGCCATCGGGGGAACAGGCCGGGGAGCGGACACCTGCGCGGTCGTCGCCGCCAACTCTTCAAACAAGTTTTTCGACATAAGAGTAAGGGAGATACTCGCGAAACCCAGCGGGTTCTAATAACACACACACGGGGAAACCAAAGCCATGCCAAAAGCGGCGAAGGTGTTGATATCGTTCATAGACGGCTCATATCTGTACGCGCTGTTGTCGAAGAAGCTCGAGCCGCATGACGCGCTCCTGATGTGCCACACGATAATTGGGCTGCCGGAAGGTTCCCCGACGGACAAGCCGACCATCGCCGCGGCCATCGTCAGGCAGACAAAGGCCGCCCCCCCCGTCGATTTCGCCATTCCCATGTCCCGCATCAACGGCATAAGCGTCATCGAGGAATACCTCGGCAAAGACGTCCCCAGCGACATGCAGGACATGTGGAAATAGCAACAATATCCGCCATGGATGTTGACGTAATTGACAAATACTGTGTTTTATGATAGTTTTTGCTCGGAATTAGCGAAAGGAGGCGTAAAGCGGGAAAAATCAGCGCTAAAATGCTGTTTTTAACGCGCGACTGGCTATAATTATCAGCACATATGTTGTTCGGGAGCAGGAGAAGGAAAGGTCTTGAGAATGACGGAACAGATGGCGAAAATTCTTAACAAAGATTATAAAGTTGCAGAAAAGCAAATGACGTCGAGAGAGCTTAACGCAATCCTTGCAAGGTTTAACAAGTTTATAACTGGCAGCGTTAGGATGAAGAATCAGAAAGTCGCCACAAGGGACAGCCTTGAAAAAAGGCGGCAAAAAGTTTCGATTTTGCCATAATAATTCTTGTCGTTACATTTTTTGTGTTTGTGTGATCGTTGCTGGGGCAATGCCGGCTGATGTTGCGGTTTGATTCGGGCTTTTATGGCAGCGGGGAGATATTACGGTGTCTGACAAAAACAACGAAAAATGGAATGTCCTCTTAGCGCTTTATATCCAAACTAAAGAATTGCTGATTAAGGCCGAAGAGCTTGATGTCGGCCATAACACATTCATTCAAACGCTTCAAGAACTCAAGGCTCTTCTTGATCACACAATGAGAATCAAAGCAGCGGAACTAGACATCTCCGCAGTTCCGAACAGCGCCGACAAGACAGAATATATTTCTATGAATTTAGATAAAGCTTGCGGACACGCATATAGAGCGTTTTTCGACACTGCGGATTGGTTCAGCATAATAATCAGAGAAAAAATCATCGAAATATTGAATCCCTATAGCAGAACGGCGATTATTGCCGCGATTCCCAGTTATTACTCTGAAATACGACCTAATATTGATGCGCTTAGCGCAGAAGTTGCTAACTTGAGACTTAAGAAGGACGTCGCAAACAACCAAATGCTGGCTAGCGTCCAAAAGTACGCCGCTACAATCGATGAAATGTTTGACGCGGCGATGGATATGCAACGGAAGATCGGCGCGTTGGAGGAATACAAATTCAAAGAAAAACGAAGTTCAATAAAGTATTGGGCCGTATATATAGGCGTGACCGTTTTTATCGGCATTGCATGCGTAGTTTTAGGTTGGATTCTTCAAACAAAAATAGGATGAACCGGATTTATGCCATCGCAGGCGGATCCGGATTTTTTTTGTGAAAAATCCGAGAATTCGAAAAAAGGGCGATCTACAACGTTGACTCATCAACTCGAACTCGGACACATGCGCAACTGTATGTTCCATCGTTCTCGCTCAATAAACATAGTATCTTTTCCCTTTCTTCAATTTCAGCCTGCATTTGTGAAATAGGCTGGCTAAACGCAAAGAAATGAGGATGCTGAATAATCATGGAGCTTGATTCCCGGTTCGCCGGAACCGCGCTGAAGGACTTTTTCATGGATGTCGAATGGCGCGACACCATGAACTACGCGGCGTCCGTGGCGGACGACAACCCGGCGTATTTCGACGACACGCGCCCCGGCGGCGTTATCGCTCCGCCGATGTTCTGCGAGGCCGCCGCGTGGCGCGTCTCCGAACGCATCCGGGATCACATCGACGTCCCCGGATTCCCCTTCCATCTGCTGATGACTCAGGTGCACTACAGCGAGCGCGCCGATTTCCACCGTCCGGTCGTCCCCGGAGACAAACTCAAAATTTCAGGCCGCATCGCCGCCATCCTTCCGCACAGGGCCGGAACTCACGTCGTTATCCGGTACGACGCGACGGACAAAAAAGGCGAGCCGGTGTTTACCCTCCACTCCGGGGCGATGCTCAGGGGGGTCAAATGCGCCGGCGGCGGCGCGGGGCAGGATGCCCTGCCGGTCGTTCCGCCTGCGCCTCAGTCGGAATCTCCCGCTTGGGCTGTCCCGGTAGAGATAACCCGTCTGGCCCCGCACATCTACGACGGTTGCGCCCGAATATTTTTTCCCATCCACACTTCCGAACGGTTCGCGCGCGGCGTCGGCCTGCCCGGAACTATCCTTCAGGGAACCGCCACGCTCGCCATCGCCGCGCGGGAGATTGTGAACCGGGAGGCGGGGGGCGACCCGCGCCTGCTCAAATCTCTCGCCTGCCGCTTCAGCGGCATGGTACTTCCCGGAACAACTATCAGCGTCCGCGCGTTTTCCCGCGAAGAGTCCGCCGGCGAGATAATCCTCCGTTTCGAAGTCCTCAACGCCGCCGGCGACAAAGCTGTCTCCCACGGCTTTGCCCGCGTCGCAAAAAACTGTTAAGAATAAATTGAAGAAATGCATTAAGGGAAAACTTTTGAAAAAGTTTTCCCTTAAAATCCCTTTCAAAATCTTTCAATCTAGCGCCGAAGTCGGGGCTGCGCCTCCGCCTTCGGCGCGTATCATGTGAAAAGATATTGGGAAAGGTTTATCAGGAGAAACGCATTCAGAATGGTTCTTTTTTCAGGCTGGAGTGATAAACAGCAATAATAAAAAATGCCAAACAAACGGGATATCGTGGAAGGCAAGGTCGGAGGCGGAGCGGTCAGTACATCTTCTTTTTTCGGAGGATGCGTTGTTTGTCGAAGATGTATTTGACGATTTTGTCCTGTTCGCCGGGGCGGATGATGTCGTATTTGACGCGGGTCTCGTATGAGACTTGCGCTCCGCTTTTGACTTCGTTGATGTCGGTGACTTTCCCGACGAGCGACACTTGAACGTCTCCGGGGAGCATGTAGGTAAGCTCGACGTAGCTGTCGGGGTTTATCTTGGCGATGGTGGCGATGACGGCGTCGCTCTGGCTGATGGAGACGGTCTCGCCTTTCTTGACGTCTGAGATGGGGGTGACGGGGTCGCGAAGGATGCGGTAGGTGAGGGGCACTTTGTCTTTGAGTCCGTAGGAGCTTTCTTTGGAGGAAGCCCTGAGCTGGTCTTCGACGGGCCGGTTCACCTGAATGGTGGGCGGGTTTCCGGGATGTATGGCGCTGACTTCGCCGACAAAGGATATGTAGCAGTCGTCCGCGTGTATGGTGATGTTGAGCGGGACCCCGCGTTTGAGGGCCGCGCTCGAATGCTGCGAGCCGGGCATCGGGAAGTAAACGGAATTGTCATTTTTTCTGACAATCATGCTTCCGAAGTTGTAGTCCTGCTTCATCACGGACACGGACATTTCAATCCGTTGCTTTATATGTATCTGATCCCATACTGACATAACTTTCTCCCCAGTCTTATTGACCGCAAGGGTTTTATGTAATAAAAAATAGCAATGCCTAGGCAAAAAGTCAAGGCGACAGCTTCAACAAGGAGGAAATGTCGTTATGGGCGTCATTCGCAGCGTGGGCCTTATCGCCCCGAAGGGAACAGGAAAAACATCACTGGCTGAAGCCATTCTTTTCAACGCCAAGGTTATAAAAAGGCTGGGCAGGGTGGAAGACGGCAACACGGCGATGGACTTCGATCAGGAGGAGATCGACCGGGGCATGACTCTTATGCCGTCGGTTTTCTCGTTCGACCTTAAGGGCGCGAAGATACACATGATCGACACGGCGGGGTATCCGGACTTCATCAACGAGACCCGCATGATGACCGGGATTTTCGACAACGCGATATTCGTGTTGAACGGGGCGGAGGGCGTGAAATCTCAGAGCCTGAAGCTGTGGAAGATGCTCAACGACCGGGGTATGCCCCGGATGATTTTCATAAGCAGCATGGACAAGGAGCTTGCCGATTACGGTTCGGTTCTGGATTCGATATCGAATGTGTTCGGGATGCCGGCGGCTCCGGTGACTATGCCGGTGACGAAGGACAAGAAGCTGGTCGGGGTAGTCGATCTGGCAAAGATGAAATATTACGCGGACAAAGGCGGCGGGGCGGTCGAGGAGTCGGACATCCCGGCGGATCTGGCCGACGAAGCCGCAGAGTACAGGGAAAAGCTGGTGGAGTCCGCCGCCGAGCAGAGCGACGAACTGATGGAGAAGTATCTGGACAGCGGGGAGTTGTCTCCGGACGAGGTTGAGAAGGGGTTGCGCGGCGGGGCGGCGGCGGGCAAGATTTGCCCGGTGTTCGCCGGTTCGTCCACGCTCAACATAGGCGTGTCGAACCTGATGAGCTATCTGGCCGAGCTGACGGCAGGCCCGGAGAGCGCGGCGAATTTCGAGGCGAAGGACACTGACGGCAATCCGGTAACGGTCGCCGTCAGCCCGAAGGAGCAGTTCGCGGGGATAGTGTTCAAGACGATGGTGGACCAGTACGCTGGAAAGATAAGCGTGTTCAAAGTGCTGACGGGGACGCTGAAGCCGGAGACGCCGATAACGCTGCCGAGGGTGAACCGGAAGGCTCGCGTGGGCAACCTGTTCCTCGTGAACGGCAAGACGCAGACTCCGACGGACAAGGCGGAGCCGGGCGACATCGTGTGCGTTGTGAAAGTGGACGACCTTCTGACGGGGGAGACTCTTTGCGATCCAGCCAGACCTATCATATTCGAGCTTCCCGCGATTCCGGAGCCGGTCATCGCTCTGGCCGTCGTGCCGAAGGAGAGAGGCGAGGAAGACAAGCTCAGCCGCGGCCTCGGAAGCATTCTTGAAGAGGACCCGCTGTTGAAGACCCGCCGGGACGAGCAGACGAAGCAGCTTACCGTGTGCGGCTCCGGGCAGATACATCTGGACTCGGTGGTGAGCAGGCTGCGCAGGCGTTTCCAAGTGAATGTTGACGTGGCTCCGCCGGAGATTCCATACAGGGAAACGGTGACCAAGTCGGCTAAGTACGTGGAGTACACGCACAAGAAGCAGACGGGCGGGGCGGGGCAGTTCGCCCGCGTGTTCATCGACCTAGAGCCGGTTGCGCGCGGCGAAGGCTACGAATTTGCGGACAAAATTTTCGGCGGGGTGATAGACCAGAATTTCCGCCCGTCGGTGGACAAGGGCGTGAGGGCGAAGATGGCCGAAGGAATCCTCGCCGGGTATCCGGTGGTGGATGTCCGGGTGTCGCTGGTGGACGGCAAGACGCACCCGGTGGACAGCAAGGACATAGCGTTTCAGGTGGCAGGCCGGGAAGTGTTCAAGAAAGCGGCTATGATGTGCAACCCAATCCTGCTGGAGCCGGTGATGTCGGTGGAAATCGAAGCTCCCGACGAGTGCATGGGAGACGTGATAGGCGACATCAACAGCCGCAGGGGCCGTGTGAACAGCACCGAACAGGCCGCCGGAGCAACCATAATCAAGGCGCAGGTTCCGTTGGCCGAGATGCTCAGGTACGCCCCCGACCTCGACGCGATGACTTCGGGGCGCGGCACGTACACCATGGAGCTGGGCCATTACGAGGAAGTGCCGAAAAGGGTCGCGGACGAGATCGTCGCCAAGTATAATAAACAGAGGCAGGACGCGGAATAAGCTCGCATCGAAAAATGCGGAATAATGATTTCTGTCGCGCCCGGAGCTGTTTGGCTGTATAATGTAGCCGGACAATATGAAAACAAAAGTAGTTTTCCTGATAATGCTGATCGTGGCGGCGCTGACGCCGGGGGCGGCGCGCGCTCAGATTGCAGCCGCCGAACTGATGTCGCTCGCCGTCAAACAGAATCAGGACGTCCTCAAGATAAAAATGTCGCAGACGCGCACGCCGACCGTCAGCAGGTTCGGCGCGAGGAACAGAATCGCGTTCACATTCGAGGACTCCGCCGCGATGTCGTCCCTGAAATCTCTGGCGGGCAAATCGAGGGGAAGCTGCGTCGAGAAATACGAGATACAGATGTTTATGAGGGGGGCGGCGACGATTCCCGGAGGCGGAGTATACGCTCCGGCGGCGCGCCCGACTCTGATACTCATCGCTTATGTCGAGAACGACGTGGACGCCGAAGTCTCCGTCGATTACGACGAGGTGACGATACAGTTCTTCCGAATCGGAGCCGAGCCGGCGCAGAACCGCCCGCTGCCGTTCATATCAATCGACGAGTTCGGGTTTTCCAGAGAAGGCGCGCACGAGGTCATCTCCATCTTCACTTCCGCGCCCATCACGCCTTCGATATTCGAGGCGTTCAAACCGCGCCGCCTTATGCTGACGTTCGACAGCGCGACCATGACCGACCGGGCTAGGAACCAGATGAAGAGCTACATGCAGACTCCGAAGCTGGCGCGCGCCGAGGCGTTCGACATCGCCGCGCTGCCGAAACCGTATGATTCGGCTGCTCCGGGCCGCGAGTTCCATTTCGTCGGATACCCGCCCCCGCTGCGCGCGGACGATTTCAGCATGTTCGAGACCGGATATCAGTCCAACTCGGCGGCGGTTTCTTTCTTCCTCGAAAAAGACGTGGACTACGCGATAACCCGCAAGGGCGGGCGCGTGTTGGAGATAATATTCACCAAGCCGCCGAAGGTCGAGCCGGACGCCTGTCTCGCGGTTCCTTCCTCCGACAATGACTACGCCCGCCCCGGCGCCCTGCCGGAGATTTATCCGGTCGAAGACGAAGAGGGCCGCAAGTTCAACGTGCCTCTCGACTGACCGCTCCTTTTTTGACACCTCGAATCCTTTTTGTTAAACTTCACCGAATTCGCTGAGAGGAATAGCGCATGGTTAAAAATGACGAATGGATAATTAAGACGGCGACGGAGAAACGGATGATAGAGCCGTTCGAGCCGGGACAGGTCCGAGACGGCGTCATCTCATACGGCGTGTCGTCATACGGCTACGATATGAGGCTGTCGGATATTTTCATGGCTCCCGTGTTCGACGGTCGCTCGGAGCTTGACCCCAAGAACAGGGACAGCGTCAGATTCGAGGAAGTGACGACGAGTTGTTTCGCGTTGCAGCCGGGCTGTTACGTTCTGGGCCGCAGCGTGGAATATTTCCGCATCCCGCGCGACGTGCTGACGCTTTGCTCCGGCAAGTCCACATACGCGAGGTGCGGCGTATTAATAAACGTCACTCCCTTCGAGCCTGAGTGGGAGGGGCATGTGACCATCAGCGTGGCGAACACGGCTCCTGTTCCAGTGCGGCTGTACGCGGGGGAGGGCATCGCGCAGGTGGTGTTTCTGGGAGCGGAGAAGGAATGCCGGACGTCGTACGCGGACAGGCAGGGGAAATATCAGGCGCAGCAGGGAATCGAGCGGGCGAAACTGTGAGGCGCGCGGCGCGCGCGCCTTTATAATGAATGAATAGAGCACAAGGAGAGAATGGAATGAAAATCAAAGCCGTAGCGGGGGACATAGCGGGACACAAATGCGAGGCGCTGATTGTCAATTTGTTTGAAGGGGTGAAAAAGCCGGGCGGGGCGACCGGGGCGGTCGACTCCGCGCTGGGCGGGGCGATATCAAAGCTGATCGCGCGCGGGGAGTTTTCGGGCAGGAAAGGCGAGACCGCCGCGCTGCCCGGAGGAGGGAAACTGGCGGCCGGGCGCGTGATAGTGGTCGGGCTGGGCAAAAAGGAGAAGTTCGACGCGGAAGCGGCGCGGGCGGCGGCGGCGGCGGGCATGGTTCGCGCGCGCTCGATGAAAGTCCGCGGCGTCGGAGCCGCGCTCACGGGAGCCGGGTCCGGAGGGCTTGACCCGGAAACGGCGGCCTGCTCGTTCGCCGAAGGCGCCATCCTCGGCCTCTACAAATTCGACAAATATAAAACCAAGGACGCAAAAGACAAAACCTCGGAGGTCGGGATTTCCGAGTTGGCGATAGTGACGAACGACGCGGCGGCGGCGCGCGCGGCGGGCAAAGGGATTAAACTGGGCGAGATTCTTGCGAACGCCGCGAACGCGGCGCGCGACCTCGTCAACGAGCCGCCGAACGTTTTGAACCCGGCTGAGCTTGCTTCTCGCGCCCGCGCGATGGCGAGGAAGCGCGGACTCAAGACAACCGTGTTCGGCAAGAAAGACATCGAAAGGATGAAGATGGGGGCGTTGCTGGCTGTCAACCAAGGCTCGGTCAACCCGCCAGCGTTCATCGTCATTGAATACAAAGGCGACCCGAAATCTAAAAAGACCGCCGCGTTCGTCGGCAAGGGAATCACGTTCGACTCCGGCGGGCTGTCCCTCAAACCGCCCAACTCGATGGAGGACATGAAGTCCGATATGTCGGGCGCGGCGGCGGCGATAGAGGCGATGGATGCCATATCGCAACTTGCCCCCAAGATTAATATAACCGCGATTATTCCCGCGACGGAAAACATGCCGGACGGCGGCGCGGTCAGGGTGGGCGACATCGTGCGCGCGATGAACGGGCGCGCCATCGAGATTCTCAACACGGACGCCGAGGGCAGGCTCATTCTTGCGGACGCGATATGCTACGCGGTAAGCAAAGGGATGTCGCCGATTGTGGATTTGGCGACTCTGACCGGGGCGTGCGTGGTCGCGCTGGGGAGCGTCAGGGCCGGACTGTTCTCGACAGACGACAAGCTGGCGGCCAAAGTGGAGGCGGCGGCGGAACTGGCGGGCGAACGCGTCTGGCGCATGCCCACGGACGACGACTACAAAGAGTTCATCAAGAGCGACATAGCGGACATAAAGAATGTCGGCAACAGATACGCCGGAGCGACCACCGGCTCGCTGTTCCTCGAATATTTCACGGACGGAACGCCGTGGGCGCACTTGGACATCGCCGGAACGGCGTACATGGACAAGAAGACGGGCTACTACGTCAAAGGCGGAACGGGGACGGGGGTCAGGACGCTGGTCCGGCTGGCGCTCGACATGGCGCGCGGATGACGGCGACCGGGGGAAAGACGGGGCGCGGAGGATGGGGCGCATGAAATCAGGCTCGCCCGGCGGCGCGGACCCGGCGCATCCGCCCTACCTCAAATGGTCTCTCAAAGACCGGCCCGACCCTCTGCGAAAAATTCTCATGGGCGCCTACATGGGCCGCGCCATCGACGTCATCGATTTCTACGAATTCCTCGCGCGAACCGTCAGAATACCGCTAATCGGCAAATATTTCTTCAAACCTATCATCAACCTTTACGGGGCGAAATATCACTCCGGCAGGGCGACGCCGCTCAGGGACGTTCTGCCGCTGCTGGCCGAGGCGAAATCGCTGGCGGTTTCCGAGTGCTCGTGCCGGGCGCGTATGGGGGCCTGCTCCCACTCGACCCGCACATGCCTGAAGATTAACACCGGCGCCGAGGTCGAGGAGCGCAAAGGGCAGCTCAAGAGCGAAAGAGTCGACGCCGCAGAGGCCGCCCGCATCGTCTCTAAGGCGTTCGACGACGGCCTTATGCTTCAGGTCGAGTGGTGCATCGAGCCTTACACCTACTGCGTGTGCTGCTGCTGCGAGTGCTGCTGCGTGACGCGGCGGCTGCGGTTCGACAGCGGGATCGAGAGCGGGGTGTCCCCGAGCGAGTATCTGGCCGAGATAGACGCTGCGGCCTGCTCGCGCTGCGGCGCGTGCGAGCGTCTGTGTCCGGGCCGCGCGATAACGATTCCGCAATTCGGAGCCGGCGACCCTTCCGTGCGCGAAAAAGACTGCGTGGGCTGCGGGCTGTGCGAACACCACTGCCCGGCGGGGGCGATTTCGCTGCGCTCCGTCCGCCCGCCCGCCGTCGCTCGCGACCGCGGCTGGTTCCACCACTTCATCATTTACCTTTCGTGCTACCTCGTTCTGGCCCCGCACTTCTACGTCTACCTTTTCCTCAAAGGCGGCCCCAGCGACCGCTCCCGCCCCCTCGACTGGTGACGATCAAAGAGCGCGATCCAATGTTATGCAATAGCAACGAAGCAGCATTAACGATGTTTTCTGCAAGTTGGCGGGGAAACCATTTTTTGCAAAAATAGGTTTCCCCGCGCCCCTTCCAAAAAAACACCCGGACGCCGATTTTGCTGAACTTCGTTCATTGCAAAATCGGCTCTTGTTTGTTTATCGGAAAATCACAGACAAGGTCGGTGGTCGTTTATTTGCAAAAACGCGTATAGGCTAGCGGGCCTAAACCATACTTTGATAATCACTAAACAAACGTGAAAGATTTGGGAAAGGGGTTTGGGGGACAACCCTTTTCGAAGGGTTTTCCACAACCGCCGCAGGCGGCCGCATCATTCCTCGTATTGCTGCTCGTCAACAACGCGCATCGCGTTCATTTTATTTCCGGGAGGAAGAAGCGGTCGCGGGAGAGCATGGCGGGGGCGGCGGCGACGGCGATTCCGGCGAACACCTGACGGGAGCGTTTTGCGGACAGGCCGAGGTCGGGGTTTTCTCCTATGGCTTTCTGGACGAGTTGTATCAGGGGGAGCGGGGGAGGGGCCCACGGGGCGAAGTTTCGCATGCCGGCCAGCGTCAGCAGGCATCCGTTGCAGTAGCAGACAGTGGCGTCGGAGCGCGGCACGGCTGACTCTAGGGTTCTGCGAAATCCAGCGCGGGCGAGGTCTATCATCGCGTATCTGGAACACCCGGCGGCCACGCCGCAGCAGCCGGACTCTTTTTTCGTCAGCTTCATCTCGACCACCTTCGCGCCGAGTCTTTTCAGCAGCGCGCGCGGCGAGTCGTACATCCGCTCGTCCATCGTTTTCAGGTGGCACGAGTCCTGAATTGATACCGTCATGTTGAGAGGAGCGCGGACTTCCAGTTCTCCGGAGTCGAACTTCTCGGCGAGCCAGTCGGTTATGAGAACGGCCTCGAAGTCGAACTTCACGCCGAATTCCTTAGGATAGATGTTCGAGAGCATGTTCATGCAAGCGGCGCAGGGGAAGACGATTCTGCGGGCGTTGAGGCCGCTGAAGACGCGGCGCATCTTGAGCGCCGACTGTCTCGCGGCGGCGAACAGGCCCATGCGGTAGAACATCTCGCCGCAGCAGTATTCGAAAGAGCCGAAAGCGGGCAGGCTGTCGAACGCGCGCGATTGGAGGGTTTCGGCGATGACGAGCGTGTTGCATCCTGTGAACAGGATTTCGTCGGCGTCTGGCGGGTTCTTGATTTTTTCCAAGATGGATTTCTGCGCGCGCGATTGCGGGACGGACGTCCTGAAATTTGGGAATTCGGTTGGAATGAGGTTGCGCGCTTTTTCCGGCAGACCTTCTTCGGCGTACCTCTCGCCCCAGCGAGTCCGGATGAGGGAATAGGGTCGGCAGCCGTTCGGGCACGCCGGGTCGCACGACCAGCAGCCCGCGCACAAGTCCAGAACAACAGAGGGGCGGCCTTCCTTGAGATTGCGCATCTCCGCCGCCGCGCGTTTGGGGGTCAGGCTCATGTATGAGCATTTCGACAGGCATTCTCCGCAGGTTTCGCACTTTGAGAAGTCGAAAACTTCGGAAGGGTCGTTGTAGGTTTTGTCCGTCATGCCGCGCTCTCCGGGAGAAACCGCGCGGCAACCGCTCCCGCGCTTCTCCATTTTGATTTTCACAATATTAACGTAAAAGTGTCATGGTCGGTATAATATTTCTATTAATGTGGCGAGGGCCGCGAAGCAACGCGGTCGATGTTTGCGCGCGCGCATGAGCGGATAACGGCGCGCGGCGCGGGCGACGGCTCGACTATGAAGAAAAAAAAGTCGCTTAAAAGGAAACTATTCGCGTTCGCCGCGTATGCGGCGTTGGCTTTTGCTTTGTCGTGGGCTGTCGGGATATACGCGTTGAGCCGGATGGAAGTTCCCGTCCGCGCGGTGAAGGAGATTGAGACGCGCCTTTCGGGCGTCCTGAAGTCCCCGTTGGTCATCGGCAAAGTCAGGATAAATTATTTCGGGCAGATAGTGATAGACGAAGCGAGGCTGGGTTCGGAAGAAGACCCGATTGTTTCCATTGAGAAGATAACCGCGTCGCTTAGCCTTGCGCGGCTGCTGAAGGACAAGGGCAGCCCGGCCAACATCGTGCGAAAAGTGTCGCTGGAATCGCCCCGGATATGCATACGGAGGCTCGACGACGGAACATTCAACTTCGACGCGCTGATATCCGGCGGCGGCGGGGGCGCGGAAGCGGCCATGCCGGATTTCCCCATAATAATCAGAAACGGATTTCTGGAGTTTACGGACGCGTTCGACGAGGCTCCGTTGCCAGTGCGCGCCGCCGCGCTCAGGGACTTCGAGGGAAGCGTTGAACTGCGAGGCGAGCGGGTTATCGCCATAAAGATACGTTCCTCCGAAGCGAGCCTCGCGGACGCGCTGGAGGCGGAATTCGAATTCGACCTGCGGGCCGGGTGGCGGCTGGACACGAAACTGACAGGAGCGCCGCTGGCGATGGTAGCGGAAATTGCGGGGATGAAGGGCGCGCGGGTAGGAGGCAAGGCGGACGTCCTGACGTTCCGCGCGACGTCCACATACACCACAGTCGGGAATCCGCCCCGTTACTCTTGGGGCGGAGAGATCGAGGTGTCGGACGCGTGGCTGACCACTGCGGACGGCGCGCATGAAATCACTGACATAAGAGGCAGGGCGACATATTCGGAGACGGCGGCTGCGATAGAGCGGGCCGGGTTCTCGATGCACGGAGGGGAGTTCAGGGCGACCGGCGCGGCGTTGCTTGGCGGCAACCTTGAGTTCAACGGCAGGACGAGTTTCAAGGGGGTTTCGCTAGGGATGGCGGCTGCGGCTTTATCCGTTCCGGCTGGCCACATCCCGGCGGGGCGGGCGGACGGGTTCGCCTATCTCAAACTTGGGGGCGGCGCTACGGCGGTCTCCGCGTGGGCGGCGGCGACGGGCGTTGAGTATCGCGGCCTTTCATTCGACAGTCTGGACGGCCAGTTGGCGTACGACGGCGAAAGGGCGGAATACGGATTTGACGCGAGCGGCCCCAGCGGGTCGCTGGAGGCGCGCGGAACCGCGGTCATAGTTCCCGGCGGCGCTCCGACGGTGAAGGCGGCCGTCGAGTTCTCAGGATTCGAGCTGGCGGAAGCGTTGGCGGCGGCGGAAATCGACCCCGGCGTCACCGCGAGCGGTTTGCTGGAAGGCGAACTGTTCATAGGCGGCGGGATTTCCGCCAAGCGGCTGCCTGACGCGTTCGGCACGGCGAGGGGCGCGGACATGAGCCTCGCGGACGCGAGCGGGGTGTCCGCCACTTTAAGTTTCAGGCATTCGGCGGGCGTTTTCACAATCGAGAACCTCGTGGCGGAAGCGGAAGACGAGTTGCTGATTGCCGACGGCACAATAGGCGCGGACGGCGCGCTGGACATATCGGTCGACGCGGCGGTGGCTAGAGTGACCACGGCGCTGGCGCTCGCCAGACGCGAGGACATTCCCGGGGCCGGCGCGATAAAGCTTTCAGGAGCCGTCGGAGGCTCTATTTCAGCTCCCACATTCCGGGGTTCCGTCGAAGGCCGCGACATAATGGTCAGCGACATGGCCGCCGACAGAGTGACGGGCGGCGTGGCGTACTCGGCGGACGTGGTCAGGCTTTCCGAACTGAAAATCCACACAGGAAAGAACGTTCAGGTGGTTGACGGCAGCTTGGACTTGGCGCAAAGGACGGCGAACCTCGAAGTGAGGATGCGCGACGCGTCCGTCGCCGGGCTGGCCGGGCTGGCGGCGGACACCTTCCGCTCCGATTTCGAGCCGCCCGCGGACCTAGACGGCTTCATTGACGTCGACGCGCTCGTTTCCGGCTCTTTCGACTATCCCGTGATTTCGGTCAAGGTGTCGGCGCGGGACATCGTGGCGTACGGCGAGAAGATAGACCGCGCGGCCGTCTGGATGGAATACGACAGATTCCTGCGGATAGTCGAGGGGTCCACGGTGTCGGCGTTCGGAGGCGAGACGAAGGTTTCTGGGCTGCTGGACCCCGAAGCGATAGACCTGATGTTCGAGGCGTCCGGGATTCAGGCTGAAAAGATATCGCGGGGCAAGGACTTCGGCGTTTCGGGCAAGATAAAAGGTTTCTGTTCAGTCACAGGCTCTTTCAGGTCGCCTCTGGCGAGGATGAGTTTTTCATCCTCCGCGCTGGACATACTCGGCTCCCGGTTCAAGCTGGAGAGCGCGGGCGTGGAGCTGAGGCAGTCGAGCAGGGTTACGATAGACGGAGTGGAGTTGTCGCGCGGCTCGGAGAGGTACAGGATCGACGCGACTTACGAAGCCGAGACAGGCGGGCTGGACATGACGGCGACTCTGGCTGGAGCCGAGTTGAGGACGCTGGCGGACATGTTCGAGGGAGCGGCGCGGCTGGAGGCGTACTCCGGCGGACAAAACGCGACTCTGCGCATCGACCTGCCCGGCGGAATGTCGGGCGCGATCGACGGCAGCGTCCGCGTGTTCTCCGCCGCTGACGGACTTGCCGGGGCCATCGACCTGTCGGGCGAAGAGCTTGCTCTCGGCGCGTATCCGATAGACGAAATGGAATTCTCAGGCGGCTTCATCGGCAAATCCATAGAGATACGGAAGTTCGAAGCGCAGAACGAGCTGGCTCTCGTGGAGGCGAACGGCAAGCTCAACCTTGAGCGCGCGGAGTCATCGCTGCTCAAAGTGAGCGCCACCGGCATCGAGCTTAAGCGGCTGTCCGACTCCGGCGTGGTGTCAGCGCCAGTCAGCGGGATGCTCGACCTCGACATAGACATCGTTTCGGAGTCCGGCAGGCAGAAGATGGAAGGCTCGCTGTACGTCTCCGAGCCGTCCGCGCTGGGAGTCAGGATGGACAGGATGAGGGGGCAGTTCGAGTTCGACGGGAAAGCCCTTTCGCTGAAGAACCTGCAGGCGCAGCGCGGCTCGGACCTGCTGGCGATATTCGCAGTGTTGCCGGTCAGCAAAGACTACGGCGACAGGTTCTCGATGTCGCTGAACTCCGCGGGGATGGACCTCTCGCCGCTGAACCCGCTGCTGGGCGGGGACATAACGGTGACGGGCCGCGCGGCGGTCGAGAACGTGCGCGTCTCCGGCGGGCTTGAGAACCCGTCCTTTTCAGGCGCGGTCAGGCTGCTTAACGCGGGCCTGTCGGCTTCGGTTCTCAAACCCGCGCTTACGGCCATAAACGGCTCGCTCGTGTTCTCGAAGGACTCGCTGCGCTCGCAGGATTTGCGAGGAATGATGGGCGACCGCGCCGTGACCGCCGCGTTCAGCGCCAAATTTAAAGGCGTATCCGTCGAGACCGCTTCGCTCGATATCGGAGACATCGAAAATCTGAACGTGGAATATTCGAACATATACAAAGGGCGCGCGACCCTGACCGGAATAGCGCTGAGGTACTCTCCCGGCAGGCTGGATGTCGGAGGCAGGGAAGGAGCGACGCCAACGCTCAAGGCTCACAACGGCTCGTTCATGATACCGAGTTTCAGCGCGGGCGGCGCTCCGGCCAAACCAGCCCTCGCCGTCCATTTCGGCCCGCAGCCGCTCAACATCGTCGTAGGCGGCGGCTTCCAAGTGCAGAGCGCGTGGAGGAACATGCGGCTCACTCCGACCGGTCGCGTTCAGGTGTCCGGAAGCATTGACAATCCGCAACTTAAAGGATGGCTCTCCGCCACGCGCGGCCACATCGGATTCTACACCACCACTTTCAGGACGACCGAGACGATAATCGGGTTCAACACAATCGAGGGCGTCGGGGTGGTTCCGATATTCTATACCGAGGCGGTGGCGAACGCGCAGGGCACGGAGATAACGATGCGCGTGTCCGGCCCGATGGTGGACATCGCGCTGTATCCGGCGTATCAGGAACTGTGCGGGACTGCGGGAGGAGACGCCGGGGTCGGAGCCGCCGACGCCATCGGCGCTCCGACAATAGCCATGGGCGACGCCGGCGACATAGTCGTCCCGGTGTGTCCGCGGGCGAGGTTCGAGGCGTATGAGGACAACGACATCGCGGGCCGCCCGCTGACCGAGGAGCAGATACTCATGCGGCTCGGCATGGTGGACGCCCTAACCGGCGACCGCTCCGCCGCCGACGCGCTTGAAACTCTCGCCGTCGGCGCCGTCTCCCCCTTCGTCGGCTCCGTCATCGAGAGGGGCGTAAACCTTGAAAACTTTACAATTAACCTTGACCCTAACAAAGATGTGCTTGTAAAATTGGAAAAACGTCTCACGGACAGTGTTTCTATCCGTTATGAAAGACTGTTCTCAGAAGACGAAACAGAACTATTAGAACTGCGGTACGAATTCAGGAAACGCAGCTTCCTGAAGTGGGGGATAGATCAGGATAGCGAAACCGACTACCAAGTCGAGTATCGACTTAGGTTTTGATGGAGAGCCATGATTGAAGCGTATCTAAACGAGCTCTCCAAGGTTCGGTGTCTTGAGCCTAACGAGGAAGCCGAACTTTGGAAGCAGTACAAGAACCACGGAAGCGTCGCCGCCCGAGCAAAGATAATCGAAAGCTATCAGCCCCTTGTCTATAAGATCGTCTCCGGAGCCAAGGCCGGGCCGGACGTCATGCTTGATCTTATGCAAGAGGGGACGGTCGGCCTCATCGAGGCCGTCGAACGGTTCGACCCGGACAAACAGATAAGGTTCACCACCTACGCGCCTTTCCGCATTCGGGGCCGCGTCATCAACTATCTCGACAAGAACAAGAATAAGGACATCGCGCTCGACGGCGGCGCCCAAGCCATGCAGGAACTCCTCGGCATGGCCAGCATGTTCGCCGACCCCACGAACACCGTCAAAAATGTCGAAAAACTCGCCGAAGACGAGATGCTCCTCAATGTCGTTCTCAAAAGCCTTTCTCGTCTCACCGAGAAAGAAAAACAAGTGGTCATCGGCATTTATATCGAAGACAAAAAAGCCACCGATCTGGCAAAAGAACTCGGCATCAGCAATTCGTACCTGAGCAGGCTTCAGAAAAAAGGCATCCGCCGCTTGCGAGGCATGCTTACAAGGGTTATGAAAGAGATGAAATGAGGCGAAATAGGTGGATATCGCTAGATATCGGGAATAATATGGGCACATATTCCGCCAACCGTCCGCATTCGCCCGAACCGCATGGTTATTTTTGATTTATTTGCTTGATATTAGTTATAAAAGCAGAACTACTATTAGAAGAGCAGTAAACGGGGGAACGGAAATGAACCACCAAGACGTCGACACCGACAAAATTCTTAAACACATCGAGTACACGAAACACTGGCTCGATAAGGCGAATAAGAATTACGAGGAAAAAAGCTTCGCCAACGGAGGCGTGACCTTGAACTTGGCGCGCGCGGAACTCACCGCCGCGTGGGAAGAGGCCATGCAGCTTAAAACCCGCATTTTTAGAACCATTCCGAGCAAGGCGAAAGCGAACTGGAAACCCATGACGTCCGTCGGCATGCTCGCCAGCGGATTTCTTATCGCGTTTTTCATGATAAGGTTCACAAACAATAACGTTCCCGAACCCGGAGCGTCGGTGGAGACGCAGTTGCCGGCCGCCATCGTTGAAAGCGCCGCCGAGCCTCAGGCTGATGCGCCGGTTGTCGTCGTGCCCGCGCTGGACTCGATTGAAAAAGCCCCAGTTCCCAAGCCACGTCCCGCCGCCGCGAAAGTTCCCGCCCCAGACGCTCAGCCCGCCGCCGCCGAATCCTCCGAGCCTCAGACCGAGGCAGTTTCAACCGAGCGCGAAACGGTTGAAATCCAGCCCGCTCCCGCCGCATCCCCATCCGCTCCCGCTCAACGCGAACTCAGTCAGTCGGAAATAATCGACCTGATGAAAGCCGCCGAACGCGCGCTTGTGAAATAATTCATCGCGATGGTTGTTAATTATTAAGAATTTCCCATCTCCGAAGCGAAAACCTATTCCTATTGTTTTTTTCGGGTTTATACAGGAGTTCCCGGTTTATATTCCTTCCGGCGTCGGATATAATGGTTTCGTCCGACTCTGTTCAGAGGGGAAAGAGATGAATGTTTTTTATGCAGGCGGAGGCTGAATGCGCGAGGATATTTACGGCCACGCGAAAAGGTTTCGCTGGATAGCCTCCCGGTTGAGCAGGGAAGACCGGATTCTGGAGGTCGGCTGCGGCACGGGATACATGATTACGTATCAGCTTGCCCTGCTAGGGTGGGATGTAAGGGGATTGGACTCGCACGAGGATAGCGTGGCGCTGGGCAGAGAGATGTTCAAGAATGCGGGGCTTGATCCGGACAGGCTGTCGTCGGGGGACATCGCGGATGTCGAAGGCGATTTCGACGCGGTCATAGCCTCGGAAGTCTTGGAGCATATCCCGGACGGGGAGCTTGCGTCTTTTCTGGCCGCTGTAAGAAGCAAGCTGCGCCCGGCGGGGAAACTGCTCGTCACCGTCCCCAACGGGCGGCGGTGGGCGGATGTGGAAAACTTCTTCTGGAAGAAGCTCGGACTGAGCGCGGCGCTCGAAAAAATCAAATTCGTCGCCGCTGTTAACCGCTTGAAAGCCTTCCTGTTCGGGCGCGAAGCCGCGTTTCCGCACGAGTTCCCTTCAACGCTCTCAAGCTCGCCGCATGTCCAGCGGTTCACTCTCGACGGGATAGTCGGGTTGCTGTCCGACAGCGGGTTCGATGTCGAGGAGACGGACGGATCGGTCGTGTTCAGCGGGCCGTTCAGCAACCTGTTTTTCACCGGGGCCGGGCCTGTCATGCGGCTAAATATTTTTCTGCGCCGGATATTTCCGTCGTTGTCGGCCAATTTCTACATATCGGCCCGGAGGAGATGAAGCCGCGCGGGAGACCGGCGCGGCGGCGGATGAAAAAGAAACTGATTGTCAATATGACATACGCGCCGCAGGCTGAGCGCGAGGACGCGGAAGTCGTGTCGCGGGATGAGTTCGCGCGGATGGCGCGCAGCGGGGAGTTGTTGCGCGGGGCGCTCAAACGCGGCGGGGCGGAGATCGTCGCCGCGGACGCCGAGCGGATTCCGAGGGCGGCGTTTCACGCGGCGGCCCTGAGGCTGTCGACTCTGGGGCCGTGCCGCATCAGCGAGCCGGGAGGCGGGTCGGTCGCTATAGGCCCCGCTTACGTGGCGCGCGCGGCGGCGAGGATGGCGCGGGACTTCGCGAGGACGCCCGCGCTGCTGGCAAGAGTCAGAAGGGATATCGCCGCGCTCGAATCCGAGAGGCCCGGAGAGGGCGCGCGGAACCGCCCGCTCGACCTGTCGCTGACTCCGGTTTACCTGCGGACGGACCCGTCCGTCGGGGTGGTCAGCGGCGGCTCTGTCAGCCACATCACGGGAGTTCTGAATTCTCTGGACGCGTTCGCGGCCCGTCCTGTCTTCATCTCGACAGACGACACGCCCGGCGCGCGCGCGGATATCGAAAAGTTCATCGTGCGCGCTCCCGCAGACTTCCTTGATTTCAACGAGCTTCCTGCCTTGTTCTCAACATATCACTTCAGAGACGCGGCGCGAAAAGCGTTGGGCGAGAGGCGGATTTCTTTCATCTATCAGCGTTCGAGCCTGAACAACTTTTCCGGGCTTCTGCTCGCGCGGCGTTTCGACTCGCCCTTCATCCTCGAATACAACAGTTCAGCGGTTTGGGTGGGAAACAACTGGGGGAAAGGCCTGAAATATCCGGACATCGCGGCGGATATCGAGGCTCTCAATCTTCGCGCGGCGGACGTCATAGTGACGGTCAGCGCGGCCCTGCGGGACGAGATTGCCGCGCGCGGGATAGACGAGAAAAAAATACTTGTGAATCCGAACGGGATGGACCCGGACGTTTACCGCCCGGACATCGACGGCTCGCGGGTCAGGGAAAAGTTCGGGTTCGGTGACAGGGTGGTGGTCGGTTTCATAGGCACGTTCGGGCCGTGGCACGGGGCGGAGGTTCTCGCCGAAGCCTACGGCGCGCTGCTGGAGCGGAGGCCGGAACTGCGGGAGCGGACGCGGCTGTTGCTGATAGGCGACGGCGCTCGCATGCCTCAGGTCAGGGCGGCTCTGGAGAGGCGGGGCGCGGCGGGTTGTTGCGCGCTCGCCGGGACTGTCCCTCAGGCGGAGGGGCCGGAGTTCCTTGCGGCGTGCGACATACTGGTTTCGCCGCACACGCCCAACCCCGACGGGTCGCCCTTCTTCGGCTCGCCCACGAAGCTTTTCGAGTATATGGGGATGGGCAGAGGAATCGTGGCGTCTGCGCTCGATCAGATAGCGGAGACGCTGGAGGACGGGCGCACGGCTCTGCTGGTCGAGCCGGGAGACGCCTCGGCGCTTGCCGCCGGAATTGAAAGGCTGGTCGACGACGAGGCTCAGAGGGCCGCTCTGGGCGCGGCGGCGCGCGCGGCGGCGGTCGAACGCCACTCTTGGATGCTGCACGCTAAGAAAATCGTCGAAAAGATAAAAGAAACCTGCGAAGGCGGAGGCCGGGGCTGATGGGCGCGGCAAGCTTTCTGTCATTCGCTATTAAGAATCCTCCGGCAGCGACTCTTAAAAAGGCGCGCGAGTCGTTCGCCCGCGCGGCGGAGCGGCGGAAGTCGCGCTTGCGCGACGCGCGTTTTTCGACATTCGGCCCGGAAGAAAAGCCGTGCGCGGCGCTCAACCGCTTCCTGTCCGAAATCCCGCTTGAAAGTCTTTGCCCGCGCGCGCGGTTAGCGGCCGCCGAAGCGCAGTTGCTTCTCGACCACAGATTCGACCTGCTCGGCTCCGGGCCTGTCCGGGTAGAGAGAGGAATGAGATGCGCCGGCCTCGAAGGAATCGTCTATCCGCAGGGGGCCGAAGCGAAACCTGACCCCGAAGGCCTCTGGCTGAAGGAGGTCGTCAATCCGGCGAACTTCTCCGATAGCGCCCGCCTGTGGCGCATGGTCTCGCCCGGATACGTTCCCATCGATTGGCAACTTGATTTCAAATCGGGCTACAGGTGGAGCGAGAGGACATGGTCGCCGGACATAGAATACGGAAACGCGCGCGGCGCGGACATTAAGGTTCCGTGGGAACTGGCCCGGATGCAACATCTGCCCCGTCTCGGCTTCGCTTTCGCGCTCGCGTCCGACGGCGCGGAAGGCTTCGCCCCGCCCGATGTTTACGCAAGAGAGTTCCGCAACGTCCTGCTGGACTTCGCGGCCTGCAATCCTCCCCGCTTCGGCGCGAACTGGGTCTGCGCTATGGACGCCGCCATCCGCGCCGCCAACATGTTGCTGGCGCGCGACATATTCCTAGCCGCCGGGGCGCTTTTCGACGATGATTTCGAGAGAGCGCTCGCGCGCTCCATCCGCTCGCACGGCGAGTTCGTCGCGCGCAACCTAGAATGGCAGCCGACTTTCAGAAGCAACCACTATCTTTCAGACATCGGCGGACTGCTGTTCATCGCGGCCTATCTGCCTCAGGACGCCGAGACGGACGCTCGGCTTGCCTTCGCGGCGCGCGAGCTTCGCGACGAGTTTCTCCTGCAGTTCAACGCCGACGGCTCTAACTTCGAGGCGTCGACGTGCTACCACAGGCTGTCGCTGGAAATCGTTCTGTTCTCTGCCGGACTGACGCTCGGACTGCCGCAGGACAGGGCGTCTGCGTTGTGGCGCGGGGGAGATTCTCGCTCCTCGCATCCGAATCCGCGCGTCGAGCCTATGGAGTCGCACAAGCTTCCGTCAGGCCGCCTCAGTCCGTTCCCGCCCGCCTTCTTCGAGAGGGCGGCGAAAGCGGTCGCCTTCTCAATGGCAGCGACTCGGCATGACAACCGCGCCGCTCAAATCGGAGACAACGACAGCGGGCGCTTCTTCAAGCTGTCCCTCGCGGGACGCGCGCAGGTTTCCGGCGGCGCGGAGATATTCGAAGAAGACCATCTCGACCACAGACATCTGGCGGCGGCGGCGGCCGGCATTTTCGACTCGGACGCGCTGAGAAGTTTCGGGGCCGGACATGAAATAGAAACGGAAATAATGAAAGCTCTCGCCGGGTCTCCCGGACTCAAGTTCGCTCCTTCGCCGCCACCGTCTTCGGCCGGCGATCCCGGAGCGCTCGAACGCGCGCTTGCCGAGTCGAGAGGGGTTCCGGCCTCCCGGAGAATCGTGTCCGTCTTCGAATCCGGGGCGAACCTTCGAGACGGCTTTGAGGCGCGCGCGTATCCCGATTTCGGGCTGTACATTCTCCGCTCTCCCGCGCTCTTTCTGGCCGCGCGCTGCGGCGCGGTCGGACAACTTGGGAACGGCGGCCACGCGCACAACGACCAGCTTGCGGTCGAGCTTGTAATCGAGGGACGGAACATCTTCGCCGATCCCGGCTCTTTTCTGTACACCCCGCTGCCGGAGAGGCGGAACGAGTACCGTTCGGCGAGGGCGCACGCCGCGCCGCTTGCGGCGGGCGGGGGCGAGCCGGGCCGTCTGGACCTCGGCCTGTTCAGGCTGGAAGACCTCGACAAAGCGGAATGTCTGCATTTTAGCGAAAACGGGTTTGTCGGCGTTCGGCGCGGGTTCGGCGCGCCAGTGTTCAGATGCGTCGAAATCCTCGAACGCGCGGTAAGAATAACTGACTTCTCTCCGACGCTCGATTTGGAAAAGAATCCGCCGCCGCCGCCCTTCTCTCCCGGATACGGGAAGAGAGAAACGGACTGACGCGCTCCTTCCCCGCCAGCCGAGCGTAGGCGCTATAATGTTGTCGAACGACAAACAACCAGAGAGGCTTTCATGAAAATATTCAAGGACGGGAAAAAGACGGTCGCCGAAGGAAAAGAGATAAAGGTCGTCGCGACCGAGCTTGAGAGCGGCGGGGCGATAGCGGACGTGTTCGCGCGGGGCGCGCGGGGATGGACGCTTGTGGCAGGCTCCGACCGCACGACCGCCGCTCCGCATCCCCGCACCGAGGCGGGCGGACCTTCCCTGCGCTGCAAAAACAGGTCTCTGATGTTCCCCCAGCGACTAGCCGGGGCCGAGGCGCGCGCGGGCCGCGCGAAAATCACCCTTATCGGCGAAACAGCCGGGAACTCCGCATCGCAGACGTTGTCATTCAGCGATAACGACCTCTTCGTCAACATCGCCGTGACGATAAAACTCGGAAAACCCGCCCGCGTGTCGTCAGCAGGCTCTTACTACGCGTTCCTTCCCGGCGGCAGGATGTATTCCCAGTATGAGCCGCTAGACCACATCTGGATACCCCATCTGCGCCGCGCCGCCGAGCACGTTATAGGCGACCAGATATTCAGGTCGCCCGCCGTCATATACGTGAAAGGGGAAATCGGGGCGGCGCTCATCCCCGATCTGGACATATTGAAAGCGAACAGGCGGCTGCCGACCGCGCTCGACGCGAAGGTCGAGAACCCCGGCCTCGACGCTCCATTGTTCGGATTCGGGTTCAGGCAATACGAAATTGACGGGCACGTTTTTTTCAAGGCGAAAGCTCCGGGCGGCTCCCCGATTTCCGGCGAACTGAAATACGGATTCGACATACTCGCGAACGCGCGCGAAAAGGAGCGCCGGATAACTCGCATGGTCAACGAGCATCTGTGGCGCAGATACGGCGCGCCCCTGTTCAAGAGAACCGACCCGCAGGCGCTTCCATACGAGGAATGCGCTCGCAGAGTGTTCGGATTCGCGTTCGAGCGGGGGAATATCTGGCGCGAAGTGGAGACCGGCGGCGCGCCGGCGGGGGGAACGATGGCCCTGACCTTCGCAGGCCCCGCGCCCGCTTTGTTCATGAAGGACGCTCAACTCAAGGCATCCCTGAGCGCGCAGCGCTTCATACCGAAAATTCACTCGATAGCAACCGAGAAGCTGTTGAACAAACCGGCCATAAACGACCTCGGCGAACTGCTGGTTCACCACGCGCCTATGAGCGCGCCCCCGCAGGTCATGTATCAGTCATGGTTCTGCAACATGAGGACGGCGCACGGCGTTTATTCGTGGGCGGAGCGGCTGGGCGACGAAGAGCTGAAGAAAAAAGCGCTCGCCATGAAGGAACTGGCGCTCGCCGCTCCCGTCGAGCGAGGCTTCATGCGCTCGGCGTGCTTCTGTCCGGAGGACGCCCCCCCGTTCTGGTTTCAGGGAACGAAGGCTTTTCAGGCGGTCAGGGAGTATCACCTGCCTGACAACGCATGGACGGGATGGTGGATGCTCCGCTGGCACGAGGAACTGGAGCCTGACAAAAGGCTGATGGAGAGGTCGGTCGCGCTCGGCGCGGCATTTGTCGAAGCGCAACTCAGCTCCGGGGCGATTCCCGGTTGGGTTAGAGTCAGAAAATCCGGCCCTATCGCCTGCTCAACTCTTAGGGAGAGCGCTCAGACGGCCGCGCCGGGGATGTTCCTCGCCCGCCTCGGAGCCGCCACCGGCGACAAACGCTTCTCGCGCGCCGCCCGCCGCGCCGCCGATTTCCTCATCTCTGAAATCTTCCCGAAAAACAAATGGTGGGACTTCGAAACGTTTTTCTCCTGCTCGAAAAAAGATTTCGGCATGCGAGACGCCGGGACGGGCGTCGAGTGCATGAACAACCTGTGCGTGTTCTGGACGGCTGAACTGATGCGCGAACTGGCCGCCGCAGGCGCGGGCGCGAAATACCTCGAACACGGACTCAGGGCGGTTGACATCCTGACCATGTGGCAGCAGGTCTGGGACGCCCCTTACATTTCCATAAACACTTTCGGCGGGTTCGGCGTGATGAACACGGACGCGGAATGGAACGACGCGCGGCAGAGCATGTTCGCCGAATGCCTCGCCGGATACTACGAGCTGACTGGGAACGGCGAATACATGGAGCGGGCGGCGGCGGCGCTGCGCTCCTCGTTCACAACCATGCTCGCGCCGGAACACAGGCGCGTCGCCCCCGGCAACATGGGCATGTACATCCCAAAGGACGATGGCGCGGTGTATGAGAACTACGCCCACATGGGGTTCGACAGGCGCGCGCCCGGCTACATCATGTTCGACTGGGGCGGCGGCGGAGCGTGCTCGGCCGCGGCGAATATGACTCGCAAATACGGAGACGCTTTCATCGACGCTTCCGCCCGCGCGGGCTTCGGCCTCGACCTCTGCTCGGTGACGTCCGTATCCGTCCGCGCCGGAAGGCTGGAAATTGGGCTGGAATCGCCGGACGCGGCATCGCGCCCGCTCCGCGTCAGGGTGGTCAATCTAAAACCGGGCGACTGGAAACTTCTCGTAAACGGAAGCTCTCAGGGCGTGTTCTCAGCCGAACACCTCGAAGCAGGGGCGACATTGTCGCCGGAGCGAAAATCAGCCGCGTGCGCCCGCGGCGGAAAACGATAGTATAATAAAACTATGAAAAGAATCAGCGGATGGCTTCCCGAAGCGGCGGTGTTGTTAGCGGCCTGCGCGGCTAGGCTGCCGGGAGCGGCGCGCGCCGCGATCTCCGAGTCCGAGGCCCGGCTCTGGATGTTCGCCTCCGAGCCGTGGAATTCCCTGTGGAACATCTTTTCGCTCCGCGCCGAGCATCACTCCGGCGACTCGTTCGCGTATGTCGTCCTGCTCAAACTATGGATGGCCGCCGGAGGGGACGGGTTGCTGTGGATGAGGATTCCGTCCATAGCGGCCGGGATAGGCGCGGTGGCTCTAACGTACGCGCTCGCGCGGCGCTTGTTCGGTCGCCCCGCCGGTTGCGTCGCCGCCCTCATGCTCGCCCTCATGGCGTCCCACATCGGAGGCAGCCGTCTCTCAGGCGCGGCGTCAATATCCATCTTCCTATGCCTGCTGACTCTGTTGCTGTTTCACAAGATATTCGAGAGCGAAGCCGGGCGCGCGGCGTCCGCCGCCTTCGCGGTATCCGCTCTGGCGGGCCTCTGCTTCGGCGTCCAGACCGCCATGCTGCTTGTCCCGATAAACATACTCTTTTTCGGGTTCGCGAAGGAACGGCGGCGGCGGCTTGTCTGGTGGATTCCCCTCAATATTTTCCTGTTCGCGGCGGCCGCATATTGGATGACGAGATGGGCCGCGCCGTTTTTCATGCCCGCCGGCGTAGACCCCGAAGAAGCTATATTTCACATATTCCCGAAGGAAAGCTTCCTGTCCATGAACTTCAGGTTGGTGTTCATGATGAAATACGTGTCCGCATTGTACACGATAGGCGGGTTGCCCGGCGGGGCGTCCTCGCTGTCCAACGGCTTCGCTTTCATCGGCGCGGTTCTGCTTCCGATCGTCTATCACTATTTTCCGTTCGTCGGGTTCAGGGAATACCCGGAAGGATACCGGCCGAGGCTGTTCGCGTTTGTGACGCTGGCGGGACTGCTGGCGTTCGCCGGGCTTTTGAGCATGACGGTGTATCAGGCAAGACTTTGGGAAGCTCTGGTTCCGGGAGCGGTCATGCTGTACGCTGTGTGCGCGAACGGGGCCGCTAGATTCGCCGGATGGCGCGCCCGCGCGCTGCTCGCCTTGATGCTGCTGTGCGCGGCGGCGGGATTCGTTCCCATGCAGCGCGCGACAGAAAACGCGCGCCCCGACTGGGCGGGCGCTTCGGACGCCGTAGCTTCTGTCCCCGGCGCGTCCGTTGTGTTCATCGACGGCTCAATCGCCGCCCCTGCATATTACGCAACGCGCTCCCTCCCGGATTGCCGAGACCGGATAATCGCTCTCTGGCACAATTTCGACCTGACACAAACTAAAGACGGCGGATACAGGCAGAGCGCGGTCGCCCCGGCTCTAGGCGCGACCATAGACTCGCATCCGCCCGACGGAGCCGCAGAGGCTCTCAGCGACTACCGCGCGATTTCCGCCAGCGGAGCTTGGTTCGCTTTCAAAGGCTCCATCAATATCGACGAGAACATGGGCGGCTACGTCGTAGACCCGCCGCAGAAGCCGCGTTGGGCGCGCGAGTACGCGATCTGGCTCATCAAAAACGCCCGCATAATAAAAGCATACCGCATGGACGGCGGGTTCAGGGACGCAGAAGCGGACGCCTCGGACGTCGTTGAAAACCCTGACAAATATTATCTTCTCTGGATGACCGCGCCGCGCTGACGCAGGCGCGCGACCCTCTCTCATGGGCGCTCTCAACGACCTCATAGACGATTTCCTCGCGAGCCTCGATGTCGAGAAGGGATACTCGCGCAACACGCTCGACGCTTATGCCCGCGACTTGGCGGATTTCTCCGCCTTCCTCGAAGAAAAAGGCCTCGCGGACATCTCCCGCGTCGACGCCGAATCGGTGAGCCTCTTCAACCAGCGGCTTCGCTCCAAGGGCGTCTCGCAAAACACCGTCGCGCGCAAAATTGCCTGCATCCGCTCCTTCATGAAATTCGCGTTCCGCGACTCCGCCAGAGGCAGCCAAGCGGTGGAGGACGTCGAGCGGCCCCGCGTCAGAAGAGGACTCCCGCGCGCACTGCCGGAAAACGAAGTCGCCCGCGTCATCGACGCAATGCCCGCCGACACGCCTGTCCGAATCCGCGACCGCGCCATGCTGGAACTTCTCTACGCCTCAGGCATGCGCGCAAGCGAACTGACAGGCGCTCGTCTGTCAGACCTTAACTGGAGCGAAGGACATATCCGCTGCGTCGGAAAAGGCTCCAAGTCCCGCGTCGTCCCAGTCGGCTCGAAGGCCCTGCAATGGCTGAAACGGTATCTCGAAGAGGCGCGCCCCGCCCTCGACTCCGGCAAATCCGACAGGCTGTTCATCAACACGCGCGGAACCCCCGTCTCCCGCTCCACACTCTGGCGCGTCGTGGACAAAGCCGCCGCCGGAGCCGACCCCGCAAACCACGTTTCGCCCCACACGTTCCGTCACTCTTTCGCAACTCACCTCCTCGAACATGGAGCCGACCTGCGCGCCGTTCAGGAAATGCTCGGCCACGTCGATATCTCCACCACCCAGATTTACACCCGCGTCACATCCTCCCGCCTCAGAAGCGTCTACGAACAGCATCACCCCCGCGCCCGCCTCGACAACCCGGATGAATAATCTCAAATGTTTTAATGACGCGTTCAAGCTGTCCCCGGTCGGAACGATAAGAACAGACGCTCCCGCGCGCGCGTGAAACTATTTTAGTTGCGGAATCGAAAATACGGGCCGGGGACGCCTGTGTGTCAGTCGGTTTCTCCGCCGGACGCGCCCGCGCGCCGCATCTTTCTGTCGGTAGAGAAGATGATGAAAAGGATGGCTGCGCTCAGAGCAATGAGGGCGGCGCTGAACGCGATTGCCGCTCCCGGCAGACCCATTCTAGGTATCAGCGTGATGTTTAGTCCGAGGTTGACTGCCAGCGCGGCAAACCACGCGACCACTATCTTTCCGCTGTATCCGTCCGAAATCAGGATTTTCCCGACCACGCTCTGAAGGTTCCAAGCGAATATGCCGGGCAGCGTCAGCAGGAAAGGAACGGCCGCGGGCGCGAAGGCTTTCCCGTAGAAGAGAACGATTAGGGGTTTTGCAAGCAGGGCGGCGGCGGCTATCGCGGGCAGCGTGGCGGCGGTTATGCCGAGCGCTGTTTTTTTCGTCAGCGCAAGTTTTTCATCCCAACTGTCCATTCCGCACAGTTTCGGATGCACTATCTGTCCTGCCACTTGCGGAAGTATCCGAAGAAGTCCGGCGAGAGCCACCGATATTGAATATATCCCGGCCTCTGCCGCTCCCAGATATTTAAATATGAGAATGATGTCCACTCTGAAGACAAGGAAGGCGGGGAAGGCGGCGGCGTAAGCGCGCGCGCCGTAGCTGAACATTTCCTTGAGAAGCGCTGGAGAAAATTCCGGCCTGCCTGAAGCCTGCCTAGCGATTCTCGCGGTTCCCCACGCCGCAAGCGGTATCATGCTGACTATCGCCATAGCGAGCGCTGACACGGGCGTCGCTCCGCCGGTGAAATACGCCGCGCACAGCAGAGCTAGCAGAATGACAGGAGGCCCGATTGTGGAGATGTTGAATGCCCGGACGTCCTTCATGCCGAGCAACATGTTGGAAGCCACGGTGATGGTCTGCCCGACGGGGATGTAGAGGAGGGCGAGGAAAAGAAGAGAGCCGTCGATGGAAAATAAGTCGGGCCGAAAGCGCGCCACAGCGGCCGCGCCCGCCGCAGAAATCAGACCCGCCGCAAGGCACACCGCCATCGCGTTTGCCAGAACCGGCCCGATAAGCGTTCGGTCCCGCGCCGGGAAATACACGCTCGACGTGTGAAGCCCGAGGCCTGAAAGCTGTATGCCGACGGAGCCGATGAACATCGCCACCGCCAGAAGCCCCCGGCCTTCTTCCAGCAGCATCCGGGCGGTGGCGACTGAGACGGCGAAGTTCACGCCCAACAGAAGCGCCCTCGTGCCGAACGTCTCGGCGATATTCCTGAGCATTTCCCCTCGCGGGGCGGACGCCGCGGCGGTTCCGAGGTTTTCTCCGCTTTCTTCCAATTGCCTGTCCCTTCGATACGCTTCCGCGCGTTGCGTGGGCAGAAACCCGCGTTCCGCTGTATTATACAGGACGCGCGGCGCGATAGAAACCGCCCGCTTTCGCCACAGGCCGCATGCTGATACAATATTAGAAATCGCGCGCGGCGCGCCGGAGCACGGCGCGGACATAAAAAAATGGCCGACATCTATTCTGACGGGACATACCTGACGAACAACCCCGGCTGGGGCGCGGCGGACGCCGCGTGGAAGGCCTGCCACGCAGTTGATATGCTTAAACGCAACAGCATCAGTCCGCGCTCGGTCTGCGACGTCGGTTGCGGCTCCGGAGAGACCATCGCCGCGATGTCCCGCCTAATGGGGCCGGACGTCAGCTTCGCGGGCTATGAGCCGTCACCGCAGGCGTTCGAAATCTGCGCGGCTAAAGCGGGCGGCCCTCTGTCATTTTTCAACGCCGGGCTGGAAGCCGTCCCGGACGGAGGCTTCGACGTCGTCATGGCCCTCGACATCGTCGAACATGTCGAAGACTGTTTCGGATTCCTCAGAGAGCTTGGAAAAAAAGGCAGGCACAAAATCCTGCATATCCCTCTGGACATGACGGCGCTGTCGGCGGCGCGCCCGGCGGCGCTTGTGGAAACGCGCAGGACGTTCGGCCACATCCATTTCTTCTGCAAAGACACCGCGCTCGCCGCCCTCGAACGCGTCGGGCTTCGGACGGTCGATTGGGCGTACACAGGCTCCTCGACGGATTTCCCCGCGCCGGGCGCGAAGATGAAACTTCTCAACGCCGTAAGAAAGGCCGCGTTCAGGGTCAGCCCGGACGCGGCGGTCAGGCTTCTTGGAGGCTGGTCGCTTCTTGTTCTCGCCGAATGACACGGCGGGCGGAGACGCGGGAAACATGATGGACAACGCGGGAAAATGAAAACAGTAACAGTCGCCATAGGGACGCATAACCGCAGGGAAATCCTGCGCAAATGCCTCTCCGCGCTCGCCGCCCAGACCTATCCCGCCGAACTGATAGAGGTTGTGGTGGTGGACAACGAAAGCTCCGACGGCTCTCGCGAGATGGTAGAATCATTCAAAGCTCCGTATAAGTTGAAATACGCGTGGCAGAAGAACCGAGCGGACGACTCGTCGAATGTGGGCGCGCGGCTGGCTTCGGGCGAAATTGTCATATTCATCGACGACGATGTCATCCCGCATTCGGCGATGGTCGAAGAGCACGTGAAGACGCACGAGCGGAACGAGGGGCCGGCGGCTGTCATCGGTCGCTTGGACTGGCCCGCAGGAAAACCAATGTCGCCGTTCGAGGAATACGCCTGCAGCTCCGGCGCGCTTATGGCCTGCCACAAAATTAAAGACCCTGAAAATGTCGACTTCAAATACGCTCTGCACGGCAACATCTCTTTCCGCCGTGAAGATTTTCTCAAGACGGGCGGATACACCGGCGAGTACTACATGGCCGACACAGTGTTCGCGCACAGAGCCAAGACCGAGTTCGGGATGGCGCTGAAACACAACCCGGCGGCGTCCGCCGACCATGTGGAATGCGCGCCGTTCCCTCTGTATCTTGATAGGCGGGAGCTGTGCGGCGCGGCGGCGGTCTCATACGTCCACCGGCATCCAGAGCTTGCGGGCGCGTTGCGGACCACGCTGGCAGGCGGCGGCGGCGCGGGCGCGCGCTCTCTCAGGGCCGCGCTCTTCATCGCCCACAACGCTCTTCGCCCTCTCATCCCGGCCCTTGAAAAACTTTATCCAGCCTCAAAACCCCTGTTGTTTTTCAGCTACAGGGTTTGCGCGTTGCACAGATACTTAAAGGGCGCCAGAGACAGGATGCTCGACGCTCAAAAACACGGCCTCAAGGAGTTCGTGGACCCGCTTGTGTGAAGCCGGGGCGCGTCAGCGGCGTTTGCGTTCAGAGATTTCGCGCGCCGAGCTTTCTATCCCGTCGGCGACGAACTCCGCAAGACGCTCTTCCCCCGACACGGTCAGATGCACGGAATCGGAAAAGAAATCATCTCGAGGAACAAATTCGGAGAGGCTCCAACTGGCGGCGTCCAAGAGGGCGCAGCCTTCCTTGCGCGCGGTCTCGCGCAGCAGCTTGTTGTATCTGTCGGTGAGAGCGGCAAGAACAAACGGGTTGTCCGTGAATTCCGGCAGATGGCCCTTTTTTAGGGCCTCTTCCGAGGGAGCCGCGCCGGGCGCGTACAAACCCGCCAGCGTCATCAGCGCGGTCTCGCTTCCCGCTGATTTCATTTCAGAAACAATCCGCGACACATCGTCCATGAAAGACACGCTCATGGTGGAAACGGTTTTTATCCGAGGGTCGCGCGGATTCGGCCGCTTGGGTTTTTTATACAGCCACAACGCCGCTTCCACAGGGTCGGAAGGCCGTCCCGCCATGTTTATCAGCTTCCGGACGACCTTTGCCGAACCCAGTCGCGCGGACAATCCGAAATATATCTGTTCGGCGTATAAACCGTTCCAGCCGATGTACACGACCGCGATGTCAGGCTTAAGAGCCTTCAGCTTGTCTATGTTGTACAGCGTGTTTCGAGGTGCGTGGCCGGGAATCCCGGCGTTTATCACCTCGACGTCCACTCCCCGCGCGCGGAGGGCCTTCTCGAGCGAGCGCGGATACGACAGCTTGTCAATAAAAGAGCCGAACGTGCATGAATCCCCGATTGCCACTATCCTGACCTTCAAGGGATCGTCTCCTATTTCCGGCCCCTTGAAGCCGAGGCTGTTAATCGCAAGAACCGTTTCGTCCGAGTCGATCCCGCGTTCGCGTTGTATTTCGAGCATGGACTCGACCGCCAGAACGCGGCCTTCCGCTTTGTGTGTTTCAAGCAGTTCGTTAAAAGTGAAAGAGACGCCCGGGCGAAGGACGAAGTTGCCGGGATGCTCCGGGTCCGGCATTTTGTGAGGGCCAAGGCCCTGAGCGGAAGACGGGGTCCGCCGCTCGTTAATGCTTTCCTTGAACAGCAACAGGGCGCGCGCTCCCGCCTCGACGACCGCCGCCGCCAGAAGAAGCGCGATCGCCGCGAACAACAGGTTTCCGCGCCGGGGCGCGCCGCCTTTTTCCGTCCTGCTGTTTTTCATTGTCGTCGCTCCATTTCGCGCGCGGTTCTCTTCCAGCCTCTCAAAAGCATGGGCGGGAACCGATAGCGCGCGAAAAACGCGCCCCCGCCGGATTCCGAGCCTACGCGCGCGGCGGTTTGCGCGCCGCGACAAGAAGCGAGCCGCCGAAAGGCAGCCGCGCTCCAGCCTTCAACGCCGCTCTCTCCGCCCCCATGATTTTTTCCATCGCCGCGTTCATCAGCCCCGGCCTCAACTCGGTCGATATTTCGCGTCCGCTCGATATCATCCAAACCATTCTTGACGCCAACATTGCCGGGAACAGCAGCGTCATGAACGATGTCATGCGCTCGATCGCGAATCCGGCGGCCTCGATTTTTTCTTTCAACTCCCTCGCGCCGTATCTTCGCCTGTGAAAACTCATCTCGTCATATTTCGACCACAGCCACTGGTGCTGAGGGACTGTGACAAGAATCCCCCCGCCCGGCTTGGCGGCCTCGAACATCCCCGCCAGAGCGCCCGTGTCGTTTTCTATGTGCTCAAGAACGTCGAACGCGCATACTACGTCAAATTCTTCATAGAAAGGAACGCGTGTCGCGTCCATCTGTATCAACTCCGCGCGAGGCGAAAGCCTTTTTGCCGCGAACTCCAGCCCGCGCGAAAACGCCTCCGCTCCGCACACCCTTATCCCCGGAAAAGACCTCTCGATGTGCGACAGCACAAAGCCCGTGCCGCAGCCCGCCTCCAGCAGGCTTTCCGTTTCAGGAAAAAACTTCCTTAATCCCCACTCTATCATTTTGTTGCGCGACGCAAACCAGAAACTTCCCGCCTCGCGTTCGGCCAGAAACTCGAACACGGAAGAATCGAATCCTTCGCAACTTTCGTCCAGTTCAGGCGCTAAACGGACGACTCCGCCGACGATAGGCGGGACAACTCCGCACGATGGGCAGCCCCATGCGACGCTTTCGTATACGAAATCGCAGTTCAGACACTTTTTCATTCCAACCGTCCGCTCTCGTTGCAACCGCGAAAGAATGCCGCTCTTGTTCTATGCTCAATCAACGGCAGACATTCAGCATTCACGCCGCCTGAAAGCCGGAGCGCGGTTAAAGCCCGCGCATGCGTATTATTTTACTTCATTTTATTATCCCCAAAGGAATCGCTGGGCTAAAAACTTCAATGCCGCGCGGCCCCGGCGGTCAATTGGGCCTCGGTGTTGCCTGTTTTCTGTTTTTAAGTTATTTTTTTCATAGAAGAATATTCATTGCGGACGTCGGACTGCCATTGAAAACTTGCGGAACACAAATCGAAGGATTCAGGAAAGGCGTTTCCGTCGTCGTTCCCGTTTACAACAGCGAGGGAATGATACGGACGCTGGTGGAGCGAGCGCGCGCGGCGCTCGACTCGATTGGCCGCGAGTATGAGCTGATACTGGTCAACGACGGAAGCGCGGACGGAAGCTGGAAAAAAATCCGCGAAGCCGCCGCTGAACACGGCTGGATAACCGGCATCAACCTCATGCGCAACTACGGCCAGCACAACGCCCTCCTGTGCGGCGTCAGAAAAGCGCAATACTCCGTCACCGTGACGATGGACGACGACCTTCAGCATCCCCCGGAAGAAATCCGCAAGCTTATCGACAAGCTGGATGAAGGCTTCGATGTTGTTTATGGAGTTCCGGAAGAAGAAAAACATGGATTCTGGCGCGGCGTCGCGTCAAGATTCACAAAAATCACGATGCGGAGAGTAATGGGCGTAAAAAGCGCGGAAGATATTAGCGCGTTCAGGGCGTTTCGAACCAATACCAGAGCCGCATTTGCCGACTACAACGCTCCCTTTGTTGTCATAGACGTGTTGCTGACATGGGGAACGACGCGTTTTGCCTCGATGACAGTAAGACGCGACTGTAGATCATTTGGAAGGTCCAACTACACATTCCGAAAACTTATTTATCACGCGCTTGTCATGATAACCAGTTTCAGCGTCGCGCCCCTTCAACTGGCCAGCGTAGCCGGGTTCGCGTTTACGGCATTCGGAGTGTTTTTGTTGGCATACGTATTGGCCGTTTATTTTATCAACAAGGGCAGCATTCCGGGATTTCCCTTTCTTGCTTCAATCATATCGATATTTTCCGGAGTGCAATTGTTTGTTCTCGGCATTATCGGAGAATACTTGGCGCGCGTTCATACCCACAGCATGAAAAGGCCGCCGTTTGCCGTCAAAGAGATTAGCGGACGCGCCGGACGCGAAGAAGACGGTGATTGAACATGGAATTCGGCGCATTCAGCGTGTCTCTTTCAGCGATAGACGAAGAACGCTTCGGTCACAAGGCTGCCAGAGCTTCGATGGTGTCAAAAGATGTCATTCCGGAGCTTATGGATTTTTGCGCGAAGAACGATGTGAAATTTCTCATCGCCCGTTGTCAATCTTCCGAGATAAAAGCCGCGCAAGAGATGGAGCGCGCGGGATTCCTTCTGATGGACACTCTGATTTACTACTCGCGCGACCTTCATCGGACCCCCATTCCTGAAGACGATGGCAGCGTGACTATCCGTCCCTTGCATCCCGGAGAGGAAGGCCGAATCAAAGAGCTTGCCCAGCGGATGTTCCACAAATACGTGGGGCATTATCACATGGATGAACGGCTGGACGGCGACAAATGCGACGAGGCGTACGCTTCTTGGGCCGCCATATCTTGTGTCAATCGAGGGCCGGACAGCGAAGTGATAGCCGCGCTCTCGGAGGGGTCTATTCTGGGATTCGCTGCGCTTCGAATGAACTCGCCCCAAGAAGGCGAAGGAGTTTTAGTCGGCGTGTCGCCAGAAGCTCAAAAAAAAGGCATATCCAAGTCGCTTATGATCGGCGGGTTGGACTGGTGCTTGTCAAAGGGCGCTGATCAAATGTTGATTTCAACTCAGATGATCAACACGGCGGCGCAAAAAGTTTGGACGCGTCTCGGATTTGAACCAGCGAGAGCCATGTACACATTCCATAAATGGTTCGATTGACCGGAGGTTCCGCAGAATGAAACAGGTTTTCATGTCGCAGGGCGGGGCGGTAGTCAAGGAAGTCCCGGCTCCGGAAGCGCGGCCCGGCTGCGTCCTCGTGCGGGTTTCCCATTCGTGCATCTCCGCCGGAACAGAAATGAGCGGTCTGGCGGCGACCGCCGGCGAGCCGCTGGTTAAGCGCGCGCTCAGGCAGCCCGACAAGGCGGCCAAAGTTCTCGGCATGGCCCTGCGCGAGGGCGTGGGCGCGGCCCGCAGCTTCGTGTCCGACCGCCTGTCAGTCGATTCCCCAGCCGGTTATTCCGCCGCCGGAGTGGTGGTCGCGCGCGGCGAGGGCGTCTCCGAATTCGCTCCTGGCGACACGGTGGCATGCGCGGGCGCTCAGTGCGCCCATCACGCCGAATTCATCTGCGTCCCCCGCAATCTCGCCGTCCTAGTTCCCGGCGGCCTCGACATCAGGCGCGCCAGCGCGGTCACCCTCTGCTCTATCGCCATGCAAGGCGTCCGCCGCGCCGCGCCGTCCCTCGGCGAAACCTTCGTCGTCATCGGCCTCGGCATTCTCGGCCAGCTAACGGCCCAACTGCTCAAAGCGTCCGGCTGCCGCGTCATCGGCGCGGACTTCGCCCCCGAACGCGTCCAGCTGGCTCTCTCCTGTGGCATGTTCTCCGGCGTCGTCCCGGCGGATGAAGACCTCGCGGAAAAAACTCTCCGCCTCACTGCCGCGGACGGCGCGGACGGCGCAATTATTGCCGCCGCCTCTTCTTCCAACGACATCGTTTCCACCGCCTTCAACGTGTGCCGCAAAAAAGGCCGCGTTGTCCTTGTCGGCGACGTCGGCCTCAACTTGGTCCGCGAGGATTTCTACGGCAAGGAAATCGATTTCCTCATATCCTCCTCTTACGGCCCCGGCCGCTACGACCCGCAGTACGAGGAGAAGGGCCTCGACTATCCTATCGGCTATGTTCGCTGGACGGAAAACCGCAACATGTCTGAATGCCTCCGGCTCATGGAGTCCGGCGCGCTCGACATTGACCCGCTGATATCCGCCGAGTTCCCGGTGGACGACGCGGCGGCGGCGTACGAATCGCTGCGCGCGGCGGAGAACCGCCCGATGATGGTTCTGCTTTCGTATCCCGGCGCTGAATCGAAGCCCGCGCCCGCGCGCAAGACTCCCAACCCGGCGCACAAGCCTTCCGGGCCGGGAGCCGTCCGGGTCTCGCTCATCGGCTCCGGCTCTTTCGCCAAGGCAGTCCATCTGCCGATTATCCGCTCCATGCCGGACAAGCTGGCTCTCAAAGCGGTCGTTTCCACCAAAGGCCACGAAGCCGCCGCCGTCGCAAAACAGTTCGGCGCGGAATATTCGGCCACGGACTACCTCGAAACGCTCGCCGACCCTGCGGTGGACGCCGTAGTAATCGCCACCCGCCACGACTCTCACGCTCCTCTCGCTCTTGCCGCCCTCGAAGCTGGCAAACACGTCTTCGTTGAAAAACCGACCGCTATTGACAGACCGCAACTTGAAAAAATTCGCGAATTCTACTCCGCCGAAGACGGCTGCCCCCGGCCCATCCTTATGACGGGCTACAATAGGCGGTTCTCCCCGTTCGCGCGCCGATGCTCCGAACTTCTGGCCGCAAGGACAAGCCCTGTGATTATCAACTACAGGATGAACGCGGGCCGCCTGCCTCAAGGCCACTGGGCCAACGGAGAGCAGGGCGGCGGACGCAACATCGGCGAGGCGTGCCACATTTACGACCTCTTCACGTTTCTCACAAACAGCCGCGCGGCTAAGGTGTCCGCCACCCCCGTCCGCCCGCTTCCCGACTTCTGCTCTCCCTCTGAGAACTTCGTCGCAACCATTTCTTTCGAGGACGGCTCTCTTGCCACCCTGACGTATACCTCCCTCGGCTCGACCGACCACCCGAAGGAAACTATGGATATATATTTCGACGGAAAAGTTATTTCCCTTTTTGACTACGAGCGTCTGGAAGTCGCGGGCGCGAAAGCTCAGGGCTTCTCTCTAAAAGAAAAATCAAAAGGCCACAAGGAAGAACTCGACGAGTTCGCCTCCGCCGTCCGCGATGGCCGAATGCCCATCCCTCTGTGGCAGATTTTTCAGGCGTCCGAGATAAGCTTCCAAGTCGAGGACGCTCTGTAGGGGCCGCTTTTTCTCCCAACGCCTATAGCGCCACGAATTCTCAATAGCCGATTTCAATTTAGACCCAAGTTTGAAAAGTTTGGGAAAAGGGGCTTTGGGAAAGAACCCTTTCCAAAGGGTTTTTCCCCAACCGCCGAAGGCGAAAACTTCTTCTATTCGGTTTTCAGTTTTTATCTCGCGTTGCGATTTATGACAGCAGGCAATACAGGGCGATAGCCGCCGCGACGCATATCAGAATCGGCAGCGCCCACAGAGGCCGTTGCGCCACAGCCGGCTCCGCCGCCAGCGCTATCTCTCCCGGCTCAATCTTTCCGTCACCCGGCTCGTCTCGAATAAGATCAAACTTCAGATGCTTGTTCAATTCCTCTATTATCTCGCCGGGTTTTTCAAACACGAAAGGATTAAACTGAATCGAAACGTCCGGAGACGCGTAAAGGTCGATGAAAAAGTCGCGGCCCGGCGGGGCGGACGACCTGCGCACTCTCGTTATCTCATCCCACGAAATCCGCCGCGCGCCCATCAACGGCCATCTTAGGAAAACCCCCGATTCGCCCACGCGCAACAATATGCTTTGAAGGTAAACCCCGGCCATAGCCGAGAAAAACGCTACGACGCAGGCGGCCCGGAGCGCGTCGCCGTCGCCGGACACCTTGGCGCGAAAGGCCGCCGCCGCTAGCACGGCCAGCCCCGCCGCCGGATACCCCAGACGCCGGTATATCGACAACCTGAACTCTTTCTCCCCAGCCTGCTTCATGATTGAATTCTATTCGCCGCGCCGCAAGCGCGCAAGCGAGGCGATGTCGCTCACAAAACATTTTCTCAACGCCGGCAGGCCGCTTCTTTTTTGTGATATGGCGGACGGGCGGGCGTTGTGCTAAAATTGTGCGATGAAATTCAGCCGGAGACGGCGATAAAGGAATGTCTACTAACTATTCTAACTGGAGAAACAGTATGAGAATCAGGACAACGGCGCTCGTCGCGGCGTCGCTAGCGGTTTTGATGTGCATGGCGCAGCCGCCGCAGGCTGCTTTCGCGCAATCGGAAACGCCCGCTCAAGAAGAGACAGTCGTCACGGAGACGGCCGGCGCGGCGGAAGAGGCGGCGCAGCCACAGGCCGCCGAAGAAGCTTCCGAACAGACCGAGCCCCCCCCGGACCTGATCGAGCTTGGAGACATTAAGCTCAGCGGTTACAGGAAGGTCAAATGGCGCGACTACAGTTCGTCCGGCGACTTCGAGATGTTCAGGTCGGCAAACGGATTCAGCTACCGCGACGCCAGATTCGAGCAGACGTCGTTCATCATGCTCAAGGGCGATCTGCCGAGGAATCTCAAGATCGACGGGACGTTCTCGGAGATGCCGTATCAGGATAGGACGCTGTTGCTGAACGTGACGGGGAACAACGGCCGGGCGCGGCTGGGCGACTTCTCGACCAGTTTCCCCGGAGGCTCTCTCGTTTCATTCCACAAGAACATCCGGGGCATAGACTACGTTTACGACACCGGCTCTCTGCGCGTCAGCGCCATTATGTCCAAAGAGAAAAGCAAAACCGAAACGATAACATTCAAAGGACAGAACAAGCGCGGTCCGTACACATTGAACGCGTTCCAGATAGTGGAAGGGACAGAGCAGGTGAAGATAGACGGCGCGCCGGTTTCCGCCGGACAGTATTACATAGACTATTTCAGAGGGGACATAACCTTCGGATTCGTCGTCAACGCCGCGCAGACGGTGGAGATAACGTATGAATCGACTCTTCTGTTGAGCATGAAGACGGGAAACATGAACGCGTTCGGAGTCGAATACACTCCGCTCAGCAAAAAGTTCACTATCGGCGGCTCGTTCATGTCTGAAGGGGCAAACGCCGTTTCGCAGTCGGTCCTTATATACAATTCAATAGATTTCGAGGTCGGGCCGTTCAACATAGACGAGACGCGCTCGCTGTTCGCCGGCTCGATGAAATCTCCTTACGCGTTCATCGAGAAGGATACCGAGCTTGTGCTGAGGGACGGGACGCCGCTGCTGCGGAACACGGATTACTTAATCGACTACGTGAGCGGCGAGCTGGACTTCATCGCGCCGATGGCCTCCTCGACGGTGTCGGTGAGGTATCACTACTTCAACCCCAAGCACATAGGGCGGCAGAGGGACTATCTGACCGAGCCAGCCATGTCCCGGTTCACGCTTTCCAAGAGCGCGGTGTACAGCGGCACGGAGACAGTGTGGTGGTGCGAGACATACGGAGAAGGCCCGCACACCGACGAGAACATCACCTGCTTGGAAATGATGACCCCCTGCTCGGACGTGAAGTACGGAGCCGCGCAGACGACATGCGAAGAAGGCTCGGACTATTTCATAGACGAGGTGGCAAACCAGATAATAATCCTAAATCCGAGCTATATCCCCGACCACAACCACGTTATCAGAGCGCAGTACGACTTCGTCCAGAAGACCGCCGCCGAGGAAAAGGCGACGGATAAAAAGATAGTCGACGTGTATTTCATGACCAAGCTGTTCGACAAGCTGAGCGTGGAGGCGGAAGTTTCGACTACGGACGCCGACATGTCGAACCGGCGGATAAAGGTTCTCGAGGAGTATGTGGCGACCGTGATAGTCCCGACGCAGAGAGAGTACTGTCTGCAGCGAGACCCGGCGACGGCCGCTGAGGTCGAGGTTTTCTTCGATGACCTCGTGACGTCCCGAGGCAGGAAGAGCTATCCGGGCGATTTCACAATCGAGACCGACGCGGGCAATGCCTGCCCCGGCGAAAAGATTCTGGTGTTCAAATACGACATCCCAGCCGGGACGACAATCATCGCCAACTACAGCGTGGCTCCCGACCTCGGAACGGACACCACGAAGTCCGCCTCGGCGGTCAGGACCAAAATCGGCTACTCCGGCAAGAAGGCCTCTTTCAACATCGAGACCATCAGCAAGGACATGGCTTTCTCTCCCCTGAACGACTACAGCAACAACGAGGAGAAAAGACTCTCCGGAGACGTCAAGCTGAATCTCATGGACAACCTGACTCTGTTCGGCGACTATCTGACGTACGACAACATGCACAACTTCAACACCACGGACAAGGACGACTATGACCGCATAGGCGCGGGAGCCACTTTCCGCAAAGGGCGCATCAAGGAAATAACTCTCAAGAAAACCCGGTTCGACGCGAGCGACAACCTGAATGTTTCCAAACTGGACAACACCAGAACGGTGGACGAACTTTTCTTCAAGTGGGATCCGAGAGGAAAGAACGTCTTCACCGTGAACGCGGAACTGTCGAACTCCGAGTTCGAGGACAACACGGGCGCGTTAACAGACAAGGACACGGACAGGAGACTTGTCGGATTCGGATACACGCCGAGCGCGAAACTCAACGTGAGGGGGTATCTCGAACTGACGGACACAGACGTGATCGCGCCGGCGGGATTCGGCGCGGACGCGAGCTTCGGAACCAAGACATTCGCCAAGAACCTCGACGCTAGCTGGACGCCGGACGATATTTGGTCCTTCAACAGCAGGATATTGCTGCAGAAGAAGACGCATAGCCGGGCCGACTATGACGACGAGAACTGGGACTCGATAATGCTGGGGGCGGCCGCGAGGCCATTCGGAAGAATAACTTTTGTGAACATCTCGGCGTACCGCCGCGACCTGCCGAACAACATAACCGGCAGCGCCCGAACAGACACCGCCAACGCTTCCTTCGGATACAAGGCGGCTCCTATGTGGGTCGTAGAGCCTTCCATCGACAAGGTCAAAGCCGCCGTCGGGGAGACTTCCAGCAACAAGTCGGACGGCTACGGGCTTTCTTTCCTTTACGATCCTGACAACAGGAGCAAGTGGGACGGACGCTTTTCTTGGAAGACCACGGACAAGACCAACAGCACGCAGACTGCCTCAACCGATTCCGAAGAGAACCAGTACATACTCAAACTGGGATATGTCGCGTCTGAAAGGATCGAGTGCGCGATGTCATACGACGTCAGAAGGACATCGCCGACGCCCTCCGACACGGACATACTCGGATTTGAAGTCAGGCACAAAACTTCCAAACGGATGAACAGCAAAATCGGTTTCGCGCGCACGGAGAGATCGTCAGCGACGACTGAGACGACGCGAGACGAATACATCGCCGAAGCGGTCTACACGATTAACAGGACATTTTCTGTGACGATGAACATAAAGAAGGACAAGTATTCCGCCGGAGCGGCGGCGGCTAACGACTATTCGGGCACGGTGGGCAGCCTAGAGGTGACCGCGAACTTCTGATTTTAACGAAAGCGCTGGAGAGATGACGGGAGAAGAGAAAACAGAGGGGGCGGCGCCGGGCGGGCTGGAGATGTTGGACCGCATGGCGACCCTCTTCCTGTACTCGCGGTTCCGCAACCCGGTTTTCGACGCGCTGATGCCTGTTTTGTCCGTCGGGGCGAACAAGGGGATAGTGTACATCGCGGCAAGCGTGGCGATGATGATTTTCGGAGAGCCGAGGGTCAAAGCGGCGGGGCTGGTGATGCTGGCGGGCGCGGGAGCGGCGGGCGTAATCGCGGAAATGACCGTCAAGATGTTCTGGAAACGCAAGCGCCCCTTCATGGTGATGCCTGAGATAACTCCCAAAGTGCCGCACCTCAGGCTGCTCAAGAGGCCGTCGTTTCCGTCGGGGCATTCGGCGGGCTATTTCGCCGCCGCGATGTCGCTTGCGGTGTTCTTCCCGTCGATGGCGGCCCCTCTTGCGGTCGTGGCCGCGCTCGGCGCTTATTCCAGAATCTACAACGGCGTTCATTTCCTCTCCGATGTGGTGGTCGGCTCGATTGTCGGCATCGCGTTTTCGGGGCTTATGGCGTGGCTGCTCGCCGAACGCGCGGTAGGCCTGTTCTCATAGAAGCGCCGCGCTCCCGGCATGCTTGAAAGGCGTTTTCCAAGAAAGGCGGATATCATGGACGACAATATCGAAGAATCGATTAAATACGCAAGAGAAACGGTGGGCGGAGACCCGCTTGCGCGGCATCTGGGCATCGTAATCGAGGAAGTGTCCGAAGGGTTCGCCAGAGTGTCGCTAGAAGCGAAGCCTGAATATATGAACGCGGTGGGAAGGGCGCACGGGGCGGCGGTGTACGCCGTCATCGACCAGTCGCTGGCGGTGGCCGCGAACTCTCGCGGCGTCCGAGCCGTCACTCTCGACGTGAACGCCAGATATCACTCCGGCGCGCCAGGCGGCGATGTTCTGGTGGCAGAAGCGTCTCCCATCGAAATCAAGAAAAGAATCAGCGTGTGGAAAGTGGAAGTGCGCGCCAGAAACGCGGGCGCTCTTGTGGCCACGGCGACTGCCACAGCCTACCATCAAGCCTGAATCTTTTTTCTGAATATGCAGCGCGCTCTATTGAGCGGCGGAAATGAGGGTTTTAACTATGAAATCAAACACTAAGCGCGTCGAAATCGAACGGGGAATTTTTAGCAGCCGCGCGGTTTCGCGGTTTGTGCTGGCGCTTGCGTGCGCGGCGCTTGTCATCTCGGCGGGACGCGCGATGGCGGATTGGCCCGGCGTCGCAGTGTCAGTGGACGGAACTCCCATCGCTTACGAGATTTGGGGAGAGGGAGAGCCGACTCTGATCTTTATTCACGGATGGAGTTGCGATTCCAGATACTGGCGCGCGCAGATAGAGCATTTCTCCCGGAAGCGCCGCGTAATAGTCCTCGATATGGCCGGACACGGAAACTCCGGCATGGCGAGAGAGATTTACACCATGAAGGCCTTTGGCGAAGACGTCCGGGCGGTGGCGGACGCCGCGGGCGCGCAGAAGATGATTCTCATAGGCCATTCTATGGGCGGCCCGGTGATAGCGGAAGCGGCGGCGCTTATGCCGGGGCGCGTGATCGGGCTTGTCGGCGTAGACACGTTTGAAGACGTGGAATACATGTTGACGAACGAGGAAATGGAGCGGATGCTCGGCCCGCTGGAGGCGGATTTCAAAGCCGGGGCGCGCGCGTTCGTAACCTCGATGATGCGGCCCGGAGAGGACGCCGCTCTCGCCGAGTGGATTCTTGCGGACATGTCGTCCGCTCCCCCGGCCGTAGCCATGAGCGCGATCAGGGAAATGCTGAATCAGTATATAACGGGCGAAACCGCCTCCATTTTCGATCGCGCCCGGATTCCCGTCGTGACGGTTAACGCCGACATGTGGCCGATCAACTTCGAGTCGAACCGCAAACACATGTTGTCGTTCGACGCGATTGTGCTGAAGGACGCGGACCATTTTCTGATGATGAACAAGCCGGATGAATTCAACGCGGCGCTCGAACGGGCGATAGATATGCTGATGGGCAATCAATAAACCCGGATTCGTCGATAGAGCCGACGAATCGGGGCGATTTTCATAGCGGCGAACTGCTTTGTTGCCGCCGCATTTTTTTGTTAATGAACCATAAGTTCTATTCACTGCAAAAATGCGCTTTGCGCCTCGCATTTCATCCGCTCTGAACAATCGCTCCCGAATCTTAACGACGGATTCGGGATAAAAGGCGAAGAATCGGACAAGGCTGAAGCGGCGGAGAAGCTTCCTGCCGCAAGGCAATTGTGATAGACTATCGTAAGTTAGCGGAAGGGCGGAACGCGGGAGACGCGGCCCGCGTCCCGCGCAGAGGTGATGGGCATGGCGGAGAAGAAAAGGCGTTACACCAGAGAGATGGCCGAATGGGCTGCCGGGTTGACGTTCGGCGACATTCCCGCGCGGGTGGTCGAGCAGGCGAAGATGCAGACGATGAGCGTTCTGGCGGCGATATTCGCCGGATCGCGAACGTCCTCAGGCGGCAAGACGATAGCCGCGGCGCTGCGCGGGTCCGACCCCGGCCCGGCGAGGCTTATTCCATCAGGCGAGAGCGTCACCGTAAAGGACGCTCTAGCGGCGGCATCCTCGCTATCGATGGCGCTGGACTACGACGACTACACGTTCGCGGGGCATCCCGGACATTCCGCCGCGCTGGTTCCGCTCCTGATGGCGGCCCGCGAAGATATTTCCGGCGAACAGATATTGCTCGCTCAGACGGTTGCCAACGAGATAGAGTCTCGCATCGGCGGCTCTGTGATGGTCGGGCCGCTGAACGGGCAGATGTGGTCGTTCATCCACGCCGCCGGCGCGGCATGCGCAGCGGGAAAAATCTACGGGCTGGACTCCGACCGGATGGCGTCAGCCCTCGGAATGGCTCTTTCGCAACCCGCTTCCCCTCTCGCCCCCGGCTTCATGGGCGCGGACTCGAAGCTCCTCACCGCCTCCGCCGGAATCGCCTCGGGACTGTTCGCGGCTCAACTCGCCGCCGAAGGACTCAAAGGCCCTCAGGACATACTCGAAGCGGAAGACGGCTTTTGCGAGACTCTATCCTTCGTTCCCATCTACCCGATGCTCACAAGGCTCGGCTCATGCTGGCTCTCTGACACCATGTCCGTGAAGCTGTATCCGGGATGCGCGTATATCAGCGCGACGATGGACGGCGTTTTTGAGATAATGCGAAACAAGGAAATAAACCCCGACGACATATTCAAGATCGACGTTCACGCGTCAATCGCGACTGTTAAAATGGACGAGATGTCGCGCCCGCTGGTGACGCACCAGAACACGCGCCCGGTGACGCTGAACTTCTACACGCCATACAACGTGGCGGCGGGCGTTCTCGACGGAAGGCTAGGCCCGGAGCAATTCGAGCCGGAGAGAGTGAGAGACCCGAAGGTGTGGGAGCTGGCGAGGCGGGTGCGCGTGCATCATGACATGTCGCTCACCAGCAATCTTATCGATTCGGCGACGGACCTGATAGACATCCGGTATCTGCTGAGCCGGATGCGGGCCGGCTCCCTCGGATCGATGCTCAAGAGGCTCGGTCCGGCGTCGCCGCTGTTGTGGCTGGCCGGCGGGCGGGAGATAACCGGCCTGATGTCGGAAGGCCGGCGCGCCCTCGAAAAAGTCTTCGGCGCTCCCGGCGACGACGACGCGGAACGGCGGCTGGCTCCTTCGGCTGAAAACTTCCGCATGGCTTTCGGGTCGCGCGTCGTGTTCGACATGAAATCGAAGGACGCGGTGTACGAGTTCGAGCAGAAGATACCGTTCGGCGCGGCGGGCTGGCCGCTGGAAGACCGCCGAAGCGACGCGTGCGGCAAGTTCGAGAAAGAGGCGCTAGCCGTACTGAAGCCGGAAGCCGCGACTGCCGCGCTGGACGCGGTGTCGAATCTGGAAAAGCTCGACAACGCTGGCGTACGCTCCCTGCTCGACCTGTGCTGTTCGAAAAAATAGCCCGACCTCCACGCCGGAGGCTTGGGAACAAATAAACGCGAAGAGGTCAGTCAAAATGGCAAAAGCAAAAAGCGCTCCTGATTTTTCAGACAAGATGAAGCGTCTGCGCAAGAAGAACGGCATAACGCTCGAGGCGCTCGCCGCCGCGACCGGGATGTCCGCCGATTACCTCGAAAAAATCGAGAACGGCGAGACTATGCCTCCGGTGTCGAACATCATCCAGATCAGCGCCGCGCTCACCGTCGACTCCGGCAAGTTCCTGTCCTCCGACGGGGCAAACAAGGAAAAGAAAGCGGAGAGCTTCAAGAAGCGCGCGGACGCGTACTATTACAAGACGCTCACGCCCGACGCCGAGCACAAGCACATGAAGGGATTCCATGTCTCAATCCCCTCGAAGTCGGAACACGCCGGAGTGCAGTACAAACATGAGGGCGAGGAGTTCGTCTATGTGCTCGACGGCGTTCTCGACATTCAGGTCGGCGCAAAGAAACACAAACTGAAAAAAGGCCAGTCCCTCCACTTCGACTCCAACCACACGCACAAGCTGAGCAATCCGGGATCGAAGCAGACGGAGCTGTTGGTGGTCGTGTACACGCCCTGAGCGTCGACGGCGACAGAGGCGTTCCGCGTCCCGAACACTACCCGCGCCACCGGCGCGATTGGAGCATCCATTATGGCTATACCCCTCACGGAAGAGCAACACATGGTGCAGTTGATGGTGCGCGACTTCGCGCGCCGCGAGATAGAGCCGGTCGCGGCAAAAAACGCCGCCGCGAAAAAGTTTCCAGCCGACATCATTAAAAAAATGGGCGGCCTCGGCCTCATGGGCATGATGGTTCCAGAAGAATACGGCGGCTCGGCCGCGGGAGCAGTATCTTATGTTCTCGCGATTCAGGAGGTCGCCTTCTCCTGCGCGTCCACAGCCGTGACGATGTCTGTGAACAACCTGTCGTGCGGCCCCATCCTCTCTCACGGAAACGAGGAACAGAAGAAAAAATATCTCGCGCCGCTGGCGTCAGGCAGACAGCTCGGCGCGTTTGCCATCACCGAACCGGATGCAGGCTCGGACGCCGCTTCGGTCGCCGCCCGCGCCGTCAAAAAGGGCGACTCCTACATAATCAACGGAAGCAAAAGCTTCATCACGAACGGCGGATACGCGGACACGTTCATAGTGATAGCGCGCACCGGGAGCGAGCCGCGCGGGCGCGGCATGTCGGCGTTCATCGTCGAGCGCGGCGTTCCCGGCTTCGAGATCGGACGCGAAGAAGACAAGATGGGCCTCACCGCCTCCAGCACAGTTTCGCTTTCTTTCGACGATTGCAAGGTTCCGGCGCGCAACCTGCTTGGCGCGGAAGGGCAGGGATTCGAGATAGCCATGACCGCCCTCGACAGCGGGCGCATCGGCATCGCCTCGCAGGGCGTAGGGATGGCTCGCGCCGCTCTCGCCGAAGCGGTCTCGTACGCGAACGCCCGAAAACAGTTCGGGCGCGCTCTCGCCCGCAATCAGGCCATCCAGTGGATGATAGCGGACGCCGCGCGCGATATTGAGGCAGCCCACCTGCTCACCCTCAGCGCCGCCACTTCCAAAGACCGGGGCGAGCCTTTCACCATCGAGGCCTCAATCGCCAAGCTGTTCGCCACAGAGGCGGCCAACCGCATCGCCTACGACGCCTTGCAGATTCACGGCGGATACGGCTACACCAAAGAATATAAAATCGAGCGCCTGTACCGAGACGCGCGCGTCTCCACCATCTACGAGGGAACATCCGAAGTGCAACGCATGGTCATCGCCCGCGACGCGCTTCAGTAGCTCCAGACGCGACCTCTGACCGGAGGCGGCCATGAGCGCCGTCGAACTGACTTACGAAGACTGCAAAAGAATCCTCGCTCAAGAGCGGCTGCCGAGGGCGTTCGTCAATCTGGACGCTTTCGACTCAAACGCCCGCAAGATGTTTTCTATTCTCGAAGGCACGGGAAAAACGATGCGGATCGCGTCAAAATCGTTGCGTTGCGCCGATCTGCTAGGACGCGCGTTCGAACTTGGCGGAGCCGCCGCCAAGGGCGTGATGTCATTCACCGTCGAGGAAGCCGACTTCCTCGTCAGGCGCGGATTCGACGACATACTGGTCGCTTACCCCACCGCTCGCGCGAAGGATTTCGAGATTCTTTGCGCGCTCGCGGAGCGAGGCGCGGACGTTTCCGTCGTGTGCGACAGCGAGGAAAACGCGCGGGCGCTCAGCGCGGCGGGCGTCGCGGCGGGCGTCGTTATCCAGCTTGTGGTCGAGGTGGACATGAGCCTGCGTCCGGCGGGCGGGGCCGCTCATCTCGGCGTCAGGCGCTCCACCGTCAGAACCGGAAGCGACGCCCTGCGGGTCGCGCGCGCCGCCGAAAAGGCGGGCGGCGCGGCCGTCATCGGCATCATGGGCTACGAGGCTCAAATCGCCGGCATGGCGGACGAAAATCCGTTCTCCCGCGCTCTCAATCCAGCTCGAAAACTCATCCGCGAAATGTCCAAACCCGATGTCAGGCGGCGCAGAGAAAGCGTCGTCTCTTTCCTGAGAAAAAACGGAGTTGATTTGCGAATCGTCAACGGCGGCGGCACGGGCAGCTTGGACTTCACCTCCCGCGACGACTCCTGCACCGAGACCACCGCAGGCTCCGGCTTCTACTGCCCGCACCTGTTTTCCTATTACTCGAATCTGGACCTGACCCCGGCGGCGTTTTTCGCGCTTCAGGCGTCGCGGTTCCCCGCGCGCCGCATGGTCGCCTGCAACGGCGGCGGCTATGTCGCCTCAGGCGAAGCGGGCGAGGACAGGCTTCCTCTCCCTTGCCTGCCGAAAGGCGCGAGGCTGACCAAACTCGAAGGCGCGGGAGAAGTCCAGACCCCCGTCGAGTTGCCCCACGGCGTTTCAATTTCTCCGGGCGACCCGGTTATATTCCGCCACGCCAAAGCCGGAGAACTGACCGAGCGATTCAACGAGTTGTTGTTGATAAGCGACAAGACCGCCGTCGGCTCCGTCCCCACCTACAGGGGCGAGGGCTTCAGCTTTCTGTAACCCGCCTGCAACGGATGTCAGGGAATATTTTAAGCTTTCCCTCTGTCAGCGGCGGTAGCTGTTGGTGATGGGCAGGCGTCGGTCTCGTCCGAACGCTTTCGGGGTGATTTTGACTCCGGGCGCGGACTGGCGGCGCTTGTACTCGGCGGCGTCAACCATCCTTATCACGTCCGCAACGGCTGCGGGGTCGTTCCCCATCTCCACTATCTCGTCCATGCTCAGGTCGTCTTCCACGTACGCGTGGAGAATCGGGTCGAGTACCGAATACGGCGGCAGGGAATCCTCGTCCTTCTGTCCGGGTTTCAGTTCCGCGGTGGGCGGCCGCACGATGGTGGCGCGCGGGATTATCTCCCGCCCGGCCGCGGCGTTGATGTGCTCCGACAGCCTGTAAACCGTCGTTTTCAGCACGTCCTTTATCGCGTTGAACCCGCCCGCCATGTCTCCGTACAGAGTGCAGTAGCCGACGGCGACCTCGCTTTTGTTGCCGGTTGTCAACACAAGCCAGCCGAAACGGTTCGACAGCGCCATGAGAATGTTTCCGCGTATGCGCGCCTGCAGGTTTTCCCGCTCTATGCCGGGATCCCCGGGGCCGAAGGCTTCCTTGAGGTCTGAAGCGTACGCGGCGAGCGCGTTTCCGATGGGGATTTTTATAAGTTTTACGCCGAGGTTTGCGGCGAGGATTTCGGCGTCCGAGAGGGTCTCGGCTGACGTGTATTCCGAAGGCATGGTGACGCACACGACGTTCTGTCTGCCGAGGGCCTCGACCGCCACGCAGGCGGAGAGCGCCGAGTCTATTCCCCCGCTGAGGCCGAGCACGATTTTCTTGAAGCCGTTCTTGCGGGCGTAGTCGCGCGTCCCGGCGATGAGCGCGGCGAGGATTTCGTCGATGTCCGACATCTGCGGGGCGACGGTGTGAGAGGCCGGGGCCCAAGAGGCGGTGACTTTCGACGAGAGAGAGAGCCGGGGCTGCTGCGCGGATACGCGCGGCGCGCGCTTTGCCAACCGGGGATCGTCGGAATCGATGTCCACGACAAGCAAATTTTCCACGAACCGCTGCGAGCGCGCGAATACCGAGCCGCCCGGCTCGGCCGCTATCGCGCCTCCGTCGAACACAAGCTCGTCCTGCCCGCCGACGAGGTTGACATACAGCACAAACGCCCCCGCGCGCGTCGCCAGCCCGCCGACAAGCTCCTCTCTCACGTGCGCCTTGCCCGCGTGGAACGGCGAGGCCGACATGTTGATTATCAGCTCCGCGCCAGCGCGTCGCGCTTCCGTTTCCGCCCTGCCCCCCGTCACCCACAAATCCTCGCAGATGGTCAGCGCCGTCCGCACGCCCTTCATCTCGAACACGAACGGCCTGTCCCCTTCGGAAAAATATCGCTTTTCATCAAACACGCCGTAGTTGGGCAGCTCCATCTTTCTGTACGAGCCGACTATGCGCCCGTCGTCCACCACCGCCGCGGAGTTGAACACCCGCCCGGCGTCCGCCTCCGCGTATCCGACCACCGCCGTGATGCCCTCTATCGAATGCGCCAGCTTCCTCATAGCCAACTGGTTGTCCTCGATGAAAGAGCCGCGCAACAACAGGTCTTCCGGCGGATACCCGCACAACGTCAACTCCGGAAACGCCACTATGTCCGCCTGCTGCCTGCGCGCCAGCGCGGCGTATTCTATGATCAGCGCCGCGTTTTCTTCTATCGCCCCCACCGTCGTGTTGATCTGGGCTAGGGCTACGCGCAATGTTTTTTTCTCCGGCATGGCTGGCAGGCTCCAAGTTGAAATTGGGTCGGGCGCGGAGGGAATCCGGCTGGTCTCTCCGTCGGCAATTCCGTGTCGTTTATCCACCGCCCCTGTCCGAATAATATATTATATCGCGCCTTGATACTTTTCCACTTCGGCGTTAAAATTATCTTCCAAGAACATAACGGCAAAATTGCCGTATCGGAGCGCCCCACAATGGACGACAAAAGCAAACGATACAGAACGGAAATCCTCAAAATCCTGCGCGACAGCGGCAAGCCTCTGGGCAGCACCAAAATAACCGAACTGCTCTCCGTCTCCGGCATCGAAACAAACGAGCGGACGGTCAGGTTCCACCTTCAAAAGCTCGACGACGACGGGATGACGAGAAAGATTTCCAAGCGCGTGGGCCGCGAGATAACGCCCGCCGGACTCAGCGAACTGGAAGGCGTGAACATCCTCGGCAGGCTCGGTTTCATCGTGTCGAAGATAGACGGATTGTCGTACAACATGGGGTTCGACCCGGTGAAGCGGGAGGGGCTGATTGTCCTCAACGTGTCCCTTATCCCGGTCGAGCAGTTCGAGACGGCGCTAGAAGAGATACTGATGGCGTTCCGCGCCGGGCTTGGCATGGGACGTCTGGCCCTTCTGCGCGGTCCCGGCGAAAAAATCGGCAACATGATAGTTCCTTCGGACATGGTCGGGTTCGGCACTGTATGCAGCGTCACCCTCAACGGCTTGCTGCTCAAAGAGGGCATCCCGGTGGCTTCCAGATACGGCAGTCTGCTGCGGATGGAAGGCGGACGGCCGGTCTGCTTCACCGAACTTGTGGACTATTTGGGCACCACGCTCGACCCGCTCGAAATGTTCCTTCGCGCGGGCATGACCAGCGTCGGCAAAGCCGCTCGTGGCCAGAGCGGCGTCGTCGGCGCCAGCTTCAGGGAAATCCCCATCGTCGCAGGCGGCAGACTTGAAGCCGTCCGCAGAAAACTCGACATCCTCGGCCTCTCGGGCATCCTCGCAGTCGGCAAGCCGAACCAGCCCCTGCTCAACGTCTCCGTCGACGAAGGGATGATCGGCATGGCCGTCGTCGGCGGGCTGAATCCCGTCGCCGCCGCCCACGAGGCCGGCGTGGACACCATCAACGCCGCCCTTCACTGCCTCGCTCCCTATGAAGCCCTCGAAGGTTTTGAAAACCTTCGCACTCGCTTCAGAAATCTGGTAAAATAATTCGTCGGCGGCCGGCGCTTCTCAAACACTGATATCGGCTTGCCATCTTGATATGCCTGAAGAATCTTTCGAAAATATCGCCATGCCTCTTATGGACATGCTCTACGGAGCCGCCCTCCGCTTGACTCAGAATCAGGCCGACGCCGAAGACCTCATTCAGGAAACTTACCTCAAGGCCTTCAGGGCGTTCAATCAGTTCGAAACCGGAACCAACTTCAAAGCTTGGATTTTTAAAATCCTGACCAATAGCTTCATCAATAAATACAAGAAGGACCGCAGGGAGCCCAACCGGATAAGCGTCGAGGACACACCCGACTTCTACCTCTACGACAAAGTGATGGATATCGGACGCGAAACCGGCGTCGGCTCAAGCCCGGAAGAGCTTTTCATGGAGAAGTTCATCCCGGCCAACATCACAGACGCCATCCGCGAACTGCCTGAAGACTACAGGGCGACCTTCGTTCTGTCCGACATGTACGGCTTCAGCTACGACGAGATATCGGACATGACAGAAACCACCCTCGGAACTGTTAAGTCGCGCCTGTTCCGCGCGCGCCGCTTGCTCCAAAAAAACCTCTGGGACTACGCCGCCTCCCAAGGCCTCGTCCCCGCCTCCGGCAAATAATCCCGTACCCGCAACCTCCTAAAACAGCCTTCTCTCTCCTTGTGCCGTCTTCCCTTTTTTCTTCTGTTTTTTCTTCTGTTTTTTCTATACCGTCATTCCGTTTTTATTCTTGCCGTCATTCCACTTTTTTCTATACCGTCATTCCCGCGAAAGCGGGAACCCATTTTTCCCTATCCTTTCACATAACACGCTCCAAAGCCGGAGGCGCAGCCCCCGACTTTCCCGGATTTTTCTTGTGAAAAAATCCGGGCAAGCGTGAAAAATTTAGGAAAGGGGTTTGGGGAACAACCCTTTTCAAAGGGTTTTCCCCAACCGCCGCAGGCGGCGAAACGTTTCTTTCGTTTTTTCTTTTTCTCTATTCCTTCAGCTTTTTCTTTTCCCCAACCGCCGCAGGCGGCAGCAACATTCCCAGCTTTTCTTCTTCTATCCTTTTCGCTTTTCTTCTTTTCTTATTCTGTATTTGAGAGCGTCCCATGCGGCGGCGGCGAGGAACGCCGGCAGCGCCGTCATGCGTTTAGCGCGGGACGGAGTAGTCGCCAGCCTGTGCGCCCATTCCAGCCCCGTCTTGCGGAAGAACGCGGGAGCCCTTTTCGTCTCTCCGGCGAACACATCGAACGATCCCCCCACCCCGATGAAGACGGACGCCGACAGTTTAGGCGCGTTGTCCCTTATCCAGAACTCCTGCATCGGCGCCCCCATGCCCGCCAGCACGATGTCCGGCCGTGCCGCCTCGATCTCCGCCGCCAAAGCCCCCGGATCGGCATCCCTGATATACCCGTGATGATAGCCCGCCAGCAGCGGAGCCCGCTTCCGCGCCGACAACTCCGCCGCGCATTTCTCTATCGTTTCAGGCTTTGCCCCCAGCAGATACACGCGCAACTTCTCCTCGGCGGACATTTCAAATATCTTTTCAGCAATATCTATCCCCGTCACGGCCTCCGCGCGCGCTCCGTGTTTCATCCTCAGCGCTATCCTGATTCCCACCCCGTCCGCCGTGTTCAGCGTCCCCGACCGCGCCAGCGCCGCGAACTCCGCGTCCCTCCTCGCCAGCATCGCCATCTCAGGATTGAACGTTATGATGTGCAACCGTTCTCGGTTCAGCGCCGCCCGCCTGATTCTTTCCACTGTTCTGTTAAGGGTCATCGCAACAACAGGAACGCCGAGCACATCGAGCGGCCTGCCCTCCGCCTCAAGCAAGTCGCGCTCAAGGACACTCAGAGACCTCTCCGCGAGCGCCGAGAACGAAGCCGCCGCCCCCGCAAGCTTTTCTCGCGCTTCCGCCGCCCCGCCCCCAGCGACAAACTCCACCGCCCGGCTCAACTCGAACGCGGACACCTCCTCCAGCTTCTCGAACACAGGCTGTCCGCACGCGTCCGCAAACGCCTTCACCTTCGGGTCATAGCTCAACGCCACGAACGGAACCCCGCGCGCCGCCGCGAACGCCAGCGAGTGCAGCCTCATCCCTATCATCGCCCGCGCTCCGCCCACCACCGCAGCGGCCCGCGCCGCGCTCATCCTCCCGTCCACACCGTGCGCCATTATCTCTATCCCCGGACACAACCGGCGCATCTCCGACACGAACCTCTCCACCACCGGCGCGTCCGCCTCAGCCTCGAACGCCATCGCGTCCACAGCCACCGCCGCCGTCTCCTTCAGCCTCATCAGACACCCCACCAGCGCTCCCGTCAGAACGTCCACACCCTCGCTCTGCCTCAACGACACCGCCAGCCTCATCGGCGCGTCCGCCGCCGCCTCCTGCGACCCCGCTCCCGCCGCGAACGTCATGTCCGCCCCAAGCTCCGCCACATCCGCTCCCAGCCCCATCTCCCGCATTAGGCCAAGCGCCCTCTCGTCCCTCGCCCACACCCGCCTCGCAAACCTGCGCATCGCCCACCCCGCCAACGCCTTCGTCCACTTCCTCCTGAACGGCCCCATCCCCTGTGACATCATATAGACCGGCTTGCCCATCGCCCCAGCCGCGATTATCAGCAGACAGTAGTAAACCGCGCTCCGCGCGCTCGTCGCATCCTGCAGCAACCCGCCCCCCGGAAGAACCACCGCGTCCGCCCTCCGCAACGCCCGCGCCAACCCCGCAAAATCACCCTTCGTCACAGTCCCCACATCATGCCGCGCAGACGTCTCCTCCGGCCTAGATGTCAGAGCCGTGTGCGCTGCCCCCGGCAACCGTTTCCTGCTCCAACTCAGAAACGATTCCAATATGGCCTCATCGCCCACATTGCCGCTGCCGAAATATCCAATAATGAAAAAATTCAAAATCCGACCTTTCCCGCCCGGCGCTATGTTTCCATCGCCGGCCTTTGCGTCGCCGAGGGAATTCTACCATGAACACGAAAAAACCAATAGGAATTAGAAACGCCCGCGCCCGTCGATTGCGGAGCTTCATATTGCGCGCGCCCGACAGTTGACCGAGCGCGAGCTATGAGAATATAATTCGCAAACTGTTATGTTCTTAGCGACACAACGGATCGGGCGGAGGTTTGAACCATGAAAAAATCTTTGTTGAAGGCGCGCGCGGCTGAGATATTCGCGGCGCTGACGGTGGTTGTTTGCGCGGCGACGTTGCCAAGCTGTTCGCGGCAGGAAGCGAAGAGGGAGGCTCCGGCGGTTCTGAAGATGGCGACCACCACGAGCACTGACAATTCGGGGCTTTTAGGCGCGATTCTTCCGGCGTTCGAGAAGGCGCACAACGCGAAGGTGGCTGTGATAGCGACAGGCTCCGGCAAAGCGATAAAGCTTGGTGAAAATGGAGATGTTGACATAGTGTTCGCGCACGCGCCTGAGTTGGAAGAGGCTTTCACGGCGTCCGGCTACGGAGTGAACAGAACCTCGATAATGTATAACTATTTCATATTGCTGGGGCCGGATGAAGACCCTGCGGAGGTCAGAGGCGCGGGAACGGCTCCGGAAGCGTACCGAAGGATAGCCGCCGCGCAAGCCGCGCTGGTCAGCCGGGGCGACGAATCGGGAACCCATCAGAAAGAAAAGGAAATATGGGCGGAGGTCTCAGGCTCGGTTCCCAAGGCGGCGTGGCTGATGGAGACTGGGCAGGGCATGGGGCCTTCGCTTCAGATAGCGGACGAAAAGCGCGCCTACATACTGACCGACCGAGGAACGTATCTGGCGTACAAAGAGAAAATTTCGCTTGTTCCGGTCATGGAGTCCGACGAAACGCTTCTCAATCCATACAGCCTCATAGCGGTGAACCCTGAAAAATATCCCGGAGTGAATTATAATCTGGCGATGGAGCTTATCCGCTGGATGTCCGGAGAAGAGGGCAAAGCGGCGATAAATGGTTTCAAGGCGGGCGGAGAAAGCATGTTTTTCGCGGGCGAAACGGAGAAAAGCGACTAATGGGATACATGGGCGCCTCGCTTTCCGAGGCGGTCAATCTGATAGCGTCGGCGGACCCCGAAGTAATGTCGGCGGTGTGGACGTCGCTGTACACGTCGTTCGCGGCGACGGCTCTTGCGGCGGTAGTCGGGATTCCCGCCGGGCTTGCGGTGGCCTCATACAGATTTCCCGGACGGGGCGCGACTATAACCATTCTCAACACGCTGATGGCGATGCCGACGGTGGTAATCGGGCTGCTCGGCTATGCGATGCTGACCCGCAACGGCCCTCTGGGCGTTTATGAGTTGCTGTACACCCCCGCCGCGATGATAATAGGACAGTTCGTTCTCGTTCTTCCGCTTACTGTCACGCTGTCGATGTCGGCGGCGCGGAGCATGGGCCGCCGCGCGGCGGAGACGGCTCTGACGCTTGGCGCGACGCGCGCGCGCGCAGCCGCCACCGTAGTCCTCGAAGGCAGGTTCGCTTTCATGACCGCGGTAGCCGCCGCTTTCGGTCGCGCCGTCGGCGAGGTCGGCGTAGCGATGATGCTCGGCGGCAACATCCGCGGAGCCACCCGCACTATGACCACCGCGATCGCGCTCGAAACAAGCAAGGGCGAGTTCGCCGTGGCTCTGGCGCTTGGCGTCGTTCTTATGACGTTGGCTCTCGCGGTGAACATAGCAATACGCGCGCTGCAAGCGCGCGCGGGGGAGGCGGCAAGATGACACAGACCAGCCCCGCTTTCCGCCTCGAAAACTTCGCCGCCGGATACGACGGCCGCGCGGTCGTCGAGATCGACTTTCTGGATATCCCGAAAGGGGGGCGGATCGCCCTCCTCGGCGCGAACGGCGCGGGCAAGACCACGCTGTTGCGCGCGCTTAACGGGTTCGTCAAGCCCATTCGGGGCCGCGTCTTCTTCGACGGCTCTCCGATGGACTCGGTTTCTGCCGTAAACGCGGCGCGCAAACGGATGACATACATCTCTCAAACGCCATTTCTGTTCAACTGCTCGGCAAGAGCGAACGTTGCCTACGGGCTGAGGGCTAGAGGCGTTCCGGCGCGCGAGGCGTTCGAACGCGCAGACGCCCTGCTCGAACGCGCCGGACTTTCGAAACTGGCCCGCCGCAACGCCCGCTCTCTTTCCGGCGGCGAGGCCCAGCTTACCGCCCTCGTCCGCGCCCTAATCATCAACCCGGAAGCTATTCTCCTCGACGAGCCGACAGGCAACGTGGACGCGGCAAACACGGAAACGATCGAGGCTCTCATCCTCGACTCTTCTGACGCTCGCGGCGCGGCGGTCGTGTTTTCCACCCACAATGTCGAGCAGGCCCGCCGCCTCGCCGCCTCAGCCATATATATCGAACACGGCTCCGCCTCGATCCGCCCTCTTTGAACCCGGATTCGCAAGCGTTTTTTCAAAACGGATGAAACGCGGAACGCAAGACGCATTTTTGCTGCGAATAGAACATAGGGATCATAAACAAAAAAACGCCGCGGCAACAAAGCGGCTCCCCGGCGCTATCGGAGATTCCGCGTTAAACAGCGATAATGTCAATTGGCAACTGTCTTAAGCTTGGGTTGTTCGCGCTCTTCGCGCGTTCGGCGTCACTCTTCCGAGGATTCCCGTTCGTCGAGGGACACGGTGGCGGCGCATTTTTCATTTATGCATTTGCCGATGTTTTCGCCGGCCGATTTGGCGTGGACTAGAAGGCCGCCGCATTCGGGGCAGGCTTTTCCCTCGACGGGTTTGGACCATGTGACGAAGTCGCATTCCGGATATTTCGAACAGCCGTAGAACGAGCGTTTGTTGCGGGATCGGCGCTGCACTATCTTGCCGTCGCATCCCTCTCGCGGGCAATTGACGTTGCCCGTGTTCTTCCTGATGTTCTTGCAGGCCGGGTATCCGGAGCAGGCGATGAACTTGCCGTATCTGCCTGTGCGCATGACCATGGGCGAGCCGCATTTTTCGCATTTGTCCTCGACTGCGGGAGTCTGCGCGGCGGAGCCTGAGTCGGCTTTCGGGTCAGGCTCTCCGTACGGCCGCTTGTATGTGCATTCAGGGTACTTCGCGCATCCGATGAACACGCCATAGCGGCCCGTCTTCACTGCGAGGTCGGAGCCGCATTCTGGGCATTTGTCTTCCACTTTCTCCTCGAACTTCATGCTCTTGGAAGCCTTTACGATGTCTTTGCTGAACGGGCCGTAGAATTCGCCGATGAGTTTGGTCCAGTCCTTGCTTCCGTTTTCGACCTTGTCCAACTCGTCTTCCATCCGGGCGGTGAACCCGTAATCGACGATGTCGGCGAAGTTCTCTTTGAGGAGCTTGCAGACTATGACGCCCCATTTGGTGGGTTTGAAAGATTTCTTTTCGAGGCGGGCGTAGTCGCGTTTTTTCAGAGTCTCTATGATGGGCACATAGGTGCTGGGTCGGCCGATGCCCCGCTCTTCAAGCTCGCGCACGAGAGAGGCTTCGGAGTATCTTGAGGGAGGCTTTGTGAAGTGTTGTTTCGGATCGATCTTGAGCAGGTCGAGCGGTTCTTTGGCGCGCAGGTCGGGCAGGGGGCTGCCGTTTTCATCGCCGCCCTCCTTGTCTTCCTTGCTCTTGAGTCCGTACACTCGCAGATAGCCGTCGAAGCTTGTGACGGTGGCGGTCGCGCGGAACAGGTGTTTGTCGTCGCCCGCGATGTCGCAGCGCGTGACGTCCACCACCGCCGGGGCCATTTGTGAAGCGATGAACCGGGACCAGATCAACTGGTAGAGTTTGTGCTGGTCTTTTGAGAGATATTTTGCGATGTTCTTCGGGTCGAGCGACGCGGACGTCGGCCTGATGGCTTCGTGAGCGTCCTGAACGCCCGCTTTGGATTTGTATGTGTTCGGCTGGTCGGGAAGATAGTCCGGGCCGAGGTTTTGTTTAATATACTCGACGGCGTCCGCGCGGGCGTCTTCCGACACGCGCACAGAGTCTGTCCTCATGTAAGTGATGAGGCCGACGCTGCCCGCTTCGCCGAGGTCCACGCCTTCATAGAGCTGCTGGGCGAGCATCATCGTCTTCGACGCGCTGAAGTTCAGCCGCCGCGAGGATTCCTGCTGCAGCGTGCTGGTCGTGAACGGGGCCTGCGGCCTGCGCTTCTCCGAGCGTTTCTTGATATCTTTCACCGCGTAGGAGCAGGCTTTCAGCGTTTCCACCAGCCCAGCCGCCTGTCCCTCGTTCTCTATCTTCGTTTCCTCATCCTTTGATTCCGCGCCGTCCGACGAACCGAAGTACACGGCTTCGAAATCCTGAGCGCCCGCGTCCCGGCCTTTAAAAGTCCCGGTTATCTTCCAGTACTCGTCCGGTTTGAACTTTTCCACTTCTTCCTCGCGCTCGCAGATGAGGCGGAGGGCGACGGACTGCACTCTGCCCGCGCTCAAGCGGCTGTTGTTCAGCGCGCGCCACAGCAACGGGCTGACCTTGTAGCCCACCAGCCTGTCCATGACCCTGCGCGCCTGTTGCGCGTCCACCAGATTCATGTCTATGGTTCTCAAATTGCCGAGCGCTTCTTTAACCGCCTTCGGCGTTATTTCGTTGAACGACATTCTGGTTATGTTCTTGTTAGGAAACAGGCGCGCCAGATGCCACGCGATGGATTCCCCTTCGCGGTCAGGGTCGGTCGCCAGTATTACTTCTTCGACGTCTTTGGCGTCCGCCTGCAACTGTTTGATGAGCTTCCCGCGTCCCGGAGCTATCTGATAGCTGGGTTTGAACCCGTTGTCCACATCTATTCCAAGCTCTTTAGCGGGAAGGTCGTATATGTGGCCGAGGCAGGAAGTCACCTCGTATTGTTTGCCGACGATTTTGCCGATGGACTGTGTCTTCGCTCTGGATTCGACAACGATTAATTTCTTTGCCATTATTGTGCCTTCTCCTCTATATCGAACAGATATCCTTATTATGCCGCGATTTTTCCGCCGCGCAATTTTCTAATTATGAGCGCCCGCAAACAAATAGTCACGCTTTCCGGGCAAAAAAAGGTCAGCGCCCGGCGCGGGCCGCCATATACGTCTGGCCCGGCAACTGGCGCGCCGCCCCCTTCATTTCAAGCATCATCAGGGCGGAGGACGCCTCGCCCGCCGAGCATGACAGCCTCGCGCAGATGTCGTCGAACCGCGTTGGCCCTTCCTCTTTCATCAGGTCGTAAATCCGCTTCTGAAGGCCGTCCAACTCCGGTTGCGCGCCGAGGCTCAGCTCCGGCTGTCCGTCCGGCTCTCCGAGAGCCTCCAGAATCTGGCTCGCGTTCTCCGCCAGATGCGCTCCGTTCCTTATCAGCCAGTGGCATCCCCCGCTCGACGGATGGTTGACGTCCCCCGGAACGGCGAACACTTCCCGCCCGTGCTCTGCTGCGTGGCCGGCGGTTATCATCGAGCCGCCTTTGACTGCCGACTGCGCCACCACAACGCCCCGCGACAATCCGCTTATTATCCTGTTGCGCCTGTGGAACTGATTCTTGTTTATCGCTTTCATACCGAGAGGGAATTCCGAAATAACCGCGCCGCAAGCGGCGATCTCGTCGGCCAGTTCGACATGGTTGGAGGGGTAGGGGTGGTCTACGCCGACGGCTTTGACGGCGAAGGTGCGGCCGCCGGCGTCTAGGGCCGCGCGGTGCGCCGCCGCGTCTATCCCGTGCGCCAGCCCGCTGACGACCGTCCATCCCGCGCCGGCCAGTCCCGCCGATATGTCCTCCGCCGCTCGTCTGCCGTAGCCGTTGCAACGCCGCGTGCCGACAATCGCCACCGCTCTGTCGTCTCTTTCAAGGATATTCCCGCGCGCGTAAAGAACCGGCGGAGGGTCGGGGATATCCCGCAACCGCCGGGGATAATCGTCATCCAGCAGAGTGAAAATTTTTACGCCAGTCTCTTGCGCCCGCTTCAGCTCCTGAGAGCCGTCCTCGCGGCGGCGAAGGTCGAGCAGCTTGTCCAGAACGTAAACAGGTTTCTCAGCCGAGTCTTCGCCGAGGTTCAGCTCGGCGTTCCTTGAATAGGAGCGACCGAACGCTCCGCAGCCCCGCAAATCCTTCTCGGATGCCCGCCAAACCTCTCCCGCCCCGCCGAATATCTCCGTCAGCCGGATGAACAACCCCGGCTCCATGCCCTCCACCTGATTGAGGGCTATCCAGCTCAGGCGGTCCGTTTCACGAACGCCCTGTCTGTCCGCGCCTTCAGTCAATTCCCCGTTCCGTTCCGGATGATGCTCTCTTTGACCGGATTCTCAAAAAAAATCCGGCTCGTTCACATCCTGTCACTTTTTTGAATCGGCTATCGAGCAGGAAGAGCCGGAGTCGCACGACCCGCACCCTCCGCCGTTGCCGCCGCTCTTCTTCTTGCTGTCCGTGCAATAGAACCCGCTGCCCTTGAACAGGACTCCGACAGCGCTGAACACTTTATTCACCTTGCCCCTGCACTCAGGGCATCTTTGTTTCGGCGGGTCGTTCACTCCCTGCTCGACCTCGAAAGCATGGCCGCATTTCTGGCATTCATACGCATACACCGGCATAACTGTTTCCCTCCTGTGGCTCCCACAAGCTGTTTAGTCCGCATTTGCCCACAATGCGGGTTCCCGGAAATCCCCGGGCAAAAACCGAATCAGGCGCGCTCGAACGCGCCAGACTACTTATATACATTAATAACGCGCGGAAATCAAAAAAGTTTCAGGAAACCTGTTTTTAGCCGCGCTACCGGCTTGGAGCCGGCGCCGCCGGGGCGGCAGGTTCGGCGCTCGCGCTCTTGCTCTGCCCGCCTCCGGTCGTCAACGCGATGACTCCTATCACTATCATCCCGGCTCCCGCGTACTGCATCGGCGTGAGCGTCGTGCCGAATATGAATATCTCGAACACCATCGGGCTGATTATCAGGAACGAGTTGACGGTGGGCACGATGACAATGCCCGTTCCGTGGAAAAAGGCGAGGTTGGTCATCACGAAACCGATATTGCCCAGAATCAGGAAGGCGACCCACGGGTAGGCGGTCTTGAACTGAGCCATCGTCGAGCCGTCGGCCACGATGGGGCCGATGTGGTAGAAGATGTTCATGAAACCGAGGCCCATCCCGGCTATGGCCGCGTATAAGAACGCTCTGCCCCGGTTAAGTATTTTCGTAAAAAGCAGGGCTGCGCCCGCGAACACCGCGAACCCGCCCAGACACCAGTACATCGGCCCGGCATAGAAGAGTTTTTCCGCAGACGGCACGTTGAAATACGATATCACCGAAGTCCCCGCGCCGATAAGCAGAACCGACGCCCATTCGCGCGGCCCCACTCTTTCCTTCAGCACGAACAGCGAAAACAGAGCAAGCCCCACCAGCCCCACGCCGCTCATCGACGTCACAAGCGACGTCTTGTCCGACAGGTTCTGCGCCACAAGCACGAGCACGCCTGCAACGAACGTCAGAGACATCCCGAACAGCCATATAAGGAAATCCCTCCTGTGCGGCGGTTTCAGCATCGCCTTGCCCTTTTTCAGCACTTCCACTTTCATCTTCTGAACGGCTTTGCCGATGTTGAGAGATATCGACGCGGCCGCCGCCACGCTCAACGCAAGCGCCAGCGTCCCCGCCGCTTCCTGTGTCGCCATTGAATCCATCTCTGAACTTCCTCCGTCAAATTTCGATAAGTATACAGCGCCCGCCGCGCTTTCCGCCCGTCCCGGCGTGAAATTGTTCATCCGACGGTTGTCGGACCTCACACGCGGCTTGTTATTATCCGGCAGGGAATGGCCTATAATCTTCCAGCGCGTATAATTGCGTCAGAAGCGGCGGTTTCGGAGGCCGGCATGGTTATGAACAAAGAAAGAATAGGGTTACTTGATATATTCGGGCTGAAGCCGCTGGACGCGGCTCTGGCGCAGGCGGGCAGGGCGGTGTTCGGCAATAACGATATCCCGCCTACCAACTGGGACCTTTCTTCAATCAAAGTTTTCAAGCCTCATATTTCCATCCCGACTTGGCTCGGCGTGAAAATACACGGCGACAAGGCTCCAGTCTACAACCTGTTCAATCGCAATATGCGCGGGCCGGATGAGCCGTTCTCGGTGAGGGTGACGGATTGCGAGGATTTCCGGGGAGGGCAGTGGACGTACGACAGCCACCTCGGAACGGATTTCGCCATCCCGGTCGGAACTCCTGTGGCGACTTGCGCGCCGGGGCTGGTGATGACGGTCAAACGGCAGTTCGACCACGGCGGGCTTAAGGTGTTCGTGGACCACGGAGACGGGTTGCTGACAACATACGCGCATCTGTCCCGCGCGCTGGTCGGGGCGGGGGACATCGTGCGCAGGGGGCAGGCCATCGGGCTGTCCGGCGCGGCGGGCATGGAGCTTCTCATGTTCTTTCCGTGGGTGGCTCCGCACGTTCACCTGAATGTGGTTCTGAACGGCAATCCGGCGGACCCGTTCGGAGCGGGCGGCGGAGAGGTTCCTCTGTGGAGGACGGGAAACGACCCCACGCCATTCAAAGAGTCCGGCGCGCGGGCGGACGAGCGTTTCGAACCGACGGCGTGGAATCCGGCCCTACTTGACGCCGCCATCGACGACTGCTCGGACGCCGCCGAGCGCGACTACTTTCGCGGGTTCCCCGACATCGTCGAGCGCGCCGCCGAAATCCTGAACCACCGCATGTTCTTCACTACGATTTTCAAGGACTTCCCGCCTCTGTACGAAAAAGAGTATCCGCGCCGCCCCGCGCTCGACCTGCCTTTTCTTGAATCGGACTACTCAGGCGCGAAGTTGCCTGACTGACGCAAGTCCGCCGTTCATATCATTCAGCCCAAAATGTATCGGCTTTCAGCGAGTAGCGCGGGATTGCCGTTTCGCGCCAAGTCGAGAGCTGAGCGCGATTTTGCTTGCCCTGCCGCGCGAACGCGTGTAAGATACTTTATCCCGCGACCCCGCGGAGGGCGCGAAGACCACATCAAGAGGCGCGGCCGGGGAAACTGCGACAACTCTCCCCGGCAGGCTCCCGGACAAAAGGCGGCTGTCATGGACGAAACTCTCATCATCGGCATTCTCGTGGGGTGTCTGGCTTCAATCACCATGAACCTCGGCAAGGGCATCCAGAAAATGAAAGTTCAGGTGCTCAAGACCGGAAAGGCGATGCTCAAACCTCCGCTCAGACGCGATTTCATCATCTGGCTTATCGGCATGCTGATGACAGGGGCCGCCGGGCTGCTGTTCACCGCCGCCCTCAAAATGACTGACAAACCGTCCGTCGTTTCGTCTCTTAACGGCATCGGACTGATAGCGCTTGCCGTGTTCTCGGCGGTCGTGCTCAAGGAAAAAGTCGGCGCCCGCGAGGCCGGAGCCGTCGCCCTCATTATCATCGGCACGGGCTTCTTCCAATACTTCAACGTGGCTTCTGACAAATCATCGTCGTTCAACCTGTCCTCTCTCCTGCTGAGTCTGGCAGTCTGCGCCGCTATCTACGCCGCAATGGTGGTCATGGCCCGCAAAATGAAGAAGGGACAGGCGTTCGTGTACGCCGCAATCGCGGGCACTTTCCTCGCCTACATGGTGGTTTTCTTCGATATCTCCGGAGTTAAAAACGCCGGACGCCCCTTCATTTACACGATTATTTCCCTCTATTTCCTAATCGGGTTCTTCCTCGGCAACGGCGCGTTCGTGTTCACCAACATCGCTTTCTTCCACGGCAGCGGCATCGTAATCGTGCCGACTGTCAACTCTTTTATGATTGTCATGCCTATGGTTCTTGAGTTCGTCATCTACCGGGTGTCGATTTCCCCGATCCAGCTCCTGTGCGTACTGCTGATTGTGGCCGGCGTCATCATCCTGACCACCAGCAAAGGCCACGAGGTCAAGGAAACTCCTCTCCCCGCCGCGGCTTAAGAAGCCGTTTGGGCGGGTTGAAAAACTGAGTTAAGGGAAAACTTTTGAAAAAGCTTTCCCTTAAAATCCCTTTCAAAACTTTTCATGCTAGCGCCGAATGCGGGGCTTCGCCTCCGCCTTCGGCGCGTGTCAATGAAAAGATTCTGGCAAAGGTTTTCAGTGGAATCTTGCACATAAACGATTTCACATCATGCTTTGCGTAACCGCAACCGTAGGGGCGACCCTTGCGGTCGCCCGAAATGTTAAAAGGGCGGGGGCAAGCCCCGCCCCTACGATTACGATTTTACATGGGGCGTCGAGAGGGAAGCGCGAAAGCGATTCACTCCAGACGACCATTGAAACGTTTTGAAGAGATTCAAAGAAAAACTTTTTCAAAAGTTTCTCTTTGGCTTTTCATTCTTCTATTTTGATTCTTTGTTTTTTGCCGTTTTTCACTTCTGTTCAGCGGCGACGCGGTCGCGGCCGATCTGGAAGAAAGGCTCGGCGTAGTCGCTGTTCCATGTGCGGGCTTCGAACGAGCGGTTTTTCACCAGATTGAGGAAGCCTTCAAACTCTTTGAAGTAAGAGCCGTAGATGTGGAAGCTGTCGGAGATATCGACGTAGCGGCCGACGGCGACCGGGGCGCCGATTTTTTCAGCCACGCGTTCCGCTATGACCCGCATGAGGTCTGTCAGCGCGAATATGTTCATGAAAGCGGCTTTGTAAGCGTCTCGCGAGCGCCAGTGCGTGTTCATGTTGAGGATGTACGAGCGGGAGCCGGGAGCGGTCTCGGTCAGTCTGAACCAGAGGCGTTGGAGGCAGGGCGGGTCGTCGGTGGGAGCGTCAAGCAGCGGGTTCCACGTTATCGCCTGCGCGCGCCTTGTTATCGGGCTGGCAGCCAAGCGGTCCACCGAGTAGGCTATCTGGTCCACATGCTTGCCCTCGATTTCGTAGTCGAAGAGGCGTTTGTGATAGGTGTAGGTCCATTTGCCGGCGGCAGGGTCGATCCAGTGGTCGTGAACGCCGTCCACCACTTCGAGGCGGTACACCTCAAGCTCTTCGAGTCCGGCGGGGAACGCGCGGTGGATGCGCGGCTCTGCGAACGGGTCCTCGACGACCATCATCATGGTGCAGTCGCGGCTCGGCGGGTCGCCCGGCCTGTCGTACTCGGTGTGTATCTCAATGCCGTTTTCCCACGCGGCGATGACTGATTTTTCCCATGCTTCCGGCAGAGTCGCTCCAGTGACCGCAAGCGCCGGCACGTTTCCCGTCTTCATTGATTTCCGCCTCCGTTCCCGCGCGGTTTTCCCGCGCTCGTCAAGCTTTTTCCTTCGGGTAAGACCCGATGGACTTCAGAACAATCGTTTCGCGCCGCATGTCCCTGAGGGCGGCTTTGACGTTTTCATCGCTCTCGTGTCCTTCCAAGTCGACGAAGAACATATATTCCCAGCGGCCCGTCGGAGACGGTCGGGAGAGCATCATAGTGAGGTTCAGGTTGTGTTTTTCGAACGACTTGAGCGCGCGGTACAGAGTGCCCGGCTCGTGCCGCACGGAGAATAGAGCGGACGTCTTGTCGTCGCCGGACGGCAGGTTCTTTTCCCTGCCCATGACGAGGAATCTGGTTTTGTTGTCGCGGTGGTCCTCGATGCGGGGGCGGATGATTTTAAGTCCGTAGATATCCGCCGCCAGTTCGCCCGCCACCGCCGCCGCGCTCTTGAACCTCGCGGCCCGCTGCGCCGCGACGGCCGTGCTGCTCACCTGTTCGATCTCCTTGCCGCGCGCGTTGCGTTTCAGCCATTCGGCGCACTGTTCCAGAGCCTTCGGGTGCGTGTATATCTTTTTTATTTCCTTGAAGTTGTCGTGTTTGGCCATCAGGTTGAGGGAGATTTCGCTGTAAATCTCGCCCACCGCCGCCAGCGGAGTCGTCGCCAGCCTGTCGAGGGTGTTGTTGACCGCGCCCTCGTTCGAGTTCTCGAACGGGACCACCCCGTAGTCTGCCAAGCCCTTTTCGACGTCGTCGAACACCATGGAGATGTCCTCGCAGGGGCGTTCGATTACGTTGGAGCCGAATTTTTTGAGAGCGGCGGCGTGGGAAAATGTCGCTCGCGGGCCGAGAAACGCCACTGTCGGGAGTTTCTGAAGGCCCCGGCAGGCGGAAAGAATCTCGCGCCAGACCGCCTCGATGCGCGCTTCGTCCAGCGGCCCTTCGTTAAGCTCCGCCAGACGCGCGATGATTTTTTTCTCTCTAGCCGGGTCGTAATTAGTTCTCTTGAACCGGGCCGTTTGCAAGGCAAGCTCCGCTCGCTCAGACAACAGTTTAAGAATCTTCTCGTCGACGGCGTCGATCTGCCGCCTGATATCCGACTTGCCCATTTGGCCCTCCAGCCGCGCCGCGTTGCGCGCCAATCCGGTTTCCGTCCCGTCCGCTTCCGCGCGCGGCTTGCAAAGATTCTAGCAATTCCCGTCCCCCGTGTAAACGCGCCGCTCGCCGCGTCGTCGCGGCATAGAATTATTGCTTGGGGCGGGACGCGCTTCTTGCGCCGTCAAGGCGGCGCGAATCCTGTTTCATTGCGCGCCGTCATTCCCGCGAAAGCAAGAATCCCTTTTCAGCAACAGAAGCGTTTTTTCGTTCCCCTCATTAAATGTCTATGCCGAATGTTTTTTCGAGGGCGGATACAAGAGCTGACACCGGAAGCCCGACGACGTTTGAGTAAAGTCCGTCGACTTTTTCCACGAACAGGGCGGCGCGCTCCTGAATTCCATACGCCCCGGCCTTGTCGAAAGGCTCTCCCGTCTCCACGTACGCGGCTATCATCGCGTCGTCGAGGTCGCGGAACGCCACCAGCGTGGTGTCTACGAAGAAAGCGCCCCGGCTCGGATCGTCGGACGCGGAGAATGCGACGCCGGTGTGCACCTTGTGCGCGCATCCGGAAAGCGAGCGGAGCATGCGCCGGGCGTCGGCGGCGTCGGCGGGTTTGCCGAGCGTCAGCCCAGCGGCGTCCACCACCGTGTCTGCGCAGACGACGGCGAATCCGGGTCGGCCCGCCGCCGTTTCGAGCGCGCGACCCAGTTTCAAGCGGGCGGATTCGAGCGCAAACACCGCCGGGTCGGCTCCTTCCGGCGCCCCCGTCTCAATATCCGAGTAGTCCGCTCTGAGAACTTCGAAATCCACGCCCGCCCGCGTCAGAAGCTCCGCGCGTCTGGGCGACGCCGACGCGAGCAGTATTTTTCTGCCGCCGAAAGTTTTGATCCACATGCCGCCTCCCGAGCCGACGCGCCTTCGCGCGCTCAGCCTTATATGATAGCCTCCCCGCGCCCTCGTTTTCTAGAGATTGCCGCCCGATTTTGTTTCAGCCCGGATTGTTGTATATTTATCTCATAGTCACGCCGGAGGGAGCGATGTTATGTCAAGCGCAAAGATGGACGCCAGAATAATCGAGGCATTCGCGGGCGACCGCACGCCGAAGTTCCTCGCCACCATATCCCCAGACGGAGTCCCGAACATCGCTCCGGTCATATCGCTCGAAGCTTGGGACGAATCGACTCTGATTTTCGGCGAACTGATGATATGGAAGACCAAGGCAAACCTTCTTTCGAATCCCAAGGTTGGGGCCTCCGTCCTGACGGACGACATGAACTGTTGGACGGTAAGAGGCGTGTTTCAGGGGTTCGAGCGGACCGGAGAGCGGTTCGAAAAGATAAGCATGAACGACATGTTCAGGTACAACGCGTACACCGGAGTGCGGAATGTGGGCGTGATAAAAGTCGAGTCCGTTCGCCGGGTGAAAGGGATGGTGTCGCCCGCGCGGCTGTTGGAGATGGGGTACGGGTCGCTGAGGGCGCGAGGAGTGAAATTCGATCGCACAGGCCCTATGCCGCCGCAGGTCACCGAAAAATTTTCCCGCGTGAAAGCCGCAAAACACATCTGTTACGCGGACTCCGACGGATACCCTCTTTCGCTGCCTTCGATAACGATGTTTCCGACCGGGCACGGAGCGCTAGAGTTCGGCGCGGCCGAGATGAAGGATTTCGCCGGGGCATCGCCCGCGCTGCCGTTGCGCGCCGCCGCCGCCATCATCACTTCAGACCCTGTCGCCTATCAGATAAAAGGAACCGTCTCCGCATCAAAAAGCGCAGCCGGGCTTCGCCTCGCCCGACTCGACGTTGAAGATGTTTATTCATCGTCTCCGCCTGTTCCCGGAAAAAGGATTAATATTCGCGTCGCTGACTAAGCGAGTCCCCCATAGCCAAGAAAGATCGCGTCAAACAATGTGTTCAACCGCTGTGTGAAGTCATTCGGGTTCAACCCGGATTCGTCGATAGAGCCAACGAACCGGGGCGATTTATATTGCGGCGCAATGCGACGCCGCGCGCGGGGCAATAGCCACCGGCGGATGAAAATGCGCGAGTTGTTCTGAAGAGGTCAGACCTGTCGCTGGTCTTCTTCGAACTGCATGGTTGAAATCTGGCGCTGCCGCAGAACGGATTTAAGGCAGTCCTTGACTTCGTCGAGGTCGCATGGTTTTCCGATATAGCGCTGGGCTCCCGCCACGTAGCTCGAAAGCTTGTCGGTCAGGCCGGACTTGCAGGACAGCATCACCACCACGCTTTTCCGCGTGCGGATGTCCTTTTTGATGTCGCGGCAGATGTCGAAACCGTTGCGGTTGGGCATCATGATGTCAAGAAGCACGATGTCCGGGTTTTCAGCCAAGGTTTTGTCGAAGACCTCTCCCCCGTCCGATGCCTCCACCACATGGAACCCCTGTTCGCTTAGAAAATCCTTCAGCAGAATTCTAAAATCGTCGTCATCGTCGGCAATAAGAATCTTGTTTGCGGGTTGCATAATTACCTCCCCGTGCCGGACGCGCTAGAACCGGATGGCCGCAGGCGAGGGCGGAGCCTCGGGGTCCTGCTCCGGTATCGGCACGACCAGAAATTCGGACTTCTTTCTGTCGTCCAGAGGAACCATCACGAAATCCATGGACAGGCCCATAGAAGAGGCGAACTCGCTGGGCGCGTTCCTGACGTACAGCACGCCGCCCACGTCGTCCCGCGCGTTGTCGACCACTGATATGTCAAGGTCGGGAAACGACGCCCGGATGACGCGCTTGATTGGTTCGAGCCTGAAGTCCATCTTCATTCCGTCTTCGGTTCCTTTAGGCGTATCGCTGGTTTTGTTTCTCATGGCGCCACCCGCTCCGGCCGTCCGGCCGCGCTCATCCTTCCGCAAGTTCTTTTGCCACGTCCGCCAAAGGCCTGTTCGATTCTCTGCATCTCTTTCTTATTTCCTCCATCGCCCTTTCCCGCGTGATTCCCTTTGTGTCCATCAGCCTGCCCGCCGCGCTGTTGATCGCGCTTTCGTTCTCCACCGACTCCCGCATGCTCTCCATCATCGCTTTCAGCGCGGACATCTCCCTGAAGTGGTTCAGCGTCATCACTATCGACGGAACCATCTTCTCAATGCTGGAGGTCTTGACGAGGTAGGTAAACACCCCGGTGTCCCGCGCTCCGGGCGCGTACTCCGGATGCGCCGACAGAAACATCACCGGACGAGGCTCTGTCCTGTTGATGATTCTGGCGACTTCTATCCCGTCCATCCCCTCCATCCTGATGTCCAGCATCACAAGTCCGGGGTCGCGCTCCTTTATCATGTCAAGCGCGTCCGGCCCGTTGTGCGCCACTCCGACAACCTTCATCCCGATGTGTTCGAGCTGATTGCGCATCATCTCGGTGAAATCCACATCGTCGTCCACAACGAGCACAGTAGTGCCCTGAATCTCGCTTATCACTTGTTTGTTCATTGCTTTCCGGCCTTAGAGGCAACAAAAAAAGAGCAGTTTCTCCCTCTCCGTATGTCAGCCCCTGTGGTTAAGTCTTTATTTGTCAATGAAACGGCAGAAAACTCGCCGATTCTAAATAGATTCTATGCTTCCGAAAAAACCCGCGCAAGGAAATATTTAAATGTTGTTAAGTGGTTTTTAACTTTGTGAAATTTTTAACAAGCCCTCTGGAGCGGCCCGCCGCGACCCGTCACGGAACCCGCTTGCGCGACAGGAAAAACCAAATATTGTACATAAAGAAAGGGTCTTTTATCTTTATCGCGTTGACGAACAGCAGAATGTTATGCGCGGCGAACGATGCCGGGACTAGCCGCCGCAGCGGGCTGTCGAGAAACCGCGCCGCCATCCGCTTGGGCAGTATGGAGGCGAGAGCCATGACGGCGGGCATCCTCTTCATTGCCGGTGTCAAGCCGCCCGCGCCGCCCCCGCTGTATCTGTGTCCCGCGCCGCCGGATTCTATCCTTTCTCTGTCCTTTTCCGTTATCGCGCCCGTTTCGAGCGCCGTCTTCATGATTCGCGTGCCCGGATAGTATGTCAGCCAGAACGTGAGAAGCCTGTCCGGTCTCATTTCATTATAGAACCGGGCGGCGTCCATCAGCTTTTCCTCCGTGTCTCCGGGGATGCCCGCTATGTGGTCTACCGACACCGTTATGCCTCGCTCCTTGAGCAGGGCCACCGCGCGCCTCGCTTGGTCGTTGGTGTATTTTCTGTTGAGGATTTCTCTTCTCTGCGCTTCGTCCGCGGACTGCACGCCGATGGTGACGAACGAGCAACCGCCTTCTTTTATCAGGTCGGCGGTCCCAGCGTCGAGCGCGGCGGGATGCGTGTAGCAGAAGTACGGCAGCGCGACGTCCCGACGGTATCCCTCGGTGAACCGTTCCAGCCACTTGCGGTTGAGCGTAAACACGTCGTCCCTGAAGACGACCATGCGGAGTCGCCAGCGCGCTTTCGCCTCGCGCAACTCTTGCAGGGTGTTTTCCGGAGACCTTCGGCGCACGGGGTTGGAGCCGGGCGCGCAGTGCGCCTCTAGGCTTTTGTAACAGTACGAACAGTTGTACGGGCATCCCCTCGCGGACATTATCATGTAGTGGCTCTGGAGCGAGGGAACGCGCTCGTAGAACAAGTCCTTCGCGGGGAATGGCAGGGAATCCAAATCGGAGACAAGGCGCGGCGGGCCGCCGGTCGCAATCCCGCCGCCCGGAAGTTTTTCCCACACGCCCGGCGGAGGGTCGCCGACGGCTCGCGGGCCTTCCCCGGCCCGCTCCAACATCATCGCAAACGTAGAGTCCGCCTCGCCGACCGCTATCGCGTCCGCCACAGGCTCGGAGGCAGCCCTCTCCGGAACAGCCGTCGGGTGCGGCCCGCCCAGAAATATCTTCGTCGAAGGCGAGGCCGCCTTCACGTCGCCCGCCGCCGCCAGCGCCCAAGCGTAGTTTCCGGACAGACATGAAAAGGCCGCGACATCAGGCTTTTCCGACGCCGCGCGCGCGGCGATTCTTGCTCTCAAGTCCAACCGCCGGGCCAGCGCCGGGATATCCCACATGAGCTGCCCGCCGAACACCGCCGGGTCGAACGCCAGAGAAACCTCGTGGCCGGCGGCCCTCGCCTCTGCCGCCAGATATTCAACGCCGAGGTTCTCGGCTCCCATGCACACGAACATCGCTTTCATGCCGCCTATTATAACAGCAGCGGACGGCAACTTCGCACTGTGAACAAATGTTTGAGGAAAGGTTGTTTATTGCGACCGCGATTGGTGTAAAATTTTCGGCGAAAGCCGATAAGAGGAATGATGAAAAAAGAACCCGCATATGAAAGAATGCATGAAAACGTATATCGAGTCGCTGATTCGGAGCTGACGCATCATTACGACAGTTCGGCGTATCTGGTGATGGGCGACGCTCCTGCGCTTGTCGACTGCGGCAGCGGCAAGGCGCACAATAAGCTGCTCGGCGTCCTCGCCTCGCTCGGCGCAAGACCGGATAACATCGCCGTCGTGCTCGGCACGCACTGCCACTACGACCATATCGCCGGAATCGAACGACTCCGCAAGGAGAATCCCGCTCTGCCGCTCGCGCTGCATGAGGCTGATGCGGCTCCTGTTGAAACAGCCGACAGCGAACGCACCTGCGCGGGCTGGTTTTTCGGCGAGAGGATTTCTCCGCAGCGCGTCGATATCCTGATGTCCTCGCGGCAAAGTCTCGACATAGCCGGCTTGACCTTCGAATGCATTCATACCCCCGGCCATACTCCCGGCTCAGTCTGTGTCCGGGTCGAGGTCTCGGGCAAAACCATCCTTTTCACTGGCGACTGCCTTGTGCCCGGCAGTTCTCGCATAATGAGCGACTACGACGATTGGCGCGGCTCTCTAGAAACGCTCGCGGACATCGACTTCGACATTTTGTTGCCCGGCCATAAGCGCCTGTGGATGGGAGACCCTTTCCTCGCATGTCTTATGCAGCCGTTTTCGAAACCCTTGGGCCGGAAAGCGTTCAAGCTGCTGCAAAAAAACCTGCGCCGCGGACACTGGCGCAACGCGTCTGCCGTTTACAGCCACATCATGCCCTTGGCCGCTAGACTCGGAGGCGCTCTCAGCCGATGAAAGCGCCTCCGGCGGCCAAAGAGAAACTTTTGAAAAAGTTTCTCTTTGGATTCTCTTCAAAACGTTTCACTGGCCGTCGGGAAAAGACGCTCAAAACGCGTCTTTTCCCGACGGCCCATGCAAATCATTTATGAATAAGATTCCACTAAAAATCCTTTCCCGATATCTTTTCACATGATACGCGCCGATGGGAAGAGCGAAGCCATTCCATCGGCGCTAGCATGAAATGTTTTGAAAGGGATTTTAAGGGAAAACTTTTTCAAAAGTTTTCCCTTAAGCATTGCGTTATTCTGCGGCTGAGAACACCAGAAATTCTTCCTGAAACGAGAGCGCGCCTTTGCTGTTCATCGATTTTATAAGATATGAATTTCTTCCGGGTTTTCTGTTTTTGACGTTTTTTGTGAAACCGCATTCCTTCTTGTCTTCGCACCTCTCCACATCGTAGAAAGAACCGTTTTCAAGTATCTGGATGAAGTTCACGCCCGAGTCGTCGCGCGCGAATATTGAAATGGTGTAGTCGTTGGAGCCGTTCTTTTTGATGGTCGCTGACATGTCCGGACCTTTGACGGCGGAGGAAAGCTCCCCGGAAATAGCCGGGGGCTGTTTTTCGTCGGATTTTGCGGCTTCAGGGGCGTTACCGCTCTCATGCTCTCCATCGGCCATGATAGCGGGCGCAAAGCCTTCCATCATCGGCATTGAGGTTATCATGTAAACTTTGGGGTCGCTGTTTTCGACGTTGAGGCGGACGCGCTCGCGCTGCTCGCGCCCGGATTTATCGCTTGCAACGGCGGTGATGACGCCGCTCGACAGAGAGGCCAAGCTCGCGATGCCTGTCATCCTGCACATCTCAGAGCCGTAACATTCCTTTGCGGCGACGATGGAACTGCCGGAGAGAAGTTCGAGCCTGCGCATGCCCTGAGAGGCTGACGCGGCAAGCGAAAACCGCATTCCTCCGCCGTCGCACAGTATGACAAGGTTCTTAATAATCGATGAATCATCTATGAAAACAGACGCTCCCGGCGCTTCGGCGGTCTCCGCCGACGCGAGGGACGCCGCCGAAAAAAAAGCAACCGCCAACGCAATCAATAGTCTCTTAATTTTCATGAGAAAAAATAATATACGTACTTTCCATAAAAGTCAAAACGCTCAGCCCGCTTTTTTCGCTTTCCCCATCTTCGCTTTCAGCCAATGCAGATGAAAAAGGCGCATAGATGGGTTTTTCATGCGAAAAAGGCGGGCTGGCGAACCGTCGAAGCCGGGCGCGGCGGCATCTTCTTTACTTTTCATTTTCGCTCTTATATGATTGCTATGGCAGTGAATTCCGCGCGAAAGGCGGGTTCTTTACATGACTTCCTCGCAAGAAAGAAAACATGTCGTGAGCGTAAGCATCGGCTCCTCTAAAAGAGACCACAGCGTCGAGACGGACGTGATGGGAGTTCCTTTCTTGATCGAGCGCGTCGGCACGGACGGCGACATGGAAAAAGCCAAACAGATGATCCGCGACTATGACGGCAAAGTGGACGCCATCGGGCTGGGCGGCATCGACCTATACCTGATTATCGGCAAGAAACGATACACTCTGAAAGACGGCAAGAAACTGGCCGACTGCGCCAAAATCTCTCCGACTTACGACGGCAGCATGTTGAAACACACCATCGAGCGCGGTTTTATCATGCAGTTGGCGAAGGAAGGAAAATATCTCCGCAAAGGCTCAAAGGTTCTCGTCATCAGCTCGGCGGACAGGTTCGGCATGGCCGAGGCTCTCTTCAATTCCGGATGCGACGTCGTTCTAGGCGACCTGATGTTCACGCTGAATCTGCCCATTCCGCTGAGGACGCTGCCGGCGCTCAAGATAGTCGCCTCCATACTTGTTCCCATAGTGTCGAACGTCCCGTTTGAGATGCTGTATCCGACGGGGAAAAAACAGGAAAAGAGGACGCCCAAGTTCGAGGACTACTTCCAGCGCGCCGAAGTCATAGCCGGGGATTTCAACTACATAAACAGATACATGCCCGACGACATGGCGGGCAAGACGATAATCACCAACACGGTTACGGCCTCGGACGTCGAGGAGATGAAGAAGATGGGGGTCGCCACGCTGATAACCACCACGCCGGACTTCGGCGGACGCTCCTTCGGCACAAACGTCATGGAAGGCGTTTACTCGACCATACTCGGCAGAAACAGAAAGACCCCGCTGACCATTCAGGACCTCGACGAGATGTTGAAGAAGAGCGACCTGAAACCCCGGATACTGCCGCTGAACGAATGAGGAGCGCCGCGGCTCGAACACCGAACACAAATCCATCTGGCGCGCCCGCGCGCCTCTCCCCGCTTCCTGCGCGACTCCTTATGTGATAAAATTTTTCCAGCGTCGAAAGGAGATTTACATGTCCGATAAAAAAATATATCTCGTGTGCGGATTCCATGTGAACTGCAACCATTCGTGGAGAGGAGACCGCAACGACAAGACCGGTTTCGGAACCGACCTGAAGATAATCCGCGAGATAATCAGGATACTGGACGAGGCTAACGAGCGCGGGCTGGACGCGCGGGGGACTTGGGACTTCGACCACTACTGGTCGCTCGAGAACATCATCCCGCGTTTCGCGCCGGACATAATCGAAGGCCTTGTTAGAAGGATCAAGCAGGGAAAGGACGAGGCTATCCTCGGATGCTGGAACAACGGCGACCTCGCTGCGTCCACCGTCGAGGAGTTCAGGGAAAGCCTGAAACGCACAATATCCAATTCCGCCGGCTCCGGCCTCGCGGACCTCTTCGGCGCGTATTCCCCGGTCGTCCGCACTCAGGAAACGATGTTCACGCACGGCGGCGTCGAGCTATACCTCGAACAGGGGGTCAAGGCCATCGCGCTTTATTACAGCGCCGTGCCGTTCGACTCGGTGCGCAACTTCATTCCGCGCCTGACGCCGAACGAGATGCACAACCCGCTCAGGTTCCACTCGACGGAATCGGACGCGGCCATGCTGATGATACCCATGTACAATCAGGGCGACATAATGACCGCCGGGTCGCTTCGCAAGTGGGCGGCGGCGATACGGAAAAAACAAAAAAGCGGAGAGATCCCCGGCAACGCGTTGCTGTACATCAACATGGACGCCGACGCGGAGCTGTGGACGGGCATCGGACTGCCGAAAATCTTCGACCGGCTGCCTAACACGCGCGGGCTGGCGGAATTCATCGATACGGTCAACGACACTGAATATCTGGAGTTCGGCAAGCTCGGCGACTACATCGAGAACAACCCGCCTGTCGGCGACATCACCGTGCGGCAGGACCTCGCGGACGGCTCTTACTGCGGCTTCAACAGTTGGACGGAGAAGCTGGTCAATCAGGGCCTGTGGCGGCTGTCCGAGAAAGCAAGAAAACTCGAACGGACCGCCGACTTCCTTTCAGCCGCCGCGGCCCCGGACGCGCGCGCGGAAATCGAGCGACTCCTGCGCGGCCCCGGCGGCTCCTGCTTCGAAAACAAGCTATTGCTATTAAGCACCACGCATTTCGGAATGAACTCCCCGGTGGTCCACCCGGACAGGGCGAGGGTGGCGTTTCATCTGGCGCGGAACATGCTGGAAACATCCTCCCGCGCGGCGGAGCTTGCTGCGGCGCAGTCCGGCGTCGAGCCTCTCTGCGGGGAGGACGGCGCGGAACTGTTCTGCTTCTCCGTCGTCAACCAGACTAAGTACGGAGATCAGGCGGCGGTGGAGCGAGGCGCGCGCGTCCTCATGCGGGTTCCGTTCATGCCCGTGCGCCCGGCGGACCCGGCCCGGCTCGCCCTCAAGGACTCCTCCGGCGCGGACGTTCCGTTCGACATCGACGACGCGAAGACGGACGCGGATGGCAATGTCGTCTCCGCCGTCCTGTGGTTCGCGCACACGGCGGACGGCTCGCTCTCTCAGGGATACGCCCTCGTGGAAACATCCGAGCCTGTCGCGCCGGCGGAATCGGTCAAAGCCTCCTCTGAGCTTCTCGACAACGGCCTCGTGTCAGTTAGGCTCGACCCTCGCGGAAGGATCGCCTCGTTCGCTTCCTCCGCCGGAGAATTCTCCGACGGGCAACTCATCTCCCTCGGCGCAACATACAGGGCCGAATCAAACAGGAAACATTACACGCCCCGCGCGTACAAAGCGGAATCCGCCCGCGTCGGCCCGGCCGGACGCCTCGGCTCGATCTCTCTGTCCTCAAAAACAGTCATCTTCTGCAAAGGAAAAAACTACACTGTCGAAGGCAGGCACGTCCTTCGCGTGTTCGACGGTTTCCCGCGTCTGTTCGTCGACGCCGACGCATCCTTTCCTCAAACCCCCACGGAGTCGGAAGACATAAGCTCGTCGTCGCACACCGGAAAGAAATTCGACACGAGATGGTACGAGGTCATGCCCGCCGAGATACGGCCCGCGCTGTTCAGCCCGCCCGGCGGGTTCCTCCGCGTGTGGAAACACAACTATAAAAACGTGACGAACAGCTACGATTTCGACTACGGCGCGATAGACAAGGCGAACCGCGCGCCGGACGCCTGCAACAATCAGGTGACGGACGGATGGCTTGCAGTGTCGGACACGAAACGAGGCCTGCTCATAAGCGCCGACGCCGGGGTCAACTCCTCGCCCGCTTACTGCCCGATGCGCGTGCGCGAATCAGGCGGCAGGCAACGCGCGTCTCTCAACCCGTTCGGCACGTACTTCGGCAAACAGTTCTCGCATTTGAACGAGGGATTCAATCTGGCGTACGAGATGACGATGGCGGTCGGCGCGCAGCACCGCCCGACCGCGCCCTCGTTCAACGGCGGCAGAGTGCGGATGAGCCTGATGCTGGCTCCTTACGAAGGGGACGCGCCGTCTCAAGCCTTGCGAACCGAAGCAGACCTCTTCAGCATGCCGCCCGCAGTCATCGTCCGCGACTCGCAGGGCAAACCTTCTATCCCGGATTCCGATATCGAGGCCGACCTCGCGCCGTGCCGCGCCGAACACGATCTGGACGCGTGCGCCGGATGGAAATATTCTGACTTCCTCGAATACGCGAACAAGGATTTCAATCCCGGCGCAAAAGCGGAAAAAGGCGCTTCCATCGCAACTTTCGTCAGGATGATCGTAGAAGGAATAAGGATACGCTCTTAACGCGCTCCGGCGGCGGCGTATCATGAATTCATTTCCGCTGAATCGCGGCATATTGTTAATTAGAAACAGGAAGAGGCGAAACCTATGCCGTACTACGATTACTGTTGCGAGAAATGCGGGAAAGAATTCGAGATTTTCGCCGGGATAAACGATCCCCGCGACGACGTGCGCTGCGAAGCCTGCGGCGGAGTCTCGCGCAGGTTGTTCGACACTATTGTCACAGCAAAAAAGAGCGGTTCCGGAGGCCCTTCTTCAGCCTCGTCATGCTCGACGTGTTCGACCCGGAATTGTTCGAGTTGCGGATGACGGGCGCGCAATCAGTCTTTCAACTGCCGCACCGCCTCCGTTATTTCTCCGAGGTTCTGAGGATATCTGTAAAGCTGGGTTGATTTTTCAAGATCAATTTTCTCTATGTCAATAGATTCATCGGACATGAAAAAAGCCAGAACATTAATCCCGCGGGTTTTCTCGTTCCGCTCTATGGCTTCGGACACCAGAGAAGTTTTTATGCCATCGATGCCCGCGTTCCAGATCATCGCCGACGGACGGTTCTCCGGGAGCGCCAGAAGCGCGTCCACCCCGCACCCGAACTGGCAGACGTCCACCTTGCACTCCGAGCATATTTCCTCGGACATCCGCCCCCGCACTTTTTCGTCGGGGTGGACTATGAATATCATTTTTTTCGCCGTCGCAAGCTCTTCAGGCACGGGGATGTTTCTATCGCGCAACGCTCTTACAAGCTCATCCGACTTGATTCTATAGTGGCCGCCGATGGTGCGGAAAGACGGAATCTTTCCCTCGCGCACCCAGTTCTTCATGGTGTTCGCGTGCAAGCCGAGCAATCGCGCGACTTCCGTTGTCGTATAGAAATCTTTCATGGCGGCTGTTCCCTCGTTTTTTATCGCATGTCTGTCACAGAGTAATTATGCGGACATTTTATATAACAAATAATCCATAGTAAAGTGTTTCCGCGAAAAAATTTCTCTGTCGCGCAATGGAACCGGCCGCTCCTTTGTCGCGCTTCTTCCGCCTTCCCTGCCGTCCAATCTCTTGACAGGGGGCTTGGCATAAAGTACAATCACCTAACAATAATCGAGTGGAAATTGTTTCAGGGGGAGAAAAAAATGGCAGAAGTCGAAAGACCGGAAGTCAAGGAGAAGAAGAAGGGTCGCAACTGGGTCGCTCCAGTCATCGGATTCGCCGCCGGTTCAGTCGTCGGCGCGGTGACGGCTCTGTTGTACGCCCCGCAATCCGGCAAGGAAACGCGCGAGAAGATCAAAGAACGCGTCTCCGAAGTGTCCGACAAGGCTGGCGCGCTCATCGAACAGTCCCGCGAGGCTATCGAGGACGCCAAAGAGAAAATGACTCACGCGTACGAAGACGCGGTCGACCGCACTTCGTCCGTCATCTCTCAGGCCAAGGAAAAACTCGGAACTAAGAAAAAAGACCTGCCCGAAGAGTGATCTCGTTTTCTATCAACAGCTAGTCCGGCCGGCCCCAAAGGCCGGCTTTTTCTTTTTGGTTTTTTTGTCCGTTTGCTGTCGCTGTTCTTGTTCGACCCCCGCTTCGAGCTTCCGTCTGAGTGTTGTCCGCGCTCCGCGACGCGGGTATAATGTACGTGAAATTTCCGCCCTCGCGCCGGCAGTCCGCATTTCCGCCGCGCGGCGGCGAATCCCGGAGATGTTGCGCATATGACAGTCTCAATGAAAAGAATCCGCAAAGACCTCCGGGAACTCGTTGAAATCGATTCGCTTTTGAAAAAACTGGAAGCGCTTGAGAAGGAAAACCTAAAAACTTCCGCGCAGGTGAAAGAGTTAAAAAAAGAGGTGGCCGCTCTGCGGACAAAGGTGTCGGAGTTGACAGCCGAGCCTGCCGCGCCGAAGAGAACCCGCCTCGTGGACGCCATTGAAGCGATAGCGTCGGGTTTCGGCCGCCCCTTCAAAGTGATTGAAATCCGGGAGGCTCTCTCCGGCGACAAACGGTTCAAATCATCGGACGGCAACTTCTATTCCGTCATCGCCACCGCCATGAACAACAGCGGAAAATTCCGCAAGCTTTCTCCCGGCGTCTACGAGTATGCCGGTTACGACGCGCCCGACCGCGCGCGGTAGCGGCGACGGGACGCGCCCGCTCCTGAAGGGAACTCCGACCATGGATTGCAGAATAAAAATCTGCGGCGTCACGCGCGAGGAGGACGTCGCGCTCGTTTCGGCGTCCGGAGCGGACTATATCGGACTGCTGGTGAACATGCCGTCGGCGCGCACGCTAACCCCGGAGCGCGCGGTCGAACTTGCGGCGCTGTCCGGCATCCCCGCGATTCTTCTGTTCATGGGATCTCCGGCGGAGCTTGTGGCTGAAACGGCGCGCGCCGCCCGCGCCGCGGGCGTCCAGATTCAGGGCGACGAGACGCCCGAATTCATCGCCTCCATCAGGCCTCTGCTCGACTGCGAAATCTGGAAAGGGATACATCTTCCCGCCGCAGGCAGCGGCGATTGCGACGAGCGCGCCGCGCTCGACCTTATGCGCCTCCACGCCGCCGCCGGGGCGGACAGGTTGCTAATTGACACCGTGTCCGTAGAGGGCGGCAAGCGGCGCATGGGCGGCACGGGCCGCGTCTACGACTGGGACGCCGCCGCCCGCATTGCCTCTCTTTCCCCTCGGCCCGTCTTCATGGCGGGCGGCCTCAACCCGGACAACGTGGCGGACGCCATCCGCCGCGTCAGACCTTTCGGCGTCGACCTCGCAGGCGGCGTCGAATCCGCTCCCGGCATTAAAGACCCCGCAAAAGTCGCCGCCTTCGTCCGCGCCGTCCGTTCTGATGTTTAACTCCGCGGTTTAGCGCCTAAGGCGTTTTTAAGGCGTGTCGATTAAGAGAAAACTTTTTCAATAGTTTTCCCTTAAAGTCCCTTTCAAAACATTTCGATGAGCGCGGCGGAGCGGGCGCGTTCGCGCCTTCGCACCGCCGCGCTCATGTGAAAAGATATTGGGAAAGAGTTTTCAGTGGAATCCTATTATAAAATGATTTACATGGGGCGTCGGGAGGGAAGCGCGAAAGCGATTCGCTCCCGACGACCATTGAAACGTTTTGAAGAGATTCCAAAGAGAAACTTTTTCCAAAGTTTCTCTTTGGCCGCCGGAGGCGCGTTGCCGCTGTGTCCTAAAAAAAAAGCCGGAGGGAATGCCTCCGGCCTTTTTCGTTCTTTTTTTTGCAGTGACGGATTAGCTGAGAGCTTTTTCCAGAGCCGCTTCGCCAAGCTCGAAAATCTGGAACCATTTTTCGGCTCCGGCCGGGTTGGTGGTGTAGATTGAGCCGTCGAACATGAAGCGCATGGCGGCTTCGAGGCCGTCGACCTGCATCGCCTTCATTGTTTCGACTCCGCCTTTTTTGATGTGGAACAGAACGGCGTCATCCTCGCCGCTTTCTCCGTCGCGCACTTCAACGCTGCCGTTGTCGAACACGATGCCGCATTTAAGCGCTTCGTTTCCGGCTTCGTCGAAAACCGTCACGTCGAACGAATATTTTCCTTCGACGTCTTTCTTCGCGATCTTGCAAAGGCCCTTCACCAGATCTTCCATCTTTACATTGCTCAAGTCTGCCATAAGATTGCCTCCCAAATATTTTTTCGGATTTAACCGATCTTAACCAAAAGATTTTTAAGGAACCCGCGCAAAACACAAACGCGAACAAGGTCAATTATTCTCAAAACAGACATTTAGTTCAATAGTTTGTGAAAAAATGCATTTGTGGGGATTTTAAGGAAAATGAACGAGGATTTTTAAAAGTTGCTATTCGGTTGCCGGACGGAAAATTTCAAAGAAAGCTTGAAAAGGAAGAAAAAGAGGGTATAATAAAGATGGGTCAACCAACCGGTTGGTTAAGTCGGCTGGAAACCCAGCGAGGCGTCATGTTACACTCTCGATGCCGACATCAGAAACACCACTGCTCCCACCCTGAATGTAAGTTAATGAAGATATTACGCAAAAACAAAACAAGAACGTGCGAAAGGAATATTTGTAATCGACTGTGAATTGAGTCACGGCAAAAGAGCGGCAATTGGTCATTTCGGGCTGACGGAAGGTTCGCCTCGATTTAAGAGGCGGGCGTCAGATCCGATATATTCCCGGACTCATGGGCGGAACGCTAAAACAAGAGCCGGGGTCATCGAAAGGAGAGCGCATCATGCCGACTATCGCAAAGACCGCTGTGAACGCGGCGACGCTGACGGAGCTTATCCGCGCGGCCGCCGAGGAGTACCGCCTGAAGACTTTTCAGGTGTTCAAGGACGAGACGAAAGCGCCCGGGAAGTACGGCAGGGCTAGGACATACGAGCAGTTTTACCGCCGGGCGCGGGAGGTGGCGTGCGGGTTGCTCGCGGACGGATTGCGGCCCGGCGGGGTGGTGTGCCTGATGTCGGAGAACCGCCCGGACTGGAACGTGGCAGACTTCGCGATTCTTATGAACGGATGCGCCACCGCGGGCATATACACAAACGACACTGCGGAGCATATTAAGTATAAGTTGAACGACACGGGAGCGCGAGCGATTTTCGTAGAGGACGCGAAGTTGCTCAAGAAGCTCGAAACCATATCCCCGAAGGAGACGCCGGCGCTGGAACGGGTGTATCTGATGGATTCGAGGGGAGTGGACATCGGGTATGACGAAAGGATAGTTCTGTTTGACGCGTTGAGAAGGGCGGGAGCGGACGCGGAGGTTGAAGCGGGAGCGGAACTGGACGCGAGGGCGGCGGCGGCGGTTCCTTCGGACTTGGCCCGTCTTGTTTACACTTCCGGCACGAGCGGCAATCCCAAGGGCGTGATGCTTACTCACGCCAATCTTTTGAGCAACGCCGCCTGCGCGGGTTCCCGGCTGGGATACGGCGCGGAGGACGACCTGCTAATCAACTATCTTCCCGAATCGCACATCTTCCAGACGTTCCTCACGCTGGCAGCGATGATGTCCGGCGCGGCGGTGGGGTATTCTTTCCGCAAGACGCTGACGTTCGATCTGCCGGAGCTGAGGCCGACGCATTTTCCGGGCGTGCAGAGGGTGTGGGCGAAAATAAAGGAAGGACTCGAGGCGTTCCGCGCGCAGGAGGTCGGGCCGAAGCTTCCGGCTGCAGACCTGTTGCGCAAGTTCGGAATGGATCGCGTCAAGTGGTTTCTCTCCGGCGCGGTAAAGCTGGACGAGTTCACATATGATTTCTTCAAGAGCGAGCTGGGCGTTACCATCTTCGAGGGGTACGGGTTGAGCGAGACGTCGCCTGTGATCGGGCTGGGGTCGGCCTCCGCGAACAAGCGGGGCAGCGTCGGGCTTCCTCTGGAAAACCTCGAAGTCAGGATAGTGGACGAAGGGCGCAACGAGATCGAGCGGGGGCATCCGGGCGAGATAGCGGTTCGCGGGCCGAGCGTGTTTGTCGGATATCTGAATCACGACGAGAAATTCCGAGAGGTGGTGGACGCTCGCGGCTGGTTCTACACCGGCGACAGGGGATACTTGGACGAGGACGGGTTCCTTTTTGTTCTCGGTCGCGCCGGACACTGCGTTAAGTTCTCCGACGGCGAGCATCATGACCTCGAAGCCATCGGCTTCAGGGTTCTGGGATACACCAAGATCCTCAGGCAGATAGCCGTGAACGGCGAGGGCAGGGACTACCCGGTGGCCATACTGACGCTGCCGGAGGACGAAGACGACCTGCGCCGCGTTGCCAAGCAGTTGGGCGTCGAGTACGCGAACCGGATTGATTTCGCCTATCACCCGGCGGTGACTGCGGCATGCCGGGCCGATTTCGAGTCGGGCCTCGCGGAGTTTTTAGCAAAGGAGAAGGTCCCGGCGGTGGAAGTCGTTCGCAAGGCGCTTTACATCCGCCCGTTCTCGGAGGAGCACGGCGAAAAAACGCCGACTTCGAAACTGAAATTGAGCGGCGTGCTCGCCAAATATAAGAAGCAGATAGACGCGCTGTACGAATCGGACGAAACGTTCATGATTCATAAACCGTAACACGAAGGAAGAAGAGAGCAAAAGAGGCGAACGCGAAAATCCGCATTAGCGAATAATGCGGATTATATCGCCGCATGAATGGCTTTTTTTATAAAGCTGCGGGGCAATTGTTTTTGTAAAAAATGGTTTCCCCGCAAAAATGCGAACAAATTCATTTAGCGAAAGCATATCCATCGCATTTGTGGACTTGCAGCCGGCATCGCCTGTCAGAACCCGATTTCTTTTAGAATTCCGGAAAGCCTGCGCAGTCTCTCGCTTATTATCTCGTCGTCATTGCCGAGAGCTTGTTGAAAAAGCTTGATATCCTCGTCAATTTTGGGATTCTCCACACATACCGCCATAGTCATCGCGTCGCCCTGCAATGCTATCCTGTCTATGATCGGGTTGTCGGCGTCATATAGTTTTTCAAAACGATATCCCTCATTGGCAAAATACTGTTTAGTCCTGCAAACAAGAATCGCAAGGTCGAGAATCCGGTGGATGGGCAACTCTTCCGATTGCCTAGACCACTTTTCGCCCGTATGCCTCCACACCTTTGCGGAAATATCCACTTTGCCTCTATCATTCCATTGCGCCAAACCTAATGAAATGCCTTGAGCGTCCGTATCATAAGCATATCTCCCGTCGATATTTCCATAATTGTCGGAGACGATAACAGGTTTGTGTTTTAATTCTACAGGTATTTTCATTGCCGCCCCTCGCCTAGTAAATTAGTAGCGCAGTAGACTACTAGACAAATGCTAGCCCTCCAATTTGTTTGTGTCAATATGTTTATTCGTTTATCCCGGAGCAGAATCAACGGCGGACTGTATATCCGACCGCGATTCTTCTTAAATAAAAAAGCCGATTTTGCTTAGAAAGAAGTTCAACAAAATCGGCGTCAAAGAGTTTTTTGGGGAAGGGGCGCGGGGAAACCAATTTTTGCAAAAAATGGTTTCCCCGCAAACTTGCGAACAAATTCATTCAAGCGATAATAGTTTCCATCCATTTATCGCCGAAGACGCCGTCGGCGCAGTCGGGCGCGTATTTCTCGACCATCTTCGCTGTTATGCCGTTTTTCTTGACGATGTCCGCATACATGGCGGCGCTGACTCGCGGAACGCGTTTCAGTTCAGGGTCCGCGTAGTCGCATTCGATGAGGCCGAGCTTTTTGATAAAGCCTTCGCGCCACTCGAAGTTGTCCGTGAACGACCACTGGAAATAGCCCCTGACGTCGATCCCGGCGTCCAGCGCGCGGGCAATCTGCGCCATGTGCTCCAGCAGGTAGCGTCTGCGGTCGATGTCGTCGCGTTGCGGATCCGCGCATCCGTTTTCCGTGATATAAATGGGTTTCTTGAATGTGTTCCACACGAATTTGAGAGTGTGGAAGAATCCCGGCGGATAGTTTTCCCAGCCCATCTGGTTCATCTCTATTCCCGGTTGTATTCCGTGGATGTCAATGAGCATGTCGTCTGTTTTCGCGGCGTCGAACTTCAGAGACATGCGGGTGTAGTAGTTCACGCCGCAGTAGTCGTAGCTGTCCTTGAGGCCGGGCACGTGTTCGAGTCCGAAGGGGGGGACGATCCAGCCGGTGGCCACAGAGTAGTCCCACGCCTTGAAGCTTCCGTAAGCCAAGACGGGGGATAGCGCTTTTTCATACGCTCCGGCGATTCCGGGCGTGCCGAAGGGCGCGACATGCTGGTAGGCGTTTGCTACGCCGACCTTCGAGGGCCAGCCGTCCGGCCCTTTGGGGACTATGTCGTGAATCAGCCTGTAGCAACGCGCGTGCGATTTCAGCAGTGTGTTCGAGACTTTGCAGAATGAGGCGAAGGATTTCTTTTCCGGCGGGAACAGCCCGGCGAGGCATCCGGCGACGGCGGGCACGTTCGGCTCATTGAGCGTCACCCACAGGTCGGGGTATTCGCCCAACTCTTTGATTATCAGTTCGCAGAAGGCCAGAAAGCGGTCCGCCGCCTCAGGATGCTCCCAGCCGCCTTTCTCGGCGAACCACAGCGGGAGAACCCAGTGATACAGCGTAAGGCAGATTTTGATATTGTGTTTGCGCAGAGAGCGCAGAATCTTTTCGTAATGCCTGACGGCCTTCATGTCGAAGACGCCGTCTTCCGGCTCGACGCGCGCCCATTCTATTCCAAGTCGGAACGCCTGATAGCCGAGTTTCGCCATCAGTTCGTGGTCTTCCTCGTAGCGGTTCCAGTAATCCACCGCCTTGCCGGACACCGTGCCGTCGTAAACCTTGCCCTCGCTCTCGAACTTCCACCAGTCGGACTTGTCGTTGCCGCCCTCGACCTGATGTCCGGCGGAAGCCGTTCCCCACAGGAACCCTTTTGGGAATATAATTTCTTTTTTCATTTTTCCTCCCGCGATTCGGATTGGACGCGAAGCTTTGCGCGCCGCGATTAGAAGCTGAAAATCCCTGCGGAGGTTCGCCCCCGGATCAGGAATCCTTTCTCGGCGAGTCGGTTTTCATCAAGGCCCAGATGCCCATGCTGTGTTTGCGGGCGTCGGTTTCCAAGTTCTCGAACTTGTTTTTGAGGTCGTGCTCCACCGACCTGTCGCAAAGGCCGTAGCCGTTGCTGATCAGCGCTTCGGCGGCGTTCGAGCCGTCCGGGGCGAGGATGTGGAACGCGTTGCCGGGGGCGTTTCGCAACTTGGATGATTCGGGCCTAGCGAGGGATACGGGTTTGCCTGACAGCAACGCGGCGACGAACGAGAGGGCCTGTCTGTACACGCCCCTGTTGCGGCTGTAGAACGCGGCGGGCGTCTGGAGTCCGAGCAGGCGTATCTCGCGCCCGTCTTCCAGCTTCAGCGTGTCCAGCCCGAAGATTTCACGCACGACCGCCGGAGGGGCCGCGGCTTCTTTAGCCGGCTGTTTCTTCGCTCTTTTGCGGACGGGGGCGGTCTTTGCCCCGGCGGTTGCGGCGGTTGCGGCGGCGGGCTTTTCGGACACGGATGAAATAGACTTGATTTCCTTCTCGATGTCGCTTCTCTTCGGGCGGTTCTGGCTCTCGAATAGAAGCTGTTTCATCGTCTGTCCGCCGGACACCCGCTCCTGAATCACGGGCTTGAGTTTTTCATCTGTTTCGTAGCCGATGGACGCGCGGCCCGTGTCTCGCGCGGCTACCATCGTGACCCCGGAGCCGAGAAAGGGGTCGAGCACGGTTTCCCCGAGATACGTGTACATGCGGATGAGCCGCCTCGGAATCTCTTCCGGCATCTCCTCCGGGCTTTTTGATATTTTGTCGTCGGGGAAAGTCCAGAGGCTGTTGAAGAGCCGCCGCCACTCGCGCTCTGAAAGGGAGGACCTTGACGCCGGAACAGACTCCGGCGGCGGGCATTCTCCGGGTTTGACGAAGATGAGGATGCTGTCGTGCCTGACGGCGATTGAGCCGGAGCGGGGAAGGGGAGATTCGGGAGCGGCGGGCGGGGCGGGCGGCTCGTGCCCGGACTCTCGCAGGCGGACTATCTCGGACTCGAACCTGAATCCGGCCTTCGCGCAGGCGTCCTCGATGAGCGCGCGCAGCGAGACGTTTTGTTTGTTTCCGGCTGCGGCATCGACGATTTCGGGGCAGACGCGGACGCAGAGCCTGCACCCGGGTTTGAGGATGCGGTGGCATTCGCGCCATATCAGCGCCAGAGAAGCCGCGTATTCATCGAACTTGCGCAGGCCGCCCATACCTGACGTCGCCGACCACGCGCGCGGTTTCCACGCGGGCGGCGAGGCCACCGCCAGATGCGCCGTCTCCTGTTCGACCTCGCCCATCGACCGGGCGTCTCCGATTATCACTCTATGCGTTATTTTTGAAGCCGCTTTTTTTCTTCTGCTCATATTTGCTCTCTTCGATGTTGGATTTATGATTCGCTTTCCGGCGATTCAAAGAACCTGTGGAATTCGGGAGGAAGCTCGCTGTAGTCGTGTTGAGCGGCGATGCCCGACATATCGACCGAATTGTAGGTGTTCCAGAACAGGACTGTTTTGTCAGCCAAGTCGCGGGTCTTTGCCGTGTGGACAAGCCCCGCGAAGGCTTTCCCGGTGTAGACGCCTTCCAGTTTAACTCCCGCGCAATCGGCGCACATGGATATTGCGTCCGCGCTCTCCGGGGTGACCCGTCCGTACTCGCCCCCGAAGAATTCCGTGAGCAGCTCGACATTGAACGGGGTGAACACGCGGACAGGGAAACTCTGGTCGATGGAGAACAGTTTGAAGGTGGCCTGATTGGCCAGAGAAGAGAGGGCGAAAGTGTTCGCCGCCACCCAGTCTGTGACTTTCACGCCGACGACGCGGGATTTCAGGCCGGCGGCGGCGCATCCGGCGATGAGGCCGGACACCGTGCCGCAAGTGCCGACTGCGGCGAAGATGTAGTCAGGCTCGGGGATGTCGCCTGCCTCGATCTGTTTCTTCAGTTCGAACGCGGCGTTAATATAGCCGAGGACGCCTGAGACGGAGGAGCCGCCGGCGGGGATGATGAACGGCGGGCGGCCGTCGTTGAACGAGTGGCGCGCCGCGACTTTCAGAGTCTCGAACGGAACTTCCTTATATCCGCCTTCGGCGAGGTTCAGTTCGGCTCCGTAGTGAAGGTAGCACAGCATGTTTCTTTTCACCGCCGGAGTGACAGGTTGCGGCACGAGCACGCCAGCGGTTTTGATGCCCCGCGACGCAGCGTGGATGGCTGTGGCTAGAAAATGGTTTGAGCCGATGCCGCCGAAAGTTATTATCGTTCGCGCGCCCCGCTTAGCCGCCTCCGCCAGAAGAAAATCCAGCTTGCGGATTTTATTCCCTCCATAGTCCGGATGGCTGAGGTCGTCGCGCTTGATGAACAACCTGCCGACGCCAGTTCTTTCCGCCAGTTCGGGTTTCTCCTCGACCGGGGTCGGATAGAATCCGATTGGGCTCCAGTTCAGCTTGTCTCCCAGCGCGGGATACTCCTCGAAAAGAGCCATCGAGCCTTGACTGCCTTGAGTTTTCATGATGCGGGCCACCGAGGGCCGGGAGAGAGGGGAGTGAAAAAGATGTATCTGCGAAACGCGCGCGCCGCCGCGCTCAAACGCAATCCGAAACATGCGGAAAAAACGGAATCAGAACCTGTAACCCGCGTCGATAACGTAGTAGTTCTCGTCGAAGCAGTAGTTGAGTTTCAGCTCCATCGTGGAAGTGAATCTGGCTCCGATGATGCCGTGGTAGTCCACGCCTTCCATGGATTTCTTGAAGTCGTCCGACGCTCCGTCGTAAGAGATTGACGCGGTGACTTTGGATTTGGCGTTGCGGTATCCCACGCCCAGCCCGGCAAACATCGTCCCGTCGGCCCCGGCAATGCCTGAAAGGCCGTCCCGGATGTAGTTGACGGACAACTCGGTTATTTTCAATTGATACCGGTATGACTGTCCGCTGTAATACGTGCTGACCACGGGTCTGGAATACAATACGCTGTAAACGATGTAATCGTTCTCAGTTTTTTTCCTGTGAGTCCAATAGTCTACGCCGATAGAGGTGGCTCCGGAGTCGCTGGACACATTGCCCGGCAGGTCGTGTTTGAGAAACATATAGCCTGCGTGAACCGCATAGAAAGGTTCTCTGGCGAGCGTTTGAGGCTGCTGTTCAGCCGCCGCATCCGGGCTTTCGGTTGAAGAGGCGGAACCGCCTCTGCCGCGCCTTCCGCTTGAGGCGGCGGGTTCCGCCGCCGGTTCTGGTTCCGCCGCCGCCGCTGATGAACTGCCTCTGCCTCTCCTGCTGGACGAAGCTGACGCCGCCGCTGGTTCTGGTTCCGCCGGAGCTTCAGCCGCCGCCGCGCCGCGACCGCGCCTGCTGCTGCCCGACTTCGCCGCCGCCGGGGCCGCCGCTTGTTCAGTCGCCGCCGCCGGTTCTGGTTCCGCTGCTGCCGCTCCACGGCCTTTCCGCCCTGAAGACGCTTCTGCCGGCTCCTGCGCTGTTTCCGTTTTCTTTTCCGTTTTGGATTCCGTTTTTGTTTCCGCCGCGCCCGATTCGGCCGCCGACACCGAGTCAAGCTCCTGTATATCCTTCGCCCCCGTCAACATCTTGGCCTGAGCGTAGTGAGGAGTAAGCTTGACGACTTCGAGAGTCCCGACGATTTTTCCGCCGCGCGCGACATTCAGTTTCTGCCCTTCCTTGAACCCGGCCTCCTTTCCTTTGTAGATTAGAACCGTGCCGTCCTCGAGTACGAGGTCTACCCTGACGCCCTGCGCCGAAGCGGGCAGAGCGAAAAGGGCGAACGCCATTCCGAGCAACGCCACCGCTGTTATTTTTCCGATTTTTGAGTTGAACGCCATAGTCAGTGTCCGTTGTTTCTTTTCGGAAAAGCTTATTATAACAATGAATAGTTGTCAATCATGCCGCTGACCCGGGATGTAACGCCGCTGGGCAGCCGGTTTTGCCGCGATTCCGGCGTCTGAAAGAAGAAAAAAACGTTGTCGGGGAGGACGCCGGGCGGAGGGCGTTCTGTCGGGCTGAGCTTATCGACAAAAGAGACTCCCCCTTGTATATTTCCAATGATCGCCGCGCGCGGCGCGCATGTAACGCGGCGGACTCCGAGGAGGCTCGCAAAGTGGACGCCAAAGGTTTCAATGGAAAAATCCTGAAAGTCAATCTCACAACCGGAAAAATCGACATCGAGCAACCCGACGAGATGTTCTACCGCAAATACGCGGGGGGCAGCGCTCTCGGATTCTACTATCTTTTAAAAGAGATGCCGGCGGGGACGGACGCGCTGGCCCCGGAGAGCGTCATCGTTCTGGCTCCCAGCGTGCTCACTGGCGCTCCGGTGTCGGGCGTCAGCAGGTTCACCGTATCGTGCCGCTCTCCGCTTGGCGGCGCGGCGGGCGACTCGCAGTGCGGCGGAAAATGGGGCGTAGACCTCAAATACGCCGGGTTTGACGCCCTCGTCGTGACCGGCAAATCCACAAAACCGGTCTATCTGTGGGTGTCGGACGGGAAAGCCGAGCTTCGCGACGCCGGGGCGGTGTGGGGAAAGACCACCGGGGACGCGCGCGCTGCCATCCGCGCCGATCTTGGAGACGAGAAGGCGGAAGTCGCCTGCATCGGACCGGCGGGCGAGAAGCTGGTGCGTTTTGCCAACATCTCCGGCGGCAGCTCGAACTACGCCGGCCGCACGGGAGCCGGCGCTGTGATGGGGTCGAAGAATCTCAAGGCCGTCGCTTGCAGGGGCGCTCGCGCTCCTTACGAGTACGCCGACGCCGACGGCGTGCGCGCGATAGCGAAAAAAGGAGCGGCCTCGTTCGATAATTCCAAGTTCCACGCGATTCTGCGCGAGATGGGCACTCCGGGCGTCGTCCGCCTTCAGGCCGGCGTCGGCAACCTCTGCGCGAAAAATTTTACATACGGCTCTTTCGAGGGAATGGAAAAAATTTCGGGCGAAACGCTCCGCGACACCATAAAAGTGAAAGACGAGACATGCCACGCCTGCGTCGTAAAATGCAAGAACGTGGTGTCCGCCGAGGAGCCGTTCAAGATCGACCCCGAATACGGCGGCCCGGAGTTCGAGACCATCGGCCTGCTAGGCTCCAATCTCCTCATCGACGACATCGCCGCCGTCGCCAAAGGCAACGAAATCTGCAACGCGCTCGGCATGGACACCATATCCGCCGGGGCGATGATAGCTTACGCCGCCGAATGCGCGGAAAACGGGCTGATTGACAAAAAGCAATCAGGCGGGTTCGAAATCAAGTTCGGCGACTCCGCCGCGATGCTCGAAGCTTTGAGGATGATAGGCGAGCGCGAGGGGCTGGGGGCTGTGTTGGCGGAAGGCCCGGACCGCGCCATAGCCGCGCTCGGCTCCGAAACCGCCAAGTTCTGCATACACGCAAAAGGCCTTTCCTTCCCGGCGCACATGGCGCAGGTGAAGATGTCGCAGGCGCTCACATACGCGGTGAACCCGTTCGGCGCGGACCACATGTCGAGCGAACACGACTGGCTGATAGCGGGGCCGAACGAGGCCGCGCGCGGGCTGGCCCTCTATGAAAAACGCCAGTTCGACGAACTGGACGCGGAAAAAGTCAAACTCGTCGTCTACACCCAGTTCTTCTACAGCGCGCTGGACACGTTCACTCTCTGCGGCTTCTGCTGGGGGCCGGACGCGATTTTCGGATACCGCGACCTCGAAGACCTTGTGGCGGCGGCGACCGGATGGAAGATGACTCTTTGGGAGATAATGAAGCTCGGCGAGCGGCGCGTGAACATGATGCGCGCGTTCAACGCCCGCGAGGGGTTCACCGCCAAAGACGACACTCTGCCGGAGCGAATATTCGTCCCCATCCCGTCGGGCGACGCCGAAGGCCGGCGCGTGCCCCGCGAGGCGTTCGAGGCCGCGAAGCAACTCTACTACGCCATGCTCGGATGGGACGCCGCCACAGGCAATCCAACCCCCGGCAAACTCGCCGAACTCGGCGTCGAAGCGTAAGAAAAATCAGTTGCGTTAAGGCGGTTGAAAAAGAATATAGTTTACATCGGCCGCTGGTCAAAGAGCCGAACTAGAAAGGGTCGTCCTGATCAACATACAGAGGATCAGGGTCCTTGCTTTGAGCGATAAGAGAATGGATAATTCGGTTAACTCTGTCTGACGACAATATTGATTTTAGCAAATCGACGAACTCTTCTTCGCTATCGCTCTGCAGAATCGCTTCTTTTTCCATTTCCCCGGCATTTACCATCATATCAGAAGTGATATAAACCGGATAAGTATTTAGGGGGTGATATGCGATGTTGAGAATGGGTATTTCATAATTGTTTAATTTTGGAGCTATGATTAGCAAAACATGTCCTGATAATGAATCGCTTTTTTTAGTATCCCAGCTTCCAACAACTAAAAACTTGATTCGTTTATCACGCGTTAATATAGCAGGAAAATGATTGACTTTGCCTTTCAACGTTGAACCTGTGATCGCGCTCAAAGCTTCGGCTTGTTCTTTTAAAATTGTGGCCGGTGTTCTTTCTGGTGCAATGTCCTTGTTGATTTCGGGCCAAAGGATTCTCGAAGACATTTTCTTCCTCCCTCATATTGTTTCAATATTCATCTGAAAAAACAATGGAAAATGGTCGGAAAACTTCATCTTATCCGGTCTTCCATTCTTGTCTGCCAAAGAATCACCGCCAGTGGAACAAACGATGGACAAGCTTTCTTCATCAAAGTGTTTTACTAGAGACGGCCTAATGAGAACCTGATCGAAAGTGTGCCAGAACAACTCATCCATTCTTGATTTATTATAATAATGAGTTCCGGGAGGATTATCAACCGAGTTGCCCATAAGCCGCCACATGGGGTTATAAAAAAACGTCGAGTCGTTGTTTCTTATGCTTCTTTGTTCCTTCAACACGATTCTTCTATCCATCACGGAGTGGAATGCGTCAAATGCTGTTAACCCAGTTTCAAAAGGATTCATATTGAAATCGCCGACAACGACGGTGCGCTTATGACCGCGTTCCGCCTCAAAGAACCTGATTTCGTTCATGGTTTCTCTTGAGTAGTATTCTTGATCGCTGTTCTCAGCATACAACTTGCTTGGCAGATGAATAGCCACAAGCAGGATCTCATCCCCGGTCGGCGGCCGCAACAAGATATTAGGCACGGAAAAACTTGACATTTGCGGCTCCTTAAAGAGCGGTTCGAAGCAGAATTCTGGATAGCGGTGAATAAACGTGATTCGGTCAAACTGTGGATATAATGCGAAATATTGTCGCTCTACCCCTCTGTTCAGCCATTCAACTATTTTGGAGTCTTCCGCGCCGTTTTCAGCAAGAATTAGAACATCCACATCATAATCGTGACACAAACGGACGATCTGTTCAGTCAGGTCTCTTTTATAAGTATTCCAGAACAGGAATCGAGCCATGCGCGGATTATATAACAAACAGTAATCGCTGAAAAGTCACCATGAGATTAAAAGGCAGCCTCGTTGCGGAATGTTTGTTAAATGGCAATGATGAGCAGAATCATTGTCGCGAGTTACAGCAAGACTCAATTGAAAATGGCCGCACGTGGGTTTATTTCACAAACAAGAAAGAGCCGATTTCGAATTGAACGAAGTTCAACGAAATCGGCGCGCCAAGAGTTTTTTTCGGAAGGGGCGCGGGGAAACCTGTTTTTTGCAAAAAAATGGTTTCCCCGCAAACTTATAAAAATCCGTTTACAGCAGCATGCGCGCCGTTATCGCGGCAGGAGGGCGGGTACGGAGACGCGCTCGCCCCACGCGGGGACGGCGTACGGCAGTCCGACCGCTCTCAAAACTCTGTAAACGTAACTGTATGGCCTGCGTCCCTCCACCGGATGTCCTATCTCATGCTCGTGTCCGGGAAGAATGAGAGCCGGCTTGATATAGTCGAGCAGCGGCTTCAGGTTCGGACACCAGATGTTGGGTATCAGCACGTCTATCTCCATCGGCGGCTTTATCTTTCTGTACCATTCCGAGCCGAGCCGCATGATGTTGTTCTCGTCTCCGAGATGCATTGCGGAAACGCCGTCTTTTGTCTTAATCAGATAGGAACTGCAAAGGTCTTTTTTCTGATAGCTTGGGAAGACGGTTGCGAGGACGCCGGGCAGTTCGATTTTTCCCTGACGGATCACCGTCAGTTCGTCGCGCCGCCTGTACTCTTTCCTCGCCGGTTCGGGGACGACCACTTTTTTCCCGGCGTCCAAGTACATGTCCCAAACGTCCCAGTCTACGTGGTCGCCGTGGTGGTGGGTGACGAGGAGGATGTCCGTTCGGGCGACGATGCGCTCGATTATCTCTCGCGGCGTCCTCACTATGCCCGGCCCCTGAATAAGGTCGACGGCGATGGCGGTTTCAGGAGTCTGGATTATCACAGTATGATTGTAAAGTTTCCAGATTACCGCTCCGGAACTGACGGTCGAAGCCTCGAAATCGGCGATGAACGCCTCCATGCGGCGGCGCAGGAAGTCCGCAGCGCAGGGCATGAGTTTCGCTTCGGGGTAGAGCAGGGCGTCGTCGATGAGTTTTAGTTTGGATTCTCGTTCGTCCTGATTCTCTGAAAGGGAAGGGCGGGTGTCCAGCCAAGCGGCCAGTTCGTCGAATTTCGGCGAGTATTCGGCGCAAGCCGCCTGTATGTCGGCGGTGGGTTGAGCATGGGCCGGCGTGGAGGCGGCAAAAATGGTTGCTGAAAGCAAAATAGCCGCTGCGGCCAGCGCCGCCGCGGTTGTCCGAATTGTCCTTTTCCTTCGATTCATCTTGTCGCCCCCTTGATTCTGTTAGAATCCCGTCCCCATTTTATTCGCAACCGGGCGCGCGGGCAACTTATTGAAAATTCGCGGGATGAAAAATGTATGAGAATTAACTATAATGCGGAAAGCCCCGCGCCGAGGGTTTGTGCGCGAGGCGGGCTAAGAACAGACGAACCGGAGACCAAGGGATGAACCCCGACAAGGAAAGAACATTGGTGATAGTGAAGCCGGACGGAGTGCAGCGCGGGTTGATAGGGGAAGTGGTATCGAGGCTGGAGCGGCGGGGGCTGAAGATAGTCGGCGTGAAGATGCTGAAGATGGACGACGGGCTGGCCGCGAAGCACTACGAGGCGCATGTCGGGAAGCCGTTTTACGAGCCGCTGGCGAAGTTCATGACAAGCTCGCCGGTTGTGGCGGTGGCGGCGCAGGGACGCGGGGCGGTAAGGCTGGTCAGGAATATGATGGGCGCTCTCTCTCCCGAAGAGTCCGCCGCCGGCACGATAAGGGGCGATTTCGCGGTCAGCAAAAGATACAATGTCGTCCACGGTTCGGACTCCCCCGAAAGCGGGGAGCGGGAAGTCTCCCTCTTCTTTTCGCCGGACGAGATTTTTGACTATGACAGGGACATTGACAACTGGCTGAGGCAGGAATGAAGCGAAAGGCCCGGCGTCGGGATGCGGACAGGTTGCAGGTGAAAAGATGAGAATAACAAAAGCGACATCGGCGGCAGTTCTGGCGGCGGTTGTTATGGCGTTCGCGGCGGCGGGCGCGGCGCAGGCACAGGCGCGCCGCTCCATTGAGCAGGTTTTAAACGACCCGGTCCTCAAGCAGTCAACTGTCGCCTTGCTGGCCAAAGACCTCCGGACAGGCCAGACGCTGATAAGCATCAACGCGGACAGGATGATGATACCGGCGTCCAACATGAAGCTGGTGACGGGAGCGGCCGCCATGCTGGAGCTTGGCCCCGGCTTCAAATTTCACACGGATTTCATGACGAAGAATTTCAATCCGTCCACCGGGCTTTCGGACGGAATTTACGTTAAAGGATATGGAGATCCGAGCATATCGGACAGGTTTTACGCGACCGCTGGGGAGGCGATGGACGCGCACGCGGCGCAACTGAAGAAGAACGGGTTCAAGGGCTTCAGCGGAGTGTTATGGCTTGACGGCTCGTTCATGGACAACATGCGTCCGGCAAGCTGGCCGCAGGAGGATTTATCGTGGTGCTACGCGCCGCGTCCCGGCGCTCTCTCGGCGGCGGGCAACTGCGCCCGCGTCACGGTGTCCGCCGGGGCTTCCTCCGCGAAGGCGACAATCGACCCGCCGCTCCATCCGTCTTTCTTCCGTGTCAGCCTGAAAGCGACGACCGGCAAAACAAGCGTAAAGGTGTCGCAGGATGAAAAAGGCGTGATAACGGTGAGCGGGTCGGTGAAGAAAAACACGAGCGCGAAGTACGAGCACACAGTGAGGAAGCCGACGCTGCTGTACGGAGCGGCGCTGCTCGGCGCGATGAAAAGGGCGGGGATGAAGGTTTCCGCCGACATGAGGGAGACCTCTGACCTGCCGCCGGGATATTCCGGTTTCGCGCGCGCCGTGTCGCCTGATCTGGCGGCGGTGACGGCGCAGATGGAGAAACACAGCGACAACTTCATAGCCGAGCAGATAGTGAGGACGATGGGAGGCCTCCGGGGGGCCTCGGACGCTCCCGGCGCGGCGGCGGTCGTCAAGGATATAATGGTTCGAGCGAACATGGCCGCCGCTTCGGATCTGACGGTTGTCGACGGCTCCGGGCTGTCGCGGGAAAACAGGCTTGCCCCCAAGGTGTTGCTAACGCTGCTGTCGTCGTTCTATAATTTCAATCCGGGCAGACCGTTTCAAGACATGCTGGCGGAGCCGGGCGTAAAAGGCACGCTTGAGAAGCGGCTTGTGAATACGTCCGCCGCCGGAAGGTTGAAGGCAAAAACAGGCGCGCTGCGCGGGGCCTGCTCGCTCAGCGGATACATCCGCCCCGTCTACGGCGGCTCGGTGTCTTTCGTAATGATTATGAACGGCTACTCCGTTCATTCGAACCAGATTAGGGCGCTTCAGGACGAATTGGTTCTGGCGCTCGTCGAGATGTAGGGAGGACCCGGACGCATAATCCGGGGACAACGGAAAAAATGAGCGGCGACACGAGGCCGATAGGCATATTCGATTCGGGAGTCGGGGGGCTTTCACTTCTGCGCGAGCTTGACGTGCTTATGCCCTATGAGGACTTCATATACGTCGGCGACACCGCTAGGATCCCCTACGGAGCCAAAACCGAACAGCAGATTATCAGCTACTCTCACGAGATAATGGACTTTCTTCGCCGCCGCGACTGCAAGATGATAATCATCGCCTGCAACACGGTTACCGGCATGCTTACCGAGAGGGACCATATCGAATGCGAGGGAGCGCCGGTGGTCGGCATTATCAACTACGGCTGCATCACCGCCGCCCTGTACGTCACATACAACTTCCGCATCGGCATCTGGGGCACTCAGCTTACCATCGACAGCGGCCTCTACAAAAGATACATGGACAACATAGACCCGACGGTGAGGCTGTTCGCTCAGCCGTGCACCGATCTGGTGGCTCTCATAGAGCAGGGGGCCATCGGCTCTCCGGACACCCGCGACCTCACCGAAAACTACCTCAGGCCCATGCTCCGAGAGGACATCGACACTCTCGTGCTCGCGTGCACCCACCTGCCGTTTATCAGAGGGATTATTCAGGACATCGTCACCGCGGCTGTCACTCTCATCGACCCGGCCCGCAGAACCGCCGTTCTCTGCATGAAAGTCCTCACTGACAACAGGATAGCCCGCGCCGACCGCTGCGAGCTTGGGCGCAAACAGTTCTATGTCACCGGCGACCCCGACTCGTTCAAAGAGACCGGGCGGTTGCTCGTCGGGCGCATGGTGGACAGGGTGGAAAAAGTCGACCTGTCATCATAAGAAAGGAAAATAAGGATGCCTTCGGAAAAAATATTGAAGATAGCGCTCCCCAAAGGGAGCCTTCAGGAAGCCACTTTCAAACTGCTCGAACAGGCCGGCTACAGAGTGACCGCCGGCCCCCGCTCTTACGTGCTAATGTTCGACGACCCCTCAATGTCCGGTATGTTGTTCCGCGCTCAGGAAATCTCCCGCTACGTCGAGCAGGGCATCGTAGACGCCGGCATCACCGGGCACGACTGGATACTCGAAAACGGCTCCAAGGTGAAAGACGTGGCCGACCTCTTCTACGCCAAGAGCGGCTCCGGCAAAGTGCGCTGGGTTCTGGCCGCCCCGGAAAATTCATTAATTAAAAAACCGTCCGACCTCGAAGGCGGCAGAATCGCCACCGAGCTTGTTCAGGTGACAAAAAAATATTTCCGCAAACACGGCGTGAAGGTTAACGTCGAGTTCTCTTGGGGCGCCACCGAGATTAAAGTGCCGACGGTGGTGGACGCCATAGTTGACTGCACGGAGACGGGCAGCTCGCTTCGCGCCCACAACCTTCGCATCGTGGACACCGTAATCGAATCGAACACGAAGATGATAGCCAACAGGGAATCTTGGAAAGACCCGTGGAAGAGGCGGAAGATAGAAGACCTGACGCTGTTGCTGCTGGGGGCGCTGGACGCCAGACAGATGTCCGGCCTGAAGATGAACCTGCCGTCGACCGCCATCGAAAGCGTGCGCGCCGCGCTTCCGGGCATGAAAAGCCCGACCCTCTCTCCGCTGTCGGCGGACGGGTGGTGCGCGCTCGAAGTTATTGTCGAAAAGAAGGTCGTGCGCGACATCATTCCGAGGCTCAAGCAGGCGGGAGCTTGCGATATCGTTGAATATCCGTTGTCAAAAGTGATAAAATAGTTACAGTTAATCGCGGGAGGTCCCGTTATGTCTTATGACCAACTGAACCCCGTAGCTCTAGTGGCGATGTACATCGGACTGTTCGGGTGGCTCGCGGCCACCGGCATGTTCATCTACCGGGGCTTCAGGCGGGACGGCAGGCCCCGCTTCTCCAAAGCTCTTTTCTGGTTCGCGATGATATTCATCATGCTCGGCGTCTGGATCGCCGGGCTGGTGTATCTCGGCCACAACGCCTGACATCGCCGGCCAACCGGCAACCCCGTCATTAATCCGGAGAATAAGCCATGACATTGCGCGCTCTGAAATACCTTGCGGCGACAGCGGTCGTTCTGGCTTTAGCGTTCGCCGCGCCCGCCCGCGCGCTTGTCCCGGCGGGAAGCCCGGCCCCTTCGTTCTCCTCCGTGAAGGACGCCGAAGGCGGCTCTTTCTCTCCCGCCGGCCTCGACGACGCGCACACATTGGTCGTTTTTTTCTCGGCTTATATCGACGGCGCGGCGGAAACGCTCAAGGGGCTAGACTCGTTGCGCAAACAAGCGCCTTTCGCTGGAAAAATCAATATGGTCGCGGTGAACATGGACCCGTCCCGCGACGCGGCAATCGCTTTTGCGAAGGAAAAAGATATCAGGGTCCGGCTCATAATCGACAACAATCTGGAGCTTGCCAACAAGTTCGGGGTGAGAAAACCCCCGGCGGCGTTCATAATCGGCCCGGACCGCGCGGTGAAATTCTCTTCGGACTCGCCGGGCGCTTCCGGCAGGTTCGGTCTGGAAAACAAGCTCGCCTCCATCCTTTCGGGCGGAAACGGCTCTAGCGCCGCTTCTCTCGAAAACGAATTCAAGGAAAAGAAACTCGTCGCCTCAGGAGCGTCGCTAATCAAAGTTTGTCCCTCGGACGGCAAGCTTCTTCTTTATGTGACCAACGACGGGATACTGTGGACCTACAATATCGGGACGGGAACGAGGAAGAATCTGGCGGCGGACGCGGCGGCGGCGGACTGGTCTCCCGGCTGCGACTCGGTGGTCTACGCCAGAAAGAAAAAGGGCGACCTCTGGCTCAAGCCTCTGGACGAACCGGCGGAGATGCTTTCTTCCAGCGGCAGAAACCCCGCGTGGTCTCCGGCGGGCGACATGATAGCTTATCTGGACGGGGACTCGGTGTGGATTTACAATCTGCCCGATGAAAAGAAGTGGCAGACCACCGCGGTGGGCGTGGGCGTTCAGTGGGCGCGCGGGGGAGCGCTAATTCTGGCGACGGATTCCAAAGGGCGCGCGTGGCTCGTTTCCCCTCTCTCCCGCGCTTCCCTCATCCAGAGAATTTTCAGATGAAAGGGGCCTCGCTTCGCATAGCGGCGGGGTTCGGAAAATGACGGACAACAAAGAAATCAAGATAGCGGCTGTTATAGCCGCCGCCGGAATCGGCGAAAGAATGAATGCGGGCTCTCCGAAAGCGTTCATCGAACTGGGCGGAAAACCCATCGTGTGGCATTCCGTCAAGACTATCTCCATGATGCCCGAAATCGGCGCTGTGGTTCTTGCCGCCCCTCCGGGATGGATGGAAAAGGCCGCGAAGATGTTCGCGGACGAATTCCCGAACCTGTCAGTCGTCGAGGGCCGCGCTACCCGGCAGGAAACAGTGCGAAAAGCCCTCGAAGCTCTCCCCGCCGACACCACGATTGCTCTGATACACGACGGGGCCAGACCGCTCGCCACCCCGGAACTGTTCCGCGCCGTCATCGCCGGAGCCGTCGAACACGGGGCCTGCGTGCCTTCCATCCCCGTCGAGGAAACGGTCAAGAGAGTCAGGGGCGGCAACGTTTCGGAGACGCTCGACCGCAGCGAGATTCACATCGTCCAGACCCCTCAGGCGTTCTATTTCGAGTCCATACTCGAAGCCCACGAGCTTGCGGAGGAACGGAAATGGCGGGCGACGGACGACGCCGCCCTCATCGAGCGTTTGGGCCGCCCGGTCGCGGTCGTTCCCGGCGAACCTTCAAACATTAAAATCACCCGCCCCGCCGACCTTAAACTCGCCTCCAGCCTGCTGCCGGGCGCCGCTCACAAACTAGTTTGTGAGTGAGAAGAAAAAAGACATTCAGCGGTGTGTCGTCCTACGGCTAGCGCTTCTGTTGATTGTCGGATAAACGGCTAAATTGATTATTCAGAAATATGTAACTTTAGTCACAAAAAACATTTGAATCTCAATAAAATGTAATATAGAATAGACTGACGGCGATTGTTCAAGTTTTGGGAATTATACTTTGACATCATGCGTCGTCGGGAGCTTGCTTTGGAAACGGTGTCATGGGTAAAAAGCGGAGCGGTCAGGCTGATTGATCAGACGCTGCTTCCGAACAAACTCAAATATATCGAATTGAAGACGGTGGAGTCTGTCGCTGCGGCGATAGTGGGGATGAAGGTGAGGGGAGCGCCGGCGATAGGGGTGACAGCCGCTATGGGGATGGCGCTGGCGGCGGTCAAGTTTAAGGGGGCGGACAGGGGAAAGTTGAACGCGGCTCTGGAATCTGCGGCGGAGCTTCTGGCGTCTACAAGGCCGACTGCGGTAAATCTATTCTGGGCGCTGGCGAGAATGAAATCTGTCGCGGCAAAGAGCGGTTCGGTAGAGAATGTCAGGAAGGCGATGGTTGCTGAGGCGGAAAAGATAAGGCGGGAAGACGTGGAAGCCTGCCGGGCGATAGGGGAGTTCGGGGCGAAGTTGCTGAAAAGAAACAGCCGCGTTCTAACCCACTGCAACGCTGGAGGGCTGGCGACGGCGGGGTATGGCACGGCGCTGGGAGTGATACGCGCGGCGCGGGATGCCGGAAAGATAGAGCGGGTGTATGTGGACGAGACGAGGCCGTGGCTTCAGGGCGCGAAACTGACGGCATTTGAGCTGGCGATGGAGAAGATACCGGCGACATTGATATGCGACAACATGGCCGGGGCGCTGATGGCGCGCGGCGAAGTGGACGCGGTGGTGGTGGGGGCGGACAGGATAGCGGCGAACGGCGATTTCGCAAACAAGACCGGCACGTACGGTCTGGCGGTTCTTGCGCGGGCGCACGGTGTTCCTTTCTACGTGGCCGCTCCGGTGTCCACGATAGACATGGCGACGCCGGACGGCGAGGGAATAGTGATAGAGACGCGGGACGAGCGAGAGATAAGGGCGTTCAACGGAGTGAAAATCTGTCCGGATGAAACTGAGGTCTATAACCCGGCGTTCGATGTCACTCCGGCGGAACTGGCGACAGCGATAATAACCGAGCGGGGGGCGGCGAAGGCTCCGAACGCGAACAAAATAAAGAGATTGGCTTGCAAGAGATGATGAACGCGGCGGCGGCAGCGCCTGAAGTTAAAGGCCCGGCCGCAAGAACAACCGGAATGACCGTCAAAGGGGCGGGACGCGAGTTCAACGCTGAATATATCTGTAATGTTTCGTATTCCGGGCCGGGGCGGGTCAAGGCTCTGTTCGGGATAGCGGACGGGATGGGCGCGCAAGCGTCTGCGGCAAGCGAACTGGCCGTCAACGTCCTGAAGGAGTCCATGCGGCTCATCCGCGAGTCGGACAGCGTGAACGGAAACAACCTGCTGCCCGGATGCCTTGAAGAGATACATGCGAGGCTGCTCGCGGAGTCCGGAGGCGAGGACAAGAAAGCGTCTGCGGCTTCCATAATGTGCGGATACATCGAAGGAGAAACAGCGCATATTGCGGCGGCAGGCGGCGGAGCGGCGTACATAGTGTCAGAAGGAAAGGCGACCCGGTTGACGCCCAAGCAGGATTTGGGCGCGCTGGAGGACGGCGAGGCAAAAGAGCGCCCCGAAGGGCTTGTTCCCGCCGGATGGCCCGCAGAAGGCTTCAATCCCGTTTACATCAGCAGGCGGATTCAGGTCGGAGATTGTCTGGTCGTCGTGTCAGACGGACTGGACGCGACGCTGCGCGAGAAGTCGGCGGCGGACATTCTGGCAGTCTCAAGAACGATAGACGAGGCGGCATCCTCGATGCTGGCCGAAGCGGGCGCGGGTAAAAGTTCAGAGGATGACATGGGCGTGGTCATCGTCAAGATTGAATCCATGGAATCGAAAACCCATATGCCGGACATCAAAGTAAAGTATCCGGTTTCCACATACACGAAGAAATATCTTGCGGTCGCCGTAATGTTGTGCGCGATGGGGGCGGTGTTTTATCTCGGCGCGCGGCTGCCCGGAGCGGCGAAGCAAGACGAGACGCCCGGAACCCTGCCAGTCTCGGAAGACGGCGGCGCGAGCGGGGAGCGGATTTTGATTCCCGGCCTGAGGCGCGGAGATGCGGGCGTGTCGATTTCAGTGACTCCAGCCGGAGCGAGGGTGTTCGTGAACGGTGTTCAGCAGATTTACGAGCCGGGGAAGATTTTCGGGATTCCCGCAAACGGCGGCATAGAGCTTAGGGTCGAGGCGGACGGGTTTGACCCGCACATGGAAGTCCTGAACCCGAAACCCGGAGAGCGTATCGAGCTGTCGATAACGCTGCTGCCGTCTTCGCCGGACAACGGCTCGCTGTTGATATTATGCAGGCCCGCCTGCGACGCGCTTCTTCTTGACGACAAGAGGCTGGAAGGGTTTCCGAAAGAGGAGATACTGCTTAGGCAGATACCGCCGGGGCGGCATCATGTGGAAGCCACTAGAGGCCGGGAGTCCGAGGGACGCTCGCTCAACATCGCTTCAGGGATAACCCAGTCGATAATTTTCAGGTTTGAGGGAGAGAGGATAATCGACACGCGGGCGGAAACCGCGGCAAAGGCGGAGCCTGTGAAGCTGCCGCCGCGCGCGGTCCCGGAAACCCCGCCCCCTCCTTCGCCTCTGGTTGTTTCGACATCCCCCTCGAAGGAGACGGGATACCCGGCGGCTATAGAAGTCGAAGGAGCAGGGGCGGAGCCTTCCGCGCCAAAGTTGAACAGAGCGTATTTCAATGTGACATCGAACGTGCGAAACTGCACGCTGATGATATTCAGGAACGGCAAGCTGGCTCTGACCGGGTTCTGCGACACGCGGCACGACATAGAGCCGGGAGAATACGTTTTTCAGGTGTCCAGACCCGGCTGGAAGACGGCGAGGAAGACGGTGTCGCTCGAAGGAGAATTCAAGCTGATAGAAATCGAACTGGAGCGAGAATAAGATATGCGGAGCAAAACCGCTCATAAATCGTTCAGGACGCTGGTAGGCTCGTGCGGGCCGGACTCGCGGTTCGGGCAGGGCGTTTACATCTACGACACCAACGCGTCCGACTTGGACTTCGGGCTGTTCGCGCTTTTCAACGAGTGTTCGCCCGAAGCCGAGAGGGCGGGGATGGAATATCTTTCCGAGAAAGCCACGCCGTACGTGGACAGCTCGGATGTGGGGTCGATATCGAAGCCTCAGGCGTTCGTAAGGGACATCGTGATAGGGCTTCAGCGGGAGTTGGAAACGGCGGGGCTTGTGGAGCATCAGTCCACCCGCCATTCCTTCGCGGTGGCGCTGGTCAAACACGGCCAGCTTCACATAGCGCGCATAAACGCGTGCCCGTTGTTTTATCTGAAAGACAGGAAATTGTTTCAAGTGTTCAAGACGCCGGAGCAGCGCGGGCTGAAAAGCGTGCAGGCCGAATCAGTGTCCGCCGGGAGCGGGGACTGTTTGGCGATGTGCTCGGAAAACATGATCAAGCACATGTCCCGGCTGGAGTTGAAAAACATGCTGCTGACCGAGCCGGACCTGAACTTGGCGTGCGGCAAGCTCCAGATGACGGCAAATAGATACGAGGAGACGGTCGATCCGAGGATGCTCCTTGTTAAGTTCGAGGAGAACGAGAGAAGGAACTCGACGGCGGCCAACATGCGCAACTTCGGCATAGTCGCCGCGCTGGCCGTGGTCATCATGATACCGTTCCTGTGGGGAGACATCATGAGGGCGGTGAGGACCAACACTCTCGGCTACGTGAAGAAACAGAAGACGCTCGTCGAGCGGGCGATCGAAAAGATACAACCCGATACCAAGAAGTACCTTCCGGAAACCGCGCTCGACGGCCTGCGCGTTCCGTATGACATAGATATATCCGACGACGGGATTTACTACATCGTGGATGTGGGCAGGGATCAGGTCATTCGCCACGACCCCGCGACGGGAGACAGCTCCTACATAGGCGAAAAGACCAAACTACGGTTCCCGACCGGAATAGACGTCTCAGAGGACAAGTTGTATGTGGCGGATTTCTCGATAAACGTCAACCGGGTTTTTGCCATAGGAACGGACGGGGAGCCGGCTGGAGAGATGCCCTCTAAGCGCGGAAGGATAACGATGCGCAACCCGAAGGCGATCGCCGTGGCGAAAGATTTGATATACGTCTGCGACAGAGGAAACAACAGGGTGTTGGTGTTCGACAAGTCCGGATCCCATCAGCGCACTATCGACATCCCGCGCAACTACAGGGAGCCTAACGGAATCGCGGTCGCGGACTCCGGCGATATATTCGTCACGCTAAAACTGTCCGGAATGGTGCTGAAGATAGTGGGCAAAGAGATAACTCCGTTCACGCTGTTCGAGGAGAAAGACGGAGAGAACGCGAGGATATCGCTCAACAAGCCGTCGGGCATAGCTGTGGATTCGCAGGGTTTTGTTTACATAGCGGACACTGCGGCGAGGCGGGCGCTGATCGCCAACCCGATGGGAAAGATAGCGGGAATAATCGCGCAGGATTCGCTGGACGACCTGCAGTCTTACTATCCGATGAGCGTGAAACTGGACCCGAAGGGGCAGTATCTTTATATAGTGGGAAGCAACCGCTATAGTTACGACGCGGGTTGCGAGAACGTGTGCAAGGGAAAAATATGGCGGGTGAAACTATGAGGGACAGGAGAGCGAGGAGGGCGGCCGCGCTGCTGGCGGCGGCGTTGGCGCTGCTGGCGGCGGCGGGGCTTCCGGCGGCGGCGCAGGAGTCCGGCGAGGAAGTCGCTTCCACGCAGGCCGTCATGAAATCCCGGCCTGAGGTTATGCCGGAAAGCATGCCGGTAGCGTTTCAGCAGGAGATAACTCTCAGCCACGAGTTAGCCAGAATCGAAAGCGACTATATGAATGTCGTTAGATATTACAATAAAAATCTGCCGGAAAGGCAGGCGCTGAACATAGCGCGTTACGTGCTGCACTACTCGACGGCGATGAAGGTGGACCCCCGGCTGGTGATGTCGGTCATAGTGATCGAGTCTAGGTTCCAGCCGAACGCGGTGTCGCCCAAAGGCGCGATGGGACTGGGGCAGCTTATGCCCGGAACCGCCGCCATGCTGGGCGTCAGAAACGCTTTTGATCCGAGAGAGAATATTTACGGAACGGTGAAATATCTCAGCGACCAATACCGGAGGTGGCAGAATTCGGAGCGCGCGCTGGAACTGGCGTTGGCCAGCTACAACGCCGGCCCGGAGGCGGTCGCGAGGCACAAGGGAATACCTCCTTACAGGGAGACGATAGACTACGTTGCGAAAGTGAAAAAACTGTACACCTTCTTCGTGTACGGTCGTTGAGGCGATAGGGGATGGCGGGAGTCGCGCAGAACGGCAAAAACAGTTTTCTGAGGTCTTGGGGAGTGCGGACCAAGCTGCTTCTGTCGTTCGTGTTGCTGTCGCTCGTTTCGACATGCGTCTACATGTGGATAGCCCATTCGCACACCCGCCGCATGGCCGAGGAACATATGACCCAGAAGATAGAGCTTCTGGCGGGCGTGTTCAGCGAGGAGATCCGCCGGGATCTGGACGCGCACATCGACCATGTAACCGAAGTGGCTTCCCTGCCCGATGTCAGGTCCATGGAAATCGGATTCCCGCTTGAAAACAGGATTAGAAGGAATTTTTCCCAGACGAGCATAAACGCCCTGTTCATACTCGACGCCGAGAGGCAGATAGTGAGCGCAAGCCACTATGACGAGATGTCCTGCGTGTCGCTGGACAAGATATCGAACTCGGAACATGTGGAAGAGGCGATGAAGGAATTCAAGGCCAAAGTGTTTTCCGGAGAGGCGGTGGACTACGACCGGCCCGGAGCGTTCTTCATAGCGGTCCCAGTCGCGGGGGCTTTTGAAGCCGCCGCCGGAGCGGTGGTCGCCGAGGTGATAGTCGACATCGCGGCGATGGAAAAACTTATCGAAAAGAAGGAAATCGCGGGCGGGGACATGCGCATGTTCCTGATAAACCGCGACGGAGTGGTGCTGACGCACACCGATCCGAACGCCATAGGCAAGTGCGTGTTCGAAGAGGGAATGCCTCTGAGCGCGGCGTCAGACAAAGTCAGGAATGGCATTCTGGCGGGCGAGCAGGGAAAAACCGAGAAGTTCCTGTTCGATGAAGACGGAAAGAAACGCATCGTCGCGGCGGCGGTGATAAACCCTGCGGCGGGCTGGAAATTAATTCTCATCCAACCTTATGAAAGAATTATCGCGCCCGTCATCAAAGTCAGGAACGCGATATTCATGTGGGGGCTTCTGGCCCTCGCGGTGTCCATATATCTGGCGCTGTACCGCGCGCGCAGGATAACCTACCCAATCGGCGAGCTTATACGCGCCTCGGAGGAAATCTCCCAAGGCCACTATAGTCAGCGCGTGACCATCTACCGCAGGGACGAGTTCGGGTGGCTGGCCTCGGCGTTCAACCGCATGAGCGCCGACCTCGAATCAAAAATCGACGCTCTCAAAATTTATCAGAGCCAGCTCGAAGAAGCCTTCAATCAGGTGCAGAGCGATGCCCAGAAACGGGAACAGGCGAACCGCGATCTGTCCCAGAAAGTCAGCGAATTGACATCTCTGGCAGAAGTAACTCAGGCCATTACCACTTCTCTGGACATAAACGAAGTGCTCAACATGATGGTGGACACCATAGTGAAGATAGTCGGAATCGACATCTGCTCGATAAAGCTGCTGGACCCTGCGACGAACAAGATGTCCGTCAAGATATCCAGAGGTCTTGGGGAGGAATATATAAAGAAATCTCCGACCCGGCCGGGAGAGGGAGTGAGCGGGCGCGCCATCAAAGAACGCGTTCCCGTCATTATCGAGGATGTGTACACTGACGAAAGGGTCGAGCCTGACCACGTCATCAGAAGCATCGGCGTCAAGTCCATTATCAGCATCCCGCTAATAACCAACGTGTCCGTGCTCGGAGTGCTTAACCTGTACACAAAAGAAAAGCGGATATTTACGGAGGACGAGAAACGGCTTCTGGGTATATTCGCCAATCAGGCCGCCGGAGCCATAGAGAACGCCCGCCTGTTCCACTCTTTGCGCGAAAACTATCTCAACACCATTCAGGCCCTCTCGATGGCGATAGACGCGAAAGACCAGTACACGCACGGCCACTCGAAACGGGTCAGCGAGATTGCCGCTTCTGTGGGCCGCGCGTACGGGCTGGACGACAACGAGCTTGACCTTCTCAAATACGCCAGCGACCTGCACGACATCGGAAAGATAGGCATCAGCGAGGTCATAATAGGCAAGAAATCGAAGCTCACCGTCGACGAGTACGACATGATCAAATCGCACCCCATCGTCGGCGAGACCATCATCCAGCCTGTTCCTTTCCTGAAGGAAGTCTGCCCGATAATCCGCCACCATCACGAGCGGTACGACGGATACGGATATCCGGACGGAATAAAGGGCGACGAGATACCGGAGCTTGCCCGGATACTGCACCTTGCGGACGCTTTTGACGCGATGACTTCGGACAGGCCGTACAGGAAGGCGCTCAGCAACGAAGTCGCGATTCAGGAAGTGAAGAAACACTGCGGCACTCAGTTCGATCCTAGGGTGGTCGAGGCTTTTCTAAAAGTGTTCGATCCTGAAGGCGGAGAAACCGCTCCTCCGGCCTGACGCGAGGTGATTTTACGGTGTCGGACAACTACGGAAAAATCGACAGAACGAGGGACCTGTACCGGGTCCACGACGCGGCGAAGAAACAGAAAAAAGAGAAAAAGGGACAGTTGGACAATGAGTTCCTGAATCTGCTCGAAGAGAGCGAAAAGGACGCCGAAGGATACGACGAGGGCAAACGCAAAGAGCAGAAACCGACGATGCCGACGTCGAGCATGCTGGACAAGCTTTCTGCGGGGGCTCCGCCGCCGATAATCATCCGCGACGACGACGCTGAAGGCGGGAACAAGGAATGAAGAGAAAACTCGCCGCCAGAGTGTCGGGACGGGTTCAGGGAGTGGGATACAGATATTTCGCGAGGGAAACCGCAGTCATGCTGGGTCTCGGAGGTTTCGCGAGAAACCTGCCGGGGGGAGACGTGGAAGTGGAGGCGGAAGGGGAGCGGGAATCGCTCGAAATGTTATTGGAAGCGTTGCGGAAGGGGCCGCCCGCGTCCCGCGTTTCGGGGGTGGAGGCGGAATGGTCCGAGCCGGAGGGCGGCAATGCGGCGGGCGCGGGGTTCAGGATTTTATTTTAACAGCAGTTTTTTTTGTTCGGATTTCGTCCGGGCTGGGAGCGCTCAAAAGTGAAAAAATACGAAGACTGGCAAAAGTATGTTAAAGAGCAGATGGAAAAATCCGGCCAGAGCCGCGAGATATCCATCCCTTCGGAACCTCGGCGCAACGTGCCGTCGATAAGCGGAGACCGCTACAAGATTCAAAGGCGCGCCGCGCCGGCATCATTGCCGGAGGAACGCGAGCCGGAGCCGCCCCGCCCGGAGATGTCCGCAGAACCTATTCCGGTTGCGCAGCCTCAGCGCAAGAGCCTCGACTCCCTGTCTTCGCCTTTCGTTTCTGTAAGCGACGTGTGGGAAGCCGCAGAAAAATCGTCTAGGACGAAAAAGACCATAAAGGAAGAGTCGCAGGCGTTGAGACAGGCCCGGCTGCCCGGAATAGAGCGGGTGGCCGGACGCGAAAAGCCCGACTCTGCCCCCGCCTCAGCCAAGGGGCGGAACCACGAGCAGTCCAGAGAGGAAATCATCGAACGGCTCGTGAACCCGACAATCACCCTTGAAGAAGCGGCAAAAATCATGGGCGTATGCAAAGCCACTGTAAGAAGATACACCGTAAAAGGAATACTGCCGCACTACCGCACCGCCGGAAACCAGAGGCGGTTTAAACTGAACGACATAATAAATTTCTTGGAAAACCAGAGAAAGTGAGAAGCGCGCGCTGGAAGACGAACTGCACATAACCTCGCTCGAACAGAACGGAGTCTTCGTGCTCAGGCCGTCGGGGGCGTTGACAATCGACACCCACGGGGGGCTGAAGAAGGCCGCCCGCGACGCCATCCTGTACGACAGGCGCAGGAAGATACTGCTGGATGTCGGCGGCATCAGCCGCATAGACAGCGCCGGCATCGGCTCGCTCGTGACTCTTCTGAACATCGCCCGCTCAAACGACGGCGACGTCAGGCTCGCGGGAGAATTCGCCCCGGCCGTCGAGGAGCCTTTCAACTTGTGCGGCCTGTCCCGCGTGTTCGCAAAATATCCCGATGTCAAAACAGGCGTCGAACAGTTCGACCTTTGAGACGGCGGCGGAGCTGCTTCTTTTCCCGGCGCTCCTTGTCCTTCCATACATACTGTTCAAGGACACCTATTCGCAGATTTCCGCCGAAGGCGAGTGGAACTCGTTCTACATAGCCGCGCTGTCCGTTCTCGCCGCGCTGGCCGTCTCAGTTCCCCAGATTGTCGCCGGGATGAACGGGCCGCGCGGAGCTTTCTTCGCGGCGTCCGGGATAGCTCTGGGCGCGGCGGGCGCGTTGTTGCCGTTCGTCAATGCGCCGCGCGGCGGCTCCCTGTGGCCGACCCTTGCCGTGTGCGCCGCGGCCTGCGCCGCGCAGGCTGTCGCCCGCGCAAAATCGCGCGGCGGAGCCTCCGGCCTCGACCTAGCGGTTTCCATCCTGACGGTGGCCGCAGGGCTGGCTCTTCCTTACTCGCTCGCAGCTTTCGGCCTCGAGCAGAGCAAGGCCGCCGTCTTCCTTCTTTTCGTCCCTCTTGCGCTGCCGCTATATCTTTTCGCGACCACTCCCGATTCGCGCGACCCCGACCGTCCTCTGGCGCGCGTCATCCTCATATTCATCGTCCACTCGCTGGCCATGTCGCTGTATTTCGTGCTGTTCAGGTCGTACGAATCCTTCCGTCTTCCGCAACTGACGGCGATGCAGGCGACGGTCGCCCTGAACGTGGCTCTTGCCTTTGCGTCGGCGGCGCTCAAAGGAAGGCTGGAACTCAGGAAATCTCCCCTGAATGTTCCGATACTGCTGATAACCGTCGCCACGCTGTTGTCCTTCGCGCTGTCTCCCAACTTTTTTGTCAGCCTCAAGGAGTTTTTGCAGTACGCGTTCGTCGTCATGAACTTCCTGCTGATAGTCCATTGTTTGGACGGCAGGAGGCATTACGGGATTCTAGTGTCGGTTTTCATCGCTGCTCTATGGATTGAGGCGCTGGTGGGCGTCCAGCAGCATTTCGGGGCGAACCGCCTTCTCGGACTCGGAGGAAACAGAGACCCGTTTTCAACGCTCGGAAACAAGAACTACGCCGCCGAACTGTTGGCCATGGGAATTCCTTTCGTCGTGGCGGTGTCGATGGGCGTCAGGGAGCGCTGGAAAAAGGCGCTGTGCTGGATCGCCCTTTATCCCATGCTGGCGGTGGTGGTTCTGGCGATCACGCGCGGCTCATGGATAGGCGTGATAGCGTCTGTCGCGGCGCTTGGGCTTTTTGCGGTGGACGGTCTGGGCGGTCGCAAAGCCTTAGAAGCCGCCGCGCATATAGCCGCGCTCGCCCTGCTCACCATTTTCATCGCCGCCGTTTCCACCCGCAACGCGATATTAACCTCGGTTCCTGAATCAGGCGGCGGAAACGCGTTTATTTCGGATGTCCTCAAAGAATGCTCCGGCGGGGCGTCGGTTTCTCTGGGCGGCAGGCAGCTTGCCGTCTGCTCCGTTCCGTCGAGCAGGAAGTCGTCGTTCTTCGAAAACAACTATGTGTCGGATTGGGTGTCGGTCTCTCGCAGGCTGGGATGGCCGAGGCTGCCCGTGGACGTGTCGGAGCCGCTGACGCCGCAGGAAACGGTCGCGCGGCTGAGGTACGCGGCGGCTTCCGCCGAACTTGAAGGCACGGAGGCGGCTGCGAGGCTGGGGGACTACTTAGATTCGCTCGAAACGGCCCCGCCAGTTTTCTATGTTCGAGTCGGCTACGGCCCGCCCGACTATTCATACGTCAGCCGCTTCATGTCGATAGTGGACATAGCGTCGCGCAGGCTTGGACGCTCGCCTGTAATGTGGGCGGCGTTCTTCGTCGGGTTCGCCGCGCTGATGGCGGCGGGCTGGTTCGCCATGCGAACAAGGCGCGGAAAAACCGCCGCCGTTTCGGCTCTGGCCGTTCTCATGGTGGCGTTCGCCGCCGCCTCGGTTGCCCGGCGCGCGGAAACTCCGCCGGCGCAAGCCGCCCCGGCGCAAACTACCTTTTCCGCCCCGGCCGCCCCTCAGGTGGTCGATGACTCCATCGTGTCGCGCAGCTTCATCTGGGGCGGCGCGCGCGAGATGATAAAGCATCACCCCTTCGGCGTCGGCATCGGCGCGTTCAAAGTCCGCTACCTTTCCATGCTCACCGTCCACCTCGAAAAATCCGGAATATCCACCATCCCCGGATTCTTTAAGGACGTCAACGCGAAAGAGGCTCACTGCGAATACCTTCATATATGGGCCGAGTTGGGATTCATAGGTCTGGCGCTGTTGTTGTATTTCTTCTTTGCCGTGTTCAAATATTTCAAAAAAATATACTATCCGCTCAAAGATGATCCGTTCACGCAATGCGTGGCGCTCGGCGCTTTCTCCGCGCTCGCGTCGGTGGCCGCGTCAGCCGTGTTCGGATTCCCGTTCCATATCATAGGCACGTCGATGTTCTGCGGCGCGGCGCTGGCGCTGCTTGTGTTCTCAGAAGACAGGCTGCTCGGAGCCGGAACGCTTCCCGCAAACCTTCCCGGCTTCGGCGCGCGCAAGGACAGGGACGACGGAGAGTCGAAAAAAGGCAAAAAAAACAAACGAAAAAAAGAAGCGGTCTCAGAGCTTGCGCCGGACATGTCGTGGAAAGACCGTTGGGCGGTAGTCAGGCTTTCGCGTCCCGTCTCGATAGCGGGCATGGCCGCAGCGTCGCTTTTCTTCATCCTGATTCTGAAATTTTCCGTCGACGTTCAGATGGCGAACATACTGATGAAGAAGGGCAACAGCTACGCGCGGCGGGCCACCGAGCTTGCGGCAGGAGCCGACGCGGCGGAGCGACGGGGCAACGCCGCCGAAGCCTCCGCGTACCGCTCAGGGGCCGAAGACTTCGACCGGCAGGCGCTCGATCTCTTCGAGCAGTCCCTCAAACTCGACCCCTATAACGGCGATATACACCTATTCAGGGGCATGTTCTTCCAGAAGCACAAGCAGCCTGACGAGGCGATGGCATCTTACATAGAGGCGCGCCGCCACTACGATCTGCCTCAGATATCCCTCGACCTCGGAGCTTTATACTTCGAAAAAGGCGAGGAGTATTACGACCAAGCCGCTAAAAACTTTATCGACTCGATGCGCGTCTATCCGAACTACCCATTGCCAAGATACAACCTCGGATTGATTTTCTATCAGAAAGCCATGAGCTTGGTGTCGCCCGAAAAGCAGGGGATGACGGACGCGCAGGCGGTGGAGGAAACGGCGGGGATGCTCCGAGAGCTTGATAATCTCCGGCGGCGGGAGCGCGGGGGCGGAGCCGGAGCGGCGGTTCCGAGGCCGTCGACCCGCGTCGAGATAGCCAGATTGCTGTTTAGAGAATCAGCCCTCATGTTCAGGGAGTCCATAAACATCAATCCGTCCCTCGACACCGCCGCTTTCAAGCTGGGCATAACTTTCGAGAGGCTTTTCGAGATTGAGGAAGACGACCCGGCAAAGAAGCTCGATCACATAGACAACGCGCTGTACTGGTATAAATACACGGTGGGCGTCAACCCGTCTCACGCGGACGCGCTCTATAACTACGCGCTGGCGCTCACGCGCAAAGCCGCCGTGATGAACAGCCGGGCTGACGCCGCGACCGACCCCGCGCAGGCGCGGAATCTGAGGGAGGATGCGGCCAAGGCGTCAGCAGAATCCCGCGGCGTTTTTGAAAAGGTCCTCAATGTCAATCCGAGCCACACCCTCACGCTCAACAACCTCGGCAACATGTACTTCAACGACGGCAGGATTGAAGAATCGATAGAGATGTACAAGCGCGCGCTCGCCGCCGACCCGGACTACCTGAACGCCCGACTCAACATCGCCCTTGCATATATGCAGACGGGTCGATACGCGCAGACAATCGAATATCTGGAAGAAGCGATGCGAAGACCGCTCGAGCCTGCGCACGAGCTGAAGGTCGTCTATCTGGTCGGCTCCTCGTACTTCAAAATGGGCCGCAACGCGGAGGCGATGGCCGTGCTCGACCACGTCCGCATGAAATACGCGCGGACGCCATTCGCGTCCAACCACGAATACTTCTCCATCGTCACAAGATATGGAGAGGCGCTCATTCAAGCGGGAAGGAGCGGGGAAGCCCGCAAGGCGCTTGAAGCGCTGGTCGCCGGCGGGACTCGTTTCGTTCCGGCTCCCACCGCCGCGGAAGCCTATTACCTGCTAGGCGTCGCCGCCTCAAAAAGCGGAGACCCCGCGGCGGCCCGTTCTTATCTTAATACCGTTTTGACAACTTATTCAGCGACGCCGGTCCGCGCGAACGCCGCAAACTTCTTAAAGACGGTTAAATAGCGGCGGCCCTGCGGCGTCGGGAGACTTTCATTATGGAACGCAAAAAAAACAGAATCGCCGTGTTGCTCTCCGGCGGCGGAACCACCTATCAGCACATTCAGGAGCGTTTAGCGGCTGGAGAGGCGGACGTCGAGACGGCGGTCGTGATATCCAGCAGGGCGGACGCCTACGGACTGGAGCGCGCCCGCTCGTTCGGCGTTCCCGCCTTCGTCGTGCCGCGAAAAGAGTTCAATCAGCACGGCGACGCCGCCGTCGCCATGTTCAACCGCGCCATGCTCGATATAATAGAGCCTTACAAGCCCGACCTGATAGTTCTGGCCGGTTTCATGTGCCTGCTGTCCCCGGAATTTGTGGATAGATACAGAGGAAGAATAATCAACACGCATCCGGCTCTTATTCCAGCGTTCTGCGGACACGAATACTACGGCGACCGCGTCCATAAAGCGGTTGTGGAATACGGCGTGAAGGTCACCGGCTGCACTATACATTTCGTGGACGAGGTTTACGACAACGGCCCGATAATCCTGCAACAGGCAGTGCCCGTATATGACGGCGACACATACGAGGAAGTCGCCGCGCGGGTGCAGGCCGCAGAAAAACCGCTCTTCTTCGAGGCGATAAAGCTGTTCTCAGAGGGAGCGCTCGAAATAAGGGGGCGGAAGGTTTTTCGGACAGGCGGAGGAACTGAAAGATGAGAGGCAGAAGCAGATCAATGCCCGCCCACATGTCCGCCGCGATGCGAAAACTCGAAGAACTGTCGGGCGTGATCAACCTCGCCATCCAGACGGTGGACGCGCGCGCGCCGAACCTGACCCGCTGCGACTTCATCGTCCGCGCGCTGCCCGGCTGCTCTCAGGTCACGCTTGTCACCAAGGCCGATCTGGCTGACCCCAAGGCGCTCAAGGAATGGCTCGCCCACTTCGAGCGCGAAGGGATTCCGACTCTTGTTTTCCCGCACTCAAACCGCGCGCCGAGAGAGAAATTCATCGAAAAGATAAGGCGCGCGTCGGGCGCCCCGGAGAATGTCCGCGCGGCGGTCATCGGCCTGCCCAACGTCGGCAAGTCCACCGTCATGAACTATATCGTCGGCAAACGATCCGTCCGCGTCGGCGCTCAGCCCGGCGTAACCCGCGCCGTTCAGCTCGTCAACGCAGGCGACAACTTCGTTCTTGTTGACACACCCGGAGTCGTCACCCCTCAGTTCGCCCGCAGGGAACACGGACTTTCGCTCGCCCTCCTCGGATGCCTTCAGGACTCATTTTTCAATCCCGACGAGGCGGCGCTTCATCTCCTCGCGCGCTCCCTGCCGTTCTACTGCCGGATATTCAACGAATACTACGACGTCGAAACGGAAACATGCGACCCGGTGGAGTTCTGCGAAGCCGTGGCGCGCAGGCGCGGTATGCTCCGCAAGGGCGGCAAGCTAGACTTGGACCGCGTCTATCCTTTGATAGTGCAGGACTTCTCGACGGGAAGAATTTTCGGAGTGAGTCTCGAAGCCCCGCCCGCCGCCCCCGCATGACGCTCGCGCGACAGCCCGCAGTCGATTGCCATCCGTCTCGTTTTCCGGGTATAATACGATTAATCAACAAATAGCGTGGCCGTGTACCCAAGTGGCTAAGGGGGAGGTCTGCAAAACCTTCATCATCGGTTCGATTCCGATCACGGCCTTTCAGCATTATCGATGTATTATCCCGGATTCGTCGGCTCTATCGACGGATTCGGGATTATTTGATTTTACCCATTGTGCCGGATGCCGTCCGCAACCCTGTTGCGGGTGTGCTATGGGCAAAACCGAAAAGAATTCACAGCGGCATAAATGACAAAGAAAAAAGGGGCGGGAGTGGATTCCCCGCCCCTTTTGGCGATTGAAAACTTTCTTGAGAAAATCAGTGGTTGAACTTGCGGACGCCGGTGAAGACGAGGGCGATGCCCTGTTCGTCTGCGGCGGCGATGACGGAGTCGTCGCGCACTGAGCCGCCCGGTTCGACGATGAACTTCACGCCTGTCGTGGCCGCGTTGTCCAGCCCGTCCCTGAACGGGAAGAACGCGTCGGAGACGAGAACGATTTTTCCGCTTTCGAGTTGTTTTGCGATGTAGGCGGATTCTTTCTTGAGGTACTCGGCGCGTTTGTTTTTGGAGAGAGAGGCGACGAATTCGTCGCGGTCGACTTTGGCGCCCTGAGAGGCGGCGAACTCTCGCTGCAGGTTGCCGGTGGCGCGCAGAGCGCAAAGGAGAACGGAATCTTTGCGGTTAGGTTGTCCGCAACCCATCCCGATGACTTGGTATTTGCCCTTGGAGTATTCGCGGATGATGCTGATGGCGTTGGACTTCACGTTCTTTACGTGTCGGAGTCCGAAGTCGAGCATGTCGCCGGCTCCGGCGGGAGGTTGCTTTTTAGAAACGACGCCGACCATGAGTTTCTTGCCGCTGTTCTTGCATTTGTATTCGGAGGCTTTTTTCATGAGGTCGGCGGGTTTTTTGCAGAGGTAGTAAACGTCGTCCGACTCCTGTTCGAGCATTCCTCCTGAGACGGCGCGGAGTTTGGACTTGGGGGCGGAGGCAAATTTGATATCGCCGAATTCGAGGAGTCTGAGACCGGCTTTCTTTTTGCCGAGGGACTCGATGTAGTCGAGGGCTTTCTTCTCGATTTTCGGGGCGATGATAATTTCGACGAATCTGTCTTCGATGAGTTTGGCGATGCCGAGGGTCATGTTGCGGGTCAGGCAGATGACGGAGCCGAAGGCGCTGACGGGGTCGCCGGCCCAAGCGCGCTCGAAAGCTTCTTCGATGGTGGCGCCGGTGGCAAGCCCGCACGGGTTGCAATGCTTGATGATGGAGACCGCCGGGACTTTCTTGAATTCGAGCGCGGTTGTCATAGCCGCCTCGCCGTCAAGGTAGTTGTTGTAACCGAGCGCTCCGCCGAAGACCTGTTTGCAGTTCGGCAGGTTGGGCCATTCGACGCCTTCCTCGCGGTATAGCCAGCCTTTCTGATGCCAGTTCTCCGCGTAGCGTCCGAGTTGGAACCCGTCGGTATATTTGAGCCGTTTGACCATCTTGTCTTCAAGCTTCGCGCTGAAGAACGTGTTGATGGCGGCGTCGTAGTCAGCGGTGCGCTCGAACGCTTTCGAGGCCAGCTTCGCGCGTGTGTCCAGCGTCACCCCGCCGTTGTTTGCCTTCATCTCGGCCATGATGGCGCCGTATGAAGCCGGGTCGACGACGATCGCCACGCCCTCGAAGTTCTTCGCCGCGGCGCGGACCATGCACGGCCCGCCGATGTCAATGTTTTCGACCGCCTTGTCCACAGTACAGTCTTTTGCCGCCGTCACTTTCTCGAACGGGTACAGGTTGCACACCACCATGTCTATCTTCGGGATGCCTAGTTCGGCGGCCTGTTTGACATGGGTCGGGTTGTCGCGCTTGTAAAGCAGGGCGCTCTCATAGTTGAAGCTGATGGTCTTCATCCTGCCGTCGAAATAGTCGTCTTTCTTGTTGCCCGTAATTTTGCTGATAGGAACCACTTTCACGCCCGCGTCCTTGAGCGCCTTGGCGGTTCCGCCGGTGGAGATAATCTTCACTCCGTTGGCGGAAAGGAACTTGGCGAACTCGACCACGCCTGTCTTGTCGCTTACGCTCATCACGGCGGTTTTGATTTTTAACATAGAATCCCCCTTGTGGAAATCGCCGGGAGAAAGCCCGGCGGAATATTTTGCAGATTTCGCGCTCGACGCGCGGCCCGGCGGACGGAGCCGCCGCAATGAGAGCAATTATAACCGGGGACGGCTGGCGCGGGCAACGCGGTTTGGGAAATAGTTCACAATGTCCCCCGCGCCGCCCCTGCGCGGGGTTTCTAGTGTTTTATCCATGAAACGATTAGCGAGCGCGTCAGTCAGCGCGTTGCCCGGCAAAGCGCCGGACGGCGGCAATCAGGGAGCCGAGGGTGATAAGTATAAGCCCGGCCCAGTACAGCCATATAAACGGCTTGAAACTGGCTTGAAATATCGCACGGTATCCGGTTTGAGAGGCGGCTTCTGGTTCGGCTCCGGCGTCGCTCTCCGCTTCCGAAACAGCGGCGGCGGCCGCGTCGCTTTCGGGTACGGGCGCGTTATCGGCGGGCTGCCACTCGATAGCCACTCCCCCGGTGTCGGGCATCAGGCTCGCCGCGCGAAGCCGCAGGCCGTTGCCTTTGACTACCACGGTGTCGGACTCAATGCCCTGAGCCCCCATTCTTGCGGAGGCGATCAGATTTTCTGTCGCGCCGTTCAGCGCGGCGGATAGTTTCACGCCGACTACGCCTTCCTGCATCCGGGACGCGTCGAAACCGTCGAACGTTAACTCTACGCCCTCGACGAGCGCCGATTTGCCTTTCAGGAGGGTTATAACTTTTCCGGCGGGGCCGGACGCCGGAGCGTTCCCGTCGGGCGGCGCAAGCTGCACGGGAGTAAGATAGAGGTCCCCCGCGAACATCCTAATAACGTATGGTTTGTTTACGGCCTTGTTATGCCATTCGTCGCTGACGTATGAAATCTCGGCGGACGCAGAGGCCCTGCCTCCTATTTCAATCACAACGCTGTCGCCGTACTCGAAGGGCCGTATGTCTTTGACAACAAATGTGAATCCTGCAAGCTCTTCGCTCTGGCCTTCGAGCAGACCGAACCTGTCGGTACGCTTGGCGGCGGACGACGTTATGACGCCCACGAGAACCAGCGCGGCCCCGATGTGCGCGAGGTAGGATGCCCAGTTCATCTTTCGCGACGCGGAGAAAGAGACGACCGCCCACAGGTTCGAGACGGCTGCGGCGCAGGAAAAGAACACGAGGGCGACGGAGGTCGCGTTTTTGACGCCGATGGCGACCGCGATTATCGCGCCCGCGACGCCGACGACCGCCCCGGCGGCGAACGGAGCCACTTTCAGCTTGGCCCCCGCGCGCCGCATGAAAAACGCCGGGCAGGCCGCAAGCAGTATCGCCAGCGGCAACGCCGCCACCATCGATGTCGCGTTGTAATACCTCTCGTCAAATGTAGACGTTCCTTCCATGAACCACTTGGAGAAAATAGGCCAGTTCGTGCCCATGAACACGAACGCGAAGAACATCCACATGGAAATGACGGAGCCGTAAAGGAGAACGTCCCGCGCGTCGGATTTCGCGGCGGGTTCAGGGGGCAGGTCTTTCGACATCTTGACGCCCTGCCAGACGACGGCGGCGATCGCGACCGCCGCCGTGACTATCAGCGCCAGAAGTATCGGCAGGTATATGGAGCCGCCCTGAAAAGAGTGAACGGAAACGTCGCTCAACACGCCGCTCCTTGTAAGGAATGTGGCATAGAGGACGGTGAAGTACGCGATTGAAACCATGACCGCATTCCAGAAAACGAAGCGGCGGTTGCGGTTCTGAAGAAGCATGCCATGGAGCAAAGCGCCGAGGGCGATCCAAGCGAAAAGGGAGGCGTTTTCGACGGGGTCCCAGCCCCAGTAGCCGCCCCAGCCGAGCACCTCGTATGCCCAGTAGCTGCCCATGAAAATGCCGATGCCGAGGACGCACCAAGAGAGGACGGCCCACGGGCGCGCCGCCTTCGTCCATGCCGTGGTTTCGCCCTTCGCCAGCCCGGCCAAGAAAATCGCGAACGGGGCCGCCGCCAGCGCGTATCCCAAGAACATCACCGGAGGGTGCAGCGCCATCCACGGGTTCTTAAGCAGCGCGTTCATCCCCGCGCCGTCCGGCGCTTCCCATCCAAGCGGCGCGAACGGGCTGCCGTGTATCAGCAGCGCGCATAGCGCAAGCTCAAGTCCCGCGAAAAAGACCATAGTCCATTTTTCATAGCTCTTCATCGCGAAAGCCACGACTAGCGCGGTGATTGCCAGAAAGCAAACCCAGAGCAGGAACGTGCCTTCCTGTCCCGCCCAGATTCCGGAAATCTTGTAAATCAACTCCTGAGATATCTCGCTATGCTCGAACACGTATTTGAAAGCGAACCTGTCGTGGACGAAAAGCGAGCCGAGGTAGAAGACGCCCAGAGAGGAGAGGGCGGCCTTGGCCCACAGCGCGGCGCGGCCAGCCTTGTTCCAGCCCTCCGCTCCGTCTATCGAAAGCAGGTAGTAAACGAACGTCAGAATGTTAAGACACAGCAACGCGTATATTATTATTTGTCCGAAACCCATTTACTCACCCGGTTCCTTTTGGAAAGCTTCGTCGGCTTTAGCCTCGTATTTTGAAGGGCACTTGGTAAGAATGTCCGAGGCGACGAAAATGCCGTCCTCGTACGCGCCCTTGGCGACGACCTGAGTGGCCTGCTCGAAATTCGAAGGCAGGCCCTTCATCGTCCTGACTCGCATAACTTTTCCGTCCGGGTCGGAGATGGAGAACTCATAAGCTCCGGATTCCGGGATGAGCGCGGCTCCGGCGCTCTTCACCAGCTCGCCCATCACCTGAACCTGCCTGCCCTGAGCCTTCGCCGCTTCGTCGAACGTCACGTACGGCGTCGCGAAGTTCTTCGAGAAGTAAAACATCGCGCCGAGGCACGCGGCTATTATCACCGCTCCGATTATGTGTTTAGGTTTCATTTCTTCTCCGCCTTTTTAAGTTTTAAGTCAAGGTAAACGATGTAGACGAAAATCCCCGCGAGGGTCGTCATCGAGCACACAAGAACAGTCTGCCATTCAGACATCCCAGCCCTCCTTCCTGCGCGCTATCCGTTCGACGCGCACAGAGAGATTGTAAAGTTTCAGATAGAGAAAAGTGTATCCCGCCGCCGCGCACCAGAACACGAGCCGCATCTTGTCGTCCAGCAACTTGCCCTGACCGTCCGCGTTGATGATGGTGTCGGGGTGAAGGCTCATGTAAACGCGCGGGATGACGAACACAAGAAATGGCATAACGGCGAAAGCGAGTATTGCGTAGACGGCGGCCAGCCGGATGCGCCTGTCGAAGTCAGGCGTCGCCGAGCGCAGCCCGAAGTAAGCCATGTAGACGAGGAGCAGCACGGTGATGGAGACTTGGCGCGGGTCCCAGTTCCAGTACATGTTCCACGCCGATTTTGCGAAGAACGCTCCGGAGATGGTCGCCAGAACGCAGAACCAAAGCCCCATGCGCGCGGACACTTCCGCCTTCATGTCGGCTTCATAGCTGTGCCGCCTTAGCACGACCACGCTGTTCCAAAGCGACATCGTGAAGGCCAGCACGGCGACCCATGCGACCGGCACGTGGAAATATATGATGCGGGCCGTCTCGCCGAGCACATGCGCGGGCGGGGTCACAACGAGCGCGCCGTACAGCGTCCACGCCATGAATCCGAACAGAGCCGCCAGAAACAACATTCCCATGCCTACTGCTCCGAAAACACGTATTCGAAAAGAAAACCGCCGCCGACCGTCGCCGCCACCGCGTACGCGGCGAGGAAGACCAGTTCCCCGCCGCCAGTCCACGGGGCCGCCTCCGCCAGCGACATGCCGGTCGCCCGCACAGCCGTTAAAAACACCGGCATCAGCGCCGGAAACGCGAGCACGGGGAACAACATGCCGCGCGCCCGCGCCTGCGCCACTATGGCCGACAGCAGCGCGCTCACCGCCGAAAGCCCGACGGTCGCCAGCGTCGTAGTCAGCGCGAAATACCCGACATGGCGCATATTAACATTGAGCAATATTATAAACAACGGGGCCACTATCACAATCACGGACGACATCAGCAGAAAATTCATCGCGGTTTTTCCGTAAAAAACGTGATCCGCCCGGCAACACAGCCTAAGCGTGTTCATCGTCCCTTTGTCTTCTTCCTTAATAAACGCGCGGGACAGGCCGGTCATTGCCGAAAAGAAAAGGATGACCCATAGCATGGCAGACTGCAGCATCGGGTCGGTCACGGCGCCGCCGAGCGAGTAGCTGACCATCACAAGACATGTGACGCAGAAGAGCAGGGTGGTGTTGAAGGCGTATCTGGCGCGGTACTCCTCCAGAATGTCTTTCTTCATCACTGCCCATGCGCCCGATATGAAGTCCATAAGCAATCGCGCCGGCAACTGCGGCGCGCTCCGCTAGCAGAATTTATCTCCGCCGAGAGAGACCGTCGAGCCGCACCAAGCGCGTTCGGCGGGGTCGTTGGTCGCCACCAGAAGGGCGGTGGAATCTTTGAGCGAGGCGACGATGCTCTCGACCCGCGCGCGCCCCGCTTCATCCATGAAAGACGACGGCTCGTCCAACAGCAACGCGCGCGGCCTGTGCGCGAGCGCCGCTATCAATTTGATGCGCTGCCGCATGCCCGATGAAAAAGTTCCCAGCGGCGCGTTCGCGAAACCTTCGAGCGAAAAAGACTCCATCAATTCCCGCTCGTATGCCTTATCCCGCTTCGCGCCCCTCGCTCGCGACATGAAATCGAGGTTCTCCTCAGGGGATAGCTCGTCGTACAGCGCCACGTCCGGCGCGCACACTCCGATGCTGTTCCTGAATTCGAGAGGTTTGCCCGACCGCCCTCCGAAAGAGCACGTCGCCGAGCCTGAACTGGGGCGGGCTAGTCCGGCGGCGATCTTTAGCAATGTGCTTTTTCCCGCCCCGTTCGGTCCCCACAGGCACATAGCCTCGCCCGGCGACACGCTGAAACTGATTCCGCTGAATATCGGCCTCGGCCCGAACCGCTTGCCGACGTTTTCCAGTATCAGTCCTTCCAAAAGAAGCTCCATCCGGCAACTCGCGCGACAAGAATTCCGCCGATATCAAACACGGCGGCTTCCGCCGCGCGGGCGCCGTGCTGATATACGATCCGTGGTTACTTCGAAAGCAGGCCTTCTATTTCGCCCGCAAACACTTCGGTTGGCTGAGCGCCGCTTACAACTTTTCCCTTCACGGTGGCCCCTGTCGCGGAGCGCGCGATTACGAAGCCCGGCGTGCCGCCGACTCCCGCGGCCTGCGCCTTCTTCATGTCCTCGTTCACCCGGCTCTCGTGCTTCTTCTCGTCCATGCACTTATTGAAAGCGCCGGCGTCAAGGCCTATCTTGGCGGCCATTCTTTTCAGAGAGTCCACATCGAGCGCTTTCTGGTTGTCGTAGTGCTCGTCTCTCATTTCAAGCAGTTTGTTCTGGTCGGCGGCGCAGTAAAGCGCCTCGGCCGCCCTGAACGCCTGCGGGTGGAATCCGAGGGGGAGGTTCACATGAAAATATTTAACCTTGCCGGTGTCTATGTAGTTCTTCTTTATGGTCGGGAAAGTGGCCTTATTGTATCTGCCGCAGTAGGGGCATTGCATATCTGTGAACTCGATCATGGTTACGGGAGCGTCGGCTTTGCCGAACATCACAAGCCCCGTCGTGTCCACAACCGCGCGCGACGACCTCGCCCTCACCATCAGGTCGAACATCGACATAATTTTCTCTTTGTTCCATCCGGACTTGCTTAGGGACTCGGCGATCTCAAGCACGCGCTCGCCGGACTTGCAGGTTTCGCCTTCTTCCTCGGCCTCTTTGATGGTGACGCCGGATTCGAGGCATACATAACTTTCCTTGATCAACTTCACCGCGTCCTGAAAGTCCGCAGCCGGTTTGAGGGCCGCCGCTTCCGTCGCCTCGATCTTCGACGAACAGCCGCAAACGAACGCGCCCGCCATCATAATCACTATCGCTCCGATGATTCTTCTGGACATTTTTTTCTCTCCGCTGTTTTTTTCGGCAGTTGCCATATATCCTCCGAAAGATTTATTCCTAGAAGTATAAGACAAAATCACATAAACATTACACTTGAAAACAATTATTATTATTCAAAACATTGAAAATATACCGGCGGCGCGTACAATCCGGCCCCGGAAAGCTTCCAACGCAAAAACCACTGTGAACGGGCCGCGTCGCAATGTATCGGATGTTCATTCAACAAAAGGTATTAGCTGTCGAAGCCCTTTTTTTCAGGCTTTTGTCTTGGCGGCTCTTTTAATCGCCGGTTTCACGGTTTTAGTTCTCATCACGGGAGCGGTAAAGTTCGATTCCCAGATGTCGGGATACTCCTTAAGCTCTCCACAACACGAACATTTGAAAACCGTCACCGGGACCTCTACGTCTTTGGCCTCTCCCCTGTTGTTGATAGGTTTTGCCTTGACGACCCAGTACGCCTTGCCTTTAGTCGCTTCGAATTTGTGAACACACGCGGCTGCGGTCGCGCGCGGTTTCTTCGCTATTCCGGTTTTTGCTGCAGCCATACTCTTTACCCCCTGTAAGTGTTTAAACATCCCAATTCCCCGGATGTTCCCCGTTTTTTAGTAAAACCGGGGCCTCTGGGGGGAGGCCCCGGTATTGATTACAGCAATCAATCTATTAAACAAAAGCTTTTTTCGCGGTTTCAGCGTTCTACAGGCGAATGCCCGGCTTCATATCTGCCCGGTCATTCTCTGTTCCAGCTTCTTTAAATCGTTCGGAACGAATATTCCGGCGATTAGGAAGCCCACTGCGCCCACCAGCATGACGACCGGCAGCCACATGAACGCGAACTTCAGGCTGTACTGGTCGGAGAGGTATCCGATTATGATGGGTGATGGACCGTCTCCGAGCACATGTATAAGAAGTATGTGGATGGCATTCATTGTTGCCCTCAGTTTCGGGTCCACCACCGAAATGAGCAGGGTGTTGTGAGGTCCGTTTACCCACGACAGCAGGAACATTCCCACCGCTATTGCTCCCACTATCGCCATATAGTTGTCCGACATTATGAAGACGTACATGAACGGGATTCCCGCGAGTATGCAGATGAAGATTATCCAGTTGTAGGCGCGTTTGTTTTTCTTGAACATCATGTCGGAAACGATGCCGCTGAGCACGACGCCGACCAGCATGGCGACGACGACTATGGGGCCGATTTTCATGGCCGCCTCTGACGACTCCATGCCTTTGTATCTTTCTACGAACGGGAACAGCCACATGTTCAGCCCGCCTATGGCTGCGGTGAATATTATGTTGGAAAAAATCATTATCACTAGCGAGGGCGTTTTCCACAGCGGAGAGTAGTCTATTTTGCCTTTGGCGTTTATAGCGGCGGCTTGTGACTCGGTCAGGTATTCCTCGGTTCCACCCTTGACCGGCTCCCTGAGCATGAACGCCATAACCGCGAAGATGAGTCCCGGAGGCCCCAGAATCCAGAATATCCATTTCCAGTTGTCCGAACGGCGGAAATAGAAATTGGCCTCGTTGGAAATTGAGATGACTGCTTTCTGATATTCCGGCATGTCCGAGATGTCCCGGAGGGTCTTCAAGTCGTCCTTGCTCATGATGCCTTTGTAGGCGAGCAGTCCGGCTTTCTCGTCAAACACGAGCTTGCCTTCGTACATGGAGGGAAGCTTGAAGTGAGCCGGCAGATGTTTCAACTCCGCAGTCACCAGTTGAAGGTCGTCGTCCTCGCGGTCTCTGACTGTTTCAGTGAAAGACGAGGCGAACTCAAGCAGACTGCCTTCAGGCTCGCCTTCGCCCGCGCGGTAATCCACGTTGAACAGCATTGTTCGGGCGTCGGCCTCATGTTTCTTGTCTATGTTGGACAACACGACGGACAACGGCTCGCCGCCGCAGTCGAAATCGTAAGACACGAGCCTGTCTTTTGTCTGATGGAGGCCGTTGTAAACGCAGTCGCCCGCCTGTTCGCCCTGCGAGTAGGGCGACAGCTTGGCCATGCGTTCGAGGTCGAACTTGTCTGTTTTCTTGAGAATTATGCCGGCGACGATAATCGCCAGAGCGCCGCCGATTAGCATGGCGGACATGAAAATCGAGATTGCGGTGGCGCGCTTGTTCCGCGGAAAATAGTCAGCGATGAGCGCTGTTCCGGAGGGCGCGTAGATGCCTTCCCCGGCTCCCACCGCCGCCCTCGCGGCGAAGAATCCGATGAATGATTTGCAGAAGCCGGATGCGGTGGCCGCTATGCTCCACACCAGCGCTCCTAGCCCGACGAAGAAGGTTCTCTTGCCTCTGTCAGACGCGAATCCCATCGGCAGCGATATTATCGCGTACACGAACGTGAACGCTCCGAGTATCCAGCCCAGTTGGGTGTCGGACGCGCTGAAATATCTCTTGATGTGCTCCATCGCCGGCCCGATGCTCAACCTGTCCACATAGTTCGACGTGTTGATCATCACCATCACGAAGAGCGCGTACCACGAGTACCTCATTGATATGGGCTTCTGTTGTTTTTCAGGCATTCCCGGCTCCTCTCATTGTGTTGTTCTTTTCCCGCTCTGCCGCCGTCCCTCTACTTCGCCACAATGCTCACAAGCGCCGAGTTGCCCTTAGGGTTGCGGTTCACTATCACTTTGGCGATCTGTTTTCCTTCTATATTCTTCTTCACCCGGTCGAGCGCGAGGGAAGCTTCCCGCAGTTCGTCGTCGGGGGCGGAGGCGGATGCCTCGAACCTGTCGCGCACTTTACCGTTTATCTGCACCACCACCGTCACCGCGTCCGCGAGCGTGAGGGCCTCGTTGAATTCCGGCCACTTCTGTTTGAATATGCTGTCCGCGCCGCCAAGCTCCTTCCAGAGCTCTTCGGAGAAATGAGGCGCGAGCGGCGCGATAAGGACGAGGAACGCGTCGACCGTTTCGCGGCTGACTGCCAGCCCGGCGTTCTTTTCGTCGGCGACGAAGTTCACGAACTCCATCAGGGCGCTGATTATGGTGTTGAAACGGAATGATTCAAGCCGCTCGGTGCAGTTTTTGATTAGGGCGTGCCGGGCGCGGAGCATTGCCGGGTCGTCTTCTGTTCCGGCTTTTTCCTTCATATCCAGAGTCCAGCGCCAGCCGCGCTTGAGAAACCTGAAAATCCCCTCGATGCCGCGGTCGTTCCATTCGGATTCCGACTCCGGCGGTCCCACGAACAGCTCGTATATCCTCACCGTGTCCGTCCCGTAGAGCGTCACCAACTCGTCCGGGCTGACCACGTTGCCTTTCGATTTGGACATCTTTTCGACTTTGCCGCTCTTCTCGCTGTGGCGGGTTATCATCCCCTGATTAAACAGGCGGGTGAACGGCTCATCGAACTTTACCGCTCCGATGTCGAACAGGAATTTGACGAAGAAACGGGAGTAGAGCAGGTGGAGTATGGCGTGCTCGATGCCGCCGACATAGAGATCGACGGGCAGCCATTTGTCGAGCGCAGCCGGGTCCGCCACTCCGCCGTCGAACTTCGGCGATGCGTACCGCAGGAAATACCACGATGAGCCTGCCCACTGCGGCATGGTGTCCGTCTCGCGTTTGGCCGGGCCTCCGCATTCCGGGCAGGTCGTGTTCACCCAGTCCGTCATCGCCGCCAGAGGCGACTCTCCGGTTCCCGTCGGCTCGTATGATTCGACTTCGGGGAGCGTCACCGGAAGCTGGTCTTCGGGGACTGCCACCCATCCGCACTTCTCGCAGTTCACGAGCGGAATCGGCTCTCCCCAGTACCTCTGCCTCGAATATATCCAGTCGCGCATCTTGTAGTTGACGGCTTTTTTGCCCCGGCTTTTTCCGGCCAGCATGGCGGTGATTTTCTCTTTGGCGTCCCGCCAGTCCATGCCGTTAAAATCGCCGGAATTGACCAAGTTTCCGTCTTCAATATGCGCTTCCGTGAGAGCGCCGGAGGCGTCCCTCTTCGCGTTCTCGCTGTATATCACCTCGATAATCGGGATGCCGAACTTGGTGGCGAACTCAAAGTCGCGCTCGTCGTGCGCCGGAACCGCCATTATCGCTCCCGTGCCGTAACCCATCATCACGTAGTCCGAAATCCAGATAGGTATTTCAGCGCCGTTCACCGGGTTGACGGCGTATGCGCCTATGAAAACGCCTGTCTTGTCCTTTTTCACGTTCGCGCGGTCAATGTCCGTCTGTTTGCGCGCCCACTCGACGTATTCCTTGATTTCCTGTTCTTTCGCCGGGTCGCAGATTTCCGCCACCATCGGGTGTTCCGGGGCGAACACCATGAACGTCGCGCCGAACAGAGTGTCCGGTCTGGTGGTGTATACGGTGACATCCTTGCGGGAGCCGTCCCGGGCGCTGATCGCGGTGAACACCACGTCCGCCCCCTCGCTGCGCCCGATCCAGTTCCTCTGAAGCAGCTTGACCTGCTCCGGCCAGTCGAGCTTGTCGAGGTCGTTCAACAGCCGCTCGGCGTACTTCGTTATCCTGAGCATCCACTGATTGAGATTCTTTTTATCGACAGCCTCGCCGCACCTTTCGCAGACCCCGTTGACCACTTCCTCGTTTGCGATTCCGGTCTTGCACGAGGGACACCAGTTGATGGGCATCTCTCGCTTATAGGCCAGCCCGGCCTTGAACATCTGAACGAATATCCATTGCGTCCATCTGAAATAATCCGGGTCTGTGGTGCTGAACTCCCGCGACCAGTCGTACATCGCGCCGATTTCCTTCAACTGCCGGCGGATGTTGTCCACGTTTTTCTTGGTGTTTTCTCTCGGATGAATTTTCTTTTTTATGGCGTCGTTCTCGGCGGGCAGGCCGAAAGCGTCCCATCCCATCGGGTGAAGCGTGTTGAAGCCGCGCAGCGTTTTGTAGCGCGTCACCACGTCCGACAGCACGTAGCCACGCCAGTGGCCCACGTGAAGTCCCGCCCCGGACGGATACGGAAACATGTCCAGACAGTAATATTTAGGTCTGGGATCGTCGTCCTTGCAGGTGTGCATCCCGCTTTCTTCCCAGCGCCGCCGCCACTCTGCTTCAAAATTTTCAAAGTCGTATTCTCTCATGGCCTTGCGAACCTTTCCGGTCTAAACCGGATTTTTCACAAGAAAAATCCGGGAAATCGAATAAAGGGCGATCTACATCGTTGAATCATCGACTCGAACTCGGTCACATACGAAATAGTATGCTCCCTCGTTCTCGCTCGATTCGCCTCGTATCTCATCCCTTTCTTCGATTTCAGCCCGCACAAGCAAAAAAGACGGGCTAAGCTACTACCAAGCAGATAAATGTATCATAAAACGGACATATTTTCAAAGAAATCCGCTTCTTTTTAACAGCGCCGCCGGCGGCCAAAGAGAAACTTTTGAAAAAGTTTCTCTTTGGATTCTCTTCAAAACGTTTCAATGGGCGTCGGGAGCGAATCGCTTTCGCGCTTCTTCTCCCGACGCCCTATGTAAATCATTTAAGAAGAAGATTCCTCAGAAAACCTTTCCCAATATCTTTTCACATGCGCGCGGCGGAGCGGAGGCGCGAACGCGCCCGCTTCGACGCGCGCATAGAAATGTTTTGAAAGGGATTTTAAGGGAAAACTTTTTCAAAAGTTTTCCCTTAATCCTTAGCCTTAGCCTTAGCTTTATCTTTGCTTAATATTCAGACGTTCAGTTTCACTGTGGCGTTGGTGATGACGTCCAGACCGCGTTCGGCGGTTTTGGCTTTGAGCAGGATGGTATCGGGCGCGGTCTGCCACATTTCGGTGACGATGGTTTCGCCGGGGAACACATGGCTTGCGAACCTGACGTTGATGCTTTTGAATTTGGCGGGGTCATTGCCGCAGAAGGCCAGAAGGACGGCGCGACCGACGTGGCCGAACGTGCAGAGGCCGTGGAGGATAGGTTTCTCGAATCCGCCGATGGTGGCGAAGCCGGGATCGATGTGCAGAGGATTTTTGTCGCCTGAAAGCCTGTAGAGGATTGCCTGCTGGGGGAGCGTTTTCAGGGAGACGGATTTATCCGGGGCGCGGTCGGGCAGAGCGAACTCGACCTTCGGACCGGAGTCTCCGCCGAAGCCGCCTTCGCCGCGAAGGAACAGGGTGAACACGTTGTAGAAAAGCTCTTCGCCCTTCTCGTTTTCGGTGACGCATTCCAGAAGGAGCGCCGCGCCCTTGCCTTTGTCGTAGATCGCTTTGATGGCGGGTTTGTTTATCGTTTTCGCTTTTACCGGGATGGGCGTCTTGCGGATTTCCAGATACTGCTCGCCGTGGAGCAGAAGCATCGGGTTGAACTTGAGGCCGGGGTGGCCGACTGTTTTCATAAGAGAGGCGAACGGGGGCACGACGCCGAAAGTGGGAAGCGCTTTCAGACCGCTTTCGTAGGTGAACTTCAACTCGTCTTTATCAGTCGACGGAACCCCCGCGCCGACGCCGAGAGCGTACAGTATCACTTTGTCCTGATCGTACTCAAACTCCATAGGGGATATGGGGGCGGACATTGCTTTTTCGACATCGATGGGCATTTGAATCCTCCTGTTCGTGGCGCGCGTCAGGGCGCGCCGACGGTTTTATTTTCTAAAATATTTTCTCACAAGTTTGGAGACGCGGAGAGCGGAGTCGAGAGCGATGTCGCCGCCGGCGCCGACGCCGCAAGTGGTGTCTCCGGCGAAAAACAGGTTGGGGACTTCCGGGGAGACGAGCGGAGCGCGCTCGTTCCAAGTCTGTCCGACTTTGAGCATCGCGCCGTCAACGACCGGTGTGAAAAGCTCGCGTTTCCATTCGCAAGCGTCCCAGACTCCGGGCAGCGCGCGCCCGATGAGGTCGAGCAACTCACGCTGGGTTTTCTTGACGAACTCTTTGTCGTCGGCGCGCGAGGCGGGAATAAACTGAAGCCACGTGCCGAGTTGTTTTCCCGGAGGGGCAAGCGAGGGATCGACGTTCGAGATCAGGCAGCCCATCGTGACCGGGTCGGGCGTGAGTATCAGGCCGCTTTTGTCGGACACAGGCCGGCCGAGCGCGAAATCCACCACCACGCCGCAGGTCGGCTCTACCCGCTTGGCGTATTCGACGAGAGGCGGCGACATGTGTTTCGCGTCGATGATTTTCAGCGCGTCCTGAAACGGGACGGCGCACACGAGCGCGTCGCATTCGAACTTCTCGCCGTCCGATTCGACGCCCGCCGCGCGCCCTTTGCTGAAGATGACCCGCTCAACTTTCCGGCGGGTCAATATCTTTCCGTTTCCTTCGATATTTTTCTTCATTAAGTCGAAGAAGCCGTTCCAGCCGCCTTTGACGTAGCCCACAGGCTCGAAAGGGTTCTTGAGAAGTTGTTCGAGGAATTTCTTGAGTTCCTTCATCGACGCCAGTTCCGGATACGGGTTGGCAAGAGCGGTGGAAGCCAGCAGAGCGCATAACTCGGAAAGGTCGTCCGGGGCGTCGATGCTCGAAAGAGCGTCGGCCAGCGACGCGTCGCCCGCGCGGTCCGGGTTGTTCATGGCGGTCCATGCCAGCAGTTTGAGCAGGGATAGTTTAGAGAGCGGAGAAAGGAGTTCGGTTTTAATCAGTTCCGCCGGCGCGCTGGGGAAAGGAAAAAATTTGCCATCTTTAAAGACTTCCGGAGGGCCGGGGGAAAGGAAGCTTGGGCGGCCGCCCGCCGCGCGCATAACTTCCGCCAGCTTGCCGCGCTTGTGGAACCTGCTCATGTGGATGCCGTAGTCGAGGGTGAAGCCGTCTTTCACGACGACATGCGAGCGGCCACCGATGAACGACGCGCGCTCGAAGACGATGGTTTCCCTGCCTGAGCGGGCAAGCAAAGCCCCCGCGCTCATCCCGCCAAGTCCGGCTCCGATGACGATTACTTCCGCTCCGCCGGCCATAATGGTTTCCTCCGCGCCCCCGGCGGCCTAGTTTCCCGCCGCCGTTTTTCGTTTTATCCCGGATTCGCCGATAGAACCGACGAACCGGGGCAATTTTCATAGCGGCGAACTGCTTTGTTGCCGCCGCTTTTTTTGTTCATGAACCGTATGTTCTATTCACTGCAAAAACGCGCCTTGCGCCTTGCATTTCATCCGCTCTGAACAATCGCCTCCGAATCCTAATGGCGGATTCGTTTTTGTTGCCGCGAAATAAGTTTACCCGGACGCGGCGCAGACCGCAACAGCGCGGGACTGACGGCAGACAACGCGCGGCGAAAACGGCGCAAAGAGCATGATGAAACCTGCTTAGACATCCAAGCGTAAAAGGTATATATTATTTATCGACAATTATGACATCTGACGGGGAAGGTGCGGAGACTATGTTGAACGGAAGATCAATCGCGAGCGCGCCGGCGGCGCTTGTTCTGCTGCTGGCGATGTGTCTGTTTCCTTTAAGTTGTTCGGGCAAGGAAACGAAACAGGCTGACGTGAAGAAGTCGAACGCGAAGGGGGCGGAGACGACGCTGTCGGCGGAGGGCTACGCCGCCGCGCACAACGTGATAAAGCTCGGCGCGCCCGCGCCCGCAGTGGCTCTCAGGGACGCCCAAGGCAAGTCCGTCACCGTCGCCTCCATGAAGGGCAAGACCTTCATAATCGCTTTCTGGCATCCGACCTGCAAGCCTTGCTTGGACATGATGAAGGAGTTGGAAAAAGCGTTCGCGGCGGACAAGGCGGCAGTGACAATTCTTGCGGTCACCGCCGACGAGGGCGAAAAGAAAAACGCCGAGAAGGAGAAAACTCTGTCCTCTTCGGGATTCAAGGCGAAGGCGGTTTTCGATATTAACAACGGGACGGCGCGGGCTTACGAGATGACTACCGTGCCGTATTTCGCGCTTGTCGACAAGAAGGGGAACCTCAGATACGCAGGCTCGTTTTTCGTGAGCCAGCCGATAAGGACGATGACGTTCATCGAGATGGCGACGCGGGTGGCGAAAGGGATAGAAGTTCCCCGTTGCGAATTGCCGGGGATGGTTTCGGCGTCGGATTATGCGAGCGTGGTCGGAACGCAGGCTCCCGCTTTCAAGCTCAAAGGGCTGGACGGGCTTGATCAGTCTCCCGTCTTTTACAAGGGGTTCTCCCGGCTGCTCGTGACTTTCTGGTCTCCGAGCTGCCCGCACTGCAAGATGCAGTTGCCGAGAGTGGAGAGTTTCATCAGGAGCGACGGGCGAAGGCTTGGCGTTCAGGGCATGACGGTCGTGGGGCTGCCTGAAAAGAGCAATCCTGAAACCCCGCAGTATGTGAGCCTGATAGACCAGATTGCCGCGCAGCTTCAGTTGACGCAGCCAATCGCGATCGACTACGGCGGAGAGGCCGACACGCTTTACAAGGTAAGAGGCGTGCCTTCGATGTATCTCATAGGAAAAGACGGAAGAGTGGAGCACGCGTGGCGCGGACAGTTCATGTTCTTGGGCGAGACGGTGGAATGCGTCATCTCCGAATCGGGCGGGGGCAAGTGAGCGGAAAACCGACGGCAAAAGCGGAGCGCGGCCCGCGCGACGGCGCGTGGTCGGCGGCCGTTTTCCTTGCCGCGCTCGCTCTATACGCGAGAACCGCCGCTCCCGATTTCCTGTTCGACGACAACCCTGAGTTCATTTCCAGCGCCTATCTGCTCGGCGTGTCGCACCCTCCGGGATACCCGATAATATCTCTGTTCGGCAAATTATTTGCGTATGCCGCGCCGGGCGCGGGCGGGTTCGCGGTCAACCTGCTGTCGGCGTTCGCGGCGGCGGGCGCAATCGCTCTGTCGTTCCGGCTGCTGCGCCGCATGCCCATGAGGATTGAAACCGCCCTGCTCGGCGCCGCCATCCTCGCGACTTCCCGCCTGTTCTGGGAGCAGGCGGTTCAGGCGGAAGCTTACTCGCTGAACTTTTTCTTTCTGATTTTTTCTCTGAACATCGTCTGGGGCATGGACGGGACGCGGGGCGACGCGCGACGGTTCGCCGCGCTCGGCGCGGTGTCCGCGCTGGGAATGGTGAACCACTACAGCATGGCGCTGGCGCTGCCTGTCATCGGGCTGTTCATTCTCTGGACGCGACGCCGCTCGCTGGGATTCGTCCTCAAGTGGCTCGCTCCCGCCGCTATGGCCGCCGCCGTAGGATTCTCCATCACGATGTACCTGCCCGCGAGGTCCGCCGCAGGCCCGGCCATCAACTGGGACGACCAGACGACCGTCTCCGGATTCTTCAGTCACCTCAAAGGCGTGGACCGAAGAACGGAAAATCCGAGGGTGGCGTTCTCAGAAAAAGTCAGGTTCGCGCGCGACTACGGATGGAGGCTGTGGAGGGAGAGGACTCCGGCGCTGTTGCTGCTGCTGCCGGTGGGCGTGGTCGCCGCGGCGTTCAGGCTCAAGGAGCGCGCCGCGCTTCTAGCCGCCCTCTGGCTGGCGCTCTTCGCGGGCTTCATCCTTCTGCTCAACTTCATGTACGGCCCGCGCGCCTCTTACGTGGTAAAGGTGTTCCACATCGCGTCGCTTCAGTTGCTGGCGGTGTTCATAGCTATCGGAGCGGACGCCGCCGTAGGAGCGTTGCGAAAAAGAAAATATTTATGGGTTCCGGCGTTCGCCGTCTTGGCCGGGATGGTCGCATGGTCCGCCGCCGCAAGCTCTAAAACAGCCGACGCGTCCCGCGACGATATGGCCCCCGTCTATGCTCGCAACATGCTTATCAACGCCGACAGGGACGCGATAATCTTCTCCACCCTTGAAATCGAGACGTTCCCCATATCCGCCTCGCGAGCGGTGGCCGGCATGCGGCGCGACATCGTTCTCATCGGCAGGCAGGGCGATATCTCTCAGACCGCTTTCTCATTCGGCAGACACGACATCCCGCTGTTCGACGTCGATGACATCTCCGACCTCGAATCGTTCGTCGTCAACCAGTCGAGCATGAAGAACAAGCTCTACTTCACGAAGCGGCTGAGCGTTCAGCAGGGCGGCGCGCCTGTCCACGTCAACGGACTTATGTACCAGTTGCTCCCGCACGAAAAAAAGATGCTGCGCTCCGACCCGTGGGACAGGATTGACACGAGCGCGATAAATACAGACGACAAGGATTACGACCGGATAAAAAAGACTGTGGTGTCCCGCTATCTGCTGATGAGAGGGGAGCATCACATAGAGCGCGGGGATTGGCCGCGCGCGCTCGACTACCTCAAGCAGGCGGAGGAATTCAACCCGGAGTCAAGGTTCCTGCGGGCCGGTCTCGGCGCGGTTTATATGGCCGCGGGGGATTTTCTGCGGGCGGCGGAACAGTTCGAAAAGGGGCTTGAGTGCGACCCCGAAAACGTCGAAATAAGCATCGACACTCTGGCGCTGCACAGCAACTTGTCGTTTATCTACGGCAAGTTCGGGCGGCATGAAAAATCGCTCGAGCACATGAAAACGGCCGCGCGCCTGTCTCCGAAAACTCCCGTGCTTCGCGTCAACCTCGGCAAGACTTACTGGAACCGCGATATGTGGCGGGAGGCGGTGGATGAACTGGAAGCGGCGGTCTCTCTCGGAGTTGAAAACGCCGCCGTTCACGCCATTCTCGGAATATGCTACGAGAAACTAGGAATGATGCCGGAAGCCGACATCAACTACAGGCGCTCGCTCGAGCTTAACCCGAACCTTGCGGACACTCACCGCGACTTCGCGGTTTTCAACGCGTACTCCGCCGACAATCCCGCGCTCGCCATCGAGCACTTCAATAAGTATCTGGAACTGCTGCGCGCAGACCCCGCCGCCGACTTCTCGGCCGTTCCGGACATCTATGTAAACCTCGGCCTGCTCAACCAGAAAATCGGAGATCACGCGCAGGCGGTCGCAGACCTGAGGATGGCCGTAGAACTGAACGCGGGCGGCTCTCCGCGCAAGAGGGCCATCATCCGCACCGGGCTTGCAAGAAGCTTTGACACGCTCGGCATGAAGAAAGAGGCGGGAGCGGAATATGAAATGGGAATAGAAGGCGCGTCGGAATACCCCGACATATTGAAAGAGCGCGCGGCCTTCCTCGACCGCAACAATATGAATCGCGCCCTCGCCGCCGAGTTGCTCGAACGTTATCTGGAGGCTGTCCCGGACGCGCCGGACAGGATAAAGATCGAAATCGACATATCGCGCCTCAGGGCGCGGACTCGCTGACAGGCGGAGCGGAAATGTTGTTTTTCAGAAAAAAAACTCTCGCGGACTCGATAGTCGAGGGCAGTTTCGACGACAGGACGCTCGCGAAACGCATGAAGGAATGGATGCTTAAGGGCAGCCCCGGAGTGGCGCTCCGCGCGATCAAACTATATGAGAAACAGCCCGCGCCCAAACGCGAAGCCCTAGCGCGGCACGGCTTGACTGAAGAATTCGTAAATAAGCAGAAAAAACGCCTGAACATCAGGTGACGCGCTAAGCGGGAAAGGCGTGGCGCCCCGCGCGCCCGTTTCCTAATGCCGGCCGATATCTCAATCACCATAGCGAACCACAACGGCAGGGACATGCTGGACCGCTGTCTGCTCTCGATTTACGCCGCCCCGCCGGCCCGCGCTTCCTTCGAAGTTATCGTGGTGGACAACGCGTCTCGCGACGGAAGCGCCGCGATGACGCGCGAAAAATATCCTTCCGCGCTCGTCATCGAAAACGCCGCTCCTTTGGGATTCGCCGCCAACCAGAACAAAGCCATGAGCGCGGCGTCGGGCGAGTTCTTCCTTCTTCTCAACAACGACGCGGAGCTTTCGCCGGGAGCGCTGGACGCGATGGCGGACTTCATGCGCTCCAACCCTCGCGCGGGGCTTGCCGGGCCGAGACTCCTAAACCCGGACGGCTCGGTTCAGGAGTCTTGCTTCCGCGCGCCCACTCTGAGCGTGCTGCTGTGGGACGCTTTTTTCATCAGCTCGATATTTCCCGCCAGCGAAACGTTCGGAGGCTTCAAGCGGTGGGCGCACGACGCCGCGCGCCGCGTCCCCTCTCTTTCAGGAGCCTGCCTGATGGCCCGCCGCTCCGCAGTCGCAGACGTCGGCCCACTCGACGAGCGCTTCTTCATGTATTTCGAGGATCATGACTGGTGTCTGCGCTTCAGGCGCGCCGGATGGGAAGTCTGGTTCGCCCCGGTTGCCGACGTTCTCCACATCGGCGGAGGCAGCGAAGGCCTCCTCGGCCACGACAAAATGAACAGGTTCTATTCCTCGCTGCTTTTATTCTACCGGAAACATTACGGCGCGCCCGCCGCCGCCGCCGCGGCATTGTTGAACATGGCAGGCGCAGCGTTTCGCGTCGCCGCGTTCACAGCCGCCGCACTGATTTCTCCATCCCGCCGGGCATCCCTCTCCGCCCGCGCTTCCCACTACAAACGATTGTTCTCATGGCATCTGCGCCGCAAGAACGCGCCTATCTTAGAAACGAAAACAAAACTCTGAAAAGAATTTAGCCCGCTTCGGCAAGTATAGGGCTACTACGAGACGGTAATTATGTCTGGTTGATTGAAAAACCGAGAAAGAAGCGTAATTCTCGCTCCGTCGCTACCGAAGTATTTGGGTTTATTTTGAACCGAAGAATTTGCCAATGACACCGCGTTTTTTGATTTGCTCCAATTCGTCTTCAATTGCTAAAATCCGATTGTTGCAATCAGTTTTAACTTGGTTTATCAGTTGTTGAGTCTTTACCTCTGCTTCCGCAATAGCCTCATCCTTCAGTTTTGCAATCATGTCTTCGGAGCTTTTGGCAGCGGCAAGATTTTCTTTTTGTTGTTGAAGCCGGATTTTTTTTAATAACTCAACCATCTCGTGCTTCAAAGATTCAATTTTTGAAGTGAACAGTTGTGAAGAATTGGAATATGTGTCCATTTGGGTATTCACACTTTTTAAAATCGTTTCGTGTCTGTTCATAAAAGAAAGTAAAGATGCTTGGTTTGTTTTCTCAAAATCGTTATGTTTTGATTGGATTAGAGATTTAAAAGTTTTAAAAGCGCTTGCCTGTTCTTCGACAAAACTCTGGACTGTTTTTTTTGTTTCATCTTCAGAATTTGATAATTTATTTAAAAAAGAGGATTGTTCCGATTTTTGAGTTTCAATAAAACCATCTATCAAGGCGCCATGCTTGTCTGAAAGCTCCAATATCCGTGCTTGCGCTTCTTTTTCATTTGTTATGGACATCTTTTGCATCGCGTTTTGCAAGTCTGCCACATAGCTTGAGATTTTCTTGATTACATCATTTTGTAGGTCGTTGATTCTGATTTCAACTGATTTTGCTTGTGAGTGTTTCCATTCGTCTATACTGTTTTTTAAATTTGATTCAGCTGAACTGACAGCCGTTTCAACCATCTGCGCCTGCCCAAGAATATGGTCCGCTTTCTCGCGTATGAAAGAAAATCTCTCAGTTATGGAGGCGTCGTATTCTGTAATTTTCTCCTCGTAAGCTTTGAATGAATCTTTTATCTCTGAAGCGACACGCGATTCGGCCGCAGCAATTTTATTCTCGACGTCTTTTAATTGGGATATAGATTTTTCGTTTGTTGATTTAGCTGTCTTATTAACTTCGTTCGTCTCGTGTCTAAGTTTTTCCCATGCCCTGTTTGAATCAGCCACAATTTTCTCAGTGGCCTTCGCAAGCTCGATCACTGTTTGAAATTCTTTAATATGACTCTCGACATGTTGGAGATGCTTGTCGAGTTGACTTTTTATTTCAGAAATCGCAATTATGCTATTTTGAAACTCGGATAGTTTGCTTCGAATATTTTCAACGCTGGTAATCTCAGGCATTAGTCATCTCTCCAATGATTTTTGAAGCTGAGGACAAGGAATCCTTCAGCATATTGTCCTCAGTAAGAAGAAAAAAATCCAAACATTCATTCATAAGTTGAGCTTTACTGTTAGATAAATGTCTCTCTTTGCTGGATTCCACTAACAGAAAATTCCATCCATCGACGTTGTCACAAACAGTGTCTGATTCGTTTAGCAGCAGTAAAAGGTCAGTTTTCAATTCGTCCTTGGACGTTTCAAAAAGCGTTTCAACATCTGACAGTAACTGAAGTCTTTGATTTGCTGTGGACAACAAACGTTTTGTGTTACCGCCTAAATCAGCGGGAGGTGAAAATTCTCGTGAAATAAATAACGCGGGAAGGTTGTTGGGGTCTCCTTCAAGAACTCTTCTTGCCTGCATGTATTTGGAACTCGGATATTCTTTAAAATAGGCAACTAATCGCGACAATTGAAAATAATCATAATTACCACTGGCAAAGAAATCACTCAGTTCTTTGTCCATCTCCATGTCGCTTCTATTCTCAATAGGGGCGACTCTGGAATCCAGAAAATTAAGATCAGGGCGACAAATGTCGCAAGATTCGCATCTGTATGATTCTTCTACGGTTTCACCGAAATAACGAAGAATAGGTGCTCTTCTGCAACTTGTCGTGTTGACTACAGAGAGAAGAGTGTACAGCATTGTATATCTCATTTTCAAAACATCGTTATAAGTGTGATCCAATATAGCGAGAAGCGAGTAGTAAAGAAACTCTAGAAAAGCGTCATCAGATGATATTATGTTGAATTTGGTAAATTTATTTTTCCTGGTTTTTTTAATTGTCTCAAAATCCGTATAGTTGTCTCTCAAGCTTCTTCTTGGATTGCGAGGGTCAATAACCTTGGCTCCTATCATTCTTTTGTGGGAATAAGCAGCGAGTTTGTCTTGGATAAGCGACAAGAGAACCGTTCTATTGTCAAACGAGTCAAAACCAAGGTCGATATCGAATACAATTTGCCTTCTTCCGACATAGCGAATGGAATAGTCCTTAACTATGCCTAAAAGCATAAGGCGGTAAATAGCGATTTCGTCTCTTGCTGAATACATTTCTCCGGAATACATATAACTTCCGCCGTTTTGGGATTTGCCCATGTTGATAAGGAGTTTTTCAAGTGTTGATATTGCCCACATTGCGTCATTCTCGGCGCCTTTGTAACTGGAATTAATCAACATGTGCTGCTTGCCGTAATCGCATAGAGCGGGCTTGCCGAACGTGCACCCCTTTCTGTAACTGCACGAAGGTTTTTGGATTGGCAATTCGCTCATTTGTTTTTTGCATTCATCAGATGGAGGGCATGTGAGCATGACAATGTGAGCGCGTTCTTTGTCTCTGCCTGCCCGGCCTACTTCCTGATACCATCCTTCCATTCCGGATGAAAGGCATGTGTGCACTACGAATCTAACGCTTCCCTTGTCAATGCCCATCCCAAAGCCTTTTGTTGAAACAAGAACGTCGAATTTGCTTTGCTTGAATTCTCCTTGATTTCTGCTTAATAGGTTTTTCCATGTTTCGTTGTCAATAGATACAATATCCTCAGAATTGAAAGAACTGTCGCAGTACATGCAATATCTGGATTGAGATTTGTCATCGTCGTCATCATTAAACGAAAAATCATTGTCTGAAAAAGAAATTGAAGATTTCATGCAGTATCTATAAGACAAACATTTTGGACAGAAAGTCGGCGTTTTACTGCTGAAACCGCGAACTCTTCCTTCTGAATATGCTTCGGGATTAAAGTTGTGATTTTTTCTATTCTTTATTCTAAAAAGCTCTGACGGCTCCACAATATCCTTAGTTAAGAACAGATAATGAGGAACACCGTCGTTTATTCCGTCCTTTCCGTGGGAGTCCGCATAAATACAAAAGACTAGCCCGACGGATTTCTCCTCTCTCTTGTTTTCGCTCTTCATAAGACTGTCGAAACTCTTGTGTTTAAGAGAGATAGGAATTTGCTTTTTCAGGATGTTTTTATAGGTTTTGTCTTTGTGCTTAGGATCATTAACAGAGACAATTTGATAGCTGAAACGCTCTCTGTCGGCGATGCTTTCTTTGATCACGTCTCCATATTCCCCGCTTTTCAGGTGAAGGATTTCTTCGATGTCTCTTTTAACCATTTCTCCGGCAGTCGCAGTAAGAGCGATAAGCCTTATATCGGATTCGTTTCCAGCGCAAAGAGATTCTCTTATTTGCGGGAGTTTAAGATATGAAGGTCTGAAATCATGTCCCCATTCTGAAATGCAATGAGCTTCGTCAATTGCAAAGCAGTTTATAGGCGTATATTGCTGTAGCTCTAAAAGCTCATCAACGAACTTTTTTATTCTAAGACGTTCCGGAGAAATATAAAGCATCCTAATATAGCCGAGTTTAGCTTCATGTAGAATCCGTTTTTGTTCTTCCGGGTGCACATCGGAATTTATGTAGGCGACAGAAGCTATCCCGTAATTGAGCAGAGAAAGAAATTGGTCTTTCATCAACGTCCGCAAAGGAGAAATAACAAGGGTTAGCCCGGGTTTTATTAGAGAGGGCAGCCAGAAGCAGAATGATTTGCCGCTGCCTGTCGCGGAAATGCCGAGAGTGTCTTTTCCACTAAAATATCTTTTCAATACCTTGTCCTGAAACGGATTAGTTCCAGTTTCATATCTAAATACTGTGCTTGTTATGAAGTTCAGTCTGCTGTGGATATTATCAAGAGACATGTTTTTTTTGTAATTTATGGAAGAGCATAGTTTAGCAGGGGCTGGCATGGTGAAATTGTTGTCAAAGATGCTATCGCTGTTAAAAACAACTGCATTGTCACTTTCTACCGACGCAATATCAATCTTGGCGTTGATTTTTGCCATGCGTTCAGGTGAGCCGCCGCAATCTATCCTTGCTTTGGGGATTTCAAAGCGAATATCAAGAATACTTTCATAAAAATATATCGTGTCATAAAGATAATTCAGCGAGAGAGCGACAATTGGCCATCCAAATCCAAAATGGTCTTTGACATTGACTGTGTCATCCTTGATGTTGTTGCTCAGTATGTGTGAAACAAATATGTCTTGAATTCTATATACTGCGTTAACAATGTTCCTATCATCTGGAATATCGCCGGCATCCTCTTTCTGTATCAAATTGCCGCATTGCAAAAGGTATTGACGAAGCATGCTGTCTTTTTGAAAAATGTGCGTCAGTTCATCTTTTGCAACTTCGGTTGATTTCATAATTTTGTTATACGAATAGCGATAAATCGTCCAGCCTTGCTGCAAAATGTAGTTTTGGCGATTCAGGAAGTCGTCCAGATCTTTTGAAGTTCTAAATTTCCCAAAACCGTCTAATTCGATTGCGTAGTTTTTATCTGCAAGGATTCCGAAATCTATGTAGTACGGCCCCACTTTGTATTGTGGAACAACTTTTAGCATACCATGTATGTCAAAAATTTGAGATAGGACAAGGTAGACAAATTGCTTTTCCAAAAATGATTCTTCTTTTTCCAATTTCGGATATCTTGTTACATACTGAATTGCGTTCTTATTCCGCAGATTGTTACTAGGTTCTTTTGAAATGTTTGATTTGCTTTGCGGCGATAAGTTGCTGTGTTTGCGGTTTCTTTCTATTAGATTTCTGATATATGGAGGAAGGAAATTAAGACGCGATTCATAAAACTGATCTAGTTGGGCGCTTTTTTCAAAATCAGGCTTGAGATCATCATAGCGATATACGCCCCGCACAACTGATGGCAAAAAATGTAAAATGTGTTCATTCATCGTTGATATGAGATGCTCATAATGCAAATAAACGCGTCTGCTCTTCCTGCATCATCTAATTGACAGCCATTCGGCAATTCCCTCACGCATAATAGCATATCCTTATTCAATTTGTCATTACTATAGAAAACTAGGAAGCAAAAGTTTAAACAGAGGGCGTCCGAGGGTGTTTTTTGTTTGGGTGGAGGGCAGTAGCGAGGGCGGTGGCGAGTATCCATCCGGCGGCGAAGATGTAGGATTTAACTTGTTCGAGGGAGTTGACGCGCTTTAGCGCGCGCAGGATGTACGACGGACGCAGATAGAAGCGAGAGTATGCGCGGGAGATGATTTTCTTCAGTTCGTCCGCTCTCACATCTCCTTGAGTGAAAAGCGGTTCTTTGTCGCAGTACGCAGACCAGTCGTTCCAGCGGGCGGAGTCCACCCGGCAGCCGGGATCGTTCTCGACTATCTCTCTGAGCCGCGTTCCGATGTAGGGCAGGGCCATCGTGAAGTTAGCAACAGTGAGCGGAAGCGACAGCGCGAACTGCGTGGTTTCCTCCATCGTTTCCCGGGTGTCCCCGTGCAGATTGAATATGAAATATCCGCGGCTTTCGATTCCCGCACGGCGGGCAAGCTCTACGGCGTTCCGAACCTGTTCAAGAGTAATTCCTTTTCCGCACTTTTTTAGAACTTCGGCGTTGCCGGACTCGATGCCGAACCCGATGGAGTAACAGCCGGCGCGGCGCATAAGCGCCAGCAATTCGGCGTCCACGCGGTCCACCCTCGAATTGCATCTCCACGGCAGCGGTTTTTTTTTCTCAAGCATCTTTTCGCACAGGGAAAGCGCCCGGTCGCGGTCAAGCGTGAAAGTGTCGTCGAAGAAAGCGACCTCGCCCGCGCCGTGTGCCGCCCTCAGTTCCGCGATGTCGGATATCACTCGATCCACGCTCATGAACCGGCAGCGCGGCCCCCAAAGCTTCTTAAAGCAGAACGAGCAGTCGTATGGGCATCCCCTGCTGGTTATCATGTTGATAGATGGAAAATAAAGCGACGCGGCTCCGGGCTGCGCGTACTTTTTGATGTCGAAAAGATGCAGCGCGGGCGGCGGGAGCGTGTCGAGGTCTTCAACAGGCGGTTGAGGGGCTGTCGTGACAATTTCCCCGCCGCGCCTGAACGCGATTCCTTTCACCGCGTCGAAAGACTCGCGGGCTGCGACGGCGCGGGCAAGCTCGACGATGGTGATTTCTCCTTCTCCAAATGCCGCGACGTCCGCGCCGCACTCATCAAGAACCGCCGGGCCGAGAGCTGTCGGGTGCGGGCCCCCGACCACAAACGTAGAGCCGGGCGACGCTTCGCGCGCCTTCCCTATTATGTCGTATGCCGAATGCGCTGAAAGCGTGAATACCGAAAGCCCTATCATCCCGAATCCGCCGCGCAATACTTCCCGCAGACGCGAGTCGGTGTTGCCGGGAATCTGGAAGTCGAACGCTTCCACCTCGAAACCGCTGCGTTCCAGCGCGGAACCAAGGTGCGCAACTCCGAGAGGGACGCCGGAGCCTATGGCGTTTTTATAGTCGCGCGAATACTTGTCGCTTGGAGGCGGGAATATAAGCAGGACTTTCATAAGGTCGGCGTCCCGCGCCTGCGGGACGGCATCATGAGATTTCATTCCGATTCAGAGAGCCTCCGCCTCTAATTCTAACCTGATTCAAATCATTGAGAAAGACTTCGTCCGTTACTACTTGATTAAGGGAAAACTTTTGAAAAAGTTTTCCCTTAAAATCCCTTTCAAAACATTTCTATGCGCGCGTCGAAGCGGGCGCGTTCGCGCCTCCGCTCCGCCGCGCGCATGTGAAAAGATATTGGGAAAGGTTTTCTGAGGAATCTTCTTCTTAAATGATTTACATAGGGCGTCGGGAGAGGAAGCGCGAAAGCGATTCGCTCCCGACGCCCATTGAAACGTTTTGAAGAGAATCCAAAGAGAAACTTTTTCAAAAGTTTCTCTTTGGCCGCCGGAGGCGCGCTGGAGAATTATTCTTTTCGGGCGGCGATAATATGACGCCAAGAGAGCGAGGGCAGGGCTTTAAACAGAGAGACTTCCAGAAGCGCGTCGACCGCGGAGAGCGGAGGAAGGAACAGAAGTCGGAGAATGTCCGCTGCGGGCGCGGACTTCTGTTCCAAGAGCGTTGTGAACAGGAAGAACAACTCGGAGAACAAGTTGATAGCGCGGCGTTCGACAATGTCGAAGCCGGAGAGGCGTAGTTTTTCGGCGAAGAGAGCGGGCGCGAGAGCGCGTTCGTCGTCGCTCATTACGCGGGACGCCCTGCCGACGGAATCCGCGAGGCGGCGCAGAGGATGAGCGCCGTTCGGGTCTGAAATGAACAGCACGCCGCCGGGGACTAACGCGCGACGCGCCTCGGATATAAACCTGTCGATGTCCAGATGATGCGCCGCCTGAAAAATCAGAATCGCGTCCAGCGAGCCGTCCGCAACGGGAAGATTCTCGCAGTCCGCGACGAACACCGGCGGTCTCACGCAGGGCATGCGGCGGTCAAGCGCATACGCCCGCTCGGACGCTAATCCTCTTCTCATCACAGACTCGCTGATGTCGCAACCCGCCGAGAGCTCGGCTCCCATCGATTTGAAATAGAGGACGTTCCTCGGATTTCCGCATGACGCTTCGAGAACTTTTTTTCCTTTAATCCATTCCGGCTTTATAAAGCGCAGATGTCTGTCCCAGAACTTCAGAACGATTCTTATAATCAGCCTGCCGAAGAAAGAAGAGTCTCGTTCGAGAAAGGAGATCACGTAAACGCCGTCGCCTGCGAAATGCGATTTTTCGCGCTCGTTCTTTTTCGGGTCGCTTTTCGGCATCTTGTCGGTCGGCCTTTCAGCGGGCCGCGCGGTCAGGGAACAATCTTAAGGCCGGTCTTTATGACGGCGGACGGGACGCTGAGCATGCTTTTTGATTTGTCCGCCCCGACGGCTTCTATGTAATATACGACATTGGAGTCGGCTCCCGGCGCGGGGTCGGTGTATCTCTCGGTTTTGACGGGGTTGGGGGTGAGCAGTTCGAAACACCTGTCCGGGCCGACCCTGTACACGTTGTATCCTCGCGCGGCGCGCGCCGAGGCGTCCCAGATTATGTGCGCGTCGCCGTCCTGAAAAACCGCGAACACCCTCTCCGGAGGCTCCGGCCTTTCTGGTTTTGCGGATGCTATTTCAGGCTTCGGTTTTCCGGCTCGCTCCGCCGCTTTCTCAGCCGCCATCGCCCGGCTGATGTCTTCCAGTCTAACCGCGTGAGTGGAATTCAAAGCGGAGAGATTAGAGAGAAAATCCACAGTGACGAGATTGTTCGGAGCCGTGAGGTGTTGATGATCGGGCTGTTCCGTTACAGCGGACAATGAGATGAGCGGAGAGAGGGCGAGAGAAAGCGCAACGAGAGTCGCTGCCGCGTTCCGGCGAAAAGCCGACAATCTGAGGAGCGTCCGCGACAGCCGCGCGGTCCGCCCGCCGGACGTTTGTGAATCTCTCATTTTTTTCTATCGCCGCCGGTTTGCCGGGAAGAAATTTTTCCGAGAGCGCCGCCGGGATGCCTCGCCGCAAAGTCCGCCTTCGAGAACCCTTTCGCGCGCGCGACGGCCACCGCAAGCGCGTCCCCGACAGCCATCGTCACCGTCGAACTGGATGTCGGAGCCAGCCCCAGCGGGTCGGCTTCCCGTTCGACCCCGATGTCGATCGTCGCGTCCGCTATCTTCGCTATCGCAGACCCCTTGCGTCCGGTCATCGCGATCACTTTCAAACCGAGTTCCTTGGCTTTCCGCGCGGTCGCCATCGCCTCGACCGTTTCGCCGGAGTTCGACACCACTATCAAGAGGTCGCGCCCGTCCATCATGCCGGAGTCGCCGTGCAGGGCCTCTCCGGCGTGCATAAAGAACGAAGGGCAGCCCAGACTCGCGAAAGTGGCGGCCATCTTTTCTCCCACGCGTCCCGATTTTCCAACGCCGGAGACGATTACTTTTCCTTTACAGGCGGCAATCTCGCGGGCCGCCAACGAAAAACTTTCATCCAGCCGGGCCGCGCAAGCGCTTAGCGCCTTAATCTCAGCTTCGATAGTCTCTCGGCCCCATTCAACGTATTTCTTCATTCGATTGTTTCTCCGCTTTCAGGCGAGGATTGAGAGCCGGAAACCGGCTCGGCTGCGACAACCGGGGTTGCTCCGTCAGAGCCGCCGGCCCTATGAAAATAGCGCGCCGCGAACAGAACAGCCGCCGCGCCCGCCGCCGCCGCGACGAATACCGCCGCGGAGCCTCCGTCAATATTTATAGACACGAGATGAAAAACCGCCGCAGCCGCCGCAATGACGGCGATTCCCATAAACTTCAATCTGAGCAGAGCCACTAAGATGCAGCCCATCGCCGGAATCATTGCGCGCCCCGTTATCATTATCAGAAATTCGAAAGAATAGCTTGCGGATTTATACGCGACCGCGACCGCGCAGACGCCTATCGCCCATGCCGCCAAGACGATGTAAACGAAGATAAGGAGCCTGACGATTTCGGGGGAGCCGGCGAAGAACGCGCGCGCCGCGCGCCCGCCCGGCGCGTCGTTGAACCTATAGCCCGTCCAGATCGTCAGCGCCGAGGCGCATATCGCCACGCTCAGCCCCAGCGTCTGAAGCGCCATCGCGAGGCTCCAGCCGACTCTATAGTTGCCGAACATCTGCATCGCCGAGCCGAAATAAGTGCCGGTTCTCATCTTCCACACCATCGCGAAAAGCAGGGCAGAGCAGAGCAGGGCGACGAAATGCGATATCGGAGCCTGCGTCGGAGTTCGCGAAGTGTCGAATCTCGGCGCGCCGCGCCCGATGAAAAATAGAGCCAGCCATATCAGAGGCGAAGCCGCAAGCGCCGCCGCTGCCGCCGCCGCGAAGTCCCGGGTCGACGTGAACGCGCTGAAAACAATAAAGATGTAAAGAGCGAGCGCGAGCGAGAAATTAAAGTTTTTCAATTTTCCTCCAAGCCTCGGCCACCTGCGTCCGGGTCTGCGCGAGCGTTCCTGAATTGTCTATCACCACATCCGCGCGTCGCGCTTTTTCCTCTTGGCTCATCTGGCTGGTGATTCTGGCGCGGGCGGCGTCCTCTCCGGCTCCGTCCCTTGCGGCTATCCGCTTCGGAAGCGAATCCTCGTCGGCGGTCACCACCCAGCATTCATGCGCCATCTTGTCGAATCCGCTCTCGAAAAGCAGAGGAACTTCCAAGACGACCGCCGGCGCGCGCGACGCCGCCAGCCGGGCCGCCACTTCCGCTCCGATCATCGGATGCAGGATCGAGTTCAACCTGCGCCTCTGACCTTCGTCCGCGAACACTATCGCGGCAAGTTTCTCCCTGTCAAGCGAACCGTCGCCTGTCAGCAAACTTTCTCCCCACGTCTCGACAAGTTTTTTCAGGCCCGGAGTTCCCGGCTCGACGACCTCGCGGGCGACCTTGTCCGTGTCGATTACCTCCGCGCCGAGTTCCGCCAGCATCCCGGCCACCGCGCTCTTTCCGCTTCCTATCGTGCCGGTAAGCCCGATTATCCTCATCGGCGCGCCTCTCGCGATCGTTTGTTATTATCCATTATATAAGGAATCAGGAATATATAGAAGAAGCGCTCGTCTGGCAAAAAAAAGCCCGCCCTTTCGGGCGGGCTTTTTTGAATGCTTTTTTTGTTGCGCGCCGCGCGTCAGTCTCCCGACACGGGCGTCTTTCTCACGCCGACTGTGAAGTTGATCCAATCGTCGCTCGACAGATTGGTGTCGGACATCACGATGATGTTGCCGTCGGGTGAAACGATTCCCACTCCATCGTCGCCCACCAGCGAGAATGTTCCGTCGGAAGAACCTGTGAACTCAGCAGGTTCGCCGGGGTTTTCTGTGGTTCCGTTGACCCAGTATTCCGGACAAAGTGTGGCGTAAGTTCCCACGCCGCTGCCGGAGACGCTGAACAAGCCTAGTTCAGGACTCATATACCAAGAACTGGCGCTGTAACCGTCATAATAGTAATCGGCTCCGGTCTGGTGAAGCACATAGCTGTGTCCTATCATCGAAGACGCGGAGAAGGACGTGCTTTCTCTCACGCCCACCATCAGAGAGATGTATCCGTCCGTTCCGTCCGTGTCGACCATGACGACAACGTTTCCGCCTATGGCGACATAGCCGGTTATGTCTGTCGGCTGTCCTTCATAAGAAATGCCCAAAGCTCCGTCTGAGGCGAGCGTGTAGGTGTAAGACCCGCCCTGATTGGCTATTCGCCCAGCGGAGGATGAAAGCTGCGTCATGGTTATGTTGCCCGAGCTGTCCAGCGTCGCCCTGTTCCTCATGATGACCGGATACCCGGAGGTGTTCATCTCGGCCTCGCAGAAATATCCGTCCCAGTAGCAGCCCGACGCCTCTTCGCAATTCGTCTGGTCGGTGTAGGAGGAGCATATCCCGGCTCCCGACGCGATTCTCGGTCCGACGCTCTGTCCGACTTCAGCGCCGTATTCATTGATGATGTATGACCCTGCCGCCGCCGACATAGTCATGCCTGTTCCCTTTTTCACCACAACATCCAGACAATTCGATTGTCCTTCAATCATATCAAGTTCAGAGTTCACCCCTATGCTTCCGTCCGCGGTTATCGTTCCATACAGATAAGGGCTGGATTCTTCCGGATCGCTGTCTACAATCAGCAACGTTCCATCTGCGAGCACGTAATAAGTGAAAGCGCCGGTTGTGGAGTCTTCCGGGTCTTCATACGAGCTTGCCAAATTCTCCCATGTGCCTGCGCCTGCGCCGTTTGCCGTTATGACATACTTTTCAGTGGTAATCCACGTGTAGCCTTCGGAGCCGCCCGGGCAGATGCTCATGCCGACGTACTGGCCCGTCAGTCTTGCGTTGTCGTACACCCTGTTGTCCACTTCCGGCATTGTGGTGAATGTGCCGGTGAAAGGATCTGGAACGGGCATCGCTTCTCCGCTTAATGTCAGCAGATTGGCGGGCACATTCATGCTTACGCTGTATGTCGTTTCCGGCGCAAGCGGATAAACTTCATTCGATATTAGCGTTTCCGACGGGAACAGCGTGAACGACAGCGTGTCGTTCGGCACGGTGGTCGTCGTCCAAGAGAATGTCCCGTAGTACATCGCGTTCGTCCTGTCTATAGTGACGGAATATTCACCGCCCGTAACCATCACGTTGAACGCTGAAGCGAGCAATGTGGCGCTGTCATTCAGATTCACAGTATTGTCCATGCTCTGGTTGAAGACTATTCCGAAAACTGTTTCATCGTACGGAACGCTAAGCGCGCCGTTTTGCGGAACCGTGCCTATCGCCTGCGGCCCGAGGCCGGCTTCTGTGACTATGCCGGATAGGCCGGTTGCAAGCTGTTCCGCCCAGTTGGCCGGATCGTAAGGATCGCCGCCTGTGTTGTAATCGCTGGTGAACTGGTATCCGATTTCAGAGTTGGCCGCGATCATGTCGTCTACCGTATCTCCGATAGCGGTTTTGACGGACGATGTCACCACGCTCGTGTTCGACAGAGCCACGCCTCTGCTCTTTGCAAAGTACATCAGGGCGAGGGCCTTCATAGAAGAAGCGGTGTTTACCGCCACATCCGCAGTCACTCCGTCGCTGATTGTGTCAACTACGGCTCCTACGTGCGCGAACGTCGAACTTCCGCCGTTGGCTGCAATGCGCCCTCCGTGACTGTCGCTTGACGACACGTGCGCCGCCACAACATAGTTGGAGCCGACTGGGATGCTCGTGATGAAGAACGTCCCGGTCATCTTGTGCGTCGTTTCATTGTACGTCAGGGTGGATGTGGTGCTTGCCACCGTCGTCGGCGCTCCGGTCGCGTCATAGCTCGTCACATTGATCAGAGCGTTGTACGTGTAAGTGTAGG
>Ga0209606_1000079_pt1 | contig 162487 bp, 127 predicted proteins | sample AD_UKC057_MetaG_FD_184412 | JGI IMG/M metagenome (GOLD analysis project Ga0209606, IMG submission 184412) | Active sludge microbial communities of municipal wastewater-treating anaerobic digesters from USA - AD_UKC057_MetaG (SPAdes) (version 2) | ecosystem: Engineered > Bioreactor > Anaerobic... | reverse complement strand
AAGGCCAATAATGCAGCTGGATGTTCGATAACAGGTAACATACGGATCCTCCTAAAACTTGCAATGTTGGGTGGATATCATACCAGAAAACCATAGTTTTGTCTACTTATTTATGGCGAAACTACAGGATGGTGATAATGCGTTCGTTTGCGGGGATGTAACCGGAAAGCACGTTCAGGAAGGTAGTTTTGCCCGTGCCGGTGCCCCCCGAAACGATGACGTTGATTGCCGCAACCACGCACGCCTGTAGAAACTCCATCACTTCTTCCGTCGCTGTTCCCAGGCGGATCAGGTCCGCCACCTGCAAGGGTACCCTGAAGAACTTGCGGATGGTCAGTACCGGCCCGATCAGGGAGATCGGCGGGATGACGGCGTTGACGCGGGAGCCGTCCTTCAAGCGCGCATCTACCTGCGGGCTGCTCTCATCAATGCGCCGCCCCAGGGGCGCCACGATCCGCTCGATGATGCGCATCAGGTGCTCGTTGGACTCGAAGGTGACTGACGTGCGTTCGAGCTTGCCGCCGCGTTCGATGTAGATGTTTTTGGCGCCGTTGACCATGATTTCGGTGACGGAATCGTCCGCTAACAGCGGCTCCAATGGCCCCAGGCCGAGGATTTCCGCCACGATCTGTTCGAACAGCCGTTCGCGTTCGACCCGGCTGAGCACGATGCTTTCTTCTTCAAGGATGGTTTCGTACATCTGGCGGATCGTGCGACGCACCTCGTCGGTGCGCGAGATGTCCATGCTAGGATCCAGCTCCGCCACCAACCGGTTTTGCACGCGACTTTTGAGATCTATGTAAGCGTCCCGGGGCGGGGATGCCGGCCGACGTTGTGCAGTTGCCACTTGCTCGGAGGCCGTTCCGCCCGGCGCTGCCGGGCCAGAAGGGGTGGATCCTGCAGTTGGCTCTTTTTTCTCAATACGGCGTAACAGCGACACGAGACTCCTCCTCAGCTAAAAGTCCACCTAAAGCAGGCGTCCCAGGCCGGCGCGGCGTTGGGCTTCGACCGGCTGCGCTGCTTCCGTGGCTTCCTCGGTGAAACGTTTGTCAATTTCTTGCGCCAGTTTGATCACGGCCTGGCCGAGAGGCGAACGCGGCTCCTTGATCACAAAGGGCACGCCGTAGTTGGCGGCGGTCAAGGCGATGCGTTCGTCGAGTGGCAGGCGCGCCAGCGCCGGCATCATGTTGCGCTCGATGGCTTCAGGTTGAATTCCCATCCGCTTATTGTCTACGCCATTGATGATCAAGCCCACGTTGTGCATGTCGTAGTGCATCTTTTGCAGCAGATCAATGAACATCCGCGCGCCGCGGATCTCGGGAATGACTGGCCGTAGTACCACCAACAGCATATCGCTCAGGTCGAGCAATGCCAGGAGCACGGTATCCACGGCGTGTGAGGTATCAATGATCAGATAATCGAACTCCTGACGCATAAACTTGAGGATGGCTTTGATCAGCCGATTGCCGCCAGCTTCATCCACTGCGTCTATGGCCAGGAGGCTCTCCGCATCTTCAGGCGAGGGCGGCGCAGCGAGTATTTTGATCCCCGCAGGGTGGGGCACCATGACGGTTGCCAGCAATTCCGAATCCAATTCCGTGGCGCGCGAGGCCAGGTCGGCGATGGTGCGCGTGGGCTGCAGCTTCAGGAAGATGGCGGCGTCGCCAAACTGCAGGCTCAAATCCACCAGGGCGACTTTGGTCTCCAGCCCCCCGGCGCTCTGCAATGCAATCGCCAGATTGACCGCCGTGGTAGTGCACCCCGTTCCGCCCTTGGGGCTGAACACGGTGATGATTTTTCCTCGTCGTGTGGCCGCACCGGGCAAGCCCATGCCGCCGGCGGTGAGCCCGGCGGCGGAGGTAAGACTCTCGGCCGGACGTGTGGAGCGCAGTTTTGCCATGCGGTGAATGGCGTCGGTGAGTTCATCGGCGCTGGGCGGCTTGGTGAGGTAGTCTCGCGCCCCGGCCATCATCGCCCGGCGCATGTAATCCGATTCGCCCTGTACGGAGAGCATCACCACCTGGGCGGCTGGGGCGACCTCCAGTAATTTGCTGGTGGCGGTGATCCCATCCATCCCCGGCAAGTTGATGTCCATCAGCACCACATCGGGCTGCAGGCCTATGGCGGTTTTGATGGCTTCCTCGCCGCTGCCCACCATGGCGACGACTTGAATGTCGGCGTCGAACGAGAGCAGCTTGCGCAGCTGCTCGCGCGTTTCCGCGACATCATCCACGATCATGACCCGAATCTTCTCACCGGCCACCGGTTCTCAACCCTCCCTCATCATGGCTGAATTAGTTGGCGGGCGCCGTAGGCGCCACGGTGGGCAGCGTTAAAGGGGGGTGCACGGGCGTCGCGGCGACAGGCAGATCGGAAGGCTGATCGGAAATCTGGTATTTGTCGAGGACATACCGCAGCCACACCGGCTCGGTGATGACCGGACCACTGTCGGCAGCAGAACACAGGACCAGATCCAGGTCAGCGCCCATTTCCAGCAGATATTTGAGCACCAGGGCGTCCTGGGGATAGACCAGCAGGGTCACCGGTTCAATGTCACCGCGCATGATGGGGGTGGCGATGGGGGTAGCCGCCTCTTGCGGTGCCGTGCCTAGCAGGCCGCTTGCCTGCTCCTCCCCGGCCGCAGCGGTCACTGGCACTGCCGGCTCGTTCCACGTACCGATGCGCCAGACGAGGGCGTTTTGCACGGTCATTTGCACGACGAGGTTAGGGATGCTGGGACCGGATTGATAGATGAAGGCATCCTGTCCGTTGGGAAGCGCCTCGAAACGTCCATAATCGCCGCTCAGCTGCTGCTCTTCTGTAGCGGGCAGCGAGAGGAATTTGTTGGGCAGCGGGCTCTGGAATTCCGGATCCACACTCAGCAGCTGGATCGCGGCGAGGATGTGCACGCGGTCGCCGGGCATGGGCGCCCAGCCCACGGCACCCTGTGTATCCATGGGGATAGTATACGCCACGCGCCCGCTTTCGAATAACGCGGCAGCTGAGCCTTCTACCGAAAGCATGCCGCCGGGTTGTCCCAACATCCCTGGGGTGATCGGCATCCCTCGCGGAATGTCCATGCGCGCGAATTTCTGATCCACCTGCTCCAGAGAATCGAAGTATTCGAGGGGCAGGGCATCCTTGGGCCAGGGTTGCAGGACCACGGCCAGATTCTCGACGCTGAGCCGCTCCCCACGGGGAATGTTCTGCGCGGCTACGACGATTTCAATCGTCTCTTGATAAGGTGGTTCCGTAACGGTTACCTCGCCTGTGGGAGTCTGAGCATTACGGGGGCGCATCAAGAAATAGGCGCCAGCTGCGACGACTAACAATAACAGCATCAGGACAAGGATCACAGTTCGGTTAGTGCGCATGTTCAGGAACCTCCTCATCAATTCAAATTTGAGAATTTGAGTAGCCTCAGGTGCGTTGCAAGTGACGTCAATGCGCCGACTTTACGACTCGCCGCTGTTTTGCTGCAAAGTTAGATCAGCATAACTTCAGTGTAGCACGGCTTAATCTGATGTCAATAGCCGCCAGCGGAGCCTTTCAGGCCGGCTCGATGGGCAGGGTGCACGTCGTGCGCATGCCCTGTCCAATGCTGCTGCTGAAGGTGATCTCGCCTCCCAGCATTTCCACCCGTTCGCGCAACGGCAGCAGTCCCAGGCGCACGGCGTTGGGAGAGGTCAGGGCTTCATCCAGCTCGAAGCCGCTGCCGTTGTCTTCAATGCCAATCCGCGCCTGGCTTTCGCCCAGGTCCATGGTGATTTTGATGCTCGTGGCGCGTCCGTGCTCCCGCCCGATGTTGACCAGCTCTTGAATCAGACGGAAGATGGCGACTTCTTTGTAGCTGACCAGGCGCCGTTCCTTGCCGGTGAGGGTCAAGGTGACCCCGGGGTAGCCGCTATCCTTCAGCTCTTCCACATAGCGCTTGAGAGTGGGCATGAGTCCGAGATCATCCAGCATCATCGGGCGCAGGTCGAAGATAAAGCCCTTGACTTTTTGGAAGGTGCTGACGACATTTTTCTTGAGCTCCGCCAGCTCCGCTCGAGCGCGTTCGGGGCTGCGGTCGAAGTAGCGTTCGCAGATCTCGGCCTGCAACACCAGGTTGGTCAGCGACTGCGCGGGACCGTCGTGCATCTGCCGTGAAAGTCGCTGGCGTTCCCGTTCTTGGGCCTCGATAATGCTGGTGACGATGGCCTGAGGGGATTTGGGAACATCGGCAGGGGCTCCCGGCGTCTCGGTGGCCGGTTCGGTCTGTTCCAACACGTGCTTGTAGAGCTCCACGAGGCGGGTGAGGTTTTTCTGGTCGCTTTGCAGTTTTTCCAGCTGCCCGCGCATGGTAAACAGCCGCTGCTGGTTTTCCAGCATGGTCGAATAGGCCGTTTTGATGTCCTCACGGGGCACGGTCTCAAACTGTGCCTCAACTTGCCGTACTCGGGCGGCGGCGCGCGCGTTGTGCTGCACCAGGCGGTCCACCTCCGTGGATGTCTGCTGGATCAGCATGTCTACTTCTTTGAGCTCCTGTTGGACCTTGTCATAGCCCCGGTGACAGGTTTCCAGAAACTGTTCCCATGGATTAGCAACCATTCTCAACCTCCCGATGATGGACGCGTTGCATGGGTGCGACGAGAAAGCTTCACAACCGCACCCAACCGCGCCGCAGGGCATAGATCGCCGCCTGCGTGCGGTCAGAAAGATTTAGTTTGGATAGGATCGAAGTGACGTGGTTTTTGACAGTCTGCTGGCTGATGCCTAACCGATAAGAAATCTCCTTGTTGCTAAGCCCTTCGATGATCAGCTCGAGGATCTGCATCTCGCGGGTCGTCAACGGCGTGAAGGCCTCGTCGTCGGGGGTGACGCCGTAGCGCCGGTATCCTGCCAACAGCCATTGCTCCGCTTCTCCTGCAGTCATTTGTTTCCCACCGATCACGTAATAGCCCTCGGCCACGAGGCGCACGGTCTCGATCAGCTGCACCGGATTGACGTCTTTGGAAAAATAAGCCGACGCGCCGATGCGAATGGCGTGGTAGATCTGCTCCTCGTCGTCGTAGGCGGTAAGGATGATGAAGTTGAGCTGCGGGTAGGCATTCTTGAGCTGCTGCGTGACGCGCAGACCATTCAGGGAGGGCAGGTTCACGTCCATCAAGGTGACGTCCGGGGCGACCTTGGGAATGAGTTCCAGCGCTTCCTGCCCGTCGGCTGCCTCAGCGACCACTTCGATGTCATCCTCGGCTAATAAGACATCACAGACGCCCTGACGGAAGAAGGGATGGTCGTCTACCACCGCTACCCGAATGATCCGTGACGCAGACTCACGCGCGCTCATGGTTCCCCCTTTGAATCGGTCACTATCGCAGCTCCAGGATCTGCCGCGATAGGCTGAGGGCCAGGCTACATTTTGTCAAAGCGGTGGACGTCAAAGAGTCCCGGATCTTCATCGTGTAACATCAGGCCCAGCAGCAGCTGCGTGGCGACAAAGGCCCAGCTCAACCCCCAGGGCCCCAGGCCGGTCAGCGTGTAGAGGTGCGGCGTTTCGGCGAGTTGCCCTACCAGGGGTAACCCGTCGGCGCTGCGTCCCACCCAGGTGGTATACCGGCGTCTCAGGGTCGCCTGCGGACAGAATTGCTGCCCGTATTTTTCCAATAGCGGCCAGGGATCTCCCTGCGGCTGGCCGGTCCAGGCACTGAGCCGCCAGAAATCGCCACGGTCTTGCACCAGCACCTGCCCTTCTTCAAGCACCAACGGCAGCGCCAGCTGCTCTGGGGTGCGACACTCGAGCGTCTGCACGGGGAGCATGGTCAGATAGGGGCGCAGGGTGGGACAAAGCCGTCCAGCAAAGGCGCCGGCGGTGAGCACCGCGGCTTTGGTGCGCAGGGAATAGCGCCTGCCCCAGAGCGTGACCCCCTCGTCGTCGGTGTCCAACCGGAGGATCTCTGTGCGCGGGCGTAAGGTGATGTGTCTGTGGGCGAGCAGGCGGCGGCTCATGTCCGCCGGGTCGAACCTCAGGTCATCGAAGGTGTGCAGGCCGATCAGATACCCCAGCTCCATGGCGTCTTCAAGCGTCACGTTGAAACCCTGATGGGCGAGCCGTTGCGCCGAGCGTTGCGCCAGCGGAGCTTCAGTGCTGGTGCCGATCGGACGAAGACTGCCCACACACGGGGCCGGCAATCCCAGACTCTGCGCGGTGGCGGCCAGCAGCTCCAGGTTCCGCGCGCTGAGTTCCCACACTTCGGTGGCGAAGGCCGTTCCATGCCGTTCTTCCAACGTCGCATAGAATTCAGGCGTGCCCAGCAACGCCAGTTCGGCGCTGTTGCCGGTCGCGCCGTCGGCGACAGCGCCGGCTTCGATGACCATGACGCTGAGATTTTGCTGCGCGAGCTGCCGCGCCACCAACGCCCCGCTCAACCCGGCGCCGATGACGGCTACATCTGACGTGGGAGACATGGCTGACGACATACACACCCCTTCCTGATGCGTCATGGACTTTTGGCGCGCGCTGCCTACGGTTTGGGCGGCGCGACGATCAGCACGGCGTTGTCGAAGAAAGCCGCGTTGTTAGTGTCGGGGTAGAGCGGCTCTGCGTACAGGCACGCCGTAATGCGCCCGCTCTCGCCCACGACCACCCGAGGGGAGGTGATGGTGACGACGCCGTCATTTTGGTTGATGATGACTTCACCCCAGCGGGCATTTGAACACCCGGCGTTCCCCTGGGGATCTACGCCCGCGCGCAGCTTGAGCTTATCAATGGAAGAGAAGGCGTTGGCTTGCACGCGGAGGTAGACGCTGCTGCCGGTCGTCGCCGTGACGGTCTGGTACACCCAGGCGCGGAACTTGAGCCACCGGATGGTCTCGATTTTCAGCGTCGAGCCGTTAATGCGCCGCACGGGATCGTCGGCGGCCGTGAACATCGGCTCGGCGTAGGAATTGTGCGGGTCGTAGGTCCCCCCCGGCGTGTAGTTGATGTCGGCGCCCCATTCCCAACCGGGGATGCGATTGGGCATGATGCCGTCGAATTCACCGTTCACCAATTCCACCGGCACCGGCGTGGGTGTCGCCGTGGGGGTGGAGGTGGGGAAGGGCGTGCGCGTGGGAACCGGTGTGCGGGTCGGCAGCGGCGGGAGGGTGGGCGTCGCCGTGCTGGCAGGGGTAGGCGTCCATGTGGGGATGGGCGTGTTGCGCACTTCCGCTACCTCTGGTGGCTCTACCGTGAGGGGGGTGACGACTACGCGCTGCTGTGAGCTGCGCACCACCACAAACCCCATCGCTGCTATCACGGCGATGACTAACACCGCCAGGATGATCAAAATGAGCGTTTGTCCTCGTGTCATGGCGTATTCCTCTTTCAACGTGGCCCCGCTGCGCCCCGGCCCGGGCGCAGGGCGACGTTAAGTTTCCGCGATGAGCGTTCCCATGGAAGCCGGATCATAGCCCGGCAAGGCGGCCACCGCCGCCTGGAACGCCGGGTTATGTAGCAAGGCGCGCAGCGGGGCAAGGAGCTCGCTGTCCCAGTGCACGCGCGGAATGACCAGATCGTAGCGTTCCCAGCCGACGGACACGAAATCCAGCTCCAGCGCCTGCGCCGCGGCGCGGACCCCCAGGCCACAATCGGCCAGCCCCGTCGCTACGTCCACGGCGACCGCCAGATGGGTGACCTCTTCCCGGTCATAGCCGCGCAACGCTGTCGGTGCGATGCCCTGTTGCGCGAGGAGGTAATCCAGCAGCAGGCGTGTGCCCGCTCCCCGCTGCCGGTTCACCAGCGTGACCTCCGGCCGCGCCAGATCGGCAACGCTGAAGATGCCCTTGGGATTGCCGGGGGCTACCATGAAGCCCTGCTCCCGACGGGTCAAGGTCACGACCACGACCGGCGTTTCCGGCACATAGCGGGCAAGGTAAGGCAGGTTGTACTCGCCCGTTTCGGGATCGAGCAGGTGCGAGCCTGCCACGTGGGCCTCGCCGCGCTGCAGCGCCAGCAGGCCTCCCACGCTGCCGGCGTTGGCGCTTGCCAGTCGCCGTGGGGAGTCTTGTTCCGCCAGGTATTGGGACATGAGATCGAGGGTGAGATCGTGACTGCCAATCGCCAGAATCGTGTGTTCCAGAATTTCCGGGCCGTGATAGAGCCTCACGGTCACCTCGTCGCCGGCATTCAGCCCTTCCTGGAAGCGGGGAATGCGCACCAGGCCGTCGGCGCGCACCAGGGAGGTGAGGACACCGGCGCCGCGCGGCAGCGGCGCTGCCAGCACGCGCTCCCCCACGCGCCCCACGACGACGCGCACAAATTCGTCGTCTCCGCCAGGGGAAAGCAACTTGCGGGTGATGTGGGCCTTCACCGTAGGCGGTTGCGGCTCCGGCTGCCCTTGCCAGCGATACAGGAGCGGGCGCACGAACAGCTCGCCGGTCAGCGCTGCCGACACGGGATATCCCGGCACGCCGATGATGGGGATCGCCTGCGGCTCCAACAGGCCCAGCACCACCGGGTGTCCGGGGCGGACGTTGATGCCGTGAACGAGCAGCTCGCCGAGGGCCTCCACCACCCGCGCGGAAAAATCCTCCCGGCCGGCAGAGGAGCCGGCGTTGAGCAACACCAGATCCGCCTGGCGCGCTGCTTCCGTCACCGCGGCCAGCAACGCTTCGAGGTCATCGGGCACGATGGGCCAGCGCAGCGCCTCGCCGCCCCACGTTTCGACCTGCGCGCCCAGCACCAGGCTGTTGTATTCGAGCAGCTCGCCGGGGCGCGGATCGGGGCGCGGCGTGACCAGCTCGTCGCCGGTGGGAATGACGGCCACCCGCGGGCGGCGCCGCACGCGCACGCTGGTGTACCCCGCTCCTGCCAGCGCGCCGAGGTCCACCGGTCGCAGGCGGTGATTGGCGGGGAGGAGCAGCTCCGTCGCCACGATGTCCTCGCCGACCGAGCGGACGTGTTGCCAGCGCGCTACCGGCGCGTGCAGGAGAATGGCGCCCCTGTCGTGCTGAACGTGTTCGACCATGACCACCGCATCGGCCCACCGGGGGAGGGGATCGCCGGTGTCCACGGGCAGGGCCTGCGTCTCCAGCTCCAGGCGCCGGGGATGCGCGGGGCTCGCGCCGACCGTGTCCGCGGCGCGGAGGGCGTAGCCGTCCATGGCGCAGGCGTGAAAGTGCGGCGAGGAGAGCTGCGCCCAAATCGGCTCGGCGGTGACCCGTCCCAGCGCCTGTTCGAGGGGCAGGGCTTCCCCTGGAAATGGCGACCAACGGCCGGCGCGTTCCAGCGCCTGTCGCCATTGCGCCCAGGCGGCTTCTAGAGAGACTTCGCTGAGATAGACGTTACGTGAATGTTCCATACACTGATTTTATCTCACCTGAGTTCGTGATACCAATTGCCTATATCATACCCCAAGGAGCGCAACGTGACAAGCGCGGTGCGCTTCCCTGCGGAAACTTCTCTGGGACCGCCGCTGTGGCGCGGTTGCGGCAAGCTCATCCCGGCGTATAATGGATGTGTGAGACGGTTATCCGAGATCGCGTTCGCACGGGCGCGGGTAACGATTCTGAGCAAGCAAGAGAATGTGAGTTGTGAACCATAGCCCGTGAGCAGAGGCTGTAACGGCTCTCGACTCACGGCTCACTGATTACTGTTTCCGAGGGAGCACAACATGAGTGGTATTTCCACAACGACGCGAATCGTCGCCGGCACGCCCATCGAAGCTGGCGGTCGGCGTTTTCTGCCCTCCGTAATGGTGACGACTTTGGAGCACAACACTGCGGGCCACATCTTCCAGGTCCGCCGTATGCGCCCGGTCTCCGTCATCGAAGAGGGGGCAGACATCAAACACTGGTACAACATCCCCGATGCGACGCAGAACGCCCTCAGCCAGATGGCTGCCGTCGCCCTGCTCGTGGCAGGAATGGGGCTCCTGATTCTGCTTCTGAATCGGTTCGCGCGCCGGTAAAGTGTGGTGAGAGGCGGATAATTCGATTCTCGACTCACCGCTTTTTCAATCTTCACAGGGAGGTGATGAGATGGAGGAGTTTTCTGCGATGGTCGAACGGATTGCGGGTGTAGCCGATAAGGCCAACGTCAACGCGGTTTTTGGCGAGCCCAAAGAGGTGCACGGCCGCGTGTTGATTCCCGTCGCTGAGGTCAGTTACGGCTTTGGCATGGGTTGGGGCTCGGGTTCCACCGAGTGCACCTGCGAAGGTGATGACGAGGCTTGCTGCAGTGAGGAAGAAGCCGCGACCGAGGCTTGCTGCTGCGATGAAGAGGAAGGCGCCGGCAGCGGCGGCGAGGGCGGCGGCGGTGGCAGCGGCGCGCGGGTGCGACCCCTGGCTTACATTGAGGTCGGTCCGGAGGGTGCGAAGGTGGTGCCGATTCAGGACGAGCAGAAAATCGCCTTGATGGGCATTGCCATGGGCATGTGGTGCGTCGGCTGGATCGGGTTGGTGCTGAAATCGCTGCTCAAGAAATGAGCGTCCCCGCGGCGTCTGTGGAGCGTTGCCAACGCGATGGCCTGGCGTGGTATCGTTTCCCGCAGGTGCTGGAGGACGTGGAGCACGCGCTACTCACACGCCTCGGCGGGGTCAGTACGGGACCTCTGGCGGCGCTAAATTTGGGCAGCACCGTGGGCGATGACCCCGCGGCGGTGGCGGAAAATCATCGTCGGGTCCTGGCTCTCTTCGGGGCGCCGCCGGATACTGTCGTCACCCCGCATCAGGTTCACGGGTGTCGGGTGGCCTGCGTTGCGGCGGCGGACGGCGGTCGGGTCATCCCGGAGACGGACGCGCTGATTACCGCGGCGCCGGGCGTGACGTTGCTGCTGCGTTTCGCGGATTGCGCTCCGGTGTTGTTTTTCGATCCGGTGCAGGGCGCGATAGGCCTGGCCCACGCCGGATGGCGGGGTGTGGCCGCCGGTGTCATTCCGGAGACCGTGCGCGCGATGGCGATCGCGTTCGGAACGCGCCCCTCGGACTTGTGGGTGGGCCTCGGCCCGGCGATTGGCCCGCGTCACTACGCGGTCGGGCCGGAAGTGCTCCGCGCCATTGCTACTGTGACGCCGCCTCACACGGCGTTCGCCATAGAACGTGAGGGACAGACCTTTCTGGATCTGCCGGCGGCGATTACCGCCCAACTTCATGCTGCCGGCGTGCTGACGGTGGTTCCCTCGCAGCTGGACACCGCCGCGCGGACGGATGAATGGTATTCGCACCGCGCGGAGGGGGGTCGTACTGGCCGTTTTGGCGTGCTGATGCGCTTGCGGTGACGCTGCGGCGTGAAATAGCAACGCGGCCCCACTGAGGTGGGGCCGCGTTTGTTTTGGGGGCGAGCTCAAGGCAGCCCTTCGATCTGGAACGTGAATCCCCACACTTCCAGCAAGACCGATTCCACGTCTGTGGGGCGCGTGAACTGCAGCTCGAACAGCTGCTGTCCACCCGGCTGCACCGTCCAGGGCAGGGCGGGAGAGGCGGCCTGCAACACCTCTGGCCCCATGCTGGAGGTGAGTTTCACGTTATCGAGGGTCACCGGCAGAGCGGATTCGCCAACATTGCGAATCACGCCGTTGATCACGATGAGGTCCCGGCGGCTGTCCACGAAAGCGGCGCTCAGCTCCACCTGGGGTTGACCCGGGGCGGGCGCCGGAGGCTGGTACGGCAGGGAGAACCGGGCCGCCTCGCCTGAGGTCGGGTCGGCGCGGAAGATCCAGGTCAATGGCGGCGTCAGATCGGCGGGAACCTGATAGCCGGCGCTGCCGGCCGCGGCCGTCCCCGCCGGGATGAGCGTCAACAGCGGCCCCGCTTTTCCCATGGCCGAAGTCTCCGGGTTGAGGGCGTATCGTTGTCCCAGGCCATCCTCCAGGACCATGTCGAAGAGGTTGGGATCTAGCTGGGCAGTGCCGGCGTTCGTGACTTCATATTCGACGATAAAGCGCCTCAACCCGTCGCCCGCGTCGGCGCTGATGACGCCGGAGTCCTTCACCGAGACCTGCACCGCGCCCACTTTCTGGGCATTGCCCGTCGTAGTGCCCTCCTCCGGCAGATACCGCGCCTGGATGATCAGGCGGTCCGTCGTGGGGCTGCCGAGGAGGACGAGGGTCAATCCTGGCCGTTCCTGGCTCAGGGCGCTGAGGTCGTCCGCCGGCAGGCGGCGCGCTTGCGGATTGCCAAAGATCAGCTGGACGCCGGTACTGAGCGTCATGGTGATCCGGGAGGCCGAGTCCAGCCCGCCGAGCAGGGACTCGTTCGTCTGCGAATAGGGCACGCCGACGACGTAGTTGATCACGGTGCCGTAAATCCACACCATCTGATGATCCACCGTCTCCGGCACGGGCCAGCGGTGATCTTCCATCGTCACCGCGGTGATGGTGAATTCCTGATCGCGCAGGCGCAAATTCAGCGGCATTGCCGTCGGCAGGGGATTGCCATTTTCCTGCAGCGTCACGAGGCCTTCCGGCAGTTGCGGGGGCGACGAGAACGTGGCCAGTTTTTCCACAACCTGGGGCTCGGCTCCGCCCGTGGGCTGCGCGCGTTGATTGCTGAGCAGCGTGCCGACGGCCGCCGCGATGATCAGCAGGACGCCGATGACGATCAACAGGAGCGCCCAGGTGGGCGGAAAGGGCCGGCCTTCGGGGCGAGGGGCGGCAGGCGCCGGCGGCCAGGGAGGTGTCCCCGTCGTATCCGGCGACGCCGCTGCGGAAGGCGGGTCGGTAAAGGTTTCCGGCGCCTCTTTGGCAGTTTCAGGCGTTTCGGGCATGATGTCTCTCCCCACCCTCACGGGATAGTTGCAGGCAATGTTGAAGGTGCAATTCGCATCTTCACTTCTGGCGTGGTTGGATCTACCAGGCGATCCAACCCCAGCAGGGGAATGAGCAGCCGCACGCTTCCCGCTGTGGGTACGGTGAAGGACTGTTGGCCCTGATCATCGGTGTAGCTGCGCGCAAGTTCTTCCCCGCTCACGGCATGTAAGACGCGGACGAAAAAGCCCGGAATACCCTCGCCAGCGCCGAAAGTTCCATCGTTGTTGGCATCGTAGAAGACGATGACCCGGAAGGTGCGGAATCCCGCCGGTGTTGGCGTGGGAGCGAGCGGTGTGGGGGTTGTCAAGACGCGGAAGGTGAGGGCGACGTTCCCTTGGGTCGGTTCCGGTGTGGGGGTGGGAGTGGCGACAGGCGAAGAGGGCGGTTGCGGCGTGCGGGTGGGGGCAGGCGTGATGTCTTTATCGCCCGGTTGTGTGGTGGGCTGCGTGGTCGTGGGGGTCCCGGGCACCGTCATCGCGCAGCGCAGCTTGTAACTGCTGTGGGCGACATCGCGGAGGTCTATCCGTCCTCCATGACCGACGAGCACGTAGAGCCAGCCTTCATATGTGGCGTAATAGTTCACGCGGCTGCTGTAATCGCCCAACGCGCGATCATCGTTGCCCGCCAACAGATTGCGGTTGGCGTCGTACAGGATCATGTTGGTGTCCACGCCGGGATCCAGCTCGGAAGTCTCGCAAGCGAAGAACAGCCCGGGCTTGATCCAGATCCTGAAGTAATCATTGTCGGGCCCGGAGCTGCCCCAGGGAACGAAGTTGAGATTGTAGGTCACACCGGGGGCAATGGTGACCGCCGTATCGAAGTCGAAATTGGGTTCATACTGGTCAAAGCCGCTGATCCAGGTGGGAGCGGGTATGCCGGTAGCGGTCGGGGCGGCGGGGGTGTGGGTGGGGGTGGGGGTGTTGGTGGGTTGCACGCTGCTCACGACCAGCCGGTAGGTGCCGCCGCTGCACTGTTCGCTGTACTGATAGACCTCGAAGTAGTAAGGGCCCGTGCTGCTGGCTACTAAGACCACTGAAGCGGAGTTGCCGTCGAAGGGATTGGCGTCGGTGATGATGGGAGTGCGATCCCGGTCGTAGACGATCATCGCCAGGTTGTAGTTGCCTACGCCATCGGGAATGGCCTGGACGCGGTATTCCCAGCCGAGTGTGGCATTATCCAGGCGAAAGTAGTTTTTCTGGGGGGCGATTTGTTGCCCCTTTCCGCCCACTGCCAGGGCCAGGCCGGTGTAGTTGGCGATCATCGCCGCGGTCTCGAAGGTGGTGATGTTGGGAAGTGTCGTGGTCGTCGTCGTGGCCAGCTTGCAGGTGATGTCGCTTACGGGGCGCGGATTGGCGGAGTTCGCGTAGGCGATGTCGTGCATGGATTGGCTGCGCCGCGGCTCGACGATGGCGGCGATCGTTGCCCGATCTTGGGTCAGCAGCACACCGCTGATGAGGGCCACTACGCCAATCAGGCAGCCGATGATGGCCAGCCAGATTGCCCTTCTCGCGTTCGTCATGTCCGCCTCCTCAGAGATAAAACCCGTGCCCACGTGCGCACGTGTGCCCGTTCCCACGTTTCTACATTGTAGCATACATGCTTACCGCAGAAACGCAAAGCTCTGTACTATTTTCCCGTCCCCGGCGGCTCAATGTTCCGACAAGGGTTCGAGCGGGGCCATGCTTGCCAGAAATTGCCTGACCCCCACGCGGTTGTCGAAGAACAGCACCGTGACGATCTCCTCGTTGCCCTCGACGATGCTTTCCTGCACGGTGCCCGGCCCAAAGCGCCGGTGCTGGACTCGCTGTCCGCGTTGGAACCGTGGTTGCAGGGCCGGCCGTTCACGGCGGACGGAGGCGCTGCTCCCGGCCGCCGGGTTCTGGCTCGCGGCGTTTTGGCTCTGAGATCGCGCGGTCGTGCGCTGCCGGGGCCGCGCGAGCGTGGCGTCGGGCAAATCATCCAGGAAGCGGGAGGGGCCTGTGACGTCCGCATTGCCATACCATCCGCGTCGGAAGGCGTAGCTCAAATACAGGCGCTCTTCGGCGCGGGTGATGCCCACGTAGAAGAGACGACGCTCTTCCGCCACGGCTTCGGGCGAGGCTTCGACGGAGCGGCTGTGGGGCAAGAGGCCCTCTTCTACGCCGGTGAGGAAGACGATGGGGTATTCCAGCCCCTTGGCGCTGTGCAGGGTCAGCAACGTCACCGCGCGGACTTCCTCGTCAATGTCGTCCACATCGGCGACGAGCGCTACCTCGGTGAGAAAATCGGTCAGCGTAAGGTCAGGGCGTTCTTCCATCACGGCGCGCAACGCCCGCACGTTTTCCCAGCGGGATTCCCCCTCCTCGGAGCCATCCCGTAGAAATGCCTCGTACTCCACTTCTTTGAGGATGCGGTCCAGCAAGGCGACCACCGTCATCTGCGTGCGCGCTTGTTGCCATCCCGTCATGAGCGTGAGGAAGAACTGCAGGGATTGGGCGATGCGCCCGCTTATGGCCCTTTCGCTCAGCAGCTGCTGCGCGGCCTGATAGGAACTGCTGTTCGTCTGCGCGGCCCGCTGCGCGATGGTTTCCAGCGTCCGCGCACCGATGCCTCGCGGGGGGACGTTGACGACTCGCTGGAAGCTGATAGCGTCATCGCTGTTCTGGGCGAGCCGCAAATAGGCCAGCACGTCTTTGATTTCCTTGCGCGCGTAGAAGCGCACGCCGCCGATCAGGCGATAGGGCACTTTTTCGCGGATGAAGGCTTCTTCCAACGCGCGGGATTGGGCATTGGTGCGATACATGACGGCGATGTCGTTCAACGCTCTCCCGGCGCGCTGGAGCTTCTGGATCTCCTGGGCCACGAACGCGGCTTCTTCTTGCTCGTCGTAGGCCTCATGGAGGGTGATGGCGGCGCCCCCCTGTTTTTGCGTGAAGAGCTGCTTGGGGGTGCGGTCGGGGTTCCGCGCGATGACCGCCTGCGCGGCGTCGAGAATCACCTGGGTCGAGCGGTAGTTTTCGGTGAGCAGGATTTGTTGCAGCTCGGGATAGTCCTCCCGCAGCCGGCGAATGTTGCGGTAATCCGCCCCGCGCCAGGAATAGATGGATTGATCCTCATCGGCCACCACATACAGGCTGCGGTGTCCCTGCGTGAGGAGGCGCAGCAGCACGTATTGCGCCAGATTGGTGTCCTGGAATTCGTCTACCAGGACGTAGCGGAAACGCCGCTGGTATTTTTCGAGCAGATCGGCTTCCGTCTGGAACAACCGTACCGGTTCGACGAGCAGATCGTCGAAATCCAGCGCGTTGTTGTGGCGCAGGGTGGCCTGATATTGCCGGTAGACGCGGACTACAATCTCGTCGTGATAGGTGCGGATGGGGTATTGTTCCGGGGCGAGGAGCTCGTTCTTCGCCTGGGAAATCGCGTTCAACATGGCGGCGGGGCGATATTTCTTGTCATCCAGTCCCAGTTCTTTGATGACGAGTTTCATCGTCGCCAGCTGATCGTCGGCGTCGAAAATCAGATAGTCGTGGGGAAATCCGGCGCGGTCCGCCTCGCGTCGCAGGATGCGCGCGCAGGTGGCGTGGAAGGTTCCCATGGAAATATCCAGCATGGCCTCGCGCCCCAGCATGGTGGTGAGGCGTTCGCGCATCTGCCGGGCGGCTTTGTTGGTGAAGGTGACGGCCAGCACTTGCCACGAGGGGGCCCCCATCTCGCTCAGCAACCAGGCGATGCGATGGGTAAGGACGCGCGTCTTGCCCGAACCGGGGCCGGCAAGCACTAAGACGGGACCATCGGAAGCCGTCACGGCCTCGCGTTGTTGCGCATTGAGGGCGTGGAGGAGTGGGTGCGTTTGATTTATCATGGCGCTCATTGTAACACAGAGAAATCGCGCTGCAACCACTTCCCTGGTGACCAGCAACCAGCCTCCAGCAACCAGCAACCAGCCTCCAGCAACCAGTATCCAGTATCCAGCAGCCAGCAACCAGCAACCAGTATCCAGCAACCAGCAACCAGTATCCAGCAACCAGCATCCAGCAACCAGCAACCAGTATCCAGCATCCAGCATCCAGCATCCAGCAACCAGTATCCAGCATCCAGCATCCAGCCTACCCAATCCCCCGCTGCGCCTCGATATGACTGAGCAGGGCAGGCAGTTCATCCTCGATCAACGAAAACATGTCGTGCGCTTCTTGCAACCGCTCGCGCAGCGCCGGCTCTTCATCTTTGAGCAGTTCCAGCCCGCGTTCGGCGACCTGATGGAGGGAGGCCATCATCTGCAGGTACATGCGCATAAATCTGACCCACCCGCCGGGGGCGAAACGGTAACAGACCTGCCGGGGGAGGGGCGAGGGCGCACGCTCGATCAGGCCCATCTCGTCCAGCAGGCGGGTGCTGGTGCTGATGGCGCTCTTGCTGGCTTGCAGCGTCTCGCACAGATCCATGATGGATTGCTCCGGCGGGTTGGAGATCAAGAGCACGCCCAGGATGCGCCCGGCCATGCGGGGAATGCCCATCTGCTCGAAGTACAGGCTGATGTCCTCAATGAAGTGTCGCTTTTCGTAATAGTGTTCTGGCATGGTTGTTCCCTTGTTTTTTCGGAGAAATGGATGAACCGTGAGAAGTGAGGGACGATGCCCCCTCCACTTCTCACAGTCTTTGCCTGTAAGCCGCTACCGTGCCGACTGCTGCGTGGAACGGCGTTTGTTGGTCGCCCACTTGCCGATTTCGACGACGCCCAACAATCCCAGCGCCACGCCGGCGACGAGCAGCCAGTCATTCAGGTGCAAGGGCGCGATTTCCATGACTTTCCCCAGACCGGGGATGAGGAAGGGCAGGAAGACCAGGAGCAAGCCGGAAAGCACGGCCCAGATCAGCGGCTGGTTCATGCGCAGCGGGTTCATGTGGAAGATCGAGCGCCGCAAGCTGCGATAGGCAAAGATGTAGATGAGGGAGTTGAGGGCGAAGCTGGCGAAGATCAGGCTGCGCCCATCCAGCGGATTGTGGTGCTGCAGGTAGTAGTGTCCGAAGAGCGTCAACCCTACGGCGGCGCTTACCGTGCTGATGATGGCGATGAGCGACAGGCCCAGGGAGTTGAGCACCGGTTCGTCCACTGGCTTGGGCGGTTCTTCCATAATCCCGTCTTCCTTCGGCTCGAAGCCCAGCACAATGTCGGAAGGGCCGTCGCAAATCAGGTGAATCCACAGGATTTGTGCGACCAGCAGGGGGGCCGGCCAGCCAAGCAGCATCGCCCCAAAGACCAGGAGCACTTCCGCGAAGGAGTTGGAGAGCGTGTAGGCCACGACCTTGCGGATGTTTTCGAAGATGATGCGCCCCTCTTCGATTGCCGCCACGATGGTCTTGAAGTTGTTGTCGAGCAGAATCAGATCGGCCGTCTCCTTCGCCACATCGGTAGCGGCTCCCACCACGACGCCGATGTTGGCGCGTTTGAGCGCCGGCGCGTCGTTGACGCCGTCGCCGATCATGGCCGTGATCTCGCCCCGCGCCTGCAGGGCGCGCACGATGCGGAGTTTGTCTTGCGGACGGATGCGCGCAAAGACGCTGATGTCGGGCACGCGGGCGGTCAATTCCTCGTCGCTGAGGGTCCGCAGCTCATCGCCATCCAGAATCTGGTCTGGAGCCGTGAGCAGGCCGATCATGCCGGCGATGCGCTCGGCAGTCTTGCGATAGTCGCCCGTGATCATTTTGACTTTGATGCCGGCGCGGGCTGCGACCTGAATTGCCTCGTGCACCCCCTCGCGGATGGGATCTTCCATGGCGAGCAGCCCCACCCAGCGATAACCGGTGTGATCGCCCAACATCCCATCCGGGCGGTAGGCCAGCCCTAACAAGCGCAAGCCTTCACTGGCCCATTGTTCCACCTGCGCCAGGATGTGCTCCTGCTGCGACGCCGGCGCGTCACACATCTTCAGCACAATCTCGGGCGCTCCTTTGAGGTAGTGGACGGTGCCCTCGGCGACGCGCTGCGCGGCGATCATGAACTTCGTCTCACTGCTGAACAGCTCCTCGCCCAGGCGTTCGCTTTGGGTGACCAGCTCCTGGGGATCGGAGTTGAGCTGCGCGCGCGCGTATTCCCACAGCGCGGCGTCCACGGGGCCTTCGAGGTCGTTGCAGTACACCATCACCTCCAACGCGCGTTGAGGGTCGTTGACGGCGACGCGGGTCACCTTCATCCGGCCTTCCGTGAGCGTGCCGGTTTTGTCCGTACAGATCGTCGTCACCGAGCCGAGCGTTTCCACCGCCAGCAAGCGCTTCACCAGGCCATTGCGCTTGAGGATTTTCCGCATCCCCAGCACCAGAATGACCGTCACGGCGATGAGCAGGCCTTCGGGGATGGCCGCAATCGCCAGGATGATGGAGACGCGCAGCATTTCGAGGAAGGGTCGGCCCGAGAGCAGGCCGATGATCAAAATGGCGGCCGTAATCGCCAGCACCAGGCGGGTGAGCGTGCGGCTGAAGGCCTCCAGGCGAATCTGCAAGGGTGTCTTGGCCTCAATCTCCTCGTGGAGGCTGGTGGCAATCTGGCCCAGCTCCGTGCGCGCTCCGGTGGCGGTCACGCGCATCAAGCCCCGCCCCGTGAGGACGGTGGTGCCCATGAAGACTTGATTCTGTTCCGGCGCGGTGGTTTTGCTGACCGGCTCGCTCTCGCCGGTGAGAATGGCCTCTTCGACCGTCAGTTTGAGCGCTTCGAGCATTTCGCCGTCGCCGGGGATGCGCTCGCCCGCATTGAGCAGCACGAGGTCGCCCGGAACGAGGTCACGCACCTCGATTTCCTGCCGCTCTCCATCACGGATGACGGTGGTGGTGGGCTTGAGCATCCCTTTGAGTGCGGTATACGTCTGCTGCGCCTGGTATTCCTGGATGAAGCCCAGAATGGAATCCAGGAGGACGACGATCATGATGATGATGAAATCGCTGAATTCCTGCATCAGCAGCGAAATCAACGCTGCGGCCAGGATGACGTAGACGAGGGGATTCTTGAATTGATTGAAGAAGATGCTCCAGGCCGAGGCGCGTTTGCCTTCCGGTAGGGCGTTGGGGCCAAACTCGCGCTGACGCTGTAACGCTTCTTCAGCGGTGAGGCCTTTCGAGAGGGTTGTCAGGGACATGTTCACCTCGTGAGATTGGATTTTCAGCGCACATTATAGCACGTTCTTAACGTTCTGTCAATACAGAACGTACAATATGGTGGAGTTGCCTTTGGTCTGAAAACTTTTACCCAAGGTGACGATCCAGCCACCGATGAAAATCTGTAGATTCCCCAGGAGCTGCTGAAAGAATCAAATTTGTACTCCATGCGGCCTTCGCCCCCTATCCCCTGCCCCTTTATTTTTTCCCCTCCCCAACGGCCCATACGCCGTGGGGAGGGGAAATCTGAAAGCTGCAAACTGCAAAGATCCATTAATTGCTGTCTGGCTCCTTGAGCTAGACTGAACAGTTACGACCAGGGACACGAGCGCGCGCACGTACCAACGTGCGCGCGCTCCATCGTTCCCCTTGAAGGGGGCGCTATGCTTCGGTGTACCCTGCCAGCGCCAGCGCCCGCGGGCCGGTGTTGATGCCGAGCACCGGGCCGGTGATGTTGATCAGCAGCTCCTGGGGGTGGAACTCCTCCCGGATGCGCTCCGCCAGCGCTTCGGCCTCCTCTGGGACGTCGCCATGCAGCACTGCGACGTGGAGCGGCTTACTCGTATCCAGCCGTTTGAAAAATCCCTTGTAAAGCGTCTCGATGCCGCGCGTGCGCGTCCGCACCGCCGTCTCCACTTCCACCAGGCCGCTGTGGTGATCAATGTAGACCACGGGCTTGATTTTGAGCAGTGTCCCCAGCAAATTGACGGCGTTGCCAATACGTCCGCCTTTGTGGAGGTACTCGATAGATTCCATGTAGACCAGCTGGACCATGCGTGAGCGAGCGTCCTCGGCGGCAGCGATCACGGCTTTCACATCGCCGCCGGCTTCGCGGGCGCGCGCTGCCGCCAGGACTTGCCAGCCCAGCGACATCGTCGGCCCCTTCGAATCAATCACGTGGACGGGCACGCTGACCCCGGCGCTGGCCTGCTGGGCCGCATTGCAGGTGCCACTCATAGCGCTGCTCACGGTGAGCACCACAATGTCCGTCGCTCCCTCGTCGCATAGCCGCTGGTAGAGGGCCAGAAAATCCCCCGGCGTGGGATGGGATGACGACGGATAGACGGGGTCCGTCTCCAGGCGGCGATAGAATTCCGGTGCCTGCAGATCAATGCGATCCCGGAATTGCTCCTCCCCCCAAATGACATAGGTGGGAATGACGGCGATGCCGTACTGTTCCACCAGCGCCTCGGGGATATCGCAGGTGCTATCGGCGACCAAAGCTATTTTAGGGACGGTCATCAATTCCTCTCCTGTCTCAGATAATTTTTGGCCTATTTTAGCCCATTTGCCCCTAAAGTGAAGTGCGCCCCGCGCCATAGAACGCCTCTCACGGCTGGAAAATGGTCACGCGGGGGCACGGAGGATTTCTCCTGCACCCCGTGGCGCGGGGGATGAGGGTCATCCTGGGGCCGGGGTTTTAGGCGGGGGGATGCTTTTCAGCGGTGAGGGACTCGGGTCACTCACGGCGGAAACGACGCCGCAGCAGGACCGAGAGATACACTATCATGCCGATCACCATGGTGAGAGACATAGTCACCCTCCTTTCCTTGAGCCTGCCTATGCGCTCAGAACCATTTGCACCTGCCTGGCTTGCCGATTCAGAAAAATGCGCTCCTCGAAACCGTTGCGGGTCGGGCACTGCTTTTTTTGCAGGATCCCGCACTTAATGAGACGCTCCAAATTTTCGGCAGAGATGCTGGATCGCTGCGTGGCGAAGTGCAGGGTGAGGCGACGGCTCCGCTGCTCGAGGACGTCCAGGTCTCGAATCCAGCCGGCCAGCTGCCCCAAAGGGAGGTACTGCTGGGCCAGGGCGTAGAGCTCCTGCGCCACGCTCATGGGCGAGGCGGCGACGTACACTGTTTTGCCGCGCCGTTGCAGCTCCTTCACCAGGCTTACAAAATAGTGATCGCCGGTGACCAGGACGATGACCTCGACCTCGGGGCGGCGCCACAGCAGAGCGCGCACGGCGTGGGCCATGGCTTGATCGGCCTGATCCTTCTGTTCCCCCGGCCGTTCGCCGCTATAGACGGCGTGCGACTGAAATCCGTAGCGCTCCAGCTCTTGTCGGATCAACGTCAGGCGCGGGTTGCGCCAATCGGCGAAGGCATGACATTCCACGATGTTGAGATGGGCGAGGCTCTGAAGCAAGGCGATCACGATCCCTTCTGTCTGGTTCTCCGCATCCACGAAGATGGCTGCTTTTGCCGGTTGCTGCAAGGTCCCCATCGCCGTCCTCCCTTCTGCTCTCTTGCCTTTCCATCTTCCCGCTTTTTCGCTTTCTCGTATGATAGCAGGATTGACCGACCGTTCCTTGACCGGGGGATAACAGCTTCTCGCGGGGAGGTGACAGGGGGACAGCGCGGCTCTGACACAAAAAGACCGGGGGAGCGTGATGGGTCTCCCCCGGTTGACTGCGAGCTGACAGGGTCAGGACGTGAAGCTGAGCATGTGGTGACGCAGCAGGTCGCCCATCAGCGCGAGGATGGGCGGGCCGAACGCTTCGTGCAATTCGCCGACGGTTTTCTGGCCATCGAGGGTTTCAAGGAGGGGACGCGCATCGGCGTGCAGGGGCAGCAACTGATTGCCCTGCAGCAGCACAAGCCCCCAGGCTTCGGGGCGGCTTTGGTAGTGCGCGGTTGGCCGCCAGGCGGGGTTGAGGCGCAGGGCGGGAGGGGCTGGCAGTTCAACCGGCGCTCCAGGGCGCGCCAGAGGGTCGGCCGGCAGCGTCAGCTCCAGCGCCAGGGCCTTGCATCCGCCGTGACAGACGGCAAAGGCGTGACAGTGATGGCACGCTGCCGGAATGCTGGCGCGGAAGCGTTCCATGGTGGGGGAATGCCACACTTCCTCTAACGGTTGGGTGAGCAGGTTGCCCGCCCGCAGGCTGGAAAGCGTGCAAGGCCGTAGATTCCCCCACGGGTCAATGGCGCCATAGGCGACGCCGGCGAGGCAGCCTTGCGAGCTGTTGGGAGCAAAGCATTGGGGGATGCAGTTACCGTATTTCACCGGTTTGCCCGCTTTCCGCAGCGCTTCGATGTGTGAAAGCGCCTGCGCCAGGGCTGTCTCATCGAGTGTGAGGCCGGGGAGGGATTCCCCCATGTAGCGGTTGAAGACGACGCTGCGAACCCGAAGCCGTTCCGCCAGCGAGACGATCTCGGACAGTTCGGCGAGGTTAGGGGCGGTCAGCACGGTGCTGAAAGCCACGGGGAGGCCTTGCGTGATGGCCAGCTCTACGTTGGCGAGCGTTTCGGCGAACGATCCCGGCACGCCGGTGAAGCTCTCGTGCGTTCGAGCGGTCGCGCCATGCAGGGAGACCAATAGCCCGGTGAGGTGAGGGCACTCCCGCAGGATCTGCACGAGGGCCGTCGGATCCGTCCAGCGGGCATTGGTGAAGAGGGTGAAATCGAGGGCGCGGGATTCGATAGCGGCGAGCAGCGTGGGGAAATCGGGGTGCAGCGTCGGCTCGCCGCCGGTGAGTTTGAGGCGCTGCGCGTGCGGGGCGAGCTGCTCCAGCACCCGCAGCCAGCCCTCCGCGCGCAACGGCGGGACGTCAGAGGGCATCAGCGTGGCGCGTTCACGCGCGCTAAAGCCGTTGGAGCAGCCGGCGCAACGATTGTTGCAGGCGGGGGTCAGCTCCAGGGCATAGAAGACGGGAGCCGAGAGGATGCGGAGCATTATCCCGGCTCGCAGGCGCAGTTGTCGTCAATCGTGCGCGAATCAGAATTGGACCAGGTGAGTAACATGCAGGTCGCATCTAGCAGCACTGAAATGACCGGCAAACCGCTCTCAGATTCAAAAAACAACAACTGCAAACCGCCTTTGGATTTTTCATTATTGTTAGCATCGTTTTGCATGGTGGACCTTTCCCGCGCTGGCGCTATTGTACACGCATTACAAGTTGCTCTTGCCAACCCAGATGAGCATAGTTGTGAAAGCGCCGTGATATTTCTTCGAAACCACACTTCGTGAAGCAACGAACGGCCCTGTGATTGGTTGCAAGCACGTATAAAATCACTCTGTTGTAATACAGCCGCGCGCTTTGCAGGAGTTCCGTGAGCAGGTACGTGCCAATTTTTTGATTTCGGTACGGTTTCAACAAAAACACCCCCAATTCGCCGACGTGTGACTGCGGGGTACAGGGAAGAATCTGAGCCGCGCCGACAATTTTCCCCCGATCCTCCACGACGTATAGGAGGTGGTCGGGGACCGTTTCCGGTGCATACAAGACGGTTTCCCATTGCGGGGTGGGAATGTACTGCGGCGTCGAGAAGTAACGCCCCTCAGCACACACTGTGTTGATACCGGCGATAATTGCTTCGGCGTCGGCGGCGGTAGCCTGGTGGATGGCGATGTTGGATGATGGTATCATGCTATGCCTCTCGCTCCAACCCCATGGTGTTCTCGATCAGCGTCAACAAACGCTCGATCTCAACTTTGTGTTCCTTGGCAAACTGCTGCATGACGTGATACATGCGTCTGACCTGCGTCGCATTGAGCGTTTTGATGCGCCCTTGAATGGACTTCAAGGTGCGCTCCAGAAGTACCGAGTAGGGTGAATACTGCTGGAAATACGCGACCGCCGCAGCATATTCCTCGGCAGCTCGATCCAGAAGCTGCTCTTTTTCCTCTGCGTTGAGGGTTTTGTTGGGACGGTCAACGGCGTGCTTGATGTTCCGCACTGCCCGGCCCAGGTGCACTTTGCCCAACAATTGCCACCAGTCCTCCACGGGCCATTCCGGCGCGTGGGCAAATCCCTCTGACGTCAGCCAATACTCCCTGGGAATGAGGTCGAGCACCCGCTCGGCGTATTTCTCGCCCATCGTTTCATCCCCCATGTCGCTGTACACCTGCGAGAGATCGTCGTAGGAATCGGCCAGCCGGCGCTCCAGATCTTTCTGGCCTTCTGCCACCTGGATGCTGGCCTCAAGGGATTCAATGGCGCGCGGGTATTTTTCCTCGGCCAGCCCCATTTCCGGATGGCACGTCAGCAACCATCCCCAGTCGCAGGAGAGGCTGCCGAGCTCGTTGTGCGCCTCCCAAAGCCGAACGGGTTCTCGCACTTGCCCTGCGAAGATGTCCCTCGCCCGCTCCAGATGCTCCTGAGCGGTCTTGAAGAAGCCCTCCGCTTCCTCAGGAAAACAGAGCTCCTCCTTCCATTCCTCACCGTGTTTGCGATATGCCAGCCCCAGCGCCAGGTGCGCCAGGCCCTGCCCGCGGAGATGCTGCAGGTCCTCAAAAATCTTCAGCGCTTCCTGGCAGCGACGCGCGCCCTGGCCCGGGCGATCGTCGTAGGTATACGCCAGGCCGAGGGTGTTCAGGGAGTACGCCAGCGGCACGGGGGGGCCGCTTTTGCGCAGGTTGATGGCATCTCGCAACGTGGCCTCAGCCTCAACGGCCAGGCCAAATTGGATGTAAATGTACCCCAGGTTGGTGAGGGTGGCGGCCATCTCGTCCTTGATATCGGCCTCGCGGAAATGCCAGATGGCGCGTTTGTATTCTGCCATCGCCCGTTTGTTCTGCCCCAGCACCCAGTAGTAATATCCCAGGTTGTTGCGCGCGCGGTCGAGCAGACGGAAACGCCACCAAGTACGCGGATCATTTTCAACCTCGGGGCTCCAGGCCTCCAGCGCGGCCAGTGCCTCCTGCAATTTTCCCTCCACCGGCTCTTCTTCACCGACATACAGGGCGGCCTCGGCCCACGCAATCGTCAGGGCGGCGGCATAGAGCGGATCTCCCTGAAGCATCTGGCTTGCCTCGATCCGTTGGGCGATCTCGATGGCGCGTTGATGTTCTCCCTGACCCAGATAACGGCGGCACCAGCGCACCGCCGCGTCGCGTTCCAACAGCGCCGCGGGGAGCCGGCGCGCCACCCAGGCGTCCTCGCGGCTATCGTGCAGGAAGTGCAGCAGGGCGTCGCGCAGGCGCAGGTCCAGGGCGCTATCCCCGGCGCGCACCGCTTCCTCCGCCCAGGGGAGATAGACGCGCCAGAAGCCCTCCCAGGGATCTATCTGCAGCGCGTAGTAGAGCGCGTCGGGCTTGAGGAGCGGGGCCGAAGACGGCTGGTCCGCGAGGCATTGCTCGTAGGTGTGATAGATCCGGCGATACGTCTCGACGTACTCCTGCCGTTCCCGCAGCAGATAGTGATCGAACAGCGTGTAGAGCTCGTCATGGATGAAGAGCTGTGCCGTACCGGCATGCCCTTTGACGAAAGTGAAACGGCGCAGGGCGTCCAATCGCGCCTGGCATTCTTCCAACGGCCACTCTGGTTCGAGCGTGTGCAAGAGCCCGGCGTCCAATCCCTTGCGGGCCAGCGCCAGATAAATGAGGAGCGAGCGGTCAGGTCCAGGGACGTCCAGCAACTGTTCAATCAAATACCGGTCAATGTCCGCAACCGGCAAGTTCCCGGCGCTCGCCTCGTAATGGGGGGGAAAGAGGTCGGCGATGTCGCGTCCGTTCAACACCAGGTCAATGACCAGGCTCAGGCGAATGGGGTGCCCCTCGCTGTACTGCCAGGCCAATGCCCACGCTTCCTCTGGAATGTCCTGCAGGCGGGGTTCCTGCTCCTGCAGCTCGGCCAGATAATCGGCGCAGGCCGTCGGAGAAAGTCCTCCCAGCTCGAAATCCTGGAAGGAGCAGGCGTCTGAGCGTTCGGCGAGCGCCCGCAGCTTTTCCCGCAGCGGCGCGGGAGGGCGCCCGGCGAGGAGGACGACGGTGTTGGGCAGTTGGGGCAGTACCTGGAGCAGCCAATCGCGGATTTCCAGGTAGCGGGTCTCCAGCCCGCAGACTTCCTGCACTCGATCGCTCTCGCGTTGGATCAATTCGGTGGTGTCGAAGCGCAGGCACAGCCGCTGTTGCGAGGCGAGATCCTGATAATCTTGAAGGAAGGCCCCTGTGAGCGCGGCCCGTTCCTCCGGCGAAATTCCGACCCCGCCGGCCCGTCGTCTTTCGATGTCCGCGCTTTTTGCCCGGTACGCCGCAAAGTGCTGCGCTTGTGGGTCCAGACCGTCTGCCAGAAGCTGCTGCAATCCCGCGACGCTGTGGGCCTCGGCGTGGTACAGATCAATCACCGGACTGACGAGCACCGAGGGCGGCGCGAGTTTCGCCCCCTCTTCGATGAGGCGGGTCTTGCCTATCCCGCCGGGGCCGATGAAGTAGAGGATCGCGGTCTCACCTCTGGGACTCTCCAGGGCTTGCTTGATCGCCTGCAATTCGCGATCGCGTCCAACGGCATGAGGGGTTTGCGGGGCAAAGGGCCTTAGCTGCTGCATGACGTCGCCTCCTTTATTTGCTCGTTCTTCTGCTGCTCGATTCGTGTCAGGATTTCCTCATAAAGCGCAGGGGGGAGGGCGGCTTCCAGTTCTGAATCTGCCGCAATGACATGGTACAGAGAATCACATTGTTCTTCATTGAAATGGGTAGGGGTAAGCCATCTTTCCAAGAGGGCCATCACCTCTCCGTGTAGCACCGTGGCGTCGCCGCAATATTGCTGTACGCAATGGTAGAGCATCTCAGGGAAGAAATGTTCTTCCTGTCCCTGATAGTATTCTACCCATTGTTGATACATCTCAAGAGCATGCTGATGCAACTCTCGGTAGCGTTCTGGCTCCGCCAGTTTGAGTCTGGATTGCAAAATGCCCCGCACTTCACGGCTAAACACATAGCCGCGCAGCTCCGAACTCCAGAAAACCAGATCGGTCTGTCCCAGCATCTCGAAGAGACGCAGGTAATAGCCGTCGCTGAGCGTCCCAAATTCTGGATCCACCGCCTGCTTTAGAAAGCGCCGTGCTGATTCGACATTGAATTTGCGGAGGGTGCTAAGGGCGCGCAGGATGTCGCGCTCGCGTTCCAGCACTGCATTCTCGAGAAGTTCTTTTTCAACCTGACTCAAGGGGGTGAGAGTCTTTTTTGCTGCGGGCTTCCCTTCTTTCCAGGCTGCGCCCAAAACCTGATTGGCGTAGGGATGCCCAAAGGTGTAGGGATAAATCTCCCTGGCCGTCTCTTCTGGGAGGGCATAGCGCGTCAGTTGTTCCTGCGTGGTTTGCAGGTCGAAGCCCTGCAATTCCCACACTTCCAACCGCTGACGGACGCTGAACTCCTTCCAACGCGGCAATTCCTTGCGGCTGGCGAGGATGAAGAGGACGCGATCCGTGCGCGCCAGGGGAGCGATGATCTCGCGTTCCAGCCAGAAGAAATCGTCCTCGGGCAGCTTTTCGACGCTGTCAAAAAGAAACAGGGGGACATAGCGTCCTGTCAACCATTCAACGTACTTTAGAAAACACTTGAGAAGTCCGGGGATTTCCCCGGCGCCATCGGGGCCTGACTTGAATTGTTCGTATTTGGCCTGGAAGGCCCTCGCTTCTTCGGGAAGCGATCCATCTGGCTCAGGGGGCTGCAGCTGGTCGAAGATCCTGGTTACTACCTGAGCAATGGAGAGGGGATTCTTCTGCGATAACTCTAAATCACGAAAGTCAACTTGTGCGGCGAGGGTGCCGCACTTGTTAGGGGAAGGAACTATTTGGTTTTGGGGCCCGGAATTATACTCGTGTGCCAGATGTTGAAGCAACCAGCTCTTGCCTATTCCGGGCGCTCCCCAGATATGGATCACCGGCCGGATCATGGGGTAACCGGCCTGCCCCTCCTCGATTTTACGGCGGATGGCGCGCACTTCTTCCTCGCGCCCTACGAAATGGGAGGCATTATAGGCCTCGCGGGTGGGCGTGGGTGCATCTGGAATAGGTGGATAGATGGACATGGTTTTTCCTCCTGATAAAGGGCTGAACAATCAGCCGCCAGCGTTCAGAATCTCATCTTTTCAGAATCTCATCTTTAATGTAGTCTTCAACATGTGTTATGGCCTCTCGAGTTTTCTCCGGGTTGCGAGTGCAGTAAGCTAGAAGAAGATTTATCTTCTCGTCATGGCGCATACCGCGAGATATTTTGTCGTGTATGGAGGGATACTTAAACATAAGCAGCTGTTCATACTCGGAATCATCTAGCTGTTTAAGTAAGGTGTTCAAACTTTCTAGTTCTGATGTTGCGAGGGGAAGGCTTTGTGGGCATTCCGTGACTGAAGGCGCGACAGGAGGGCTGCTTACTGGAGTACTTGGAGGTTTTCTTTCTGATCTAAATTGTGCATAGGCGTTTAATGCCTCCCACTCGCTTGCTTGCAAGAGTGTTTTATTAGTTTTATTAAGGGGAGAGATAGTTCTGGTATGCACGTGGAATAAATACCGTCCCAGTTCAAACAGACGCCTGGGTGTTTGCGCTAAGGAGGCTAAAGTATTGTCGGGTTTGACAACATCGGCATCACAAAACTGTGCAAGCTTTGAGAACTTCCCATTGGTGGCCCATTTTACACGTAATTCGATGAGCGCTTCTAATTGCGTAATTTTCCACTGCAGTTTCCACGGTTTATACGGTTCAGCTATTTCCAGGAATTCCCCTGGTAAAGCGACGTAGATATTGACCTTCTCCGGCAGGACATACAAAGTGTATATTTGGTCGAGCAATTGCTCTATAACGCTCGATTCTGCATGTTCGCTATCATCAACGTCCAGCACGATGCTGAAGGTTTTATCCGGGGAAGAAATCGAGGTGTCAATGGTATCGTTCCACACTGCTGTGAGCACAACAGCGCTCTGATATTGCAGGTGCGTTGTTCCCTGCGCCAGCATGATCAGTTGCGCTGTCTTGCCGCTTCCGGCCGGGCCAACGATCAACCGGCGATTCGAGTGATCGCTCTCTCCTCCAAGCGCTACGAAGCATTCCTTCAATGCCGGGTCTGCCTCGCCGCGTGGAAAATCGAAGGGATTGCGTACCCGCCCCAGAGTTTCGTCATAGACAAAGCCCAGTTCCAGTAACCACTGCTCCATCGCGCTTCGCTGTGTGTCCATCGCTTCAGGCTCCATGATGAGGGAAAACAATGGCGAGCCGGCGGTCGCGCCCGCTGAGGCCTCGAGACCGCCGGTTGGGATCACTCCCAGCACAAATATTATACCCAGGATCAACGCCACATGCAAGCCCGGCTCTGTCGCGTGTCCCCTGGGATTTGAGCCTGTTCCCTTCAAAATCATGTCTTCCCTGCAAACAGCACGCGCGGCGTTAGAAACGCATGGCGCGCGCCGCGGCGATATAGGTAACTCCATAATACCAAAAAGCGCCGCCGGATGCTTGACTGGCAGCGCTTGAGACTTGACACGAAGTTGACGAAACTCTGACAATCCGTGACCGCGTCACGGCGCATGCGGCTCCTCGAGGTATTCCAGCCGGAACCCCTGATTGTGCTCCGTGAGCAGGTAGATGGGAGCGCCCGGCAGCGGCTCGATTTTCTCGCGGATGCGCCGCACTAACCGGCTGACGGCCTGATCGGTGACGCCTTCCGTCGTATCCCAAACCTTGAGGATCAGCACTTCTTTCTCGCACCAGCCGCGGCTCTGGTGCAGCGCCAGCAGGAATTTGTGCTCCAGCGGCGTCAACTCGATCAGCCGCGCGCCGATCCGCGCTCGCGGCAGGATCGGGTCAATGCGCAATGTCGGCGGCGGGAACTCGTGTTGGAAGCGGGTAAGTGCTCCTTCCCAGGCCTCTGAGGCTAACAGAAGCGTGTCTCCTTGCATCGTGCGGGCGTGCTCGAGCAGGAGCAGCTCTCCCAGGCGCAGCAACTGTCGCGGCGAGCCGTTGGCCCATCGGATCAGGTCGCGATCTATCGTCTCACTCAGGGGCGAGAGCGCCAGCTGGCCCAGGGACTTGATGTGCCCCTCGCTGAAGGTGGTCAGGCGCCTTTCCAACAATTGGGACAGCAGGGCCTCATCCCATTCCACCCAGTATCGCCGTAGCCGGTCTAGCCGCACTTTTGGGGTGTGCTGCAGCAGCGTTTCGGCCGTCAGCGGCAGGAAAAACTTGAAGGCCGCCCCCGACAGTTCCATCAAGGGGAGGTGCGCCAGCAGGGGCAGGATGAGGTCAATGACGGCCTGCGGGTCATCCGCCGTTTCGGGCTGCTCATCGAGGCGATCCACGAGGACGTAGACGCTGTCGAGGCCCATCCCCTGGACGAGGTGGACAAACGCGGTGAAATCCTCCAGCGGCTGCTGCGCCGGCGATTCCCGGACGGTTGAGGGGGACGTGTATCTCTGTCGCAGGGAGTTCAGAGTTTGAAGCTGCTCCGCGGTGACGTGATGAAGTATTTCCGGATAGCGCGCCGTCGTGTCTGCAATCGCCTGTAAACCCCGGCACAAAATGGCGCTGAGATGGCAGTGAAGCCGCTCGCGCAGCGTCAGGCCTTGGTTTTCAAACAGGGGGTCGAAAGTGAGATAGGGGATGGCCAGCGCATTCACCAGAGCGCCCTGGGGATAGCATTGCTGTCGAGCATGACGCGATAGGCGGTCTTGCCGCCCCCTCGGGGCGCCAACACCAGCGTGGTTTGGGGGTCGCCCAGGATGGAGAAGTAATGGCCGGTATCCACGAAGCATTCCGGCAAGAAGGTGCGCTCGTCCTCGGCATTGGCCGTGGCAAAGGGGTTGCCTTTCACAAAGCCAACGGCCTTGAGCCACTGCTCCAGCTTCTGACTGAGCGCTTCGCCTGCTGTCATGGGACCTGGCCTTACCGGTGAAGGAATGGCCGCAGAATGCTTTGTTTCATCTTAACACACCTTTACAGAAAGGCCAAACCTGTGCTGCCGCGAGGCCGGGCGGCAAGCGGGCGACCCGGCTACCGCGGCAGCAGCTCCTCCAGCCGCGCGAGTTCCTTCGGATTGCGGCGACAGTAGTCGAGCAGGAGGTTGATCATATCATCCCGCCTCATGCCCGCCCCGAATTTGTCGTAGACGGCGGGGAAGTGGTCCAGGCACAGCGTCTCGATCTCGACGGCGTCGAGGCGCTGGAAGCGAGTGCGAAGGGCGGCGAGATTGAGGGGCGGCGGGGGGATGTCCGCAGTGGGGGGCAATCCCTCGCGCGCCTCCAGTTCCGCTACCTCACGGCGCTTTTCCTCCAGCTCAAGTTGGAGGTGCGCGGGGACGGAGAGAGTCGTGTACCCGGCAACCTGCGCCTCGAGGATCGCCAGGGCGCGACGAGCCCTGCGCAGGGCGGGGGAGGGTTCTGCCGTCGTCACACCTTTACCGCCCAGGATCAGGGCGATGGGGAAATTGTTGCCGCGCATCTGGAAATCTGGCGTCTGCTCCTGCCCCCAATCCCCCCGCGCGCTTTCGGGCACTTTGCGGGTGACATAGCTGATCACGTCTGAGACGAGCACTTCGCGCGCGCCTTCCTGCGGTTGGGCATGTCCGGTGAGCGCTTCAATGAGATGATAGGTGAAGATGCTCATGCGGCGGTCCTTGCGGATGAAGGAACGTTGTTCTCCGGTGGAGGCGGAAAGCACCGCGCGCCCGCGTCCCTGCGCCAGCGCCTCCAGGCCCTTGGCGCCCGGCGTGAAGCGGACGGATGCGTCGTCTCCCATCAGCAGCGCGGGCGGCATCACCGCGCTGACGTAGCCCCCCGGCAAGGGCTCTACTTCCTTCACGTCCATCCCGCCCGCGTGGCAGCAATCGAGGATCACGAGCAGGCGTTGCGGCTGCATCGCGTTGATCGCCGCGGCGAACTCTGTGGCGCGGAGCGCGCTGCTCTGGACATCGGTGGTGGTGTCGTAGGGGATGAGATAGAACTCCGCCGGCGTCCTGGAATCATCCCGCTCACCGTGCCCCGTGTAGTAGATCACCGCGGTGGCTTCGGGGTCCGTTTGCAGGCGCTGGCGGATCCAGCGCAGGCCGTCGAGGATCCCCTCATGGGTGGCCGCCGTCCCGGTGAGGGTGCGCACGTTCGCGGCGGGATAAGCGCAGCGCTCGGGGTGTCTCAGCACCTCACCTAGCGCGGTGACGTCTTTTTCGACGTCGGGCAGCGCCCATTCGGGGACGCTGTGAGCATTCACGCCGATGAGCAAGGCATAACCGTGGTCAAAGATTGCCATGGAGCGCGCCTCCTTGAGCGTAGCCGTGTTGTCACATCACTCTCAGTATACGCTCATTTGGATGGGAAGGCAACTTTTCGCATCGGTCGGGCATATTTGCAGCCAGCCGGAACGCCCCTGGCCGAAATAACGTGGGCACGTGGACACCGGGGCGCGTGTCCACGCGCCCCGTGGACGTGTTCAGCCGTGAGCTGTCTCTCCCCGGCGCGATGGGAAAGATTCCGGCCTTTTTCTCCTTGATTTAAGCTTTGACCTGTGTTATAATGTGACTTGCACAAGGGCATAGGTTTTACGCCGAAAAGTGGGGTCCACCCCACTTTTCTTTATAGATTGCAGGGGAATGCCGTAGATGGAGGGAGTGGTCGTTTCATGAAAAGCGAGTTTGCTCTGGCTTTCAATCAGATTTGCGCCGAGTACAACCTGCCACGGGACACCGTCCTGGAGGCGGTGAAGGCGGCTTTGGTCACCGCTTACCGGCGGGATTGGAAGGTCGGGCCAAACCAGAATCTGACCGCCGAGATCAACATGGACACGGGGTTGGCGCGGATCTTTCTGGAAAAGACCGTGGTCGAAGAGGTTAAAGACCCTGACCTGGAGATCGAGCTGGCCGAGGCGCGGCGGACCAGCCGCACCGCACAGCCGGGCGATTTGTTGCTGGTAGACGTCACCCCCCACGACTTCGGACGCATTGCCGCTCAAACCGCCAAGCAGGTCATCACGCAGCGCCTGCGCGAGGCCGAGAAGGAGAGTCAGATTTCCCGGTTCAGCCGCCAGGTGAATGAGATCATCATTGGCACGATTCAGTCCATTACCCCGCAGGGGATCATCTTGCATCTGGAGCGCACCGAAGAGGCGCAGATGCCGCGCCATGAGCAGATTCCCGGCGAGCGCTACCGCCTGCATCAGAAAATCCGCGTCTACGTCCTTGAAGTCAAGCGCTCGGCTCGCGGCCCGCAGATCGTGGTCTCGCGCAGCCATGCGGCGATGTTGCGTCGCTTGCTGGAGCTGGAAGTGCCGGAGATTCGCAGCGGCCTGGTGGAAATCAAGAGCATTGCCCGCGTGGCCGGCGTGCGTTCCAAAGTCGCCGTCGTGGCCCGGCAGCCGGGCGTGGATCCCGTCGGCACCTGCGTCGGTATGCGCGGCATTCGCATTCAGACAATTTCCCGCGAGCTCAACGACGAACGCATAGACGTGGTTCAGTGGCATGAGGATCCCGAAAAGTACATTGCCAGCGCCCTCAGCCTGAATACGGTCCTGAGCGTGGTGCTGGATGAGCAGAATCCCGGCGGGAAGACGGCCTCTGTAGTGGTGCTCGACGATCAGCTCTCGTTGGCCATTGGGCGAGGGGGCCAGAATGCACGCCTGGCCGCCATGCTCACCGGGTGGCGCATTGATATTCAGGGCGCCTCGGAAGCGGCTCTGTGGGCCTTGCAGCGCGTCAACGAACAGCCCGATCTGCTCGCGCACCAGAAGGACAGCGTCGCGTTGGTCCCACAGCTGGCGGCGATCCTGCGCGCGCACGAGGGCACGCAGGATCCTTACAATGATGAGGAACGCCGCGTGATCAAGACGGTGGTGGAGGCGGTCCGCCTGGCGGAAATTGCCCGCCGTGAGAAAGAGCACCCGCTCTCCCATCAGACGCGCGCGCGGCTCGCGGCGCAGGAAGTCGCGGCGCAGCAACAGCGCGAGGCCGCGGCGCAGGCACGGGCCCGGGTCCCCCAAAGCGCTTATCAGCGGCCGTTGGAGACGCTGACCCTTTCCGAAAAGGTGCTGGGACACTTGCAGCGCAACGGCGTGACGAATGTGGGCCAGGTGATGGAGCGCATCGCTCAGGGCGACGAGGCCTTGTTGGTGCTGACCGGCGTCGGCGTCAAGGCGCTCAGCGAGATCAAGGCCGCCGTCGAGGCGAGCGACCTGCATTTCCTCGACCTGGAAGGGACTTCTGAGGCGGCGGCGGTCACTGTGGAGAGCCCTGCTCCCGAAGTGGCGATCGAGGCGGTCGCTGAGGTTGCAGAAGAGGCCGTGGAGCAGGTCGAAGTGGCCGCCGTCGAGGAGGCCGTCGTCGAAGCGCTGCCCGCTGCGCCGGAAGGGGCGGTGGAGGCCGTCGCCGTGGTTGTGGAGGCCGAGGCGCCCGGTGTCGTGGCGGTGGAGGTCGAAGCGCCGGCGGCGGCAGTCGTGGAGGCGGAAGTGGCCGCTGAAGCGCCTGTCGCGCCGACGGCCAGCGCGCCTGAAGTGGCGCCGATCAAGGAACTCTTTACCGTACCCTTTGTGGAAGAAGAAGACGAGGATCTGGAGTCCGGCTCCTCGCGGCGTCAGAAGAAGGGAAAGCGGAAGCCACGCGCGGTTTTCTACGATGATGAGAAAGGTGAGACCTTCGTCGTGCGCAAGCGGCGACGCGGTGGCCCCGATTCGTGGGATGAGTATGCTGACTGAGTAGTCCAACTTTGGATTTTGATGCCCGTGGCTCTCATGTTGAGACGACCATGAAGCAAAGGTAGCCGGCTACCTTTGAGCTGCTTTTGAAGGCGGGCGCCAGAGATGGACTCTCTGGCGCCCATTTGTTGGGGGCGTCAGGCGGACAAGTGGCCGCGCTGAGGGCGTTGTTCGGAAAGCCTGCTTCGGCGGGCCTGACGGCTCAGCCCCGGAATCATTCCGGGACGAGAGGATTTTTCAACTCGAAAGCATTGGCGAGGACGTTGAGAGAGGGTGAAATGACCAGGCAGAAGCTGCAACCTAAACCGCGACACATACCCGAACGCACGTGCGTGGCCTGCCGCACGCAGCGCCCCAAGCGGGCTTTGATCCGCGTGGTGCACACGCTTTCGGGGGCCGTGGTGGTGGATGAGACGGGCAAGCAGAAGGGGCGCGGCGCGTATCTCTGCCGTCAGCAAAGTTGCTGGGACAAGGCGCTCAAGCAGGGAAGCCTGGACCGGGCACTGCGCATCACTCTGACGCCGGAGATGATGGCGGAATTGCGCGCTTTTGCGGCGACATTGCCGGCGATCCTGCCCGAAAATGAGAACTCTGCCGCGTGACACCTTCTCGCGCGCCGCGCTAGAAAAGGAGAGAATATGAGTAAAACTGTCACTTCACAACCCAAAGAGATCACGATTCCGGAAGTACTCACTGTGCGTGACCTGGCGGATTTATTGGGCGTCAGTCCTATCCAGATTATCAAAATCTTGATGAACAATGGGATGCTCGCCAGCATCAATCAGCAGATTGATTTTGACACGGCTTCGATTGTCGCGGCTGAATTCAACGTTGAGACGCGCCATCCCTTCCCGGAGGTGAGCGTGGAAGAGGCGGAGGAGTCGGAGTTGACTCCCTGGCAGCGGTTGCTCGCCGGCGAGTCCAAAGAAGACCTCGTCCCGCGGCCGCCCGTGGTGACCATCCTGGGGCACGTGGATCACGGAAAGACCTCGTTGCTCGACGCGATCCGCCATGCCAATGTCGCTGGCGCCGAAAGCGGCGGCATCACCCAGCATATCGGCGCCTATCAGGTCAAGCACAACGATCGGCGCATCACGTTTCTGGACACGCCCGGTCATGAGGCGTTCACCGCCATGCGCTCGCGCGGCGCCCATACGACAGACATCGCCGTGCTCGTGGTGGCCGCCGATGACGGCGTCCAACCCCAGACAGTTGAGGCAATCAATCATGCCCGCGCCGCCCATGTCCCTATCATCGTAGCGCTGAACAAAATAGACAAGCCGAACGCCCGGCCTGAATTCGTCAAGCAGGAGCTCGCTGACCTGGGCCTGGTTCCCGACGAGTGGGGCGGGGACATCCTGGTGATTCCCGTTTCGGCCAAGAAGCAGCAGGGATTGGAAGATTTGCTGGAGGCGATCTTGCTGGTGGCGGATGAGGTGGGCGTGCAGGCCAACCCCAACCGTCCGGCCGTGGGCGCGGTGTTGGAAGGCAAACTCGACAAGCGCCGCGGCCCGGTGGCCACGGTCTTGGTGCAGAACGGCACGCTGTACACGGGGGACATCGTGGTGGTAGGCACGACGTGGGGCAAGGTCCGCGCGCTGGAGGACGAGAATAACAAGCGTCATCGGACCGCGCCCCCCGGCACGCCCGCCGTCATCATCGGCCTGCACGATGTGCCGGTCGCCGGCGACCGCCTCGAGGTCGTGCCTGATGAGCACACGGCGCGCGCGATCGTGCAGAAGCGCCTGGACGAGGCCCGCGCGGAGGAGACGCCCTTGCAGCGGCGTCCGCTCTCGCTGGATGAGATTTCCGCCCGCATCCGTGAGGGGCAGGCGAAAGAGCTCGCCATCGTCCTCAAAACTGACGTGCAGGGCTCCATCGAGCCGATTGTCAACTCGTTACAACGGCTCAGCGTGGGCGACGTGCGGCTCAACATCATCCATGCTGCCGCCGGCAACATCACGGAATCGGACGTCAACCTGGCGGTGGCCTCCGGCGGCACGGTCCTGGGCTTCCGCGTGGACGTGGATGGCGCGGCGCGGCGCATCGCGGATGACGAAGGCATCACGATCAACATCTATGAAGTCATCTACAATCTGATTGATGACGTCGAACGGGCCATGAAAGGCCTGCTTGAGCCGGTTTACGTGCCCAAGACGGTGGGACAGGCCGAGGTGCGCGCCGTGTTTAGCATCCCCAAGGTGGGCAAAGTGGCCGGGTGTATGGTCACGCAAGGGATGATTCGCCGCAATGGCCGGGTGCGGGTCTGGCGGGGCGATAAGGTGCTGCATGAGGGCGGGTTGGCCTCGTTGAAGCGCTTTGAGAAGGACGTCCGCGAGGTCCGCGAGGGCTTTGATTGTGGCATCAAGGTGGAAGGCTTCGAGGACATTGAGGTCGGCGACCGGCTGGAGTGCTTTGTGATGGAGCGTCAAGCGCAGGAATAGCCGACGACGACTTGGAAATTACTGTGAGGTCGTGATAAAATGGGGAAAAAATACATGAGCCGCGTGGGCTCTCTGATCCGCTATCACGTCACACGGCTCTTGTTGGAGGCAAGTAACGACGAACGCCTGCAACAGGTGACGATCACCGACGTGGTGGTGAATCGGGATACGACCCGCGCTGAGATCTTTTACAGTATGCTCGGCACGGCAGAAGAACGCGCTGACGTGCAGGCCGCTCTGGACAAAGCGGCGGGCTGGCTGCGTGCGGAACTGGCCCCGGTATTGCGCCTGCGAAATCTGCCGCAGCTGGTGTTTGTCTTCGATCCTTCCCTGGCGCAGGGCGAGCGCATCGAGGCCCTGTTGAGTCAGTTGCAGGCCGAAGGCGCTTTGCAGCCCGCCGTCGCGGTGGGGGAGGCCGACGGGACCGGATTTGCCGCCGATGAGTGGGAGACCGACGACGAAGACTCCGACGACGAGTGGGATGAGGACACCTCTGGATCAGGCGCTTGAGCGCTTGCATGCCAGTCAGCGCCCGCTGCTCATCGCCCATCCGCGACCCGATGGGGACACCATCGGCTCGACGCTGGCGTTGCGACTGGCGTTGCTTTCCCTGGGTAAAGCGCCGCGCGTGGCCTGCGTGCATCCCCTCCCGGAAAATCTGGCGTATTTGCCCGGCGCTGCGACATTCGAGGCCGATGTCCCAGAGGACGCCGACATTGATCTCGTCGTGGCCGTGGACATGAGCGATCTCTCCCGCACGGGGGGCCTCTATAAGCCCGAATGGGCGGGCCGCTACGCGCTGCTGGTCATTGATCATCACAAAACGAACGGCGCGTTTGGCGACGTCAATCTCATCGAGGCGGAGGCTGCCGCGACCGCTATCCCCATGGCACGGCTGATTGCCGGCCTGGGCGTCCCCCTCCGCGACGACATTGCTACCTGCCTGCTGGCGGCCATCATCACCGACACGCGCGGTTTGCGCACTGAGACGGTGACGCCGGCCGTTCTGCGTTGGGTGAGCGAGCTGGTCGAAGCGGGTGGCGATTATCTCGGCGTGATGCAGAAGACGCTCGACGCCGTCCCCTACCGGCAGATGCGCGCCTGGGGCATCGCCCTCAGTCGCCTGCAGCTGGAGGACGACATCGCCTGGACCGCGCTGACGCTGGAGGACAAGGCGGCGTTGGGCATCGAGGATTATGATGATCTGGATCTGGGAAATTTGCTTGCCCAGACGCGCGAAGCGCAGCTGCTGGCTTCGTTCCTGGAAATGCGCGACGGCACGGTGAAGGTGAGCCTGCGCGCGCGTCCCGGTTTCGATGTGGCGTGGATCGCCGGTCGGCTGGGAGGAGGTGGGCACGTGCAGGCCGCGGGGTTTTCCTTTACCGGCACGTTGGAGGAGGCGCAGCGCCTCACGCTGGCGCTGTTGTGCGAGGAACGTGCGCGTCGCCGCAATGAGGTGGGGGAATCGCTGTGAGCGAGCCGCTAGGACTGTTGAACCTCAACAAACCTGCCGGCATGACCTCGCATGACGTGGTGAACGCCGTGCGGCGGATCGCCGGCGTGCGCCAGGTGGGGCACACCGGCACTCTCGACCCGCTGGCGACCGGCGTCCTCGTGCTCCTGGTGGGGGCAGCGACACGTCTGGCGCGCTATCTCGCCGGTGCGGATAAGACCTATGTCGCGGTGCTGCGCCTGGGGGAAACGACAAGCACGGACGACGCGGAAGGGGAGGTTCTTGAGCGGCGCCCCGTCGCCGTCACACGCGCGGAGATCGAGGCCGCCCTGCCGTCCTTTCGCGGTCCGCTGCTGCAGACGCCGCCGATGACTTCCGCGGTGAAAGTGGGGGGGCGGCCCCTCTACAAACTCGCGCGGAAGGGGCAGGAGATCGAGCGGCGGCCCCGTCCCGTCGTCATTCACGCGCTCACCCTCGAGGCGTGGGAGCCGCCCCATCTCACGCTCACCGTCGCCTGCTCGGCAGGGACGTACATTCGCAGTCTGGCGCACGATTTGGGGCAGGCGTTGGGCTGCGGCGCTCATGTTGCGGCGCTCACGCGCACGGTCGTGGGGTCGTTTCGGCTGGAAGACAGCCTGACGCTGGAGGAAGTGGCGACACTTGCCGCAGCGGGACGGCTCATTGAGGCGCTTCTGCCGCCGGAACGGGCGCTCATGGCGCTGCCGTTGGTCACACTCACTCCCGAAATGGAAGTTGCTGCGCGGTACGGGCAGAGTTTCGATCTGCCGGCCGCGCCGGCCGCGCCTGAAGTGCGCGCTCACGATGGGCGGGGGCGCCTGGTTGCCGTGCTGATCCCCACGGAAGATGGGCGCTGGCGTCCCACTCTCGTGTTGCCAGGCTGACTCGGAAGACGAACAGGGCATGTGGATTGAACACGATCTGAACCGGCTCGTTCCCGATGCGCCGACCCAGTTGGTCATCGGCGCTTTTGACGGCCTGCATCGCGGGCATCAGGCGTTGTTGGGAGAAGTCGTCGCCGCCGCGCGCGCCGGGGCGGGGCAGGCGGTGGTGTTGACCTTCGACCCGCTGCCGCGGCAATTCTTCAACGGCAACGCCGGGCATTTCTGGCTCTCGTCCCTCGACGAGCGGTTGGAGCAGTTCGCCGTCCTGGGGCTGGATGGCGTGATCGTGCAGCCCTTCGATACGTCAGTGGCGACTTTGTCGGCGCGCGCCTTTCTGAGCTGGATTCGCGGGCATTTGCGGTTGGCGGCGCTGTGGGCGGGGCCGGATTTCGCCCTGGGTCACCGGCGTGAGGGCACTCTCGACGTGTTGCGGCGTTTGGGCGCAGAGCTGGGCTTTGAGGTGCACACGTTTGCTCCCTTCATCTGGCGCGGCACTGCGGTGCACAGCAGCGACATTCGGCGGCTGCTGTCGGAAGGGCGCATCGAGGAGGCCAATGACCTGCTCGGTCGCCCCTACCGGCTGACGGGCATCGTGTGTCCCGGCGAGCAGCGGGGGCGACAGTTGGGCTTTCCTACGGCGAATCTGGAGATCCCGCCGGAGCGTCTCCTGCCGCAGAACGGCATTTACGTCTGCCGGGCGCGGCTGGAGCGCGGTGCTTTTGAAGCGGTCACCAACGTGGGCACGCGCCCGACCTTCGATCACAGCGATGTGACCGTGGAGGCCCATCTGCTGGATTTCGACGTGGATATTTACGGGGAGCGCTTGCAGCTGGACTTCTTCACGCGCTTGCGTCCAGAGGTGCGCTTTGACTCCGCTGCTGGCCTGGTGGCACAAATGCACGAGGACGTGGTACAGGCGCGACGGTGGTTCGCCGCCTGGAATGGGGAAATCGGCTAGACAAAAGTCGCCGAGCTCTTGCTTTTTTGCTTTGACACGCTACAATTGAAATTATGAGCAAGGTACATCTCGCGCAGAGTTGCAGGGACATCACCCGACACCTTGAGCTGGCATTGAAGCATGGATGCGGCCTGGAATTGCAGGCGTTTTCCAATCCAGACGTGCTCAATGGCTCCTGGCGCACTTTGCTGGATGACTACAAGGCTCTGCTGCAGGATTTCCCCGGCTCGCTTTCCTGTCACGGGGCGTTCTTCGACATGTCCTCGGCGAGCTTCGACCCGGCAGTGGTGGCGTTGACCCGCGAGCGTTATTTGCTCAACCTCGACATCGCGGCTGAGCTCGGCGCTTCCCAGATAGTGTTCCATACTAATTTCCTGCCCATGATCCGCACGGAGCACTATCGTACCGAATGGCTCAAGAATCAGCGGACGTTTCTGTTGGAGCTGGAACCTGAAGCGGCGCAGCGGGGCTTGAAGGTTGCTCTCGAGAACATGTGGGATCCCGATCCCCATTTGCTGCGCGAGCTTTTCAAGGATTTACCTGCACCGCACTTCGGCGTTTGTCTGGATGTCAGCCACGCTTATTTGTATCGCTTCAACCGCCAACAGCCGCTTGAGGCCTGGATAGAGACCTTGCGCGCTTTCATCATCCATGTCCATGTGAACAACACGCGCGGTGTCATTGACGAGCATCTGGCGTTGAATGCGCCTGGTGGAGCGATCAATTACACCGAGCTGCTGCCGCTCCTGGCGACATTGGAGCGCGACCCCATTCTGGTCATCGAGATTGACGATCCCGATGCGGCCGAGCAGAGCCTGCAGTTCGTGCAGCGCGTCTTGGGGGCGGACTTTTGCCACCCCGCTCCTGCGCCGGCATGACCGGTTGACGGCGTAGGAAAGGCGGATTACAGCAGCGGCGCGACGAGCGCCGCGATTTGTTCCAGCGTCCGCCGATCCGCAGCGGAAAACGGCGCCAGCGTGTGGGAGTCAATGTCGAGTTCTCCTATCACCGCGCCATCGCGGAAAATGGGGACGACGATCTCCGATTGGACGTCCGCGCTGCAGGAGAGGTAATTGCTTTCCGCGCTCACGTCCTGGATGATGAAGGTCTGCTCGCGTTCGGCAGCTTGCCCACAAATCCCCTGTCCGAACTTGATCCGCGTGTGCTCCGTCGGCGCGCCGACGAAGGGCCCCAGCACCAGCTCCCGTTGCCGTTCTGGATCCACCAGATAGAAACCGACCCAATGGTAGTAAGGGACGTGCGTCCTCAGCGCCTGGCACACGGCTGTGAGGCAGGCCTCCCGGTCGAGGTCACTGGCGAGAAGGGCTTGAACATCGGCCAACAAAGCGGCTGTGATTTCTGCTTCCATGGGTATCTCCTCCTTCGAAAATGGCCCCGAATGAACCCGAATTTCACGAATCAGATTAGAAATTCCTGGCCCCCGGGGCTGCTACGTCCCCAACCAGCGCGCTTCAGCGCGGTTGGTTCGTGTCGGATCAGTGAACCGCCGCAACCTCTACTCACGCCTCACGCCTCACGCCTCACATTTTCGTGCTTGTTCGGCGTGCGCCAGCACATGGCGTCTCCTCCGAAGGTCAGCGAATCAGCACCTTCGCACGTTCGCCCGGGTTCACGTTAGTTTGAGCACGGACATTGTCGGTGTGGCATCATCATGAAACAACGCCGGAGGCTGTTGTAAGCCATGCCGGCGTTGTTTGCTCGACATTTCCAGGCGATATCGAAACGGGATTATTCCTCGTAGGGCTCGAACATGTCCTTGCTCGCGCCGCAATCCGGACACGACCAATCTTCGGGAAGCTCCTCAAACGGCGTGCCAGGGTCAATGCCATTTTCCGGGTCCCCTGCTTTGGGATCATAAACATAACCGCACACTTCGCAAATCCACTTCTGCATCTTGCCACTCCTTTTCACACTAATGGACGGGCCCATAACCTCAGAGCTTCATAAGACGCTTGCAGCTCTGTGATTCGATTATACGAAAGCCGGGAAGTCTGTCAAGTAAGCGCAAGCTGCAGAGCATTGAACCATTCCCCTTTCCCGGCCAGGAAATTCCTTGACATTGCGGGAAGCTTCGAATAGAATGTTAAAGGAGCCTGGCCATAAGCAAGCGTTCTTTGAAAGAGACAGTATAATTGTTTTCTCTCACTGACTACGCAGAGAGAGCAAAGTGGCCAAGCGAAGCGTTCTGATTGGGGTCAGTGCCATTAGCTGGCAATTTCAAGCAATGAGTAGGGTGTAATTGAGCTATGGAAAGACGCGGGAAACGCTCAAATTCTCTCACTGAGGCCAAAGAGCCATTAACTGAATATGTGCGAAATAAGGAGATTCCGACTTTTTTTGGACAACAAATGCTCAAAGGAACCGTTCTTGAAATTAACGAGTCTTTACTAGACCTCCATACTCCAGTTCTGTATTATTCTCATCCGCATGGGGAAATATGGGTTGGTGATGCTGTTGCCTGGCTGCAGTCCCTGGAGGCTGAATCGGTTGACATGATTTTTGCTGATCCGCCCTATAACATTAAGAAAGCAGAATGGGATACTTTTGAATCTCAAGAAGAGTATGTCGAATGGTCCTTACAATGGATACGGGAAGCGGCTAGAGTACTAAAGCCTACCGGCACTCTGTATATTTGTGGGTTTTCTGAAATAATCGCGGACTTGAAATTGTCCGCTTCTCGTTTTTTTAAGGGATGTCGTTGGCTTATTTGGCATTACAAGAACAAAGCTAATTTAGGTTCAGATTGGGGGCGTTCACATGAAAGCATTCTTCATTTCAGGAAAAGCCGACAGTTCACTTTCAATACTGATGATGTGCGTGTTCCCTATAGCGACCACACCTTGAAGTATCCAGAACACCCCCAAGCGGAGACCAGTCAGTATGGAAAGGGCAATGGTAGGAAGGATATTTTATGGCAACCACATCCACGCGGCGCAAAGCCTAGGGATGTCATTGAAATACCGACGACTTGTAATGGAATGCATGAGAAAACGCCTCATCCAACACAAAAACCTGAGGAGCTTCTACGTAAGCTGATCCTGGCCTCCTCAAATATTGACGATTTGATTGTGGATCCTTTTCTTGGCTCTGGAACCACTGCTGTTGTGGCTGAACAGCTTCGGCGCAGGTGGAAAGGCTGTGACATCTCTTCTGAATACTGTCGTTGGGCTGTCAGGCGGATTGAGTTAGTTGAAGACTGGCCGATAGAGAAGTGGATTCAATATGATTTTGAAAATATTGAAAGAAGGAAGTCCATTCGATGACGGAAGCTACACTGATGGACCTGCAGGCCAGTGTTCGAGACACAACAGCTTTTAATGAGTTAAAGGATTATTTTGAGCTGTGCTACGCCTTTCTTGGGCTTGTCAAGAGAATCCAGCCGACTCGCATTGTTTCTCCCACACATAACCATTATGTTTTCTATCAGTATGATGTATCTTACGGCTACAGAATCACCCGTCCTCTCAATACCAATCTATTTATCGAGTCGGCAGATGATTTTAAGGCCGCATTTGAACGGCTTATGTTGTTTCTCTCCGATTTACGGCAATATCAAGACACAATCCTCGATCAGGAGGCAGCAAGGAGATACTTTGAGACTTCTGAGGTTAATAAGGTCATTTATACACTTCAGCAGTCAATTGGTGGCATCACGGATTCATTTGAGAATCCTAACCAATCTCGTAAACGTGTTGGACAGCTCTTTGAAATACTGGTAAAGTTGATTATTCAAGAGGTGGGATTAGAGTGTGAACCTCGAACTGTCAGGATCCCGATCCCTGGTTATCCGGGCTATGAGATGTCTTATGAATTGGACCTGGTGTTCTCCCGCAATAAAGCTATTGTTGCCGCTGAAACTAGACTTATTCATGAAACAGAGATTGTCGGATCTGTAAAAACTACCAGTAAAGATCGGCTGGACAAAATCTTCCTTGATAAGTATCTTTTAACTAAATTACTTGGCAGGGAAGTCCCGGTGATTGCTATTTTCTTGCACGATGTTCAACGAGCTAAGTCAGGGAATAGTATTTTTGGGGTTAACTCCACTTTCAAAAGCAATCATTTCTTGGGATATACTGTGGCATTGAGCAAATTAGATGGAGTGTATTACGTTGATCCGCGCCCAGAAATGGTTACAAATGAGCAACTTCGTGAGCAAATCAAAGATTTTCAGACATTTTTGGTCCGAGACTTATGGAAGCTATCAACTGGGTAGGTTTTTTGTCGCAATAAAATTTACGTAAGAGAGCAAAAATAAATTGCCCCCCAAAAAAGCCGAGAGTGCAAAGTTCCTATTTTTGATCCGCTGCAAATTAGCTAAAAGCCTGACTTGTTTTCGGAAATGCGTTCGAAATGGTTCTTTGCGCCCCGGCGGTTCAAATCCAGAGCAGGACGCAAGCCCTGTCTCCTGGCCTCTTACGGCTTTTCCTCGTCCGTGTAAAACGCGACGCAGAGCGCCGGCCCGGCGTGAGCGCCCATCACCGGCGTGAAATAGGTGATGTAGAGCTCCCGCACGTCGAAGCGCCGACGTAATTCTTCTGCCAGGGCGTGGGCCTCTTCTTCCTGGTCCCCGTGGCTGACGGCGACATGGACCGGCCGTTCCCCCACTGCTGCGCCCATCAAGTCCAGCATCTGTTCGACGGCGCGTTTCCACGTGCGAGGGCGGGCGACGCCGACGACCGTGCCGTGTGCAGGCGGGATGCCGACGATGGGTTTCATCTGCAGCATCGAGCCGAGGAAGGCGGCGGCGGTCCCGATGCGTCCTCCCCGTCGCAGGTACTCCAGCGTCTCCAGCGTGGCCAGAAATTGCACGCGGGGAATCATCTCCTGGGCGCGGGCGACGACCTGCTCGGCGGTGGCCCCGGCTGCCGCGGCGCGGGCCGCTTCCAGCACGATGAAGCCCTGCGCCATCGCGGCGGTGCGCGAATCCACAATGTGCACGGGCAGCGTGGGCGCCATCTGGTAGGCGATCTGCGCCGCTTCGACGGAGCCTGTCAGGTCTTGCGAGAGCAGAATGGCGACAATGGCTTCATATTCCTGCGCCAGCGAGCGGAAGGTCTCCAGGAACTCGCTGGGACTGAACGCTGCCGTCGTCGGCATGTAGTGATCCATGCGCAACCGGCTGTAGAACTCCTGTGCGGTGAGATCCACTCCATCACGGAACACTTTTTCTTCCCAGATTACCTTGAGCGGCAAGACGTGGATGCCGTATTCCTTTACGATCTCAGGCGGCAGATTGCTTGAGGATTCCGTCACAATAGCGACGCGACTCATAGTTTCCCTCCTATTCTTCGTCTGCGTAAAACGAGATGCTGAGCACCGGCCCGGTGTGGACGCCCATCACTGGCGTGAAATAGGTGATGTAGAGCTCCCGCACGTCGAAGCGCTGGCGTAATGCTTCTGCCAGGGCGTGCGCCTCTTCTTCGCGAGCCCCATGGCCGATGGCGGCATGGACCGGTCGCTCTCCTACTTCTTCGCCCATCAACTCTAACATCTGTTCGATGGCGTTTTTCCACGTGCGGGGCCGGGCGACGCCGATGACCGAGCCGTGTCCGGGCGGGATGCCGACGATGGGTTTCATCTGCAGCATCGAGCCGAGGAAGGCAGCGGCGGTGCCGATGCGCCCTCCCCGGCGCAGGTACTCCAGCGTCTCCACTACCCCCAGGATGTGGACGCGCGGGATCATTGCCTGGGCGCGGGCAACAACTTGCTCGACGGTGGCGCCGTCGGCGGCGGCGCGAGCCGCTTCCAGCACCACAAAGCCTTCGGCCATGGCGGCGGTGCGGGAATCCACGACGTGTAGGGGCAGTGTGGGCGCCAGGAGCTGCACTTTCTGCGCGACGTCAACGGTGGCGCTGAGTTCATGGGCCAGGAAGATGGCGACAATGGACTTTCCTTCCTCTGCCAGCGGTCTGAGGACTTGCAGCAGCTCTTCGGGCGCGATCGTCGAAGTGGTGGGCATGCGTTTGTCCTCCTGCAGTCGGACGTAGAACTCCTGCGGGGTGATATCTACCCCATCGCGGAAGACTTCCCCGTCCCAGACGATCCTGAGCGGCACGATGGGGATGCCGTATTTTTCCGTCACATCGGCTGGCAGATTGGCCACCGAGTCTGTCACAACCGTAACATGGTTCACAGCGCGCCTCCTTCGAAAATGGCCCCGAATGAACCCGAATTTCACGAATCAGATGAGAAATTCCTGGCCCCCGGGGCTGCGACGTCCTCAAACACCGCGCTTCAGCGCGGTGGGCTCGTGTCAGGCGGGGGATTCCATCCCCAGCCGACCCGTGAGCCGTCGCCGTCGCTGCTCACGACTCACATTTTCATCCTTGGATGATGTGCGCCAGCACATGGCGTCTTCTCTGAAAATAGAAACCGTGCCCACGTTCGCACGTTAATACCCGATCCAGTAAGTGAGCCACGCTACCAGGGCACTGGTGGCTACCAGGATCACGATCAGCAAAATGATGATCGCGGTCTTCTTCAGGCGCGGCAGACGATCCCGAGATTGTGAAATGGGCGTCTTAGACGTTCGCTGTTCTCCCTGCTGGCCATAGCCTGTCGCCACGCCTGGGTGCTTCACAGGAAAGGATTCTTCACCTGCGCCGTTCTGCTCTCTCATGCTTCCATGATATCCTATGAGCGTAACATCACGCGAGGAAAAAGGTTAAAGGGGGTTACATAAGAGTAAAATGTAGTTAACCGGGACTTGTTGGCTGTCTGTGGTTGACAAGGGTCCCCCTGTGGCTTATACTGTCATGGTAAACTGGAGAGATATTGCAAATAGGAGTGAGGCGTTATGGACGAGGCAGCTCACGTGGTGGTCTTCTGTGACCTGGACGGCACGCTCTACACTGGTCACATCTGGCAGGCGTTGAAGCGCCACTATCAGGCGCGGCGGATGAAACTGCCGACGCTCTATTTCTACCTGTACACGCACATGGCCATCGGGCTTCTGTATCGGCTGCATGTGTGCAGTGAGGAGTACTTTTTCCGGGTGTGGGCGATCCACATGGCCTGGCTATTCAGTGGACTGACGCCCCCGCAGGCCCAGCAGGTTTTCGATGCGGTGGTGGAGGAGGACGTGCTCCCTCAACTGCGCGCTGACGTCCTGGCGCGGCTCCGGGAGCATCAGGCGCGGGGAGAACCGGTGATCTTGCTGTCGGGCACTTTTCAGCCGCTGCTGGCGACGCTCGCCGCGCGCCTGGGATTGGATGGCGCGCTGGGGACGGAGCTGGCGCTGCGCGACGGCCGGTATACCGGGCGCATTGTCCCGCCCTTGTGCTTCGCCGAGGGCAAGGTCTTGCGGCTGGAGGCTTATCGGCGCGCACACCCCGAGGTGGATCCGGCGGCCTGCACGGCCTACGGCGATACGCATTTCGACCGGTTGGCGCTGGAATGGGCGGGACATCCGGTGGCGGTGTATCCCACCCCGCGCCTGGCGGCCCTCGCTGCCGAACGGGGGTGGCCGATTGTGGGGAGCCCCCAGCAGTCGGATTGAGCTCTCTACGGCTCCCTCAGGGATGAGGATGGATGGAAGCGCTCACTTGCGGAACCAATAGCCTATGCCGTGCTCGGTGAGGATGTGCTGCGGATTGCGGGGGTCGTCCTCCAGTTTGGCGCGCAGACGGCTGACATAGACTTTGAGGTAGTTGATCTCATCGGTGTACTCGCGGCCCCACACGCGGGCCAGCAGCGTCTCATGGGGCAACACCTGGCCGGCGTTGCGCACCAGGTGGTACAGCAGCCGGTACTCGGTGGCGGTCAGCGGCACCGGTTCGCCGTGCCGCGTCACCTCCCGGCGGACAAAGTCCACGGCCAGGTCGCCGCTGACGAAGGGCTTTTCGTGGGCGAGGGGCAGCGACTGTGCCCGACGCAACACGGCCCGCACCCGCGCCAGCAGCTCCAGGTGACTGAAGGGCTTGGTGATGTAGTCGTCGGCCCCTAATTCCAGGCCCCGCACCTTGCTCAGTTCGTCGTCGTGGACCGTGAGCATGATCACCGGCACGTCGGAAAAGAGACGGATCTGTTCCAGGACCTGGAAGCCGCTCATGTCCGGCAATCCGACGTCCAGCAAGACCAGCGCCGGCCGTTCTCGTTCCAGCATGGTCAGCCCCTCCTCGCCGTCAGACGCGGCGAGGATCTCCCAGTTCGACTGTTGCATGCCGAAGCTGACCGAGATCAGGCGCACGACGTCGGGCTCTTCATCCACGATCAGGATCTTCATCCGTTAGCCCCTTTCAATGCCGGGAGGGCGAGGAAAAAAGTGCTTCCCCGCCTGGAGCTACTTTCCACCCAGACGTGCCCGCCGTGCAATTCCACCAGCTGACGGGCGATGTAAAGCCCCAATCCCAGCCCCGCCTTCCCGGTGCCGTCGGGGATGACGTAGAAGCGCTGGAAGAGGTGCACTTGATGTTCCCGGGGGATGCCGGGGCCGTCGTCGGCGACGGCGATGAGCAGCTCGTCATTGCGGCGTTCCAGCGTGACCCGCACGTGCCCGCCCTTGGGGGTGAATTTGTGAGCGTTCGCCAGGAGATTGGTCAACGCCTGCTCGATGCGGCGACGGTCTACGTCGGCCCACACTGCCGCGTTCGGCAGCACGGTCTCCAGGTGCTGCTCTTTTTGCTGCATCAAAGGCGCGATGGCCATCACCGTCCGCTCCACGATGCGCCGCAGGTCGGTAGGCTGGGTGGCCAGCGTGACCTGTCCGGCCTCCAGGCGGGTGGACTCCAGGAGATCGGTGACCAGGGCTTCCAGGCGGTTGGTGTGATGGGTGATGGTCTCCAACAGTTCGGCCTGAACCGCCGGCGTGGCGTCGTGCAGGAGATCCACGGAGGTCTTGATGCAGGTTAGCGGCGTGCGCAGCTCGTGGGAGACGGCGGAGATGAAGCTGCGCTGCAATTGTTCCAGCCGCTGCAATTGTTGGACCTGGTCCCGTTCTCGCTGGTAGAGACGGGCGTTGCGGATGGCCAGCGCCGCCTCCTGAGCCAGGGCTTGCAGCAGCGAGAGGGCGCCCTCGTCGAATTGGGTGGCCGCGCGCTGTCCCACAAAAAGAAGGCCCAGGGGTTCGCCGTTCAACTGCAGGGAGGCGCCGGCATACGTACGGAGGTCCTCTCGGAACGGCAAATTGGGATACAGGCTGGTGTCGGAAATGACTTGAGGCTCGTCGCTGGCCAGGAGCGTGCGGAAGGGTTCTTCGGTCAGGGGCAATCGCAAACCGGCGTGCTGTCGCAGATCAATACCGCTGGCCGCGGCCGGCGAGAGCCGGGCGTCGCTTTCGTCGCGCAACAGGAGCACCGCCACGTCGCCGGCCAGCTGCTGACGGGCAGCGTCGGTCACCGTGTGGAGGGTTTGCTCCAGGTCCAGGCTGGTGCTGAGTTGGCGCAGCAGCGAGTTCAGGGTGGAGAGGCGCGCGGTGAGCACGCGTTCTTGTTCCGTCTCTGCGTGCTCGCGGCGGAGTTGTTCCAGCAGCAAAGCGCAGAGAACCGCGACTATCTGGAGCAACAGCAGTTTGGCTACTACGATGTAGAGCGCCACCGGATTCCACAGGCCGGCCTGGTTGACGGTGCAGGCCCCGACGTAGATCAAGCCGACGACTAGCGTCACCAGAATCGTCGGCACCAGGTCCATATAGAAGGCCGCGCCGATGACATTGAAGACATAGAGGATGAAGAAGCCGGAATGATAACCGCCGGTGAGGTAGGTGGCCAGCGTGGCGACGACAGTATCGAGGGCCAGAAAGTTGAGGGGACGCCGTAGCCAGCGGATTCGCCGGCTGGCAAAGAGCAGCACCAGGTTGTAAGTGCCCACTCCTATCACCACGTAGAAAGGCGATACCAGCACTCCCTCATCCAGATAGTCGAAGAGCGACAGCACCGTGACCAGCAGCAGTGCCAGCCAGCGCAGGATCAAGAGCATCTGCCCCACCCAGCTCAAGTGGGAGAGCCGGTAGGCGGGCTCGTTCTGCACATTCCGATCGGCTTTTTTCTTCATGGTGCTCCCAATGCTTCAGCGTTTCCAGCGGGCAAAGGTTGCCTTCAGTGTTAATCTACCACCAAGGCTGGGAAACGCAACGCGCGGGCGCATGAGAATGCAACTGGTCGCCAGAGGTGATTGCGCAGGGCGCGATTTTGATGTACAATAATGGTGTCCGTAGGCCCACGAGGATCGTTTTCAGCGGGGAAGTGAGACATGCTGCTCTATCGGGAAGTGTTCCTGCGGTAACTACGGCCAACAGGTGAGGCTATGTCAACTACGTGGATGAAAAAACTCGGCTTAGGGCTGATTTTGATGCTCAGTGTGGGCCTGGCCTGCCCTGCGGGCGGTGCGGCTCAGGCGGAGGAGCCATATCGCTATTTCGCCGAGACCGGGCACATCGTCCGCGGTCAGTTCCTGGAGTTCTTTGACAAGTACGGCGGGACGCGGATCTTTGGCTATCCCCTCACCGAGCCTTTTGTCGAGAATGGCCTTACCGTGCAGTATTTCCAGAACGCCCGTTTTGAGGCGCATCCCACCAATCCGGCGCCCTATCAGGTGCAATTGGGGCTGCTGGGGGTGGAATTGAAGTACGGGAGCGCGAGTGTCGCGCCGTCCTCCTCCAATTCGCGGTCACGGCACTATTTCCCTGAAACCGGGCACACCGTCTCCTATGCCTTCCTGGATTTCTTCAAGGCCAACGGCGGCATTGACGTCTTCGGCTATCCCATCACCGAGATGCACTATGAGCGGGGCCGTATCGTGCAATACTTCCAGCGGCTGAAGATGGAATGGCATCCGGAGGACCGGATCACGCCCGTGCAGATCGGGAACTTGGGGCAACTGTACCTGAACGCCTATCGCGACCGCATTCCGCCCGAAGCGCTGCGGGCAGTGGCCAACCCGACGCTGGGCAATATCACGCCGGAAGCGACGCCCATCGGCGGTCTGCAGGTCTCCCTGTCGTTGCGGTATTCGGTACTGGGCAAGGACACCGATCAGACCGTGTCGGCGCATGTCAAGACGGAGGACGGGCTGCCTCTCCCCAATGCGCAGGTCCGCGTCGAGGTGACCAATGCGGCGGGGAGGGTGCTGGGCTCCAGTCCGGTGGTGCTTACCGACGCGCGTGGTTTCGTCAAAGTGCCGCTGACGGTGACCGGCGGGCAGAATGGCGAACGGCTCTTCGTTCGGGCAACGGTGACCTCTGGCGGGGTGCAGGCGGGGGCCGAGGACGTGTTCTTGTTGTGGTGGTGAGCGCCGACCGCTGGCGTTACGGAGCATCGGCTTTGCGACCGCGTGGGGAATTCCTCACGCGGTTTTGTTTGCCTGTTTGCCGGGCGGAGGTGAATTGAAAGGGGGGCAGGCAGCTATTCCTGGCCTTCTTCTGCATCGCCCGACAGCTTCAGGCGCTCCAACAGGTGTTGCAGCCAGGAGCGACGCTCAGGAGAATGTTGTGCCGGCTTCTGGACGCGGCGAAGGCGCGCGACAGCGTGGCGCAGCTTTTGCATTTTGACGACTTGTTCTTCGGTCTCTGGTTTCGTGGCCATGGGGCCTCTCTATTTGCCGGACTTTGCCGGCCCGGTTGAGGTGGAGGAAACATCGCTCAATGTGACGAACGTGTAGCCTACCCCGCGCACATTTTGGATGTAGAGCGGATGTTCGGGGTCCGGCTCGAGCTTGCTGCGCAGCCGGCGAATGTGGACGCGGATGATCGAGCGTGCGCCCCAGGGATCGGCCTCATAGCCCTGAGCGCAGCGTACCAGATCCTGCGGCGTACAGACCTGATCGGCGCGCTGCATCAGGCATTCGAGCAGTCGGAATTCCGTGGGCGTCAAGTCAATCCGCTGATTCTTGAGTGTCACGAGGTGCTTGGCGCGATCTATGAGGACGCCGCTAATCTGCAGGAAACGTTCTTCCTCGGGCGCCTCGGGCTGTGGAATGGGCGTCTCGACGCTGGCCAGTTCCTGGACCGTGCGCTGCAGGCGTTCCAGCAACAGCCGCCGATGCCGTTCCTGGGCCAGCTCCGAAAGCCCTCGCCGCACCGTCGCCAGAATGTCCTCGACGGGACAGGGCTTGAGCAGATAATCGTAGGCGCCATTGCGCATGGCCTGAATGGCAGTTTCCAGCGTGCCGTAGCCGGTGATCAGAATCACGAGGGTTTCCGGGTTGATCTTGTGCAGCCTTTCCAGCACCTGCAGGCCGTTGAGGCCCGGCAGCCGCAGATCCAGGATCACGAGATCGAAAGTCTCTCCCTGCGCCAGGAGATTCAGCGCCTCTTCCCCTGACCCGGCGAGGGACACGTGAAAACTTTCCAGCCGCAACACTTCCCCGAGGGTGACCCGTTCGGCAGTTTCATCGTCCACGATCAGAATGTGCGCGTCGGCCATCAGTCTTCCTCTTCCTCCCGGTGTCGGGGCAGGCGCACGATGAAGGTGGCGCCCGCGCCGGGTGTGCTTTCAACTTCGATGGTGCCGCCATGACGTTCGACAATCCCATAACTGATTGCCAGGCCCAGGCCGGTGCCGGTGGTTTTGGTGGTGAAAAACGGCTCGAACAGGTGCTCGTAAGCCGTGGGGAGCAGGCCCGGCCCGTTGTCACGGAAGGCCGCGACCACCTGATCGCGCTCCGCGTGGTAGGCGGTGCCGATCCATAGCTGCCCCCCGTTCTCGAGGGCTTCAATGGCGTTGATGATGATGTTCAGGAAAACTTGCGTGAGCTGACTGGCAAATCCCTGCACGGGGGGGAGCCCCGGTGCCAACCGCACCACCAGCTGAATGTTCGCCTGCTCCAGACGCTTGTTGGCGAAGGCCAGGGCGTCCTCCACCGCTCTGTTGAGGTTCACCTCCATGGCGACGCCCGAAGCGGGACGGTAGAAATCCAGCATCCGCCGCACGATGCCCACCAGATGATTGACTTCCTGGCGGGCGACGCCGAGGTAGCGCTGCCGTTCCGCCTCGTCGAGGTTGGGGTGCGCGGCGAGATGCATACTGTTTTGCACGGTCTGCAGTGGATTGTTGATTTCATGGGCGATGGAGGCGGTCAACCTGCCGATCGCGGCCATCTTCTCGGCCTGGACCAGCTGGTTTTGGGAGCGCTGCAGGGCTTCGGCGAAGGCGGTCAGTTCGCCGTAGAGCCGCGCATTTTCCACCGCCACCGAGACGCTCGAGGCAACCCGCTCCAGGATGGGCAGGCTTTGCGCGTCGAGTGTTTCGGGCTGGCCCACCACGGTGAGCAGACCGATGGGTTCATCGTGCATGATCAGGGGGACGTACAGCAGGTCAAGCGGCGCGAGGCCCAGCACTTCCGACCAGAAGCCATCGGCGACGGCCGTTTGGAGCACGGAGCGCCGGTCGTGAAGGGCCTGCGCGGCCGCGCTCTGGGCCACGGGCGCGATGCGGCCTTCGAGCCACGCTCCTTCCGCTCCCCGCGAGGTACGCACGACCCATTCGCCGGCCTCATCGTCGTAGAGCACGATGGCGAGCATGACGGCTTTCACCAGCCGTTCCAGCCCCTCCAGCGCCGCCGTGAGCACCTGATCCAGGTCCAGGCTAGCCGACACGCGCCGGTTGATCTCGTCCAACGCCGCCAGCTCTTGATTGCGCTGCCGCAGCACCTGCTCCGTGCGCCGGATCCGCAGGACGGCGTTGAGGCGCGCCAGCAGTTCCTGAGCGTCGAAGGGCTTGGTGATGTAGTCATCGGCGCCCATCTCCAGGCCCAGGGCCTTGTTCCGCGATTCGCCGACGCCGGTGACCAACAACACCGAAATTTGATTCAGATCCGGATCCGCTTTGAGCTGTTCGAGGATGTGAAAGCCGTCCAATCCGGGCAGCATCACGTCGAGCAGCACGGCATCTACGGGGTGCCCTGCCTGTTGCGTCGTGTGCAGTTGGGCCAGGCCCTCTTCGCCATTGGCAGCCACCAGCACGTCATAACGCTTCGTGGCCAGGATTTCCTGGACGAGGGTGACGATAGCTGGATTATCATCCACAATCAGCACACGTGTCGCCGGCATGGGCTGCTCCGTCAGGTTTTTGCGCGGCAAGGACATCTGACCGCGTTCCGAAGAAAAGTATAGCGTATTTTGCAAGCTTGTAAAATGTGGGTGATGACCCCCATGGCAAATGCCCTTTGCTCTTGCTGAGTTTCGGCTTTGTTGTATACTTATGAGCAGAAATGAGGCTCTGCTCACAGGTTTTTCCGCGCGTTACAGCCTGGTATGAGCCTCCCGCCCTTGCAAGGGACCCATTATCTTTTACGAAGGAGACATACCATGCGCTACCCTCGAGCTGCCGGCATTCTGTTGCATCCAACGTCTCTGCCTGGCCCTTATGGCATGGGTGGGATCGGTGAAGCGGCGTTTCAGTTCATAGATTTCCTTGTGGAAAGCGGGCAGACGCTGTGGCAAATCCTCCCCCTCGGCCCGACCGGTTATGGCGACTCCCCCTATCAATGTTTCTCGGCCCTCGCGGGCAATCCTTACCTGATCAACCTGGATTGGCTGGCCGCGGAGGGAGACCTCGATCCGGCAGATCTGGCCGAGGCGCCGGCCTTCCCCGACGAGTGGGTGGACTACGGCCCGGTGATCTCCTTCAAGACGGCGCTGTTGCACCGCGCGGCGCGGCGTTTCCAGGAGCACGCTTCCCCGCAGCGCCGGGCGGATTTCGAGCAGTTCTGCGCTGAACAGGCCGACTGGCTGGAGGATTTCGCGCTCTTCATGGCGCTGAAGGAGTCTCACGGCGGGGCGGTCTGGAACACCTGGGAATGGGAACTCGCCTCGCGTCAGCCAGAGGCGCTGGCCTCCGGGCGCGAGCAGCTCGCCGAAGCCCTCCATGCGCACCGCTATTTCCAATATTGCTTCGATCGCCAATGGGCGCGGGTCAAGCGCTACGCCAACGAACGGGGTCTCAAGATTATCGGGGACATCCCCATCTTCGTCGCTTTCGACAGCGTGGACGTCTGGGCGCATCCCGAATACTTTATGCTGGATGAGGATCGCCTGCCCACGGTCGTCGCTGGCGTCCCGCCGGATTACTTCAGCCCTACCGGCCAGCTGTGGGGTAATCCCATTTACAATTGGAAGGCGCTGGCGAAGGAGGGCTATGGCTGGTGGATCGAGCGCGTTAAGCAGACGCTGCGCGCCGTGGACATTATCCGCTTCGACCATTTTCGGGGTTTCGAGGCCTACTGGGAAGTCCCGGCGGGCGAGCCGACCGCCATCAACGGCAAATGGAAGAAGGGCCCGGGGCTGAAGTTCTTCACCGCGCTCAAGGCCGCTCTGGGGGAGTTGCCCCTCATCGCCGAGGACCTGGGCTTCATCACCCCCGAAGTTGCCGCGCTGCGCCGGGCGCTGGATCTGCCGGGGATGAAGATCTTGCAATTCGCCTTCTCCACCGACGCTTCCAACGCCTATCTGCCGCACAACTACGAACCTAACTACGCGGTGTATACCGGCACGCACGATAACGACACGACGATGGGCTGGTATTGGAAGGTGGGCAAGGAGGAGCGGCAGATGCTGCAGCAATATCTGGGGCCTGTCGGCGAACCGATGAATTGGGCGCTGATCCGGTTGGCGTATCAATCGGTGGCGGATCTGGCGATCGTGCCGCTGCAGGACGTGCTTGGCCTGGGCAGTGAGGCGCGTATGAACACCCCCGCCAAACCCTCCGGCAACTGGGCCTGGCGCTTCCGGATGGAGGCCTTGCAACCTGAACACAAGACCCGCCTGCGCACCCTGGCGCTCACCTACGGGCGCAAGGAACCCGAAGTCAAAAAGGCCATGCCTAGCTACATGTAGGGAACTGAGCTCTCTATTTCAAACCCACGCAGGGGCGGCAGCAACCGTGATTGCTGCCGCCCCTTTGATTGGCCTCTTTTCAGCGCCGGGCTGGCGGCTACGGCGCCGGCGCGTACAGCCAGCGGTACCACGCAAAATGTTGCACGATGCGGGTGACGTAAGTGCGGGTCTCCTCCAGGCTGATCAGCTCCACGAAGAGGTCACGATCGCCCCTCGCCGCTTCCCACCAACGGGCGGCGTTGCCCGGCCCGCCATTGTAAGCCGCGAGCGCGGGGTAGAGGTCCCCCTCGAAGCGCTCGCGCTGCTGCGCCAGATACCACGTGCCGAAGCGCACGCTCACGATCGGGCGGTAGAGATCGGCGGTCTGATAGTCGGGAGGCCAGTTGAGCGCCGCGGCGATTTCCGCGCCCGTCGAGGGGATGACCTGCATCAGCCCGCGCGCCGCTGCCCATGAAGTCGCATAGCCCTCGAAGAGGCTTTCCTGCCGCAACAGGGCGTAGGTCGGCAAGAGCGGCAGCCCGAACTCCGCGGCGTCTGCAGCGACCAGCTCGCTGAAATAGGTAGGATAGATCAGGCAGCCCAGGAAGCGTGGCGCTTGTGTCAGATCGCCTGCCGGAGAGAGTTGCAAGACCGTGCTTGCGGCGGCGATGGAGGAGCGGTACAATCCCAACTCCTGGAAGATCAACGCCAGGTGATATTGCGCCAGCGCATCATCCCCATAGGCAGCGCGCAACCCATCGAGCTCGGTCCGCGCCTCGTCGTAGCGCTCGGCCCGCAGCAGGAGCGCCCCCAGCTCCAGGCGGGGATCAGCCAGCAGCTCCGCCGGCGGGACCCGGAGGACGGTGGGATCGGCGACTCCCAGCCAGGAGGCCAGCCATGGGAAGACGGCGTCCTGTTCGGCGGCCTCGCCGCAGGGGCGGGGATCTCCGGCGGGCGCCTCGAAGGGAGCGCGCCCGGCAAGCAGATCCGCCGCTCGCAAGCCGTAATAGCTCCATGGCGCCGACGCTGCCGTGCGGCTGAGGATTGCTGTGCCGGTCACGATTTCCCCGGCCTCGAGGGCCGTCTTGCCCAGCCAGAACTGTGCCGCCGGCGCCCGCTCGTCGGTGGGATACCAGCGCGTGAGTTCTTCCCAGGCCGCGGTCGCGCCGGGGCTGTCGCCGGCCTGATACCGCAGCAGCCCGGCGCGGAAACGGGCAGCCGGGGCGCCGTCGTCGTCGGGATACCGATCGGCGAGCTCCAGGTACGCGAGGGCCGCGGCTGGCAGGTCGCCGTCGCCCTCGAGCAACTGCGCCGCGCTCCACAGCGCTTCGGGCGCGCGGACATGATCGGGCAGGGACTCCGGCAGGGAGCGGTAGGCGGCGATGGCTTCGGGAAGCCGTCCCAGCGCGGCCAGCGCTCGCGCTTTGCCGATGACCGCGCTGCCCCAATAGGCGTCGTCGGGATGGGTGTCGAGCAGGATTTGGAATTCGTTGAGCGCCAGCTCGGGGCTGCCGGCCTCCAGGTATGCCATCCCGGCGAAGTAGTGCGCTTCGCCGGTGTGCGCTGCATCGGCGCGGACGTAGCGTCCCAGGGCCAGTACCGCAGCGGAATAGGATTGGGCGTAGTAGTTGATTTTTCCCCGCAGCAGCTCGTTGACGGGGACCTCGTTTTCCACCAGCCAGGCCAGCGCAGGATGGGAGAACGTGGCCTCTTCGGGGTAAGTGGTGATGAGATCGAGGTAGCGCCGCTGGGCCTCCGTGGCGTCGCCGAAGAGGCGCGCTGTTTCTGCCGCCTGATACATGATCCGCGCCCGGTACGCGGGGATGCGGGAGACGGCGAGGATGGCATCGTAGGTAGCCAGTGCTTCGGGATAGGCCTGCAGCGCGCTGTAGGTGAGCGCGCGTTTTTCCTGGAGGAAAACCTGCCGATCCAACGCCGTAGCGAGGTCGAGCGCGGCATCGTAGGCCGTGAGGGCTTCGGTGTAGACCCCGCCGGCGAAGAGCGCATCGCCGAGCCATGGGTAGATGTAGGGCGCGAGTAGGGGAGCGGCGGTCAGCGCGCTGCGATAGTAGGGCGCGGCGGCCAGCGGGTCGCCATTGGCCGCGAGCGCGTCGGCGAGGAACAGCTGCAATTCCGCCTGGCGGGGATCCGCTGGCGGAAGGGTCGCCGTCAGGTCGCGGAGCAGGGGCAGTCCCTCGGCGGCCCGTCCCTGCGCGATCAGCGTCTTGCCAAAGCCCACCGCGGCGCGCAAGGCGTCATCCTGTGGAATAGAGGAGAGCGGCAACAACTGCCCATAAGCGGCGGCAGCGGTCTCCCAATCTCCCACGCGGTAGGCCTCTTCTGCCTGACTCAGCAGGACGGCTGGCTCCGGGGTGGGGGTGGGCGAAGGTGTCGGCGAGGGTGTGGGGAAGGGCGTCGGCGTGAGCGTCGCCGTGAGGGAGGGCGACGGGGCCATCGTGGCGGTCATGGGCGACGTTCCCGGTCCGCCGGCGGGGAGAAATGCGCTGCATCCTGCGAGCAGGAGCGCCATAAGCCAGAAAGAGAGACGTTTCATGCGTCCATTATCGAAGAAAGCGGGGGGGTGTCAACTTCTGCGGCAGGCGCTGTAAAGGAGGTCTCTCATGCCTGTGTCAGGGGGGGATTCCGTCCTCGCCGACCGCCGCGAGTGAGGATATTCATGTCAGCTGGTGCCCATTGGGCCCGGCTCTGGGGCAGGTGCTAGGCCAGCTCCAGCCGCTGATGAAGGGCCGCCTGGCGTTCATCCATCCGCTCGAAAAACTTGACGCCTTTTGTCATTGGCCCTATAATAAAAGTGGCGTTTCAATCTCAGCCGAAAGGAGTGGGGTCTCATGAGCAAGAAGTACACGGTGAAGGCCGGCGACAGTCTGCGGAAGATTGCGAAGGAGCTGCTCGGCGATGCTGAGAAGTGGGAGGAGATCTATGCCGCCAATAAGGCGATCATCAAAGATCCGAACGTCATTCAGCCCGGGATGGAGCTGGAGATTCCAGAGGACAAGCCCAAAGTCAGTCTGATGGGCAAGACCAAATAATCCGGCTGAAACTTTTGACATCCGGCGAGGGGTTTTCTTTCGCCGGATGTCGTTATGGGGGACTTGCGCAGCCTGGCGGAGGAGGAATCCCCCGGACAGAAGCCGACTGTTAAGAATAACGTGGGCACGTGGGCGCGTGTGGCAGAGGCTGCGACAACTCTCTACTCACAGCTCACGGCTCCTTATTTCGAAGGGGCATTTGCTTTGCCTGGCTTTCATGCTAAAACTAAGCGCGTGAGCCGGTCGCCGACGGGATGTGATCGCTCGCCGCAGGTCGCGTTTGCCTGGATCCTAAATTCACACAACGGGAGGTATCTCTGACATGGAAAAACCGCGCCCCAAACTTGATTTTCAGAAGACGTTCCTCATCGGTTTCGGTTTCTTTGGCATCAGCGTCATGTGGAAGCTCTACAACGACTACGTGCCCATCTTCCTCCAGGCGGGCAATCCGCTCTTCGAGGGGACGACGAAGACCTCGGGCTTTGGACTCGGGCCGGGCCTCACTGGCCTCATCATGACCCTGGACAACATCGTGGCCCTCTTCCTCCTGCCGCTCATCGGCCTCTGGAGCGACCGCATCTGGTCGCCGAAACTGGGGGGACGCCGCAAGCCCTTCATCGTCACGCTCGCGCCGATCTCGATAATCGCTTTCATCCTCATTCCCTTCATCGTGCGGATGATTCCCCCCGAGCTCAACGGCATGACGGAGCAGCTGCGACAGCCGCTGGCGTTCTTCATCGTCGCTGTCGGCATCTTCATCACGACCATGGCCGGCTTCCGCACGCCGGTGATCTCGCTGATGCCCGATCTCACCCCCTCGCCGTTGCGAAGTCAGGCCAATGGCATCATCAACCTCATGGGGGGCCTGGGTGGCATCCTCATCACGCTGGTAGGGGCCTTCCTTTACAACGTAAGCATCACCTTGCCTTTCATCGTCAGCGGGGTGTTGATGGTGTTGGCGGTGCTGATGCTGATTTTCTTCGTCAAAGAGCCGCGACAGCTGGGCGAGGCTGGCGAGGCGCGCGAGGAGGAAGGGGCTTTCGATGCGCTCAAGGGCGTGCGCCGCATCTCTCCGGCGGCGCGGAAAAGCCTGCTCCTGCTGATGCTTTCGATTTTCTTCTGGTTTGTGGGTTACAACGCCATCGAGACTTTCTTCACGTCTTACGGCGTCAACGTGTTGCACATCGCTGAGAACCAGGCGTCGCTGCTCTTCAGCATTTCCTTCATTGCCTTCGTTCTCTTCTCCATCCCCAGCGGCTACATCGCAGCGCGCATTGGCCGCAAACGCACCATCACGATAGGCCTGGGAGTCTTTGCCGGGCTGCTGCTCATGGGATTCCTCGTCCCCAACATGATCGTCATCGGCATCGCGCTGGCCCTGGGCGGCGTCGCCTGGAGCCTGGTGAATATCAACAGCCTGCCGATGGTCATTGACACGTCCGATAGCGACGCCAACATCGGCACCTTCACGGGATTGTATTATCTGGCTTCCCAGCTGGCGGCTATCGTCGGGCCGATTCTCAATGGGTATCTCATCGAGCATTTCAGGAACTACAACCTGGTCCTGCTGATGCCGGTGATTTTCTTCATCCTGGCGGCGTTCTCGATGCAGGGCGTCACGCGCGGGGAAGCGAAAGTCCACGCCTGATCACCCGCTCCTTTCCTTGCTTGGGGGCTTGGGGGAAGGGGTCGGTGAATTTTATTGGCTTATGTCAGGCTGGGGAGTTCATCCCCAGCCTGTGCATTTTGAATTTTTCACGCCTCTGCGGCGAAAATCTTTTTGCGCCGTCATCTCATCTTCCCCGCACCCACAAGACGCGATCTTTGCCTGCCAGGTCCTGCAGGAGGCGGCATTCGGCGGCGGGAAAGGTCGCCCTGGCCAGCGCCAGCGCCGCGGCCCCCTGCTGCTCGCCGATCTCCATCAGTAGCATCCCGCCGGGGCGCAGGCTCGCGGGCGCCTGCGCCAGCAAGCGCTGCACGGCATCGAGTCCCTCTTCCCCACCGAGGAGCGCCAGGGCCGGCTCCCGGCGCACGGAGACCGGCAACGTCTCCCACTCGCTCTCGGCGACGTAGGGCGGATTGCTGACGATGAGGTCTACCGGCTCCGGCAGCGGCGCGAGCAGATCCCCTTCCAGGAAGCGGATGCGTTCGGCGACGCCGTGCCGCGCCGCGTTCAGCCGCGCGACCTCCAGTGCTGCTGCCGAGAGGTCCACCGCGTAACACCGCGCCTGCGGCAGGTGCCGGGCGAGCGTCACGATGATGCAGCCCGATCCCGTCCCCACATCGGCAATGCGGGGAGCGGGGCCGGCGTGCGCGAGCGCCGTTTCCACGAGCAATTCGGTCTCCGGGCGGGGGATGAGCACGGCCGGCGTGACGGTGAACTCGAGGCCGAAGAACTCGATGTGGCCGGTGATGTAGGGCAGCGGCTCCCCGGCGGCGCGACGCTGTACCCAGCTGCGGTAGGTCGTCGCCGCCATCGGGGGCAGGGGCGCGTCGAGGTGCGCCAGCAGCGTGGCGCGGTTGCAGCCGAGGAGCGCCGTCAGCAGCAGCTCGGCTTCGAGGCGCGGCTGTTCTGTGACGGGCGCGAGCTGTTCCGTGGCCCATCGCCGCGCCGTCTCCAGGTCGCTCAGCGGCACCGTCTCCATTTCTTTTATACTTCCCACGGTCACAATCTTTCATTAGTAACCGTTCAGCTACCAGCCAGGGAACGGCATAGATTTCCGGGTAATTGCTGGAAATTAAGAATTAAACTTGGTTATACGCATAATCTTTTACCTTCCCTGTCCCCTGGCTCCTTCCCCCCGCGCCGCGGGGGGAAGGAGAACTTTTTTTGTGGGGTTTTGCAGGCGGGCGCAGCCCGCCTGCAAAACCCTTTATTTTTTTCGCCCCCTCCCCAACGGCGCACACGCTGTTGGGGAGGGGGCTGGGGAAGGGGAAAAAGCTTCCAAGTCACAAAAGTTCATCCATCGCTGTCTGGCTGCCTGGCGCCAGGCTAAACAGCTACGAGATTTGAAAGATTACGACCATGAACAGTATAGATTCTCAGGTCCCAAATTTGGCCCGGTGGGATTTTGTGGGGGCGTCAGCGAAAAACGCTTTCTGGCGCACACACGCCAGGCAATACGGGGCGCGATCCCCCGGCGCGGCGGGAACTACCGCACGACGCCTGCGCGTCGCAGCTCTTCCAGCACCACGCGCTTGAGCGGCGTTGCCGTGCTCAGGCTGAGATAGCGTCCCCCGCGCGCGCTCACGGCCTGACGCAGGGCAGCCTGCCAGGCGGTGCGGCGCTCCTGGTACGCCGCGAGTGTCGCCCCATCCAGCGTCACATCACGGTGCGCGCCGCTTTCCACATCCACGAGGCGCAGCTCGCCCCGCAGCGTCGGCTCGAGCTCCTCCGGCGTGAGCAGGTGAAGCAGGACGATTTCATGCCCGCGCGCGGCGAGTGTCGCCGCGCCGGACTCCAGCCCCGCCGCGTCGTAGCCGTCGGTGAGGAGCAGGATCAGCGCGGGACGCGGCGCGCGGTCTGCCAGACGCGCTCCCAGGTCCCGCAGCGCCGGTCCGAGCGCTGTCGCGCCGGCGGGATTGAGGAAGGCGAGCCACTCGCGCCATTCGCTCAGCCATTCGCCGCCGGAATGCGGCCCCCAGAGCGGGACGGCGCTCTCCTGTTGCAGCCACATTCCCCGCAGCGCGTCGCCGCCGAGCAGGGCGATGCCGCCTAACGCCTCGGCGAGCGCGCGCGTCGCGGGCCAGCGGTCGCCCCAGCCCATCGAGGCGCTGCCGTCGAGGGCCACGATCACGGCGAGATCGGCTTCTTCTTCATAGAGCCGCACGTAGGCGCGATCGGAGCGCGCGTAGAGGTTCCAATCCACGCGGCGGGGGTCGTCGCCGGGGGTGTAGTCCCGAAAATCGGCGAATTCCAGCCCGGCGCCGCGCCGCGCGGAGCGACGTTCCCCCCAGGTGCCCCAGCCCTTGCGCCCGTGAACCACGAAGCGCAGCCGCGAGAGCCAGGTGAGGTCAGTCTGGGGAGGAGAAGCCGGGGCAGGGATCATGTGGAATCACCGGTGAGGGGCGCGGTAGGACGGCACATCTCATCCCTCACGCCGCGGCGCTCTCCAGCACCGCCGCGATGAGCGCGTCCGCCGTGACGCCATCCGCTTCGGCCTCGTAGGTGAGGATGAGGCGATGACGCAGGGCGGCGGGAGCTACGGCGCGCACATCCTCGCGGGCGACGTTGAAGCGTCCCGCCAACAGCGCGGTCGCCTTTGCGCCCACCAGCAGGGCCTGCGCGCCGCGCGGACTCGCGCCATAACGGACGTAGCGCCGCACGGCTTCGGGCGCCGTGGGGGAGCCGGGTTGGGTTGCCGTGACGAGCTGCGCGACGTAAGCGTTCATCGCCGTGGCGACCGGCACTTCGCGGACGAGCGCCTGCATCGCCTGCACCGTCGTGGCGTCGGCGCAGGGGGTCGCCGCCGGCAGCTGCGCACCGGTCGTGCGGGCCGTGATCTCGGCGAGCTCTTCCATGGAGGGATAGCCAACCTGCACCTTGAAAAGAAACCGATCCAGCTGCGCCTCCGGCAGGGGATAGGTGCCTTCCAGCTCGATGGGATTCTGGGTCGCCAGCACCAGAAAGGGGGTGGGGAGGGGATAGGTCACGCCGCCGACGGTCGCCTGCCGTTCCTGCATCGCTTCCAGCAGCGCGGATTGCGTCTTGGGTGTGGCGCGGTTGATTTCGTCTGCCAGCAGCAGGTTGGTGAAGATCGGGCCGCGATGGAAGCGGAAATGCCGCTCGCCGCCCGCGCCGATTTCCAGCACGTCGGTGCCGAGGATGTCGGCGGGCATCAGGTCGGGCGTGAACTGCACGCGGGTGAATTCCAACTGCAGCGCGGCGGCCAGAGTGCGCACAAGCATCGTCTTTCCCAGGCCCGGCAGTCCTTCCAGGAGCACGTGGCCGTTGGCCAGCAGGGCGATGAGCGTGTGGCGCACGACGTCGCGTTGCCCCACGATCACGCGCGCGATTTCGGTCTCGATCCGGAGCGCCAGCTCGCGAAAGCTCGAAGGCACCAGGGCAGTCGTCATTTCACCTCCGCAAGCGATAAAGCGAAAAGGCGATAAAGCGAAAAGGCGAATCACTTACGTTCGCACCTTTACACCTTCACACGTGGACGCCTTCACGCCTTATGGCGTCTCCGGTGGCAAGCTGGGGCCGGGGAGTGCGCTTCTCTCAACATTCCCAGAGCCGGCAGAAGCTGCAGCGCCCCTCGGCGGTCGTGGGCTGCCCACAGACCGTGCACGGATGCAGAGCGGGCGCGTTCGCTGACTCGGCGAACAGCCCTCCGGCCCTGGCCTGCAGAAATTTCACGTAGAACTGTAGTTTGGTGCCGGGGGCGTCGTGCTCCATCTGCGTGAGGATCTCCTTGTAGTGCAGGCTGGTCGCGCCTTTGGCGTAGGGGCATTCTTCCTCAATGTAGTCAATCCCCCGCAGGAGCGCATACGCCGCTGTCTCGCGCTCGTAGAGGCGGCAGAAGGGCTTGACTTTGCGCGCCAGCCCCGCGTCGTCGGCGGGGAGCACGGGCCCCTGGCGTGCAAGGTAACCGGTCTCCCAGTGCAAGACGTTGCCGAACAGGGTGGCGGCCTCATCGTCAAGGTTGTGGCCTGTGGCGAGGACGTCGTAGCCCAGCTCTAGCGCCAGGCGATTCATCTCGTGGCGTTTGACCAGGCCACATAGCGAGCAGGGGCGCGCTTCGCGGTGTCGGCGTGCCGCCAGTTGGGGGATGCTTTCCCCGTACTGCCGGGGCAGATCAACGATGGTGAGGCGCGTCCCCGGAAATTGCGTGGCACACTGCCCGGCAAAGGCTTCCGCCTTCATCCGCGACCGTGCGGAGTACGCCAGGCCGTCATCAATCCCCAGATCAATGTGCAGCCCATCGGCGTGATAGCCCAGGCGCAACAGCGCCTCCCACAGCGCGAGGCTGTCCTTCCCGCCGGAGACGGCGACGAGGACGCGCGCGTCGGGGCCGATCATGCGATATTTGCGGAGGGCGCGGGCGGTGTGTTCGAGGAACCAGGCGTCGAAGTGTTCGGCGCACAGGGCGAGCTTGTGCTGTCGCAGGTTGATCACGGCCGGGGCGCCGCAGGTCCGACAGCGCACCTTCAGCCTCCGGAGACGACGGGGACGATTTTGACGCTGTCCTCGGGCGCGAGAGAGCGATCCTCGGTGAGCAGCTGGCCATTGCGAACGACCAGCACGCTTTCGGGCAGGATTTTGAGCTTTTTGAGCAGCTGCTGCACCGTCATCGTTTCGTCGAAGGTGAATTGTTTCTCGCGGTAGCTCACCTGCATGGATTCGACCTCGTCTGCGGGTTAAAAAACGGGGGCTGAGCGCCCCCGAAAAACTGCGCTGGCGGCTCAGGCTTCGTTGTGGAAGCGCGCTTCGAGCTCATCGAGCATTTCTGCCGCCTCGACCAGCTTGTCGAGCGGATTTTGGTCGCCCGTGAAATAGCGATAATCGCAGGGCATAATGTCGAGCATTTTGACCAGCGTTTGGTGATGTTTGCCGACCGTTTCGGGCGAGGTGTCGTAATAGGCGGCGATTTTGGCCAGCGGCACATCGCGCAGGTTCACTTTGCGCACGGTGTAATCGAGCGCGGCGGCCCAGGCTTCGGGTTTGGGGATGCTCAACGGCTCGGCGCCGAGGGTGATGCGGAATTCCATCCACATCTGGATGGCGGCGCCGATGAGATCGAGGGGCAGTTGCGCCGCCTTCATCTTGGCGGTGAGCTGCTGCTCCACGGGGTCCATGCCGCTGGCGAAGAGCTGCTCGACGCGGCCGGCGACGGGGGAGTTGGGTTCGAGGCGCAGGTAATTGGCGAGAGCGCGCAGCGCGCGGTCAAAATCCCCTATGCGGGCGAGCGTCTGGGCCAGGGTGAGGTGATAGTCAGCGCAATTGGGCGCGAGCTTGACGGCAGCCTGAAGCTGTTGGAGCGCTTCTTCCAGGTCCCAACGTTGATAGGCAGCGAGGGCTTCCTGGTAGAGGGCGTCGGCTTTCTTGCGATCGGCGGCTGAGGGCTGGGTCGGGCTCATGATATCCTCCGCATGGCGTATACCACTGGTATTGTCAACTTCTTGCGGGCCTTATTATAGCAGTTTCGGCAGAGCTGCCAAGCGCTCATGCAAGGACGGCTTTACATCCGTGCCAATCCAGGTATACTGCTTTTTTGCTCCTGGCCCACACGTCATTCTAGCTTCTGCAGCGCGGATTTAGGAGACAGCACTATTTTAACGAGGAGACCATGGCAGTGAAGAGTCAGGTGAGATTGGCTGAGCCACGCAATAATGTGCAGATGACATTGCCCGATGGACGAACGTTTGAGGGCGGGGTGGGCACGCCGCTGGAAACTTTTTTTCAGGCCGCGTACCCCGATCCACCCGCTCCGTTGCTCGCGGCGCTCGTGGATGGCAACCTGCGCGAGCTGAGCTGGCCTGTCAAGCGTGACTGTATGGCCTCACCGATTGACCTTTCGCAATCCGATGGCGTCCGCATCTACCGCCGCTCTCTCACCTTTTTAATGATCGCCGTCATGCGGCGCCTGTTTCCGGACGTCGAAGTTTTTGTGGATCACTCCCTGCCCTTTGGCGGCTACTTTTGCGAGACGCCGCAACATGCGCCGCTCACAGAGGAACAATTGCACGCCGTGATGGAGGAAATGCGACGGTTGGTCGAGCGCGATGTCCCCATCCAGCACGAGCACGTGCCGCTCGATGAGGTGCTTGAGATTTTCCGTTCCCGTAACGAGATGGACAAAGTCGCGCTGTTCCAGACTCCCCTCCGCAATTCCAAGGGCTATCTCAATCTGTACAACCTCGAGGGCTACCGCGATTATTTCCACGGGTACATGGCGCCTTCGACGGGTTACCTGCGCTATTTCGATTTGCTGCGCTGGGGGGATGGTTTCATCCTGCAGTTCCCGCGGCGGCACAAGCCCCGGGAGCTGCTCGAGCCCCATCATTCGCCGCAATTGGTCACGGTCTTCCGTGAGTACGGTCGCTGGCTGCGCCTGTTGGGCGTGGAAAATGTGAGCGAACTGAATGCCTCGATTGCCGAGGAGCGGATCCGCCAGATTGTGCTGGTCTCCGAAGCGCTGCATGAGCAACGCATCGCCGATATTGCCGGTCAGATTTGGGCGCGGCGCGGGGACGTGCGCGTGGTATTGATCGCCGGGCCGTCCTCGTCGGGCAAGACGACGTTTTCCCGGCGGCTGGCAGTGCAGTTGCTGGCGCGCGGGTTGCGTCCTTTCGCCCTGGAGCTCGACAATTATTTTGTGGATCGCGAGGCGACGCCGCGCGATGAGAACGGCGACTACGACTTCGAGGCGCTGGAAGCTGTGGACCTGGAGCTCTTCAATCAGCAGTTGCAGGCGATGTTGCGCGGCGAGGAAGTGCGGCTGCCGCGTTTTAACTTCAAGCTGGGGCGGCGCGAGGAAGGTAAGCGGGTCAAACTGGGACCTGAGCACATCATTATCGTGGAGGGCATTCACGGGCTCAATCCCCGGCTTGTGTACACCATCCCGTGGGAACGCACTTTTCGCATTTTTGTGTCGGCGCTCACGCAGCTCAACCTCGATCGCCACAGCCGCGTGCCGACGACCGATACCCGGCTCATCCGCCGCCTGGTGCGGGATGCGCGTACGCGCGGTTATTCCGCTGCCGACACCCTGGCGCGTTGGGAGAGCGTCCGTCGCGGCGAGAAAAACTACATCTTCCCCAATCAGGAATACGCGGACGTGATGTTCAACTCGGCGCTGGTCTATGAACTGGCGGTCCTCAAGCCCTTTGTGGAGCCGCTGCTGCTGCAGGTGGATCCCCATTCCCCGGAGCGGGTGGAGACGAAGCGGCTGTTTGCTTTCCTGCAATGGTTCCAACCCATTTCGGCGGACCTGGTGCCGGAGAATTCTATTTTGCGCGAGTTCATCGGCGGGCAGGCTTTGGAAGACTTTCATTGGGACTGACCACGAATGGGACCACGAATGGGGCCACGAATGGGACCACGAATGGGATTGATGCGGCGTGACTTCGACGACCTCTCTTCAAGACGATACCGTGCTCTCTGAATCCATCTCCGAGGAGCTGCCGCCGGCGGGGGAGCCCGCTGTGCGCCGTCCTCGCCATCACGTCCTCTGGCGCGTGGCCCTGATCCTGTTGGCGCTGGTGCTCTTTGTCGCCGCTGTGGCCGGGGCGGGATACGCCGGGCTGTATTACGGCGAGCGCGATCGGGAGGCGCAGCGGCAGGCGACGCTGGATGAGCATTATCAAAATGGCCTGGTGGCGCTCAACAACGGCGATTACGAGCGGGCGCGGGCGCATTTCCAGTATGTCTTGCGGCTGGATCCGGGGAACAGCCTCGCCGCGCAGGGCCTGGCCGAGGCCGAGGCGCGCCTGGTGGCGAAACCTACTCCCACCTCTGAGGCCGTGCAGTCGCTCACCGAAATTCTGTTCCAACAGGCTCAGAGCGCCTATACCGCGCAGAACTGGACCGAGGCTGCCAGCAGCCTCACTCAACTGCGGGCGCTGGATCGCGACTATCGCGCTGCGGAAGTGGAAGCCATGCTCTTCGACAGCCTCTATAACGCGGGTATGGCTTTTCTGGAGCAGGAGCAGCTCGAAGAAGGAATCTTCTACCTGGATCAGGCCGTGGCCTTACGTCCGCTGGACGTGAACGCCGCCAATCAGCGCTCGTTGGCAGCGCGGTATCGCTCGGCGTTGCGCTTCTGGGGCGTGGATTGGGAACGCGCGATTGCCGAACTGGAAGCGCTGCATGCGTCGGCGCCCGATTACCGGGACGTGTTCCAGCGGCTGTATGATGCCAGGGTGGAATACGGGAATTCTCTGGTGGAAGCAGGGGAGATGTGTCCGGCGGAAGCCGCGTACACCAAAGCCCTGCTCATGGTTTCCAGCGCGCAGGTGGAGGAAAAGCGCGCTCAGGCGGCGCAGGCCTGCTTGATTGCGACGCCGGTGCCGCAGGAGGGGGGCGCGCCCGTCCTCACCCCGCAGGCGATCCCCGGCTTCACCGTGGGACGGCTGGCCTATCCCGTTTACAACGCCACGACCGGCGTCTATGATCTCTATGCGCTCTATGCCGACGGCAAAATCCTGCGTGTGGCGGAGAATGGGGATCAGCCCTGGTGGGAATGGTATACAGGGCGGGTCATTTACCGCGATCGGCTGAACAATGCGATCTCGATGGTGTTGCCGGAGGAGGGGGTGCCGCAGCAGCTCTATGCGCCGGATGGCCGGGCCTGGCCTACGCTTTCGCGCGATGGGCAGCGCATCGCCTTCGCCCTGGTAGACGCCAATGATGCCTGGAATATTTATATTGCGACCACTTATGGCGGGAGTGAGCCCCAGCGGCTGGGGCTGGGCTGGGCGCCGGCATGGGGGCCGACGGGACAGCTGGCCTACACCGGCTGTGATGACACCGGCTGCGGCATCATCGTGGACAATCCCGACGACGATCAGCCGGGGACGCGCCTGACCGCCAGCAGCGATGACACCGCTGCGAGCTGGGCGCCGGGCGGCAATCTGCTCGCCTACATGACCAACGTCACAGGGAACTGGGACATCATGTTGTTGAATACGAGCGGCGGCGTGGCGCAGTTGACCTACGAATCTTCCGATGAGGGATTGCCGGTGTGGGCGCCTGACGGCAGTGGCGTGGCCTTCATCAGCAACCGCGATGGCAAATGGGCCCTTTACCTCGTGGACCCCGAGGGCAAGAATCCTCGCCGCATCCTCGATCTGGGCATCGAAATGCCGGGTTGGCAGCATCAGCGGCTCTCGTGGGCGCCTTGATGCGGGCAAGGTTTGGGGTATAATTGGTTGTAAGCGGGGCGTGGCGCAGTTTGGTCAGCGCGCGCGGTTTGGGTCCGCGAGGCCGTCGGTTCAAATCCGACCGCCCCGACAGCAAGCGCGAGGAACTTTTAGCTCCTCGCGCTTTGCGTTGATGACGTAACTGACCCGAAAACCGCAGGGGCAGCGCGAAGTTCTCCCCGTGCCCCCGGCGCGCGGCGATGAAGGGCCCCCTTAACGGCAGCGTTTTCTGATTCTCGATCATGCCCGGCGCGGAGGACGCTGCCTGCCCGTTTTTGGCAAGTGGGTGTATAGTAGCCCTCATGCCGACCGGAATGATTTTCGCTATCCAACGCCGCGCGGCGGAGGAGAACTTCGCATCACGGCGCTCTTTTCCCGCCGTTGATTGCTGCCTTGTGTGATTCGGGTATGATAGCTGTGGAGGAAGACGTCATGCATACACTACGCGCCCTGCTCAAAACCATGCGTCCCAAACAGTGGACGAAGAATGGCTTCATCTTTGCTGCGCTCATCTTCGACAAAAAGATTTTTGAGCCGCCTTATTTCTGGCGGACGATGGCCGGCTTCATGCTGTTCAGCCTGGTCTCTGGCGTCGTCTACATCCTCAACGACCTGACCGACATCGAAAAAGATCGTCAGCATCCCCGCAAACGGCAGCGCCCCCTGGCTTCTGGCACGCTCTCGCCGCGGCTAGCGCTGGAATGCGCCATCGTCGTGGCCGTGCTCTCGCTGGCGGCGGCATTCTGGCTCTCTGTGAGCTTTGGCCTGATCCTCGCCGGCTATCTGGTGTTGCAGATCGCTTATTCGCTGTACTTCAAGAACGTCGTGCTGTTGGACATCATTGTCATTGCGGCGGGGTTCGTGTTGCGGGTGGCGGCAGGGGCGGCGTTGGTGGATGCGGAGAACTTCTCGCCGTGGTTGTACATCTGTACGACGCTGCTGGCCCTGTTCCTGGCGTTGGGCAAGCGCCGCGGCGAGTTGATGCTGCTCGGCGAGGAGGCCGGCAATCACCGCGAGAGCCTGCAATTCTACACCTGCGAGCTGTTGGATCAGCTCATCAGCATGGTGACTTCCTCGACGTTGGTGGCGTACGCGCTGTACACCTTCTCCGCGCCGAACCTGCCCCAAAATCACGCGATGATGCTGACCGTGCCTTTCGTCATCTACGGGCTTTTCCGTTACCTGTATCTGGTTCATGCCGAGGGCATCACCCTGGCGCCGGATGAGGTGTTGCTGGTTGACCATCCGCTGCAGGCGGATCTGGTGTTGTGGGCGGCGATGTCGGCAGGCATTTTGTATCTGGCGTAGGAGCTCGAAGAGGGGCCGGCGAGGAGTGGCAGTGGAAAGCAGCGCTCCCGGAAAAGTGATTCTGTGCGGGGAACATAGCGTGGTCTACGGCTATCCCGCGATGGCGGCGCCGGTGATGGGGGTACGCTGCCGGGCGTGGGTCGAAGCTGCCGCATCCGGCAGCGGCCTGTCGCTCGTTGCCGTGGACCTGGGCGAGCGCCTGGCTCTGCGGGCAGCGCCGCCCGATCAGCCGCTGGCGGCGCTGGCGCGTCTGGTGTTGGCGCACCTGGGCTGTGAGGAACCGGATGCCGTGCTCACCGTGCACTCCGACCTGCCCATCGCGGGGGGCTTGGGGAGTGGCGCGGCCGTCTCGGTGGCGGCGGCCCGCGCCCTTGCCGGCTTCCTGGGAGTGACGCTTTCCCCCGCAGCTCTCAGTGCCCTGGCTTACGAGGTGGAGAAACTCCATCACGGGACGCCTAGCGGCATTGATAACACCGTCATCGCCTGGGAGCGCCCCGTGTATTTCGTCAAGGGGCAGCCGCCTGAGGTGCTGGCGATCCCTGCGCCGTTGCGGTTGCTCATCGCCGATAGCGGCATTGGCGCCGTGACCCGCGAGGCGGTCGCGGCGGTGCGTCAACGCCGTGAGGCCCATCCCGCTTATTACGAGGCGCGGTTCGCGCAGATCGGCGCGCTCGTGTCGGCAGCGCGCGCCGCCTGGGAGCAGCAGGATCTGCCGACGTTGGGGCAGCTGTTGGATGCGAATCAGGCGCTCCTGGCAGAGATCGGCGTTTCTACGCCGCGACTGGAAGCGCTGATCACGGCGGCGCGGCAAGCCGGCGCCCTGGGGGCCAAACTCACCGGTTCGGGCATGGGGGGCAATATCATCGCTTTGGTGACGGCGGAAGGGATGCCTGCTGTAGCAGACGCCTTGCGAGTGGCGGGCGCCGTTCACGTGTGGCAGACGATCACGGAGTGAGGTGCTTATGGACGAGTTCATCCAGGTGATCACAACAACGACAGAAAAGGCGGAAGCGGAGCGCATTGCGCGCGCTTTGGTGGAGATGGGGCTTGCGGGGTGCGTTCAAATCATAGGGCCGATCCTCAGCATCTACCGCTGGCAGGGGACGATCGAAGAGGCGCCGGAGTGGTTGTGCCTGATTAAAACTTCCCGCGCCAACTATGCGGAGGTCGAGGCGACCCTTCGCTGCCTGCACTCCTACGAGACGCCGGAGATCTTGGCGGTTCCCATCGTGGCTGGCAGTACGGCTTACTTGCGCTGGCTGGCGGCGGTGCTGGAAGCGCCTCGGGGATGAGCGAAGAGCTGGTGTTTGTCAAACTGGGCGGATCGTTGATCACCGACAAGCGTCGGGAGTCCACGGTCCGCGCCGGCACCCTGCGGCTGCTGGCCGAGGAACTGCACGCGGTGCTGACGGCAAAGCCCGATTTGCGCCTGCTGTTGGGTCATGGTTCCGGCTCCTTCGGGCACTGGGAGGCCAGCCGTTACAACACCCGTGCGGGAGTGCGCACGCCTGCCGAGTGGCGCGGCTTCACCCAGGTGAGCGCCGCCGTTCTACGGCTCAATCGCATCGTCGTGGATACCTTCACGCGGGCCGATGTGCCGGTGTTGAGCCTGCAACCCTCCGCTTCGGCGGTCGCCGAAGACGGGCGCCTGGTCAGCCTGGCGTTGCTGCCGATCCAACGCGCTTTGGACGCCGGCCTCATCCCGTTAGTCTTCGGCGATGCGGTTTTTGACAGTGTGCGGGGCGGCACCATCCTCTCGACCGAAGACATATTTTTCTATCTCACCCCCTTGTTGCGCCCTGCGCGGATTTTGCTCTTCGGAAATGCGCCGGGGGTGTTGGACGATCGTCGTGCGGTGATCCCGCTCATCACCCCCGGCACGTATGCGCAAGTCGAGCCGTTCTTGCGGGGCGCCGGAGGAGTGGATGTGACCGGCGGTATGGCGGACAAAGTCACGCACATGATGGCGCTGGTGCAGGCGGCGCCCGGCCTGAGCGTGCACATCCTCACCGGCATCGAAAGTGGCAACCTCACGCGCGCGCTGCTGGAACCGGAGAGCCTCTCTGGGACGCACATCCGTGCTGATTGAAAGATTCACTGAGCGGTGCGGGCTGATAGGAGGCATTTCCCATGCCCCCGTCTTCTTCTCCTCGCGTTGTACCGCCTCATGGGATTGTGGTTGAGATAGGCTGGATGGATGCTTTACCTTCTGTGTGCGAAATACAACGAGTAACGTTGTTTTTGATGCAAGAAACGCGAAGTGTCCGATGATGTCCAACAAAAACCTCGGCTCAATGGGTGCGCGATTGCTCACGGCGTTGGTAGAAGAGAATCGTCAGGTTTTTTCAATCGCCGATGCCCAGCGATATCTTAGCGCATATGCGGACAAACCTTATTCGTATGCAGCCGCAAATGAGCTCTTGCGCCGTCTGGGACGGGCCGGTTGGGTAGTGCGCCTGAGCGCCGGGCGCTATGCACTTGTCCCATTGACATCAGGCAACACCCTCACGCCGCAACTCAACCGCTATGTAATTGCCCGGGAGGTGTTGGGGAATGCACCCTACTATATCTCACATGAAAGCGCGATGGAAGTTCACAATCTGCTCACCCATCCTGTGGGACAAGTGCTGGTGACTACCCCCAGGCGTTTGGCATCGCGTGAGATTTTGGGGATACCTTATCGCTTCATCTATGCGCCCCCTGTTGGCATCTGGGGCAACGAGCTGCGATGGGTGACCCCTTATGAGCAGGTAATGGTCAGTGACCTTGAGAGGACCTTGCTTGATGGCCTCATGCGTACTGATCTGTGTGCTGGCATTGGACAGGTTGCTACGGCGCTCTGGATGCGCCATGATGAGCTTGATGGGGAGAAATTGGCGGATTATGCTGAGCGGGCGCATCATCGTGCTGCTGCCCAACGCCTGGGTTATTTGCTGGAACTTTATGGATTAGGGACGCCGGATTTGGCAGCCAGGCTTCTGGGGCTGAGAGGAACAGCATACGCTCTCTTGGACCCATTGTTGCCGGATGAGGGTCCCTACCTCTCGCGTTGGCGTTTGCGCATCAACATCGAACCGGAAACATTACAAAGCAGCATTAGGACGTGAGATATGATACCTCCAGGCGAAGTGGCACGTCTTGCGCATCGAGCAAGAGTGAGCGATAAGACAATCGAAGCCGATTATGTGTTGACATGGACTTTATTGGCGCTGGCTAATTTATCCTTGCGTAACACTTTGGCGTTTAAAGGGGGCACCGCTCTCAAAAAGATGTATGTGCCAGATTATCGCTTCTCTGAGGACCTGGACTTCACAGTACTCGAAAAGATTTCCAATGCTGATTTGCTCGTCGAATTCGAGAAACTCTTTGTGTGGTTGCGCCGTGAGGTCAACCTCACGGTCGCGGTGCGCCGCCTGGAAATCCATGTAACGGGCAATCCGGCTCTGTATCTTAACTACATAGGCCCCTTGCAGGGTAATCTGGAAAGCCGATTTTTCAAGGTTGATTTCACTCATAATGAGCAAATCGTATTCCCCCTCTCTGAACTGCCGGTAAAATCTCCTTATAGCGATTGCCAGCAACGTTTGGAGACGCTGTGTGTTTATTCTCCCGAAGAAATCCTGGTCGAGAAACTCTGTGCATTGTTGGGGCGAACCGAACCACGCGACTTGTACGATATTCACTACATCTTTGAGCATGACCTGGCTGATATCGAAACCGTTTCCTACAAAATAGGTGACAAAATGGCTCTCAAGGGCTTGCAGCAAACTGCGTTGCGGGACGTTTTGGCGCGCAAGCATCATGCACTGGAGCGGCTATGGGAATTGCGATTGCGAGGGCAAATGCCGGAATTGCCCTCCCTGGAAACCGTCATTCGTGAGACCGAGCGACATTTGCGACGGTGCGGGCTGATATGAAGCGCCTCTCGCGCTCCCGTCTCATCGTCCTCGCCCTGCTCCTCCTCGGTGCGGGGCTACGCCTGGCGGCGCTGGGCGATGTCCCGCCGGGCCTCTACCACGACGAAGCCTTCAACGGGCTGGACGCGCTCCGGGTCATAGAAGAGGGCGATTTTCCCCTCTATTTCCCCGCGAACAATGGCCGCGAGCCGTTGTTCATTTATCTCATCGCGGCCTCGGTGAGCGTGTTGGGACGCTCGCCCCTGGCTGTGCGCCTGCCGTCCTTCTTTGTGGGCTTCCTCACCCTGGCCGCGACCTATGATCTGGCTCGCGTGCTCTTCAATCGCCGGGTGGGACGCTGGACGCTGGCGGTGCTGGCGGTGACCTTCTGGCACGTGCACCTGAGCCGGATGGGATTCCGCGCGGTGTTACTGCCGCTCTTCACGGCACTTTTCCTCGCGCAAGCGGCGCGGGGCGTGAAAAGGGGCCGCGCGCGGCACTGGCTCGCGGCGGGTGCACTTTACGGCGGGATGTGGTACACCTACATGGCGGCGCGCTTCACGCCGATCGCGTTGGGCGTGGTGTTGCTTGTGGCGCTGGCGACCCGGCGCCGCGAGGCGCTGACACATTGGCGCGGCGGGCTGTTGTTTTGCGCCGCGGCGCTGCTCGTGCTGGCCCCCCTTGGCGCGTACACCCTCCAACATCCCGACATCGTCCTGGCGCGCACCGGGCAGGTGACGATTTTCAGCCCGGAGATCAACGGCGGCGACCTGTGGGGCACTCTTCTGCGGCACGTCTGGAACACCGCCGCAATGTTCTTCATCCGGGGCGATCGGATCTGGCGGCACAACCTCGCCTGGCGTCCCGTGTGGGATCCGGCGTTGGGAGTAGCCTTCGTGGTGGGCGTGGGCGTGGCGTTGGGCGGCATTTTTAGCGCAGCGGCGCAGCGGCGCGGTGTGGGAGAGGGGAAGACTGGCGTACCCCCGTTCTCCTTTGCGATGATCTTGCTGTGGACGGCGGTGATGGTGTTGCCGACATTGCTCGCCGAAGATGCGCCGCACTTCCTCCGTGGGGTGGGGGTCTTGCCGACGGCGGCTTTGTTCCCGGCGTTGGGCCTGGCGTGGATCGAGTCACGAGTCGCCCCCCACCCATCACCCATTACCCATCACCCATTACATTTTACGTTTCACGTCTCACGCATTCCGCAGTACGCAGCACGTCATACATCAATCATATTATTGTGCATTGGACTATTTTTCACCACCCACGACTACTTCTTCACCTACGCGCACGCGCCGCTGGCGTATCACTGGCTGGAAGGCGGCGCGGTGGATCTGGCGGGCGCGCTGAACGCGGCGCGCGGCACGGGCTGGGATGGCGCGCGGATGTTGCATGGGCCGGACAACGGGCGGGTCCTGCTCGTGGACCGCGTCCTCTGGGAGTCGTGGGAGGCCTTGCCCTTCCTGGTGCCGGAAGAACGGGTGACGTTCTTGCCGTTGGAAACGCCGCCCGCGCTGGACCAGGGACTGACCTTTGCGGTGTGGCCCTACCGCGACTGGCAGGCGGAGGTGTTCTCACTTATCGCACGCCCCGCCTATTTGAGCGTTCATTCCGGCCCGCAGGTGCAGGGGGACAAGGACCCGGCACCCTACACGGCGGCGTTGCTCATCACGGCGGACTCACGCCCGCCTGTGCCGGAAGCCATCGCGCGCTTTGGCGAGGCGAACGGGGAAATTCTCCTGCGGGCGGCGCTGGTACGTCCAGACGTCGGGGGATCAACGGTACGGCTGTGGTGGGATTGCGTCACCCCGCTAGCGGCGGACTACACAGTTTACGTGCACTATCTGCGGGACGGGGAGCTGCTCACCCAACACGACATGCCGCCGGGGGAGGGACATCTGCCGACATCGCATTGGTCGCCGGGCGATCTCATCCTCGACGAGCATTTTCTGCCGGCGGTGATCCCCGATCCCGCGCGCGATACGCTCCGTGTGGGCTTTTATCGCAGCGATACCGGCGAACCCTTGGGAACGTGGATTGAGGTGGGAGTGATTGTGGAGAGCGATGAGGCGAAAAGGCGCTAAAGCGAAGAGACGTTCACTCGCTTTCTCGCTCACTCGATTTTTCGCTCAACCACTCAATGTGAAGCAGATGTTGGACGGCGTGAAATTCCGGGTCGCCGGTGACGAGGGTGGCATTCAATTCCTGCGCCAGCACCGCGGCGAAGGCGTCGGCGTAAGACACGGGATAATGGGCTTTGAGATGGGCCACGCTCTGAATCTGCTCAAATGACGCAGGCACGAGCTGGATTGGCCCTTCTTTCAACGTGCTGATGAAATTCTGAACGCCTGCCAGGCCCTTCTCCCGCTCGATAACATACAGAACTTCTCCTACATCGATCTCGCTCATATAGATTTGACAACCCAGCGCTTGTGCCTGCTGTAAAAGCGCATGCACACGAAAATAGCCGGGTTGATGACGAATTTGGGCAATGATGGCAGATGAATCTAACACATACACGCGCGTCATGATTGGGGGTCGCTTTTGGGTTTGGAGGGCTCTTGCCACTGGCGGATTTTGGCTTCTTCGCGCTCATAATCTGCCCGCCGCTCTTGTAATAGAATATCGGTCCAGTTTACGCCATCCTCATCGGCGAACATGCCGTTTAGCGCGGCAACGAGATCGTCAGGCACCGGCACGATGGCGGTCACGTCGCCATAAGTTACAATTTGTACCCGTGTGCCCGGGTACAAGCCTCGGGCTTCCCGGATTTCTTTAGGTATCACGATAGCGCCTTTTGTGGATACAGTGACCGTTTTCATCTTACCTGTTCCTTATTTTGTATAACGAATCTATAAATAGAACTGAAATACGATCCAATGTCAACATCCAGCTCTTCCCGCATGACGCATTCCGCATCGCGCCTTACGTTTTACGCATTTCTATTCCTCCTTCCCCTCCTTGCAGCCTTTCCGCTGTGGGGACCGGGGATGGTGAATACGCGCGGCGGCGGCGACAGCCCCTTTCTGCTGCAGCGCACGCTGGATATGGCCGAAAATCTGCGTCACGGCATTTTCCCCGCGCGCTGGATGGCGCACGCTGCCTATGACCTGGGATATCCGTTCTTCAATCATTACGCCGCGCTGCCCTTCTACCTGAGCGGCGGTCTGACGGCGTTGGGCCTCTCACCCCTGCTGGCGATCCAGGCGACGCAGACGCTGGGCTTCCTCCTCGCCGCGCTGACGCTGGCCTTGTGGGCGCGGCGCGTCTACGGCAACCGATGGGCCACGCTGCTGGCGGTCGCGGCGTACACCTTCGCGCCATTCCATCTGGTGAACGTCTACGTGCGCGGCGATTCGCTCTCCGAATTTTGGGCCTTCGTCTGGTATCCTCTCATCCTGTGGACGCTGGATCGCGTCGCCGAGCACCCCACGCTGCGCCGGGTCACCCTTGCTGCGCTGAGCTACGCTGCCCTGATCCTCACGCACAACGTCTCGGCGTTCATCTTCGCGCCGTTCGCGCTGTTGTATGCAGCAATTCAACGAGTTGGCGAGTCAACGCAGCAGCGAGAAGGCGAAAAGGCGGAAAAGCGAGAAGGCAAGTCAGCGAATCGCATTTCACGCAGCACGCAGTACGTAGTACGCCTTATCGCTCCTTTCCTCCTTGCCTTCCTTCTCACGGCCTGGTTCTGGATTCCCGCCATCGGCGAGACGGGCTACGGGCAGATGGGACCGGAGTTCACGGCGGGATATTTCCATTACAGCAACCACTTTCGCGGCCTGAACCTCGTACAGCGCACGTTCTTGTTTGACTATTCGGTCGCCGGCGACGCTGCCGCTGCTGGCCCTTTTGCGATGGGAGGAGTGCAGGCGGCGCTGGCGCTGCTTGGCGCGGGCGCGTTGATTTGGCAAATCGGCGAGTCAGCGAAAAAGCGAGAAAGCGAGTCAGCGACTCACATCTTACGCAGCACGCAGTACGCCTTCATCCTTTTCTCCCTGGGTCTCTCCACGTTCATGATCACCCCGCTCTCCGCGCCGTTGTGGGAACATCTGCCGCTGCTGGCGACCACCCAATTCCCCTGGCGCTTCCTCTCCGTGCAGGCGCTCTTCACGGCCATGGCGACGGCGGCGCTAGCAAATCGGCGGGAAGGCGAAAAAGCGGAGAAGCGAGAAAGCGACTCACGTTTCGCGCAGCACGCAGTCCCGGCCTTCCTGATTGTTTGCCTCGCGTTGGCTGCCCTCGGCGCGCTCCGTCCCGAACGCCTGCTCATCACCGCCGACGATGTGACATGGGACCCCCTGCTGCTCTACGAGGCGTTCACCGGCAACATCGGCACGACGATCCGCTATGAGTATCTCCCGCGCGACGTGAAGCCGCGCCTGTATCTCTCCGAGGCGGTCGTAGATGGTGTGGACGCGGCGCAGCCCATCGCCGATGGCGGCGTGATGGCGACGGCGGTGCTCCTCGAGCGCCTCCCCGATCGCCAGACCTGGCAGCTCACGGCGGCCGGCGACGCTCCGGTGACGTTCCCCCTTATCTGGTGGCCGGGCTGGCAGGCGGAGGTGGACGGCGTCGTCGCCGACGCCTATCCCATGACCGGCTCCGGCCGGTTGACGGTGGACTTGCCGGCGGGGGAGCACACGGTCACGCTGCAGCTGCGCGCTACCCCGCTCCGCGCGGCGGCGGAGTGGATTTCGGCACTGACGGTCGTGGGGCTATGCGCGGTGTTTTTTCAGCACAGAGGTGTCGAGGCGCGAAGACGCAAAGAGCTGGCCGACTTTTTGAAAGCTGGCCTTGGATCCACAGGAGCGCTTTTGTCGGTGGCCGCGCTGGCAGTGATTCTCCCTGCCCTCTTCTCCCCCTCTTCCTCTCTCCCTTTCTCCCTCTCTCCTGCTCCCGCCACCTTCGACTTCATCCAAATGCCTTGGGCCACGCGCGGACCGGTCTATTTTGGCACGCCATGGCACGCGCAGTTGGGAACGGGCGATGCTGTGCTCACCGCCGTCGGCGCGCTGCCCCATGGGGTTTCCCCCGCTCAAATGCTCCCTGTCCCGCTGACGTGGGAGCTGCCCACCCCCAAGTCCATCACGGCTACCCTGCGTCTGGTTTCGCCGGCGGAGCCCCGTCATGGCGTCTCCTACGGCCTCGCGGAAACGACGTTCACGCTGGCCGGGCAGGTCACGCCGACGCTGGAATTGCCGGCCGATCTCTCTCGCGGCCTGTATCTGCTCGAATTGCGCGTCTTCGGCATAGATGGCGAGCTGCCGGCGCGCACGGCTACCGGCGCGGAGCGGGGCGCGCTCTACCTCGGTGCGGTGCGGGTGACGCAGGGACCTTCGCTGCCCGCGGACGCGCCTGTGCTGGCGCGCTTCCGCGATCTGACGCTGCACACCGTCGAAGTGCAGCCGCCCGATCCGACGACGTTGCGGCTGAAACTGCACTGGTCGCTGGCGCAGCGGACCCCGCGCAACTGGAGCCTCTCGCTGCGGCTGCTCGACGCGGACGGACGGCAGCTCAGTCAGGCGGATCTGCAGCCCGGCTACGGCTATTTGCCCACCACACTCTGGCAGGCGGGCGAGCTCGTCACGGATTACCCCACGCTCTCACTGCCGGAAGGGCTGGCCCCTGGCGACTACACGCTGCACGTGATTTCCTACCTCGAGGCGACGATGGAGACCGGCGGCGAGGTCGCGCTGCCCCTCGAGCTCACGGGGGTAACGGTGCGCGATCCGCGCGAACGCTGTTGCGAGTGGCAATACCGCGAGGAACAGACCCTGTGCGCGGCCGGCGGTGTGACTCTCATCAGCCTGGCGCTGCCGGAGGCGCATCCCGAAGGGGCGGCGCTGGAGTTCACCGCCGAGTGGTACGCCGCCGCGCCCCCTTCCGCCGATCTGATCGCTCGCTGGGAGGCGCTGGATGCGGCGGGGAACGGCGTCGCGACGTGCGAGGGCCCCCTCGCGCCCGGCTCGCGCACCTCTGCGTGGCCTCGCTTCGCGTGGGTGCGCGCCCCGGTGACACTCGCACTCCCGCCGCTGCTGCCCGATGGCCCCTACACGCTGCGTCTGACGCTGCTCGCAGAGGGCGCCATCACCCAGACCTGCGAGCTGGGCGCGCTGAACATCGTCCCACGCCCGCGCAGCTTCACCTTGCCCGCGCCGACCTATCCCCAACAGGCGGCCTTCGGCGGCGAGCTGCGCTTACTCGGCTACGACCTCAGCCGCGACGCCGACACGCTTCGGGTGACGCTGTGGTGGCAGGCGCAGACCGTTCCCGCGCGCGACTACAAGCGCTTCGTCCACGTGATTGCCCCCTCTGGGGACATTCTCGCGCAGGACGACGCCATGCCCCGCGCGTGGACCTATCCTACCAGCTGGTGGGCCGCCGGTGAAGTCGTGAGCGAGACGGTGACGTTGCCTGCGCCGCCCGGCGACTATCGCCTGGGCGTGGGCTGGTATGACGGCGACACCGGCGTGACGTTGCCGGCGACCGCCGCCGACGGGACACCGTGGGCCGATAATCGCGTCCTGCTGAATGCTGCGGCGCCTTCGAAATAGCCGCTTTCAAGGGGGTGGTGTTGTCACCTGGGCTAATTACATTATAATTCTCGTCGAAGTGTTTTCTTGATGGGCGGGGCGAGGGACGTTCGCTCGGGCATTTTATCCTTGCCAGGCATTATTTTATCTAACGCCGTTGGCTCCTTGCTTCTGTACTGATTCCTTTGCCAGGTGAAAGTCCCTCCTTGACCTCCTGACCTCCACGGTCAGGAGGCGTTCCCGCACCTTAACCGCTGTCTTTTCATTCAGGGAGGAACTTATGATTCACATTGTCACAGACACCACGGCTTATCTGCCGCCCGCGATCCGTGAGGCATGGTCTATTCACACGGTGCCGCTCAAAGTCAACATGGGTGCGGGCCTGGCGGATCAGGATGAGGATGACCTCTCACTAGAGGTGTTTTATCAGCATCTGGCGCACGTGGAGACGGCGCCCACCACGAGTCAGCCCCCGCCTGGCGATTTTATGCGCCTCTACGAGGAGCTCACCTGCGATGGCGACGAAGTGCTCTCCATCCACATCTCGGAAGCGTTGAGCGGGACGGTGCGCGTGGCGCAGATGGCGGCCCAGGAAGTGGCGCCTGAGCGGATCACCGTCATTGATTCCCAGGCGACGACCTGTGTGTTGGCGCTGATGGTTCACCAGGCGACAAAAGTGCTGGCAGCCGGCGGTTCGCGTGCTGAGGCCGCCGCCGTTGTGGAGCAGATGACCCACAGCTTTGCCGGCGTGTTCCTGGTAGAAACTCTGGATTATCTGCAAAAAGGGGGGCGCATCAATGGCGCGGCGAAGTTGCTGGGAAACGTGCTGCACCTGCGTCCTATCCTCTACCTCAACGACGGCAAGATTGATCCGCTGACGGTGGCGCGTACCCGGAAGCGGGGTCTGGAGCAGGTGCTCGTCGAGGTGCAGAAGCGGGTGGGGAACGTGCCGGTCTATGCGGCGGTCACGCACATCCAATGCGCGGAGGACGCCCACGCTTTTGGTGAGCAGGTGCGCCAGGAATTGCAGTGCGTGGATTTCTTCCTGCACGAAACCGGACCGGTGATCGGCTCGCACGTTGGGCCGGGCTTCCTCGGCCTGGGAGTGTGCCCGGTCGTGCAGTAGCTCTGTGAGGGGAGCAGTAAGGTGAGCGGAGATTTCCGCTCACCGTGTTTTGTTGCCTCAATGTATAACGACGCTGAATCGCAACGGGCGCGTGGCCGGGCGCTGTTGTGCATTCCATGTCAGGAGAGGGTCATGCCCGAAGCTACTTTTCACTTTCCGCCGAATTTCAAATGGGGGGTCGCCACGGCCGCGCATCAGGTCGAGGGCAACAACACCAACAATCAATGGTGGGCCTGGGAACAACAGGAGGGGCGCATCAAAGGGGGCCACACTTCCGGGCGCGCCTGCGATTGGTGGGAAGCGGCGGAGGCCGACTTCGACCGTGCAGCGGCCATGGGCCTGAACGCGCTGCGCCTTTCCATCGAGTGGAGCCGGGTGGAGCCGGAACCGGGACGCTTTGATAACGCTGCCCTGGAGCGCTACCGCGAGATGCTGAAGGGCCTGCAACAGCGCGGCCTGGAGCCGATGGTGACGCTGCATCACTTCTCCAATCCGCTGTGGCTGGAGCAGCAGGGCGGCTGGCTCAACAAGGACACGCGCGCGCATTTCGTCCGTTACGTCGAGCGGGTGGTCAAGGCGCTCGGCGATCAGGTGACGTTGTGGTGCACCATCAACGAGCCCAACGTTTACGCCGTGATGAGCTATCTCTATGGGACGTTTCCGCCCGGTCGGCGTGATTTTGGAGCGACCCGCATCGTGCTGCAAACCCTGCTGCAGGCTCACGCCGAGGCCTATCGTGCCATTCACCGCCTTCAACCCAACGCCAAGGTGGGATTGGCGCACAATTTGCGCTTTTTTGATCCCGCTAACCCGCACTCGTTTCTGGACCGGTCGGTGGCCAAGATCCTGGATCGGGGTTTCAATCGTTCCGTGCTCGATGCGGTGTGGAAAGGGCGGTGGGTCCTGCCCATCGGTTTTGGCTCGGCCTGGTCGTTGCGTCACACGCTGGACTGGATCGGCCTGAACTATTACACGCGCGATCTGGTCGCTTTCGATAGCGGCGCCAGGGAGGCGCTGTTCAGCCGTACGCTCCATGCCCCCGACGCGGAGCTGCTCGACGGCGGGTACGGCGAGCTCTACCCGGAGGGGTTGCGGCGCGCGATCAAGCGCTTGTGGCAGATGCGCTTGCCGATCTACATCACCGAAAATGGCATTCCCGATAGCGACGACGATCAACGGCCGGCCGCGTTGCTGTTGCACTTACACCAACTGTGGAAGATTTTGCAGAACAACATTCCTGTGCGGGGCTATTATCACTGGACGTTGGTGGACAATTTCGAGTGGGCGGAGGGCTGGACGTTGCGCTTCGGCCTGATCGAAATGGATCCCGCGACCGGCGTGCGCACGCCGCGCCCCAGTGCGGACCTCTACACGGCCATCGCGCGCGGCAATGCCCTCACGCCGGCGTTGATTGACGCCTATGCGCCGCAGTTGCGCCCGGTCTTGTTGCCGGAGTGACCTCAGTCAGATGAAAACTGCCGATCTTGACTATGATCTTCCTGCGGAGCTCATCGCGCAGCAGGCGGTGGAGCCCCGGGACAGCTCGCGGCTGCTCGTCATTCACCGCGACACCGGTGCGCTGGAACATCGCGGCTTCCGGGAGCTGGGGGACTACCTTCATCCCGGCGATTTGCTCATCGCCAATGAGAGCCGCGTCATCCCGGCGCGGCTGTTTGGGCGGAAGACGCCCGGCGGCGGCAAAGTCGAAATTCTGCTGCTGCGGAATCTCGGCGCGGCTCGTTGGCGGGCGCTCGTGGGTGGAGCGCGCACGCGCGTGGGAAGCCACATGCAGCTGCTGCGAGGCGAAGAACCTCTCGCGCTCTACGCTGAAGTGGAGGCGAGCGGGGAACGCGGCGAGCGCACGGTGGTGTTCTCTGAGCCCATCGAGCCGTATCTCGACAGCATCGGGCAAATGCCCTTGCCGCCGTACATTCATCAGGCCCTGGACGACCCGGAGCGCTATCAGACGGTGTATTCGCGCACGCTGGGCAGCGCTGCCGCGCCGACGGCGGGATTGCATTTCACGCCGGAGCTGCTGCTCGCCTTGCGGGATCAGGGGGTGCAGCTGGCCTTCGTCACCTTGCATGTGGGGCTGGATACGTTCCGTCCGATCACGGAGGACTCCATCGAAGGGCATACCATCCACAGCGAATGGGCGACCCTCACGCCAGAAGTCGCCGCGCAGATCAATCAGACGAAGGTGATGGGCGGGCGGGTCATCGCCGTGGGCACGACTTCGATGCGGGTGTTGGAGACCGCGGCGCGCGAGGGACTGCTGCAGACACCCGCGGAGGGGTGTCCGTGGCGCACGGTGGCGCCTTTCGAGGGCTTCACCCGGCTTTACATCACGCCTGGATTTCAATTCCGGGTAGTGGACGCGCTGATCACCAATTTTCACTTGCCGCGCAGTACCCTCCTGGCGTTGGTGATGGCCTTTGCGGGCGTCGAGCTCATCCGTAAAGCCTACGCCGAAGCCATCCGTGAGCGTTATCGCTTCTTCTCCTTGGGTGACGCTACGCTGATCCTCTAACCGGCGGGCTTGCCTGTAACGCGCTCGGGGCTGCCGGCGGCATGTGAGAATTGCCCTGGTCTTGAAGCGTGCCTCCCTTTCGTCCTTTCGTGGCGTGTTTGACTTTTGAATGGACGAGGCTATAATATTTATTCGCCTATGCTAGCGGGAAGAGGTTTGATCGGGGAAGCGCTGAGGATTCCGTAGGAATTCTCGGACGCTTCTTTTGTGCTGTATGGCTCAGGCCATATTCTTTGAAGGTCGTTTGAGACCATGTGGGGGAAATGATGAATAGGGACGAAGTTGTGACCGAAGCGCGTACCTTCAAGATGTTGCGTATCAACCTGGCTTCGCCGGAAGCCATCCTTTCCTGGTCCTATGGGGAGGTAACCAAACCGGAAACCATCAACTACCGCCGTTTGCGTCCCGAAAAAGATGGGCTGTTCTGTGAAGCGATTTTTGGCCCGACCCGCGATTATCAATGTTATTGCGGCAAATACAAGGGCATTCGCTACCGGGGCATCATCTGCGACAAGTGTAATGTGGAAGTCACCCGTTCAGCGGTGCGCCGTGAACGCATGGGGCACATTGTGCTCGCCGCGCCGGTAGCGCATATCTGGTACACCCGGCGCATCCCCAGCCATTTGAGCATTTTGCTCGACATCAGCAAGCGTAACCTCGACCGCGTGCTCTACTTCGCGCAGTACATCATCACCCATGTGGACGAAGAGGCCCGTCAACGGGCGCTCAAACGCCTGGAAGAGCGTGAGAAGCAGGGCATCAGCACGCTGGACAAGGCGGCGCAGTCCATGAGCGCCGATCTGGACGAGCAGCTGGCTCACTACCAGGAACAACAGGAACTGCAAGCGCGCGCTCTGCGGGAAATGCTGGAAGAGGAGCGCGATGCCCGGGCGGATGCGATTTCTAAGGAGGCCCAGCGCTTGCAGCGACGGCTGGAAAGCCTGATGGATCGCGAAGCTCCAGAGACGCTGATTTTTGAGATTACGGACACGGTCATCGTGGAAGCGGGGGAAATCGTCCGCCGCAGTCATTACGCCGCCCTGACCATGGTTGCCCAGGAAGCGCTCGATGAGCTCGAACATGAAATTCGTGAGCGGGAGCAGGCTCCCGTGAGAACGCCGGACGCGGAGGCGGAGACGCTGGCCGCCGGCATTCAGGACAAGCTGACGCAGATCCGCGAGGAGCTGCAGGCCAAGACGCTCACGGTGCGCACCCGTTACGACGCGGACCGCGAGGAGCTGCTGAGCCTGGCGCCGCTTCAATTCCTCAACGAAGCGCGCTACCGCGAGCTGCGGCAGAAGTGGGGACAGGTCTTCAAAGCGGGCATGGGAGCCGAGGCCGTCTACGAGCTGCTGGGGCGGCTCGACCTGGAGGCGCTCTCGGAGGAACTGTGGCAAGAGGTGCGGACCGGGCGTTCTGCTCAGCGCCGCAAGAAGGCGACCCGTCGCCTGCGCGTGGTGGAAGCGCTCCGCAAGAGCCACAATCGCCCCGAATGGATGATTCTGACGGTGCTGCCGGTGTTGCCGCCGGAATTGCGCCCGATGGTGCAGCTCGATGGCGGGCGTTTTGCCACCTCCGACCTCAACGATCTGTATCGCCGCGTCATCAACCGCAACAACCGCCTGCGCCGATTGCTCGATCTTGGCGCCCCGGAAGTGATCATCCATAACGAGAAACGCATGTTGCAGGAGGCCGTGGACAGCCTCATTGACAACAGTCAGCGCGGCAAGGCCATGAGCCGCCGCGGACGGCGCCAGCTCAAGTCGTTGAGCGATTTGCTCAAGGGGAAGAAGGGCCGGTTCCGCCGCAACCTGCTGGGTAAGCGCGTGGACTATTCTGGCCGTTCCGTCATCGTCGTTGGGCCGCATCTCAAGATGCATCAGTGCGGTCTGCCTAAGACGATGGCGCTGGAACTGTACCGTCCGTTCGTGATTCAGCGCCTGGTGGATTACAACTATGCGGCGAACGTCAAAGCGGCCAAGCGGCTGATCGAGCGGCAGCGGCCCGAGGTGTGGGAAGTGCTGGAGGAGGTCATCGGCGACCGCCCCGTGCTGCTCAACCGTGCGCCGACGTTGCATCGCCTCGGCATTCAGGCTTTCGAGCCGATCCTCATCGAGGGCAAGGCGATCCAGCTCCACCCGCTCGTGTGCGCGGCTTTCAACGCTGACTTCGACGGTGATCAGATGGCGGTGCACATTCCACTGTCCCGCAAGGCGGTGGAAGAGGCCCGCAAGCTGATGCTCGCCTCGCGCAACATTCTGAAGCCCGCCGACGGACAGCCCATCATCGGTCCCTCCAAGGACATGTGCATGGGCATTTACTACCTCACCATGGACGGGCGCCCGACGGAGGAGCCCCCGCGCTTCTACACGGACCTCGATGAGGTCGAGACGGCGTATGTGTTGGGTAAGGTGACCCTGCACACGCCGATTTTGGTGGCGCAGGTGTACGAGGGGCGCCCGGCGCCTGCCGAGCCGATCGCGACGACGGTGGGACGCGCGCTGTTCAACCGGATCGTGCCCGATCCGATGCGCTTCATCAACCGACCGCTGAGCAAGAATGATCTCAACAACGAAATCGCGCGGTGCTACCGCCTGTTGGGCCCGGAAGTCACGGTGCAGTTTGCCGATGACATCAAGGCGTTGGGCTTCTACTATGCGACCCTCTCCGGCGTGACCATTTCGGTCTACGATTTGACGATTCCTGAGTCGCGGGAGGCGATCATGGAGGCCGCGTCGCAGGAGGTGGCCGAGATCGAACGGCAGTACCGGCGCGGCCTGTTGACCGAGGACGAGGAGTACAACCGCGTCATCCAGATTTGGACGCGCGTGCGCGAGGATGTGTCGCGGGCGGTTTCGGACTCCCTCGACCCCTACGGCCCCATCGCGGTGATGGCGAAGTCTGGCGCTTCCAAGGGCGGTTTCGCGCCGATCGCGCAGCTTTCGGGGATGCGCGGTTTGATGGCCGACCCCTCCGGGCGCATCATCCCGTTGCCGATCCGCTCCAACCTGCGCGAGGGCCTGACGGCGCTGGAGTACTTCATCTCCACGCACGGTTCGCGGAAGGGTCTGTCGGATACCGCGCTCCGCACGGCTGACGCGGGGTATCTCACCCGCCGGTTGGTGGACACGGCGCAGGATGTGATCATCAACGCTACGGACTGTCACACTCGCCGTGGCTTGTGGATTCGTGATCGCAAGGAAGAGCGCGTCGCCGATCAGACGTTTGGCGAACGCCTTGTCGGGCGTATGGCCGCGGCGCCGGTCGTTGATCCCCAGACAGGCGAGATCATCGTGCAACGGAATCAGGAGCTCGATGAGGAGCGGGTGGAACGGTTGGTCCGTGCGGGCATCACGGACGTGTTTGTCCGCTCGCCGATGACGTGCGAGATGGATTTTGGCATCTGCGCCATGTGTTACGGGCGCGATTTGGGCCGGGGCTCGCTGGTGCACATCGGGACGGCGGTCGGTATCATCGCGGCGCAGTCCATCGGTGAACCGGGCACGCAGTTGACGCTGCGGACATTCCACACCGGCGGGACGGCCTCTTCCGGCGGTGACATCACCAGCGGTCTGCCGCGCGTGGAAGAGCTGTTGGAAGCCCGCCGTATGCCGAAAGGCGAGGCGGAGATCTCCGATATTGCCGGCATCGTGCACATCGTCCGTGAGGGCGATGCTCTGAAGGTCATCGTGACCCATGCGCAGCTGAAGAACGCCGTCCACGAGATCCCCGAGGATTGGGAGCTGCTGGTGGAAGACGCTGACGAGGTCAAACTGGGGCAGCTGTTGGCGCGCGGCGAGACCGAAGAGATTCGCGCCAAGGCCAGCGGCCACATCAGCCTGGAAGGTCGCACGCTCACGTTGAGCTACGAGGTGAAGGACGAGCGCGAGTATGCCATGGCGCCCTCGGTGCGCCTGCTGGTGACGGAAGGGCAGAAGGTCGAAGCGGGCGAGCAGCTGTGTGAGGGGGTGCTGAATCCGCACCGGATCCTGCAGGTTCAGGGCCGCGAGGCCGTGCAGCGCTATCTGCTGCGCGAAGTGCAGGAAGTATACCGCCGACAGGGGCCGGTCATCAATGACAAGCACTTCGAGATCATCATCCGCAAGATGCTCAGCAAGGTGATGGTGACTGAATCGGGCAGCACGGAGTTCTTGCCGGGCGACCTGGTGGATCGGGTCCGTTATGAGAAGAAGAACCGCGAGATCGTGGATCAGGGCGGGCAGCCGGCGCGCGCGCGGCAGGTGCTGTTGGGCATCACCAAGGCGGCGTTGGCGACGGATTCCTTCCTCTCGGCGGCGTCGTTCCAGCACACCATCAAGGTTTTGTCGAACGCCGCGGTGCAGGGCGATGAGGATCCGCTCTACGGTTTGAAGGAGAATGTCATCATCGGTAAGCTGATCCCCGCCGGCACGGGATATCGCGGCGATGTGGAAGGTTCTGATGGCCCGATTGATGAGTATGAAGGCGTGGCCATCGAGAAAGAGCTCCCCAAAGGGACGTTGCTCAGCGATGAGGAAGAGGAGCCAGACTCGTTCCTGCTTACGGATCTGCAGCGACCCTTCTGAGAGGGCGCGGCGCGCATCGCGTCGGGCCACGAGACGAGGTTCCAAGGGGCAACATCCCATGTTGCCCCTTTTTGCAACCCCGCGACCTGCCGTGCGTATTAGAAACGAGGGACAAAGGCGTGACCGAGCAAGAGTGGATCACTGCAGCCATGCACGGAGATGAACTGGCGATCAGCTGGTTGGTGGAGACTTACCAACCGGCGGTGTATGGCTTGTGTTACCGCATGTTGGGTACCTCCACCGAGGCTGAAGATGCCGCGCAGGATGTGTTGGTGAAAGCCGTGATGAGCCTGCACACTTTTGATGTGGAGCGGCCCTTCAAGCCGTGGGTGCTGCGCATCGCCGCAAACTTTTGCACGGATCGCCTGCGGCGCCGCCGTCCCGAAGTCTCCCTGGACGGGATGGGGGAGGACGGCGCCTGGGAATGGCAGGCGGGGACGGATCCCAGCCCGGAGCGGCAGTTAGAGGAGCGCGAGCGGCAACACGCGGTACAGGCGCTGCTGGAGACCCTCGCGCCGGTGGATCGCCTGGTGGTGACGTTGTTTTACTGGCAGGATTTGTCGTATGAGGAGATCGCTGCTGTGACGCATTTGAGCGTCTCGGCGGTGAAATCGCGGCTGTTCCGGGCGCGGCGCGCGCTGGCTGAATGTTGGGCGCAGACCCAGGGGGAGGAGAGCAGCCGCTGGAATACTGGAATGCGGGAGGCGCATGATGTGGGACATGCACAGTGAGGGATGGTGGATCAAGGTACTGGATGGCGAGTTGACCTCGGAAGAACAGGCTGATTGGGAGCAGCACCTGCGCGACTGCGCGCGTTGCCGTGCGGATTGGGAAGCCCTGGCCCGGCTGGACACGGCGTTGCGTCGGGCGCTGCTGCCCGCCCCGCCGGTGGGTCTGGCGCTCAAGACCACGGCGCAGGCGGCGGCCAGCTACCGACGGCGGCGGTCGTGGCTGCTGCTGGGGGTGGTGGCGTTGACGGTGTTGCTCGGCGCGGCGGGTATGGTGGCCTTGGGGATAGCGTACTGGGACTTCAACCGCATTCTCGCCGTGATGCTGTTCTCCAGGGAAGTGCTGTTCGAGGCCTTGATCCAGACGTTGGTGGGGCTGATGGCGGCAGGGCACTCCTTCTCGCTGTTGGCGCTGGCACTGGCGGCAGCGTTGCTGGCCCTGTTCATGCCCCATGGCGTGCTGGCCACGATCACCATGGTGATGCTGCGGCGGCAGCGTGAAGCGATCTCGGCATAAGTGGGTGACGACATTTTGTTCGTGGAATTCTGACGGAGGCGCCGGTTGGAGGAAAAAGTGGCTGGCTTTAGCGCGGAGAGGATCTGCACGAAAAATCCGTGCGCCGGCGACGCAAGCGGGCGTCGGCGCAACTTTGAGCGCTTCAGAACGTAGAAGTAAGAAGGAGACGCCATGTGTTGGCGCACATCATCCAAGGATGAAAATGTGCGGTAACTGTTCAGCCTGGCGTCAGGTAGCTAGACGGCGATGGATGAACCTTTGTGAACTGTAGCTTTTGCCCCACCCCCTGCCCCCTCCCCAACGGCGTCTGCGCCGTTGGGGAGGGGGAGAAAAAATTGGTTTTTTGCAGGCGGGCTACGCCCGCCTGCAAAAAACCACAAAAAAAAGTTCCCCTTTCCCCCGCGTTGCGCGGGGGAAAGGGGCCAGGGAATAGGGGGCAAAAGTTGATACTCAATCTTCAAGGGTCACCAGGAAATCTTGCGTTTTTTAGTCAGTGGCTGAACAGTAACCCTGTGAGCCATAACCCGTGAGCAGAGGCTGCAACAGCTCACCGCTGCGGCTGGGGATGGAATCCCCAGCCTGACAGGAGCCAACCGCGCTGAAGCGCGTTGTTTGAGGACGTAACAGCCCCGGGGGCCAGGAATTTCTCATCTGATTCGTGAAATTCGTGTTCATTCGGGGCCATTTTTGCAGGAGACGCCAGGTGCTGGCGCACCTCATCCAAGGCTGAAAATGTGAGTCGTGAGCAGCGACGGCGACGGCTTACGGGTTCGACACGAGCCACCCACGCTGAAGCGCGTTGTTTGAGAGCGTAGCAGCCCGGGGGTAAGAAATTTCTGATCTGATTCGTGAAATTCGTGCCCATTCGGGGCCATTTTCGAAGGAGGTAGTGATGTTGAAGCGCGTGATTTTCGCAAGTATGGCGGCTTTGTTGCTGCTGACAGCAGCGTCCCCCGTCTGGGCCGCACAGGGAGGGACGGGCGGGGTTCATTTCGGACCCTACACTCTGGCGCCGGGCGATAGCATCACCGGCGACCTGGTGGTTTTCGGGCCGGTGACGTTGGGCCAGGGGTCGAGCCTTACCGGCGATCTGACCACTTTTGGCGCATTGGAGATACGTGAAGAGGCCACCGTCCGTGGCGACGTCGCGGTGTTCGGCGCGGCGGATATCGCCGGAACGGTGGAGGGTGACGTCTTCTCCGCCGGGGAGTTGCGTTTGGGCAGCACGGCGCACATCCAGGGCGATGTGTCCTCAACGGGGGCAGTGGTCCAGGAGGAGGGCGCGGTCGTCGAGGGTGAAATCCAGAAGGTGGAGCGCATTCAGGGTTTCAACTGGAATTACCGGTTTGGACCGAGCATGTTTGATAATGGCGATGGGCCGGAGCCACCCATCAGCGGGACGCAACCTTCACAGCCGCTATGGCTGCAGGCGCTGTGGAAAGTGGTGCGCAGTGTGTTGACAATTGTGGTGTTGGGGCTGTTCGCGCTTTTCTTCGTGAGCCTCTGGCCTCAACACGTAGGGCGTGTGGCGGAGACGATCATGAATGTGCCGCTGCCCGCGTTTGGAGTGGGGCTGTTGGTCTTCATCGGCGCGGCCTTGGTGCTGCTGATCCTGGTGATCACTATCTGCCTGAGCCCGTTGGCGGTGGTCGGCGCTCTCATCGTGGGCGTGGGGGCGGCGTTGGGATGGGTGGCGCTGGGCTCGGTGCTCGGCGAGCGCGTGCTGCACGGGATTTTCAAGGTGGAGCAGGCATCGCCTGTGGCGACGGCCGTGCTGGGCACTGTCTTGCTCACGATATTGGCGGTGCTCGTGCAGGTGACGTGGGACTGGCTGCCCCTCATCTTGATCTGGCCGTTGATCGCGCTGGGGGTCGGTGCGGTCACGCTGACGCAGTTTGGGACGCGGCCCTATGCGGCGACGGGTGCGGCGCTCCCGCCCGCGGCGCCGCCGGCAATCCCTTCGCGCCGCCCCGTCGCGCCGGTCAGCCCGGCTTCGCCGGCGCCGGCTCCCGTCGCACCGGCAGCGCCTGAGGCACCTGAGGTACCTGAGGCACCTGACGCAGAGGTTCTGCCCTCACCTTTGGGCGAGGATGCTCCCTGAGATAAACGGTGGATAACGGACAAGAGACGGCGCCGGGGGAATGTCCCTTCGGCGCCGTCTCGTTTGGTGATGAAGCGCTATGGCTATGCCACACCCGCCGCGACGAAGGCGGCGTTGACGATGGCGCGCGCTTCTTCCTGAATCTGGCGCAGGTGTTCCGGCCCGCGGAAGCTTTCGGCGTAAATCTTATAGACGTCCTCGGTGCCGGAGGGACGGGCGGCAAACCACCCCTGCGCGGTGACGACCTTCAGCCCGCCGATGGGGGCGTTGTTCCCCGGCGCGCGGGTGAGCTTGGCGAGGATGGGGTCGCCTGCCAGCGTCTCCGCCTGCACCAGCTCCGGCGAGAGGTCCTTCAGGACAGCGCGTTGAGGCGCGGAGGCGGGCGCGTCAATGCGCTCGTAGCAGGGGCTGCCGAACAGGGCTTCCAGGTCGCGGTAGTGTTCACCCGGATCCTTGCCGGTGACGGCGGTGATCTCCGCCGCCAGCAGGTCGAGGATGATGCCGTCTTTGTCGGTCGTCCAGACGGTGCCATCCTGCCGCAGGAACGAGGCGCCGGCGCTCTCTTCCCCGCCGAAGCCAAAGGAGCCGTCTACCAGCCCTTCGACGAACCACTTGAAGCCGACGGGGGTCTCGCACAGGCGCCGCCTGAGATGCGCGGCGACGCGATCAATCATGGAGCTGGAGACGAGGGTCTTGCCGATGGCCGCGTCGGGGCGCCAGCCAGGGCGATGCTGGAACAGATAGGAGATGGCGACGGCGAGGTAGTGATTGGGGTTCAGCAGGCCCGCGCTGGGCGTGACGATGCCATGCCGGTCGTAGTCGGGGTCGTTGGCGAAGGCGATGTCGAAGCGGTCTTTGAGGCTGATGAGGCTCGCCATGGCGTAAGGCGAGGAGCAATCCATGCGGATCTTGCCGTCCCAATCCACGGTCATGAAGGCGAAGGTGGGATCCACATAGGGATTGACGATTTCCAGGTTCAGCCGATAGGTTTCGGCGATGCGGGGCCAGAAGGCAATGCCCGCTCCGCCCAGGGGGTCCACGCCGATTTTCAGGCCGGCGGCCGCGATGGCCTCCATGGCCACGACGTTGCGCAGGTCTTCCACGTAGGGCGTGATGTAATCATACGGATGGGTCGTTTCCGCCTTGAGGGCGCGTTCGAAGGGCATACGGCGCACGGCGTGCAGCCCATCGGCGATGATGGCATTGGCGCGCGCCTGGATGAGGCCCGTGATTTCGGGGTCCGCCGGCCCGCCGCTGGGCGGATTGTACTTGAAGCCGCCATCGGTGGGCGGATTGTGCGATGGTGTGATGACCACCCCGTCCGCGAGGAGCCCCGGATGGGCCCGGTTGAAGCTGAGAATGGCGTGGGAGATGACGGGGGTGGGGGTGTAGCCCAATCCTTCCTGAAACATGATGTCGAGGCCGTTGGCGGCGAAGACTTCGACGGCGGAAATGAAGGCGGGTTCGGAGAGGGCGTGCGTGTCCATGCCGATGAAGAGCGGCCCGGTGATGCCTTGTGTCTGCCGGTACTCGGCGATCGCCTGGCTGATCGCCAGCACGTGGTCTTCATTGAAGCTGTGTTTGAAGGAAATGCCGCGATGGCCCGACGTGCCGAAAGCGACCCGTTCCAACGGCTCAGCGGGATCGGGATGATAGGCGTAATACGCCGCTACCAGTCGCGGGATATTGGCGAGCATGTCGGGGGGCGCCGGTTTTCCTGCTAGCGGATGTGCCATGATGCTGTTCTCCTTTCATGTGATGATGGCGGGTGACCTTCAGTCAGTTCTCCTCCGTGCGGGGGCGATACAGTCCGGCGGGATTGACGACGAGCATTCCCGCCCGATAGCTGAGGGGATCCACCGGTTCCAGCCGCGCCGCCATTTCCGGGGTGAGGAGGGGGATCGGTTTGAGGCGATAGAAGCGCTGTTCGATGATGGCGACGCCGCGCTCATCCCACATCCAGGGGATGGAATCGAAGCGGCTCAGGTCGAAGAGGCGGGTGTAGGCGCGGAGGGTTTTCTTTCCATTGACGTTGAAATAGGCCTCGAAGTAGGAGAGCACGAGTTCGCGGGGGGTGCGGTAGATCGGTTCGCGGTAGCGCAATCCCACGAAGTTGGACTTGGCCACGGCACCGAAACAGCCCTGCTCCTTGAAGAGGGCGAGCACGTGATCGTCGTCCGTCCCCGGTTCAGGCATCATATCGAGGAGCAAGGGGGGATAGCCCAGGCGGCGCAGCGCGGTGGCGGCGAAGAGGCCACCGTCGAGGCAGTGGGCAATACGATCGCGCATCACATGCAGCGGACAGCGGGTCCGTTCCTCCGCACTGTAGGGCGTCGCATCCAGATATGCCTGGATGGCGGCGGGGCTGTGGAGGCCACGAAAGATTTGCAATTCTTCAGGCGTGAGCCGGGCTTCAAATTGGGCCAAGCTGTCCATACGTTTGCTATTTTTCACATAGTGGAAGTCTTTTTGTAACTGTTCAGCCACCAACTAAGAAACGGCATAGATTTTCGAGCAATTGCTGAAGATTGAGAATTAAATCCTGTTATACACACAATTTCTTGCCCCCTATCCCCTGCCCCCGCGCTACGGGGGCAGGGGAACTTTTTTTTGTGGGGTTTTGCAGGCGGGCGCCGCCCGCCTGCAAAACCCCTTATTTTTCTCCCCCTCTCCAGCCGCATATGCGTCGCTGGGGAGGGGGCAGAGGGTGGAGCGAAAGCTACGGATTACAAAGGTTCGTTCATTGTCATCTGGGTAGTTGGCGCCAGGCGGAGCAGTTACCTTTTTCTTATTGTATCATGGCCGCCCGCTCGCGCAATTGGCCGTTCTGCGTCGCGTCATAGCGCCAGGAGGGGACATTTTCCGTCCGGCGGAGGCGCTGGGGAAAAAGGCGGACTCACTCGTGCTTCCCGAAATACTTGAAGAAGAGCTCTTGGGAGAGCCGGGCGCCTTCGGGTGTGACCTCCACGGACGCCGATTGCCCGTGGGGGTCGCCGATGTAGCCTTTCTGGTGCAGCCGATCCATGGCCTGCCAATTCAACCCTTTCCAGGCGTGAACGCCGTATTGGTCGCGCGAGGTCGTGAGATAGAGCAGCGCCAGGATCATCTCGTCTACTTTGTCCCACTTGCGGCGTGATGTTGAGGAATGCCCGTCGCGTGATAGAGCAGCGCCAGGATCATCTCGTCTACTTTGTCTGCGTCGTATTCCATTGCGCTCTCCTTGTGTGAGGTAAAAGCATCGTCGGTGACGCTTTTATTTGCCCTGGCGGCTCGCCACTGGACGCCGGCCCTTGAGCCATGAGGGCGCGCGGCGGCTGTCTGCAGGCTCGCTTATGGGCAGAGCGCGCCGGGTGCTTCGGGGACCATTATCCTCATTTTGGGTGGGAAGGCAAACCCACAGGGTCTGTCGGACTGACCCGGACAGACCCTGTGGGATGGCGCAGCGGAGACGCTGCTGCCGTGCCGCGCCTGGCGTCAGGTGGAATTTCGCAGCACCAGCGGCAGGTAAAGCCAGGAGGAAACTTCGCGATATTCGTAGGCGCCGATGTCGGGGCGCGCATTGCGGGGATGGTTCTCCAGGTCCACAGTCGGGGCGCCCTCAGCGCTGCCGGCGTTGATCGCCGGGCTGCCCGTCTGCAGGTGATAGTCGCCCGTCTCGCCCCAGGCCGGGCGCACGAAGCGCGGGTCGCCGCAGGCGTTCCCCTCGCCCAGGGAGGCGATGTTTTCACAGGTGAAGGCCGTCTCGCCGTGGGTCAGGAGGGTCGTGTTCTGTGGCAGGTAGAAGAGGTTGTGGTCGGCCATCACGGTGCTCGCTGGGTTGATGTAGAGGGGACAGTCGGACCCGCGCCCGCTGAAGACCGTGTTGCGCAGCGTCAGCTGCACCGGCACGGGATTGTCGTACTGCACGTACAGGAGATAGTTCTGCCCCACGTAGTCATCCACGGTGACGTTGACGATCTCGAAATGGGCGTTCGCTTGCTCCACCTGGTCAATGACGATGGCGGCCCAGGGCGTCGTTTCGGCGTTGCCGTCGCCGCGGCCATAGATGAGGGTGTTCTCCACACGGCTGCCGTCGGCCCAGACCTTCACCCCATCGCAGGAGTTGTTGGCGACAACGCAACGGCGGATGGTGGTGTTGGCGGCCTTGGAGTCCAGCCCGTCGCCGTAGTTGTGCTCGGCGACGGTGTCTTCAATCAGGATGGGGCCCTGGGCCGGCTCGATGCCGAAACCGTCGGGGCGGTCGTAGGGGCGGGTGGAGCCGTCGCCGCCCTGATAATAGTGGCCGCTCCAGGAAAGGGAGCAGCCGCGGATGGTGACGTTGCGCCAGCCGCCGTGCTCCCCCGCCGGCCCGCCCAACGCGCCGAAGCCGGCGTACTCGATGCGACAGTTGAGGATTTGCAGGTCGTCCACATCCTGGATGTTCATCCCGAATTCATCCACATGGTGGATGGTGAGGTCTTGCAGAACGATGTGGGCAGAGGGCGCGCCCAGGATTTCTACCCCCTCGCGGAACCACAGCGCCTCGCCGGTAGCCTGATCGTCGTGGGTGATCTCCAGGTTCTGGATGCGGACGTACTGGATGCCGGACAGGTTGATGGCGGTGAGCAGGTTATCGCGCCCGGCCAGGACGGGGCGGTGGCCCTCCTCGCCCTGGATGGTGATCCAGGCGGAGGCAGTGCCGGAGGGCGGGGTGAGGATGTCGGCGTCGTACTCGCTCAAGGTGTAACGCCCGTCGAGGATGATGAGCGTATCGCCGGGGGCCAGTTGGCGGGAGCCGTAGCCGGGGGTGGCCCAGGGCTGCTCGCGGCTGCCGGGATGGGCGTTGTCGCCGTTCGGAGCGACGTAGAACGTGTGGCCACCGGTCACGACGGTCGCCTCCTCAGGCGTCGGCGGCGAGGCAGCGGTCGGTGCGGGCGGAGTGGAGAAGGTGCAGGCAAGGAGCAGGGGGAGGGTCAGAGCCGCGAAAAAACATCGAATTCGCATGAGGGCCTCCTCGAAAATCAGCAAATCGGCAAATCTCAAAATTACTTGCGTGGCAAATGTAACGCGAACTTCAGGCCGCTCTCAGGCCGTCCCGAATGAATTCCGGGTCTGCCATGTGAGGCCCGCTGAAGCAGGCTTCCAAACAACGCGCTTCAGCGCGGTTGGCTCGTGTCGGGCTGAGGATGGAATCCCCAGCCGCCCCGTGAGCCGTCGCTGTCGCTGCTCACGACGCACATTTTCATGCTTGCGGGGTGTGCGCCCGCACATGGCGTCACCTGCCCTCATCCCTCCTCTGCAAAAGGAGGGATGAGGGCACAAAAGGGGGGAAGACCAGGTCAATAGTTTCTCAACACCAGCGGCAGGTAGACGCCGTATCCGCCGCCGCACCAATAGCCCAGGCAGCCCTTATAGGTCGTGCTGAAGCCACTGCCGATGGCCGTCTGACCGACGGTGAAGTTGACGGCATAGTGAGCCGAACTGGCCGCTCCCCCGCTGCCGGTCAGCGGGGTGAACCAGTCCAGGCGGTAGTTGGGGGAAGACATCGCCAGGGCGCGGCCGGCCAGGAGGAACAGGACAGCCAGAGTCAGCAGAATTGCTATCCGTTTCATGGCCCACCTCCTATGTCACTCCACCAAGCGCACAAACATGTGCCCCAGGCGAATCTCATTGGCAGAGCCATCGCCCTCAAAATGCAATGAAAAGCGCGCGAAGAGTGGTCCATAAATGTCGACGGGCGAGGCAGCTGTACACGTCTGGCAGGTCCAGGTTGTGCTGGATACGTCGGTAGTGAAACTGCAGAGGCGTTGGTTTGTGCCATTAGTTCTTACATATTCAACATCAACCTGGGTGATTTTATCGTCAAGGTGTGTGTCAGCCATAGAATAACAGAAGTGGAATTCCGAGAACTTGACGCGCGTGCCAAACAGGTAGGCTACTACATCCACCGGCAGGAGGGCTGTGCAGTCATCTGCCCCCGCGGAATAAAGCGCAACCCACCCGAATTGAGTAGAATGGACAATCTTCAAATCGCCGTCGCCGCTTGCATCTCCTGGCACAATGTTCAGAGGGCTGACGTTCCAGTCTGTGTCGGCGGTGCTCTTGATGACGCCGGTGCCGCTGGCCATCAGGGACACGCCGGTGGTGCTATGACCGTGTACCCCACTCCCAGCCTCGCTCCAACCGCGCACTCCTTCACCGCTAAGACTGTACCCGTATACCCCTCTGCCACTGCCATTGTTTTGCACAACCAGAAGTGTGCCGGAACTATTATCTATGATATTCGCCCCCGGCTTCAGGCTGAAGGCGTATGGCACGGGATAGATAGGCTGGCGGGGGCTCATTTCTGTGTCGGTTCCCACCTGGACACCCAGGTAAAGCTGCTGACCATTAACCACGGAGGACGAGCAGGGGATAGAGGTGGAAAACAGCCCGTTGCTCACCTGCAGGGATGGCGGCGTGACCTGACATAGGATGCTACCTCCTGATCCGGTTTCGTATATGCGCAGGGAGACGTTGTTAAAAGTCCCGTTGAGCGGGTTGCCGCTGGCGTCTGTCAGCCGGCCCTGGATGGGGATATAAGAGCCCACGGCGGCGATCCCCACTTCGCCTTCCGGTTGCACCTCTCCCTCCGGCGGGGGGGCCTGCGCCTGGCTCAGGCCGGCGGTCAGGGTCATGCTCAGCAGCGCGACCAGAATGCCGATAAAGAACCGTTGCCGTTTCATTCTGCACCTCCATATCTGAGTTTTGGATAGAATGGTTTGGAAAACGTATTCTAGTTTCACCGCACACCTCCTGAAGATTCTTCACTACGAAGGATATCAAGGGCAAAAGAACTCACCTTCCCATCTGCACCCCCTTTTTCCACCACAAGGGACAGAGTTTTTCCCCTTCGCCCTGCTATCCCTGATACACATTCTGGTCCCGCTGCGTTTGTACCAGGAGGGGGCAGGGGGGAAATCCGCGCCAACCCGCGCCCCTGCTCCCCATCTCCTTTGCTCAGTAGTTCCGTAACACCAGCGGCAGGTACAGGTAGACGAATCTCCCCTCGTCCGCCCCGACGTCGGGTGACGGGCCGATAGGCCGGGGGTCGCCGTCTATGTCCCGCCTGACCCAGGTCAGCAGCAGGGCGTGGTCAGCGGCGTTGGAGCCGAACCGGAGATGATAGTCGGGCAACAGCCTCGCCGGGCCGGACACTTCGTTCGTGCTGGTGACCCCCGGGCTGTAGTTGCTTTCGTTGCCCTCGAACAACGTATAATCGGCCGTGACCGTGCTGGTAGGCGACGCAGTGTTGGTGATGCCCACCGTCTGACTCACGATGAGGTTGTTGTACAGGAGCACCTTGCTATTGCCGCCGACATACACTCCGACCCCATCGCCGCTCAGGTTGGCGACGAGGGTGTTGTGCGCCATTCGCCCTCTGATGAGCCCACTGTTGACAATCGCCACGCCGCTGCCGGTGGCGCTGACCGCGTTGCGCGCGATGATGTTGTTGGTCAGCGTGAAGACGTGGCACGAAGCTACCCGCACCCCGCCACCGTTGCCAGTTGTGGCGCCGCTGGCCTGATTATCCAGGATGGTGTTGCCTTCCAGCCACGGCCTGGCGCCCGAGAGCGCAAAGCCGCCGCCGAAACCTGTGCCCCCGTAACTGGTGGTGTTGCTGAGGACCTCGTTGCCGACGAAGCGGGGCGTGCCTCCCCGGACATCGACCCCGCCTCCTGCGCCCCAGCCCTCAGGAGCAGAGTTGGCGACGTTCTGGGCGATGCGGTTATCCTGAACCAGGACCACGCTCCTCGAGATCGCCATCCCGCCGCCCCAGCCCCAGCCGCCCCCCGCGCCCAGCACGGCCATGTTGTCGGTGATGATGTTCTCCTCGAGCAATCCGCCCCCGCCGTTGACGTAGAAGCCGCCGCCGTAGCCGGGGGTCTTGGACGAGGCGATATTATCGAACACCCGATTAGCCATCACCGTGGCGTAGCAGTCGTCCAGATAGAGGCCGCCGCCGTTGCCGTCAGCGACGTAACTGGCGCGGTTGTCATCGGCCACCACGTTCCCGCTCACCTCCGCTGCGGCAGATAGGTTGTGCAGATACATCCCCCCACCCAGGCCGCGTTGGTCCAGCAAGGTGGCGACGTTGCCATAGACCCGGTTGTCGCGGATGACGGCCAGCGGGCCGTCGAAGAAAATGCCGCCGCCGCGGCTGAAGAGTCCCGGATCGGCCGTACCCTTGAGAGCGACATTGCCCTGGATCAGGTTGCGCTCTATCGTCACCGCCCTGTCCGAGTCTACGAAGATGCCGCCGCCGTGGGCCATCATATCTTGGCCGGCGACGTTGCGCAGGAGGCGATTGTCGGCAAGGACAGGGCTGCCGCCGATCACGGCGATCCCGCCGCCGTTGCCCGCCGAGTGACCGGCGCGGTTGGTCTGGAGGGTATTGGAGAGCACCTGGGGGGAAGCATTCTCCAGATAGATGCCGCCTCCCCACCCCACGTTGCCGTCGTCGGCCACGTTGTTGGCGATGAGGTTGTTGCTGATGACGGCAGTGGCCGGAGCGTTGACCAGGTAGAGGCCCCCGCCGCGCCCATAGCCGGTGCAGGCTGCCGTCATGCAACCGTAGTTGCCGGTGATGATGTTATTGGCGATGAGGGGGGCCGCATTCCGCGCCGCGATGCCGCCGCCGTGGTTGGGGCCGTCCGCCGCGCCGCCCGCATTGCCGCCGGTGATGGTGAAACAGTCAATCGTGGGACTGGACTTGGTGATGCTGATGACCCGTGAGGTTCCGCTCCCGTCTAGAACCACGTTCTCCGGGTTACAGGCGGTGGGGGCCCAGACCCAATCTGTTCCCACAGGGTTGGGATGAGCCTGCCACGCGCCATCCAACGTGACTGTCTTGGTGACGACGATGGGCCCATAAAAGGCGGAGGGCCCGGCGATGTCATCCCGGTCGGCCACACAGATCGTCTCGCCGGCCGATGCCCACTTCAGGGCGTACTGGATGGATTTACACGGGTTATTGGGGTTGCTGCAGGTATTTTCAGGGCTGTTGTTGCCGCCGTTGACCACATAGCGGTTGCACGGCACGGCAGCCTGCGCCTGGATAACGGGGCCCTTCAACGCGAGCACCAACAGGAGCGCCAGTCCCAGGCCAATTCCGATAGCTACCAGTAAACGTAGGGTACGCATCTTGTCCTCCTCTTCTAAAATAAAAATGGCTCACAGAGAAACACGGATTTCACGGATCAGAAAAGGTAATGCAAACTTCCGGCTGCTCTCAAGCCGCCCCGGAATGAATTCCGGGTCTGCTACGTCAAGCGCGCTGAAGCGGACTCCTCAAACAATACGCTCTTTGGTAGATTGCAGGTCAGTGAGGGGGGCACAATCCGACAGCTACATCGGTGGATACGGGGTGGCTGGATGCTGGATACTGGATGCTGGATACTGGATACTGGATGCTGGATGCTGGATGCTGGATACTGGATGCTGGATGCTGGATACTGGATGCTGGATACTGGATGCTGGATGCTGGATGCTGGATACTGGATGCTGGATGCTGGAGGCTGGAGGCTGGATACTGGCCGTCACTCATTACCCATCACCTATCACTCCCTCCCCCATTACCATCTGCGGTGAGTCCTGGCACAATTTCATTATAGCACGCTTTTTTAGCTGGCGCGCATAGAATTTCCTGGCGAGTGCCGCGGCCGCGAGCCTGAGAGCGCCAGGAAACGGCCTCCGCGCGCCGCAACGGCCTCAAGGATGGAGTTGCCTCATCGCGCTGGCGGGGTGAACGCTTCCTCACAAATCGGCTTCTATGCCCTGGGTAATGCAGGCGACAAGACGCAATAATTTATCCATGATGTGCTCTGCATGAATATTCCCTTCATGTTTTGCCTGGCTCAGGCGGTCCGATACCACACTTACCCAGCTGCATTTCAGCCCCAGCCTCCTTCCGACTGTAAAAAAGGCTGATGATTCCATCTCGATCGTGAGGACTCCCAAGTCCCGCAGACGCTCGATCAGATGCGCTTCTTCCCGATACAGAGCCTCCGTCCCAAATGAAAGTCCTATGGTATGGGCCTCATTTTGTTGCGTCAGGTGGCGGTGAAGCAGCGCCGTCAAGCCGAAATCGGCGACGGCTGGATATTCGATCGGCGCGTAGTATCTCGAGACGCCGTCGCCTCGGATAGCCCCTTCGAGCAGGATCGTATCTCCGATCTGGAGAGTGTCTTGGAGCGCGCCTCCCAACCCCAGCCCAATCACATACTGGATTCCGCAAGCGGCTAATTGCTCCAACGAGTTGGCAATTCTTGCCCCGCCATACGACGGAAAATGAATTGCAAAACGCTTTCCGCTCTTGGTGACACACCGCTGCACCGGCGTGGTGCTGTAGGGCCACTTAAAGGCCGGGTCAATTTGGGGAAGCGTTTCGACTACCTGCCGAAAGAGACCAGAACTGAAGAGGACTAAACACGTCTTCCCAAGGTCCGCATTTTCTGGATCAAAGCCATGATAGAGGAAATCCTCTCGAGGGGTGACATAGCAGGCATCGCCAGTCCAAATATCATCACAAAAGATTGAGTCCATATTTCATTCCCTTCAGGGAGACGCTGTTGTCTACAGCAGCCGCAGTGTGAAAAGCGCGCACGGCGCATCATGCTGACGTGATTCTTCCACGGCTTGGTGGAGAGGCCATTTTGTTTCGCAGGGCTTCACAGAAAGCGCTGATTTCATCCGGCGGGACCGCCTCACTCTCTGAAACTTTAATCAGGGCAAAACTTTTGCTACCCTTTAAGTCGTTCGTCAGACCTTGCGGTTTGGCGAAAACATGAAAATGAATGTGATGGAAATGCTCTGCCTCCGCAAAACAAGAGACATATTCTTTTTCACATTCTCTCCTCCCTTGCTGGACAAGATGAACGCATCGGAAATGAGAAAACGCTGCTGTGACAGGGGAAATTAAATTTATTTACCATGGGGCGCGCAGAGATTCTTTACAAGATGCCCCCTTGCGGATGACCTGCTGCTCGCGCGGTCAGCTGCAGGGGGCATCCGTCCGTCAGCCTGCCTGGCTATGACAGGGGCTTATCCCTTCGCTGGCAGCGTCGTGACGCGCTCCCCCCGAATGTAAGCCTCCAGGTTCTCGCGCGCCTCGTCGTCGGTGAATTGCACCGGTGGTGATTTCATGAAATAGGCCGAAGGTTCCACGATCGCGCCGCTCAAGCCGCGATCCAGCGCCAGTTTTGCCGTGCGGATGGCATCAATGATGACGCCGGCACTGTTGGGGCTGTCCCACACCTCCAGTTTGACCTCCAGGTTGAGCGGGACATTGCCGAAAGTCGTGCCTTCCATGCGGATGTGGCACCATTTACGATCCTGCAGCCACGGCACGTGATCGCTGGGCCCCACATGAATGTTCTCCGCGCCCAGATCGTAGGGAATCTGGCTGGTGACGGCGTTGGTCTTGGAGATCTTCTTTGATTCCAGCCGTTCGCGCTCTAGCATGTTGAGGAAGTCGGTGTTGCCGCCGAAGTTGAGCTGATAAGTGCGGTCAATCTGCACGCCGCGATCCACGAAGAGCCGCGTGAGCACCCGATGCAGGATCGTCGCGCCCAGCTGGCTTTTCACATCGTCGCCGATGACAGGCAAGCCCCGCTCGGCGAACCGCCGCTGCCAGTACCCCTCGCGCGCGATAAAGACCGGAATGCCATTGACAAAAGCGCAACCGGCGTCCAGAATTTGCTCCACGTACCACTTGGTCGCCATCTCGCTGCCCACCGGCAGGAAGTTGACCACCACCTCGGTCCGGGTATCCTGCAAAATGCCGCGAATGTCGGCCGTAGGGCCGGGCGCTTTCTGGATGACCTGGGACAGATACTTGCCCAGGCTGTCGTGCGTCATGCCTCGATACACCGGGACGTTGAGGTACGGCACCTCGGCGAACCGGTAAGTGTTGTTCGGCGGGGCGAAAATCGCCTCGGACAGATCCTTGCCTACCTTGTTCACGTCAATGTCGAAAGCCGCCGTAAATTCGATGTCCCGCACGTGATAGGGGCCGAGGCGAGCGTGCATCAATCCCGGAATAAAGGCATCTTCCGGCGCGTTCTGATAGAAGTGAACCCCTTGCACCAGCGCTGAAGCGCAATTGCCAATGCCGATGACCGCAACCCGGATTTTCCGTTCACTCATGTCCTATTGATCTCCTTGAAAAAATGACTTGACTTGTAATCCGACGCTCGTTGCCTTTGGGGGAGCAAGCCGTCGGTGAGACTCCCTGGTGGGGACCCGCTGGGGATGGCCCACGAGGACTATAGCACGGTTCGTAACGCTGTCAAGAAATCGCCCAGCAGCAAGGCATAGTACTTAGGTACTATTCCCCTATGGTTATAACTGTGTTAAAATTTAGTCAGAATTCTCATTCCAGGCACATATGTTCGGTAAGAAATAAGTTTATCAGGGGGTGCTATGATGGGCAAGACGCGGTTTCAACGAGTTGTAGCGCTGTTTTTGGTTATCTTCACTCTAACTTTCGCTTTATCAGGCAGCACGCTACGTGTGACCTCCTCACGGATCGCGGTTATCGTGCGGGGCGCCACCCTGGAAAGCGCCGCTGTCGCAGTCGCTCAGAACGGCGGGCGGGTGCTGGAGAGCTATCCCATGATTAACGCTGTTTTGGCCGACATTCCCGTCGCCGCCGGCAATGCTCTCACCGCGGCTGGGGGCGTTGAGGGCGTGTTCCCCAATCACACCGTCGAGGCCGCGGGCGGGCCGATAAGAGAGGAAGTGGAATTTGCCGAAGCCGTGGGGGCGGCGGACGTGTGGGCCGAGGGCCATCTCGGTCAGGGCGTCACCGTTGCTTTCCTGGACACCGGCATCGAACCGCGTTTTGCCAGCCTGCGGCATGGAGCCAATGGGAATCGGCGTATCCTGGCGTACTACGACGCCATCGGCAATAGGCTTTATAAGGAGCCGCATCTGATGCAATCGCCGGGCGACCCGAACGGGCACGGCACGCACGTCGCGGGCATTGTCGCCAACAGCACCTACGAACCGCGAAAGGACGCCTATCTGGGCCTGGCGCCGGCGGTGAACCTGGTGGCGGTGCGTGCCCTGAATGCCGACGGCTCGGGTACTTACGCCGATGTGTTGCGCGGCATTCAGTGGGTCATTGACAACAAGGACGTTTACAACATCCGCGTGCTCAACATCTCCATGTATGCCCAGTCCCTTGCTCCCTATTGGGCGGACCCCTTCTGTCTGGCCACGATGGCGGCCTGGAATGCGGGCATCACAGTTGTGGTGAGCGCGGGGAATGGCGGGCCTACGCCGATGAGCATCGGCGTGCCGGGCAACACTCCCTATGTCATCACCGTTGGCGCTTTCACGGATAATTACACTCCCTCCGATTTCGGCGATGACTACATTCCAGAATTCTCCGCTACGGGGCCCACGCTGGACGCCTTCGTCAAACCGGATGTGGTCGCGCCCGGTGCGCACATCGTCTCGCTGGCGCGCCATGACACCTATCTGGCCCAGCAGTATCCCGAGAACCGCATCGTCCCCTTCTATTTCAAGACTGCCGGAACCTCGATGTCGGCGGCGATGGTCTCCGGCGCGGCGGCGTTGATGCTCAGCGCGCATCCGGAATTGACCCCCGATCAGGTGAAGTATCGCCTGACGCTCACGGCGCGACCGCAGTTCAGCGAGTACACCGGGGAAGCGGCGTACAGCATCTGGGAGCAGGGCGCCGGGCGCATTTGGATCCCCGATGCCGTCCACACGACCATTCAGGGCGTCGCCAATCGCGGCATGGACCTGGCGGCCGACCTCGCGGGCGCAATCCACTATCAGGGCAAGACGGCGTACGATCCAGCAACAGAGCAGTTCCACATTTTGGGCTATGACACCTGGGCTGGCGGCTACGAGACCTGGGCTGGCGGCTATGAGACCTGGGCTGGCGGTTACGAGACCTGGGCTGGTGGCACCACTAACTGGTCGGGTGACTTCAATGACTGGGTGGCTGCTTACCAGAGTTGGAGCGATGGCTGGAACGCCTGGGCAGGTGGTTACGAGACGTGGGCCGGTGGCTACGAGACGTGGGCTGGCGGCTACGAGACGTGGGCTGGCGGCTACGAGACCTGGGCCGGTGGCTATGAAACCTGGGCTGGCGGCTACGAGACGTGGGCTGGCGGTTATGAGACGTGGGCTGGCGGCTACGCGACCTGGGCTGGCGGTTATGAGACGTGGGCTGGCGGCTACGAAACCTGGGCTGGTGGCTATGAAACCTGGGCTGGTGGCTATGAAACGTGGGCCGGTGCTATCGGAGATCCGACCTGGGCGGCAGCTTTCGTCAACTTGCAGAATGTTCCTGGCAGTACCGCCACGGTGGGAGTCAACTGGGTGAATTTTACTGAATAGATTTTAATCGCCTATTCAAAGACAAACAGGCGGGGGGCTAACCCCCGCCTGTTGTTCTGCTGTGACACAAGATGATGTCAGCGCGCAGTTTCGTGCTCGAGTTGGGCCAACGCCGCTTCTGTCTCTTGTAGATCCGCTGCCGCGCCGAGATGTGCGAAGATTTGCCGGGCGCGTAGAAGCTCATCATGTGCTTGTTGTGTAGATTCGCAATCCAGATAGAACCGTGCGCTCCAGTAGCGACTGTGGGCCTCGTCAACGATCGCTCCGCTTTTATGAAATAGCCGGAGGCTTTCCTCAATGTGCGTTCTTGCGTTTTGAGTGTCACCTCTTGCCTGAGCGAGACGGGCAAGGAGCATTTCGCAGCGTCCCTTTTCTACAGCGATTTCGGCTTCATCCCTGGTAAAGGCCTGCAGCAGGTCGTAGCTGGTTTGGGCGGCTTCCCGCGCAACTTCCAGATATCCCTGCTCCAGGCCGAGCCATCCGCGCAAAAATTGTGTGTTTACCAGCTCCAACTGTCCCCGCGCGCCTGTCTCTCTATACAGGCTGATAGCAGCGTTGAGATGTTGCGCACTTTTGTTCCACTGCTTGCGCAGCAAATACACACGCCCGAGATTGCGATGCGCCTGCGCCAGATGATAGGGATTGGCGAGCTGTTGAGCCAGCTTCAAATCCCACAGTAGATGACGCTCAGCTTCGTCCCATTGCCCCAGATCGGTATAGAGCACACCCAGGTTGGTGTAAGCAATAGTGGTTCCCTCGATGTCTCCGATCCGTTCGACGATCTCCAGACAGCGGTGGTAACTGCTGAGGGCTTTTTCCCAATCCCCTTGATTCTTTTGCAGGATGCCTAAATTGTTTAACGGCCGCGCCATGCCGACCACATCGCCTACCTGCTCCAGGAGTTCCAGCGACTTCTGGACTGCCGCTGTGGCTTTCTCCAGGTCGCCCTGGGCGTAGTACACCGCTCCCAAACGGTTGAAGATAGCGGAAAGCGGCCCGTACAGCTGGTGTTGCCCGGCGAGCTGGGCCGCCTGTTCCAGCCAGCGTTGCGCCGTCGTGACATCCCCCTGCCGCAAAGAGAGCCATCCCAGCTCCGAGTCGAGCTGCGCCTCCACTTTGGGGAGGGGATGCGGCGCCAGGCGGAGCTGCGCCAGCCCCTGCCGCAGCCAGATCTCTGCTTCCTGCTGATTGCCCTTTTTGTGCCATACCTGCCCCAACTTCAGCATCACTTCGGCCGCGTCTTCCTGAAAACCTTCGGTCGGGCTTTCCAGGGCGGCCCGATAACAGGCGATCGCTTCCTCATAATTGCCAACATGCTGGTTGATGTCGCCCAGGCCGATGTTGGCCTGCCGACGTTCCACAGCATAGGTCTCGATATGCTGCGCCAACTGCAGGGCACGGCTGTAATAGTCCAGCGCTTCCCGGTTGGCAAAGCGCTGACGGGCGCGATCCCCTGCCAGCAGCAGATACTTGAGCGCTTTGCTGCGCTCACCGGCGCGATCGTAGTGCAGGGCGAGCACCTCCACGTGCGGCGCCAGATCCGCCGCGTACAGCTGCTCGATTGCCTCGGCGATGTTGCGATGGAGCAGGGGCCGCTGGCTCCGCAGCAGGCTGCTGTAGATCGTCTCCTGGGTCAAAATGTGGCGGAACGCATAGACTTTCTCTTCGCCTTCATGCCGCTCGACGAGCAGTCCCATCTCCGTGAGCCGCTCTAGCGCCGGCAAGACGTTGGCGCTGCCCTGCTGCCGTCGCCGGACCTCGTTGAGCAGGCTGGCGGAAAATTGCAGGCCGATGACGGCCGCATCGCGCAAGAGGTTCCGCAGGTCTTCAGGTAACCGATCCACACGCGCCATCATCAACCCGCGCAGGGTGGTGGGGATTTCCAGCGTTTCAGTGTTGATGAGGGGACTGACTTCCCATTGACCGTTGGCTGCGTGGACCAGCTGGCGCTCGATGAGCGTGCGCACGAATTCTTCGATGTAGAAGGGATTGCCCTCGGCGTGGCGCAGGAGCAATTGGATCATCGCTTCGGGCAGCTCACGGACGTTGATCAGATTCTCAAGCAAGGCGCGGCTGTCTTCATTCGACAGCGGGCTGACGTTGATTTCCGTCACCAGGAGGCCTGTTGCGGCCTCGCCTGCCGCGGCCCAGCTGAGCGGCTTTTCCGGCTGTGGGCGGGTGATCACGCACAACAGCACGGGCAACTCCCGGGTCAGCGAGACGAGCGCGTTCAACATGTCATGCGAGAGATCGTCGGCCCAGTGGAAATCCTCCAAAATCAGAATGAGCGGGCATTCCGCGCTGAGGGTCACGGCCCATTCGCGCATTGCCAGCAAAGTCAGTTTTTTGATCTGTTCCGGCTCCAATTCCCGCAGGGCGGAATGTTCAGTTGCCGCGGTCCGCACGCCCAGAATGGCGCGCAGGTGCGGTCGGAGGTCCGGCGAGACGTACCGCTCCACCTCCGCCAGGCCACCGGGCAGGGCGCGCAGCGCGTTTTGGAGCAGGGAACGGAAAATCCCGTAGCCCGTGCCCTGCGCATAGGGCAGCCCCCGTCCCTGGAAGACGTTGGCCTGATTTGGGGATAGCGCGCTGAGCCATTCGGCCACCAGCCGTGTCTTGCCGATGCCGGCCTCGCCGCGGATGATAACGATCCCCCCTGTGTGCTGTTCGAGGAGCGCCGTGCGCACCTTTGCCAGCTGCTCGAGCTCGGCGGCGTGTCCCAGGAAGACGGGGCGCACGCCGGCCAGACCCCGCACTGCGAGCGGAATCGCGCGCTCGCTCAGCAGATCGTAGAGGGGAAGCGGCGTGTCCAGCCCGCGAATCGTCATCTCGCCAAGGGCCTGGTAGTTGAACAGCGCTTGCGTCTGCTGATATACCCGCTCGCTGACCAGAATGTGGCCCGGCAGCGCGTGAGATTCCAGCCGCGCGGCGAGGTTCACGGTCTCGCCGATGACGGTGTAGGCGGCCTGCGTCTCCGTCCCTAAAACGCCGGCGACGGCCAGCCCGCAGTTGATGCCAATTCGGATTTGAATGGGGGCGCCCAGGCGGGTCTGAGCGATGGGGGCAAATTCGGCGATGGCGCGTTGCATGTCGAGCGCGGTGCGCACGGCGAGCTCGGCGTCATTCTCGTGGGCTACCGGCGCGCCGAAGACGGCCATCAAGCCGTCGCCGGTAAATTTATCCACCAGGCCGTCGTAGTGGTGGACGGAAGCCACCATCAAGCCCAAAAAGTCGTTGATGAGCTTGAACACCGATTCGGCATCGAGGGAGGCCGAGAGATGCGTGAAATCGACCGCGTCCACAAACAACACGGTGATCTCGCGGCGTTCACTCCGCAGCCCTTCGGGGGTGTGCAACAGGCTGTTGGCCACCACGCGGGGCAGGAAGCGTTGCAGACGTTGGAGGGCCTCTTCCGCATTGCCCACTGAGGCAGCCGGTAGAAGGTCTTCTTCTGGCAAGCGCAGCAGTGCGCCGCAACTGTTGCAATAGCGCGCGCCGGGTGGATTGAGATGTCCGCAACGTAGACAGCGCTGACTCGCTGCGGCCGCTGCTTGCTCTTCTGTTGAAGAAACCGTATTCATACCTGAAAGCTCTCGCTGAACTCCCCACATGTTAGCATTCCCTAGTGTACCATCCTTTTGGGCTTTTGTCACGTTGGAATGGATGGCGTTCGGGCGAGAAATGGTAAGGAATCGGTTTTGGGTGATGGTTTGACAAAGCGGATGTTCAAGGCATACTTAGAGAGTCGGCATGTTCTTCGGGCACACCATCGAGAATGGCGTGGGAACATGTGAACATCACATCCTCGTGGAATCGTGGGGCATGCAAGTTCTATTCACGGTGGTCTTACCGGTGTTCCTCGTTTCCGGGCTGGTGGCCCTGTTGCAGCCGCGCCTGCGGCTCAACGGCGATGCCCTGGCGCGGACGAGCATGCTCGTTTTCGTGCCGGCGATGACTTTGCAGGCGCTCCTCAGAGCCGAAGGCTCGCTTGCAGAGATGGCGCGCGTCGCGCTGGCGGTGTTCCTGGAAGTCGTGGTGCTGCTGACGCTGACCACGCTGGTCGCACGTTGGTTGCGTCTCGATCGCGCGGCTCGCGGCGCGCTGGCGTGTTCGGTGGTCCTCGTCAATGCCGGCGCTTTTGCGCTGCCGGTGCTGCTCTTTGCCTACGGCGAGGTCGCCCGCCTGCCGGGGATGTTTCATGTCGTCCTCTTCAACGTGCTGTTGATACCCCTGACCAGTCTGTATCTTGCGGTGACCCAGCAACCTGAAGGTGCACGTCTCGCGGCGCTGGGAGGCGCGTTGCGGCGTGTGGCGCGCACACCGGTGATCTATGCCGCGCTGCTGGGCCTGCTCCTGCGTCTGAGCGGCCTGATCTTACCGAAAGCCCTGCTCGAGGCGCTGGACCTCATCGCCAATGGCGCTGTCCCGCTGCTGATGGTGCTCCTGGGGGTGCAGCTGGCGGAGACTTTCTCCCACGGCTGGCAGAGGCGGCAGGCGCCGGCGCTGACGGCGTTGGTCGTGCTGCGGCTGATCATCGCGCCGCTGCTAGCGCTGGCGCTCGCGGAGCTGTTGGGGCTCGAGGGCATCACGCGCGCGGCCCTGGTGATCAACGGCGGGATGTCCACGGCGATCCTGGCCAGCGTTCTGGCGCGGGATTATGGGGCGGACGTGCCGCTGGCCACGCTGGGGGTGCTGGTGACCACCGTGCTGGGTATCGTCACCACGACCCTGTGGCTCAACTGGCTGCTGTGAGGGCGCCGCCGGGCATCAGGCTGGAGGGCCTGGCTTTTCTGCCTTCGGCGTTCACCGGAGCGAGGGGTGCAGACTTCACGCGACATGTGAAAGGGGAGCGATGTTCAAGATTGCGACGTTCAATGCCAACTCCATTCGCACCCGGCTGCCCATCATCTTAGAATGGCTGGCGCGGGAGCGGGCAGATGTGCTCTGCGTCCAGGAGACCAAGGTGCAGGATCAGGATTTCCCGGCGGCGGAGATTGAGACAGCGGGCTATCACGTCATCTTTCGGGGACAGAAGGCCCAGGCGGGCGTCGCCATCATCAGTCGTGAGGCACCGGAGCAGGTCGGCGCGGGCTTTGACGACGGCGGGCCGGCCGATGAACCGCGTTTCCTGCGTGCTGTCTATCGCGGTATTCACGTGCTCAACACCTACGTCCCGCAGGGGCGCGAGCCGGAGTCGGAGCATTTCCAATACAAGCTCGCCTGGTTCCGCCGCCTGCGCGCGTTCCTGGAGCGCCATTTCACGCCGGAGATGCCGGTGTTGTGGGTCGGAGACTTCAATGTAGCGACCGAAGACATTGACGTCTACGATCCGGTGGGCCTGCGCGGGCATGTGGACTTCCACCCGGAGGCGCAGGCGGCGTTGGAGGAAGTGCGGCGTTGGGGCTTTGTGGACGTGTTCCGCCGGCTTCACCCCGGCGAACCGGGGCACTTCAGCTATTGGGATTATCGCGCGCGGAATCCCGTGGAGCGCGGCCTGGGCTGGCGGATTGATCACATCTGGGCGACCTCCCCGCTGGCAGAGAAAGCCATCGCCTGTTGGATGGACGTCGAAGCGCGCCAGGGCGAGCGGCCCTCAGATCACACCTTCATGGTGGCGGAATTCGCCGTGTGAACGGGGGCGCGTGTGAGCGCCAGTAATTCGCTGACTCGCTAATTTTCGAGGGAGACGTCATGTGCTGGCGCACATCATCCAAAAAAGAAAATGTGCGGTCATTGTTCAGCCTGGCATCGGGTAGTTCGACGGCGATGGATGAACCTTTGTGAGCTGTAGCTTTTGCCCCTCCCCCAGTCCCCTCCCCAACGGCGCAAACGCCGTTGGGGAGGGGAGAAAAAATAAGGGGGTTTTGCAGGCGGGCTACGCCCGCCTGCAAAACCCCACAAAAAAAGTTCCCCTTCCCCCCGGCGCGCGGGGGGAAGGGGCCAGGGGATAGGGGGCAAAAGTTGATTCTCAATCTTTAGCGATCACCATGAAACCTTGCGTTTTTTAGTCAGTGACTGAACAGTTGCCATGTGAGTTGTAAGCCGCAATCCATGGCAGAAACTGTGACGACTCTCTTCTCACGACTCTCTATTTTCGAAGGAGAACAATGATGAATCACGTCGGCTCTGAAGTAGAAAACGGACAGCAGGCTTTTGCGACTTTAGGGACATTTTTGGAGGAGGACGGCTGGTATCCCCAACAAATCGAGGATCGCAGCATTTACCGGGTGGGCTTCGAGGGGAAGAACGGCCGCTACACCTGCTTCGCCCAGATTCGCATGGATCTGGAGCAATTCATGTTTTACGCCATCGCGTCCATCAAGGTGCCTGAGGCGGCGCGCGCCGCGGCGGCGGAATTCCTGACCCGCGCCAATTACGGCCTGCGTATCGGCAACTTCGAGATGGATTACACGGACGGCGAGGTGCGTTACAAGAGCAGCCTCGATTTCGAGGACGCGCTGTTGACGCCAGCGTTGATCCGCAACGCCATCTATCCGGCGGTGCAGACGCTGGATCGCTACATGCCGGGGTTGATGGCGGTCGTTTACGGCGGGCAGACCCCCCAGGCCGCCATCGAGGTGATTGAGGGCCAATAAACGGTCGGCCGTCCTCTCGCTCTCAGAGGCGCGCGCGGCATGGGTCGCAGAGCGGCGTGATTTCCGTGAAGCTCAGCGGCTCGCGGTGTGCGGCTGGAATGCTGGCGGACACTTCCCGGCCGGCCCATGCCCTGTAACGTGCAGCCGGCGTTGGTTGCCGCGCTTCATCTCTCCCATCGCGCGGTGCATCGCTGGTATGAAGATCCGTCCCGGCGCCCGGCGGGGGCGGCAGGCGTTCATTGATCGTAACATGAGGGGTCGTCAGCGGCAACGGCGGTCGCCACGATGTCCTCATCTCCGGGAGCGTTCTCTTGGACGCGCCCCCCTTTCGCGCACCGAATGCCATCCCATTGACATGCGGCGCGACTCGGCCCAGGATGAAGTTGCCCGTCATTCCTTGAGTTTTGGACCGGCGGTTGCCAGCTTCCCATAACCCGTTTCGGGCCAGCGTGAACTTTTTCCCCTGCTCCTGCATGTAAGAGATAGGTGTTTCCATTTATCCTATTCAAGTGACTGTCAGGAGGAGGTTGGCCATGAAGTCCCGAAACAAACTGGTGGCGTCGTTGTTGGTCATCCTGGTGTTGACGGCGGCATGTGCGCCCCGAGTTGCCCATTATGCCACGCCGAGCGCCCCAATGATGGAAGAAGTGCTCGTAGCCGCGACGGTTGAGACGCCCGCCGAAGTCCCGTCCCAGGCAACGCCCATGCCGGTAGCGGACGCCGGCTACGCCGGCAGCGCTCTCCCCGACGCGCCGGCCCGTTATGACCGCATGGTCATCAAGAATGCGGAACTGGCGCTGTTGGTGGCGGACACCGACATTGCCATTGATCGGCTCACGCAGATCGTGGGCGACACGGGGGGGTACATCATCCGCTCGCGGATGCGCTTCAAGGAATGGCTCGGCGTCAACTACAAGTACGCCTCCATTACCATCGGCGTGCCGGCGGAGCAATTCGAGGCGGCGATGCACCGTCTGCGGGGAATCGCCGTCCGCGTGATGGATGAGAACGCCTCCGGGCAGGACGTGACCGATGAATACGTGGATCTTCAGTCCCGCCTGGGGAATCTGGAGGCGACCCGTGATCGCATCCGCACTTTCCTGGATCAGGCCCAGACGGTGGATGAGGCTTTGCGGGTCAACGAGCAGCTGGCGGCAGTCGAAGCGCAGATCGAGCAGGTAAAGGGGCGCATGGTTTACCTCCGTGAGCGTTCTGCCTACTCCACCATCACGGTGCAGTTGGACCCCGAACTCCCGCCCGCGCCAGAGGCTACTCCCGTCCCGACGCCGACGTGGTCCCCGGCGGATACGGCTCGCCAGGCGAGCCAGACCCTCACGACGATCGTGCGGGTGCTCGCAAAAGCGGTGATTTGGGTGACAATCGTGTTGGGGCCGTTTGCGGCGCTGGTGGTGGGCGTGTGGCTCGTCGTCCGCTGGCGAGCGCGCGGGAAAGAGAAGACTCCCTCCGCCGCCTGAACGACAGCGCTTTCTCATTTCCGACGATGTTTAACCATCATGCGGCCAATCGGCCGCATGATGGTTGTGGATGAGGGCGGCTTGCCGTGAGCCGGGCTGTCGTCAGGGATGGGCGCGCTGCAGGACGAGGGCGTCGGCGGTGCGGCCCTCTCGCAGGCTCTCGAGGCATTCCTGGAGGAGCTGGATGTTGCGTTGTTTGCCGGGGTTGCGCAAAGCGCGGGCGACGGCAGTGGTATAGGTGTGGTGGGTGAGAAAGTGCAGCTGCTCGCTGAACCAGGTTTCCTGGGACACGGGATGGTCGTGAATGGCGAGCTCCAGGCGCAGCCGCCGATTGACCTCGAAGAAATCTTCCCGTCCCAGAGGATCCAGATCGGCGTCGCACAGCAGCGCTTGCAGGAGGCTGTGAGGGGTCTGTGGCATGTGCGTCGCCATGATCATCTCGCTGATGGCATAGATTTGCTCCGGCGTGTAGCCGAAATGAGGCAGGGTTGTGGCGGCGAGGGTCGTGGCGATGATTTCGTTGTCGCGGTAGCGGATGAGATAGCCCAGATCATGGTAGAGGGCCGCCGTGCGCAGCAACAGCGTCTCTGCGGCGGAGATGCCGGCTGCGGTTGCCAGGCGTTCTGCGGCGGGAAGGACGTCTTCAAGCGTATGCGCTAAATTGTGGTAATATAGAGTGTGGGGGAGATCTTCGGACAGTCTCCGTACAACATAGGCTCTTGCCTGGTCCCAGTCCGCCTTCTGCATCACGTCTTTCATGCCCTTATGATAGCATGGTTCAAACGTAAATCAACAGGCTGTTTGGCGGATTGGTTTTATGGAGGATGCGCAGTTAGCTGAAGGAGGTCCAAGGTGACGGCGGGGGTGTTGTTGTTGAATGCGAGCTATGAGCCGCTGGCGGTAGTGACGCGGCGTCGCGCCGTGTCGTTACTCATGCGGGGGCGAGTCGAGGCTGCGTGCGAGGACGTGACCGAAGTTCAGGGCTGCAACGGCGTGTTGCAGGTCCCTGTGGTGATTCGGCTGCGGTACTATGTCAACGTCCCCCAGCGCGGCGCGACCTGGAGCCGCAAGGCGGTGCTGCGCCGCGACGCTTTCACGTGCGCCTACTGTGGCGTGCGCGCCGGCGATGAGCGTCGCGGCCGGGCGCTGACGCAACAGGACTTCACCCTCGACCACATTCTGCCCGTGAGCCGCGGCGGCAAGAACTCGTGGAGCAACACCGTGTGCGCCTGCTTCGAGTGCAATCAGCGCAAGGCCAATCGTCTGCCGCATGAGGCGGGGATGCATTTGCGCTGGGAGCCCAAGACCCCGCGCACCAATTACCTGGTCGTCGGGGGCGAGATTCCCAAGGCGTGGCGCGCGTATCTGGACGTGGGTCGCCCCCATGGGTCTCCCGGTCTGTGAGAGAGGTCGTCCATAAAGCCCACGGAGGGGGTTCCTTCCGTGGGCTTTTGTGTCTTTGGGGTCAGAGTCAGCCCCAGGGGCGGATTTGTGGTGGCGTCAAGCGATTTGCGGCTTCTGAACCTTAGCTGTACACTCAATGCGCGCGCGGAAGGGGGCTTTTGGAACCTGGCGCCAGTGCGCACGTTGAAAGCACAGCAATGTGAGTCGTGAGCAGAGACTGTGCGGCTCGCCGGTTCGACACGAGCCAGGCGCGCTGAAGCGCGCTGTTGGAGGACGTAGCAGACCCGGAATTTATCCTGGGCGGCTTGAGAGTAGCCTGAGGTTGGCATTACATTGATTCGCTTATTCGCCATTCGCCATTGGAGGACACATGGAACAGACGAAGGTCAAGGCCGGAGCGCAGATTAGCCGCCGGGCGTTCATCCAATCGGCGGTGATTTTGCTGGTGCTGATGGTGGCTGCGGGGGTGGCCACCCGGTGGGTCCCGGCGGGACGCTATGCGCGCGTGCTGGAGGGCGGGCGCGAGGTGATTGATCCGGCGACCTTTGAGCGGGTGGCACGCCCCGATTATCCCGTCTGGCGCTGGTTCGTCGCTCCCGTCGAGGTGCTCGGCAGCGCGGATGGGCTGGCGCTCGGCGCTATCATCCTCTTCATCCTGATGGTGGGCGGGGCGTTTGCCGTGTTGGAGCGCTGCGGCATCCTCAAGGCCGTGATCTTGCGCCTGGTACGCCTGTTCGGCGGACGCAAATATCGGCTGTTGCTCGTCGTCTCGCTGTTCTTCATGGCCCTGGGCGGCTTCTTCGGCATCTTCGAGGAGGTGGTGCCGCTGATCCCCCTGATGCTGGCCCTCTCCTACTACCTGGGATGGGATACCCTGGTGGGGTTGGGGATGAGCATTCTGGCGACGAATGTGGGGTTTTCCGCCGCGGTGACCAATCCCTTCACGATTGGCGTGGCGCAGCAGCTGGCGGGCCTGCCGCTGTTTTCGGGCGCGTGGTTGCGGCTTCTCATCTTTGCGGTGATGTACGGGATTTTCGCGGTGTTCCTGGTGAACTATGCCCGCCGGGTCGAGCGTCACCCCGAAAGCTCGCCGGTGTTTACGGGCGAGCAGGCCGAACGGGCGCGCTATCAACCGCTGGATGTGACGGCGCTGGAGGCCGCGCCGGCGTTGGGCGCGGCCTTGCGCTGGTTCCTCGTCTTTCTCGTGTTGATTCTGGCGGTCCTCGTCGGCGTTCCCTTCGTCCCGGCGTTGTCGCAGTTCGCGCTGCCGCTGCTGGGCGTGCTGTTTTTGAGCGCGGGCCTGGGAGCCGGGCGGTTTTCCGGCTTCTCGTGGCAAGCGGTGGGCGCGGCGCTGTGGGAGGGCGTGGTGGGCATCGCCCCCGGCGTGATCCTGATTTTGATGGCGGCGAGCGTCAAACACATCGTGGTCAGCGGCGGGATCATGGACACGCTGCTGTACAGCGCTTCCGGCGTCATGGCCGGGGCCGGCCCCTTCGGCGCGGCGCTGCTGATCTACGTGACGGCGCTGTTCATCGAGCTCTTCATCAGCTCCGGCTCGGCCAAGGCGTTTCTGATCCTGCCGATTTTGCTGCCGCTGGCCGATCTGGCGGGCGTGACGCGGCAGGTGGCCGTCCTGGCGTACTGCTTCGGCGACGGCTTCTCCAACCTGGCGTACCCCACTAATCCGGTGTTGCTCATCAGCCTGGGGATGACGACGGTGAGCTATCCCAAATGGCTGCGCTGGCTGCTTCGGCTGTGGATCTGGGTGATTCTGGCGTCGGTGGTCTTTCTGGGACTGGCGGTGGCGCTTCACTATGGACCTTTCTGAGGGACGTCTGGCCTTCTCTTTCCCTGCGGATTACCCTACGGCGCGCGCGCAGTTTCGGGCCCTTGCGCCCCGCTTGCAGGCGCGTTGGCCGGCGGCGCAGCTGGAGGCGTTTCCTTTGAGCGGACAGGCCGATCTGACCGTGGATCGGCTCTACGCGCCCCCGCTGGAGACGCCGCGACGCCTGTTGACCGTGACGACCGGCCTGCATGGCATCGAGGGCTATGTCGGCGCGGCGATGGTGCAGCTGCTGATCGAGGAATTCCTGCCGCGCCTCGATCCCCGTGAGACGGGTCTGTTGCTCATCCATGCGCTCAATCCCTGGGGAATGGCGCAGCGGCAGAAGACCAACGCGGCGAATGTGGATCTCAACCGCAATTTCATCCTCGATGGCGACTTTCCTGTCGCCTCCAACGCGGATTACGCCGCGCTGCATCCCGTGTTCGCGCCGCCCCGGCCGGTGCAGTGGCGCGATTTGGGCTTGCTGCACTTCCTGCTCACGCTGGTGAGGCCGCTGCGTCGCTTTTCGGTCGCCCGCGTGCAGGAAGCCTTTCTGAGCGGGCAATATAGCCATGCGGACGGCATCTACTACGGCGGGACGGCGCTCCAGGAGGAACTGCAGCTGCTGTTGCGATGGCTGCGGCCGTGTCTGGAGCGTTATGCGCAGGTGGTGTATCTGGATATGCACACCGGCTATGGCCCGCGTCAGCAGATGAGCGTGGTGCATTCTCCCCAGGAGCTGCGCAGCGACCGGGAGCTCGCGGCGCGGTTGGATTACCCTCTCGTGGTTCACACCGAGCCGGGCGCCTTCTATGCGATACGCGGGGATGTGGTGGACGGGTTGTATGCTCTGGCGCGAAGTGAGGCGCCGCACACGCGCTTTTACGGCGCGGCGTTTGAATTCGGCACGTTGGGCGACAGCTGGCCGGCCAAAATCCGCAGTATGCAGACGATGATCCTGGCGAATCAGCTGCGGCATCACGGCGCCGGGACTGCGGCGGTGCGGACGGTAGTGCAGCGGCGTTTCGAGGCGCTCTACGTCCCATCGGCGGCGTCCTGGCGGGACAAGGCGCTCGCGGATGGCCGGCGCGCTTTTGAGGGGATTTTGCGCGCGGAGGGATTGCTCGCGCCGTGAGGACGGGATTCCTGCCACGGACCTGACCGCAATCATGAGAGACGGCGACGACTCTCTGCTTACGGCTCACTGCTCTCTATTTTTTGAGGAATTGACATGTTCCTGCGGCACATCACCAAGTCATGAAAATGTGAATCGTGAGCAGCGAGTGCGACGGCTCACGGGTCGACACGCGCCAACCGCGCTGAAGCGCGGTGTTGGAGGACGTAGCAGCCCCGGGGGCCAGGAATTTCTAATCTGATTCGTGAAATTCGGGTTCATTCGGGGCCATTTTCGCAGGAGCTATCGGCGTGAAATCGGCTTTGAAAATCGAGAGCCTGCAAAACCCACGGGTGAAGGCTGCCGTGCGGCTGAATGAGGCGCGCGAGCGGGCCACGCAACAGCGGACTCTGGTAGAAGGTTACCGGCCGCTGCTGCGCGCCGTGGAAAACGGCTATCCGTTGGAAGAGATATATTTCTGTCCAACGCTGTTTTTGGGCGTCAACGAGCCGGCATTGCTGGAGCGCGCTGCCCAGGCCGGAGCGGGGCTGATCGAGGTGACGGAGGAAGCGCTGCGCAAGATGGCGACCCGTAACCGTCCCGAGGGGTTGTTGGCGGTTGCCCCCATCGTGCGTCGCCCGCTGCAGTCGCATCAGCCCGGCGCGCGCGGCTTCTACCTTATCGTTGAGCGCATTGAGCGCCCCGGCAACCTGGGCACCATCTTCCGCTCGGCGGATGCGGCGGGCGTGGAGGGGATCGTGATCTGCGATCCGCAGACTGACGCCTTCAATCCAGAGGTGATCCGCGCCAGCATCGGCGCGGTGTTCTCGACGCCGATATTCGAGGCGCGCAGCGCCGACGCCCTGGCCTGGTGCCGGCACTATGGCTTGCAGACGGTGGCCGCGACGCCCCACACGGAGCTGCTCTACACCGCTGCGGATTTCACCCAGCCGCTGGCCATCGTGGTCGGCGCGGAAAAGGTGGGCTTGAGCGAACTGTGGCTGACACAGGCCGATCTTCGGGTGCGGATTCCCATGCTGGGGCAGGCCGACTCCCTCAACGTGGCGACGGCGACAACGCTGCTGCTCTACGAAGTCGTGCGTCAGCGCGGGGTGTCCGCGCCGCCTTGCCCTTGAGGAAGGGGAGATCTCATGACGCCCTCTTTTGCTTTGCTGACGGCGGATGATTGGAAAGATTACGCCCTTCTCGACAGTGGCGCCGGGCGCAAGCTGGAGCGCTTTGGCCCCTATACGTTGGTGCGCGCCGAGCCGCGTGCGATGTGGCGACCCGCGCTGCCGGCGCGCGTGTGGGAGTCCGCCGACGCCGTCTTCCAGCTCACCGGCGAGGAGAGCGGCGGCGACTGGCATTTCCGTCGCCCGCTGCCTGCTGCGTGGACGCTGCGCTATCACGGCTTGCGCTTTGAGGTGCAGGCGACCGCATCGCGGCACATGGGGGTGTTCCCGGAGCAGGCCGCGCATTGGGATTGGATCGCTGCGCAGCTCCAGGCGGCGCGGCGTCCCGCTCGGGTGCTCAACCTTTTCGGCTACACGGGGCTGGCGACATTGGCGGCGGCGCAGGCAGGGGCGGAAGTGACCCATGTGGACGCTTCCAAACGCGCGGTCACCCAGGCGCGTCGCAACCAGGACCTTTCCGGGCTGGCGCAGCGTCCCATCCGCTGGATTGTGGAGGACGCGCTCAAGTACCTCCAGCGTGAAGTGCGTCGCGGCTCGCGGTATGAGGGGCTGATTCTGGATCCACCTAAGTTCGGGCGCGGGGCGGGGGGCCAGGTGTGGGAGTTCTTCGAGCACTTCCCCGCCTTGCTGGATGCCTGCCGGGAGTTGCTCAGTCCTGAGCCGCTGTTCGTGGTCATCACGGCTTACGCGGTGCCGGCATCGGCGCTCGCCCTCTATCACGCGCTGGAGGAGCGGTTGAAGGGGCTGGGCGGCGTGCTCACGGCCGGGGAATTGGTCACCGTTGAGCAGAGCGCGGGACGCTGGCTGTCGCAGGCCATTTTCGCTCGATGGAGCGGCCTGGAGACCCGGACGCCAGCGGGGGTGTGAAGCGGCGTTCGCGGCAGCAAAGGAGCCGCAAGCCGGCGCCGGGCATGAGAAAAGCGCTCTGTCTCACACAGAGCGCTTTTTTGGCTGGGGGCGGAGGATTCGAACCCCCACATACGGATTCAGAGTCCGCTGTCCTACCGTTAGACGAGCCCCCAAAACAGGTCGGAAAAGGGTTTTCCGTGCGGCAGATTATACCACCCTCCTGAATTTTGACAACCTGTCGGCTCAGTTCGGCGCGGCCGTGGGCCCGGTGAATGACGCGCTAGCTGTTTCCGCGCACGCGCCGCCAGCGCGGGTCCCCAGCGCGGTGAGGAGCGCCGCGAGGTCGTCGCGCGTGTTGTATCCCTGGACCGAAACTCGCACCAGGCGCTGCCCCTGCCACGAGATGAGGGGGACTTCGATCCGGAATTCGTCGTAGAGCCGCTGCTTCAGAGCGTCGGGATCGCCGGGCGGGAGGGGGAAGGCCGCCATCTGGGCAGACCATGTTTCCGTGAGCGGCGCGAGAAACGGCAGGCCCGTGAGGCCGTGCAGCTGTTCGCCGAACTCGCACAGCAGGGCGTGACAGCGGGCGCGCACGGCGGGCCAATGGTGTTCGGCCATGAATTGTAGCGCCGCCGGGACGCTCAGATACGCCGCGATGTCGCGCGTCCCCTGATATTCCTGCTCGTCAATGAAGCGCGAAGGCCCCGGACGTTCGGCCCGCCAGCCCCAGCTCACCACGAGTGGCTCCAACAAGGATTGCACCTCGCGCCGGGCGTACAGGAAAGCGGCCCCCTTCGGCGCCAGCATCCATTTGTGCGCATTTCCCGTGTAGAAATCGGCCCCGAGGGCCTCCAGCGCCAGCGGAATCTGCCCCGGCGCGTGCGCCCCATCAATCACGGTGAGGATGCCGTGTTCCCGCGCGCGGCAGATGAGCCCGGCGATGGGGAGAATCAGCGCGGTCGGCGAGGTGATGTGACTCAGGAAGAGGACTTTCGTCCGCGGGGTAACGCCGCTCCACACGGCCTCGACGACCTGTTCCGGCGAGCTCAGCGGCGTGGGAAGGGGTTGCGTCACGTAACGCGCCCCGCGTTTCTCGCAGACGAAGCGCCAGGCGCGCTCGCACGCGCCGTATTCGTGATCGGTCCCCAGCACCTCATCGCCGGCGGCGAGCGGCAGCGACCGCGCCACGATGTTCACGCCCGTCGTAGCATTGGGGATGAAGACGAGATCATCGGCGGCGGCGCCGAGCTCGGCGCCGAGCGCCTGACGGGCTTCGCGCATGAGCGCCGCAAAACGCCGTCCCAAAAATTCGACCGGCTGCCGTTCCAGCTCCAGCTGCCATTGCTGATAGGCTTCGAAGACCGGTCGGGGACACGCGCCGAAGGAGCCGTGATTGAGGAAGATGACCTCAGGCCGCAGCAAAAACGCCTTGCGCAGGTCAACGTCCGCTGGTGTGATCAAGAGCTCCTCCTCACGCCGGTTCCGCGTCGAAGTAGATCGGATTCGAGATCAAAGCGGGCAGCGGCGGCAGGCCCGGCATGAACTCGCGCAGGACTTCGACCCGTGCGAATCCCGGGGCCGGCATCGTATATGTGCCCTGAAAATCCCCGTCCGTTTCGGCCTTGAGCAGGGGCACGCGGCTTTGCCCCGTGATCACTTGCAGCACATCGCCCGCTCGCAGGCCGGCGACTTCGACGACGAGGTCGTCGCCACGCGGGAAAGGGACGCTGTCCCCCAGCATGGCTTCCCCGGCGTGCAGATTCAACTCAGGCCCATCGGGGGCGTAGACGATGTAGGCGTGCCCCTGTCGCAGCGCGGCGAGGATGTCCGACGCGCCCGCCGAGGAGGCATAGACACAGGTTGTGGGGCCGCCGGGGAAGAGGAAGAGCTGGCTGCGGTGATAATCGCTTCCGCCACACGCGGGGAGCTTCCTTCCGGCGACGAGCAGGCTGTGCCACCATCCTATCGCGCGCAGGTTGGCCGGGCGCATGGGACCGTTCCACACCTCGATGCAGTCGAAGGGCAGTGCCTGGGTGTCGAACAGAAAGGGACAGAGCTCGTCGAAGGGATGCGCGAGGGTGATGAGTGCGCCGCGCGTCCGCGCCGCAGTAAAGCGCGCCGCGACCTCCTCGGGTGTATTGGCCGCGAAGGGGCCGTCGTAGGGTTGATCTACCCCGGTGAAGGTGGCATGTCCCCGGTAGTGCGTCCATTCGACGCCGGGAATCAACGTCATGCCGGGGATGGAGGGCAAAGCCTCGGCCCGCGCCATTTGATTGTGGTCCGTGAGCGCCAGAAAGTCCAGGCCGTGCCGCAGCGCGTGCCGGGCCAGCTCCACGACGGTGAGGACGCCATCCGACGCCACCGTGTGAACGTGCAGGTCGCCCTTCAGCAAGCGCCGGCGTTTGTCGGTCAGGGTTAGCTCATAGAGCACGCGCACCCCTTCCGGCGCGACTTTGTACGCTCCCAGCAGGATGTGCCATTCACCGGGCAGCAAGCGCGTGGGCCGATAGCCGGGCGTCGCCCAGGTCTCGCTGATCTGGATGCTGGTCTTGTCGGAGCCGGAGGCGCCTACTTGCGTTCCATCCGGGGCGATCAGTCCCAGGTCGAGGATGTTGATCTCGCGCCGGGCAGTGAAAACGCCTGGCGGCATATCCGCCTCGCGCCGGTCGTAGCGAGCATAGCGATAGGTGAGCGCGAGTGACTCGACATCCGGCGGCATGGAGAAGGGAAGCGTCACATACCGGCCTTCTTGCTCGTGGCTGACGAAATACTCGATGCGGATGCACGTTTCCATGGCGTTTCCTCTGAAAATAGGGATCGGTGGGCTGTGAGCAGAGAGTTGTCGTAGTCACGGCTCACGACTCACATTTTCATGCCTGCGCGGGAAGCCTCACGTCCGGCTGCCAGCAAAGGGCGGTTGCCTTTCATTCCAGCGCTGCGGGCGCGATTTCGGCTGGCGCCGTCTGCTTGAAATCAATAAACCACGAGAAAGCAAAACTGATCACCATCAACACCGGCGGGACGATCGTGAGCAAGAAGCGCGCGGCCTCATCGGGGTGCGGGCCGGGGTTCGCGCCGCTTTCGAAGCCGTAAAGGCGCCCCACCAGGAGATAGGCCGCGCTGGTAAACAGGCCGTTGAGCCGGTTCATGAAACCAAGCGCGTTGGAGATGATGCCTTCCCGCCGCAGGCCGTGCTTCTGGGTGTCCTCGTCCATGATTTTCGCGCCGATCAGATCCATGGTGGTGATGACCCCCGAGAAGCCCAACCCGATGAAGGCCGCGAAGATCACTGCCGTAGACAAGCTCGAGGCAAAGTACAGCGGGATGAAGGTGAGCGCGAGCAGCGCCAGGGAACTGCGCCAGACAGGGATCAGCGAGAAGCTCTTCACCAACCACACCCAGAGCGAGACGCCGGCAATCGCCACGACCATCACTGCCGCCAGCAGAAAGGTGGCTTGCCCGCTGGACAGTCCCAGGGCGTATTGGACGTAGAAGGTGACCGACGCGAGCACCAGCGACATCGCGGCGCTGTAGAAAGCGTTTGCCAATCCGGCAATCCAGAATTTCTTGTTCGTCAGGAGGTCTTTGAGGGCCTTTCCCAGGGCCGGACGCGCCTCGTCGGGTGCCGGCTCCCGCTCCGGGCAGGTGAAGGTCATGTACAGGATCACCCCGCCGCCGAGGAGGCCGTACAGCAACGCGGTCAGGCCGTAGCCCAAGGCCTCCGTCACCATGGGGGTCAGGGCGATGCTGATGATCATGGCGACGAGCTGAAAGGCCTGGCGCATGGCGTTGGTCTTGGCCCGAGTGGCGTCGTCGCGGAACAGCTCCGGGAATAGCGCGCCGTAGTTGGCATTGATCACGGAATCCAGCGTGCCGGTGAGGATGTAGAAGAGCATCGCATAGGCGAAGATAGAATTGCCGGAGAGGAAGTCCGGCAGGTTGTAGAACGCGATGAAGGTCAGCACCAACAGCGGCGTACCGATGGCCAGCCAGGGGCGGCGGCGTCCCCAGCGAGTGCGCGTGCGATCCGAGAGATAGCCGTAGATGGGATTATCGAGCGCATCAATGAATGTGTAGATGAACAACATCATTGCCCATTGCTGGGCCGTCACACCGCGATCCAGCACATAGTAGGCGAAGGCGAAAGTCTTGAGCATGTTGATGGGGATAGATGTGCCAAACATGCCGATGGCGTAATTGAAGGAGCTGGCGCGTTTTTCGGACATCAGAGCACCTCCTGGCGGATGTGAAAAGGGTTTCTGTGATGGGAATGTGTGCCCGATGATTATATACCCTGAGCGGGGGCCTGAAAAGCCGGCGCGTTCTCCCCGGCGAATCGGCGAATAGGCGAAAAAATCACTTGCGTGACAAAGGTACCGCCACTGACTAAAAAACGCAAGATTTCCTGGCGACCCTTGAAGATTGAGTATCAACTTTTGCCCCTATCCCCTGGCTCCTTCCCCCAGCGTGCGCTGGGGGAAGGGGAACTTTTTTTTTGTGGGGTTTTGCAGGCGGGCTACGCCCGCCTGCAAAACCCCCTTATTTCTTCTCCCCCTCCCCGACGGCGTATACGCCGTCGGGGAGGGGGCAGGGGGTGGGGCAAAAGCTACAGCTCACAAAGGTTCATCCATCGCCGGCTAGCCACCTGGCGCCAGGCTGAACAGTGACCACACATTTTCATTCTTGGATGGTGTGCGCCAGCACATGGCGTCTTCTCGGAAAATAGAATCCGTGTCCACATTCGCACGTTCCACTGAACTTTCTCGCCCCGCGGACGCAAAAAGGAGGGGTGTCGCTGCAATCACGCTGCACCGACACCCCCTTTCGTACGCCTTATTTATTCCCCAATCGTCAGCAACCGCCCATCGCTGCGACCGAAGACCTCCGGGAAGTAGAATTCCTTTGCCACGGTGGGGATTACGCGGTATTCGCCCGGCAACGTGGCGCGGAAGGTGTAGCTGTACTCGTAGGTGCCCGCGCTCAGATAATCGGCGAAGAGCACGACTTTCTCATCCCGCAGCTCACTGCGGCTGTACCAGTTCCACCACCGCCACCAGCGAGAGCTGGGCTGCGACAGGGTCGGCTCCAGTGCCAACAGGCTTGTGGTCGCCAGGCCGGTGTCTATCGCCTCGCCGCCCGCCGGCAGCGGATCCTCCATCACCACGTAGTAGCGGTCATGCGGGGTGATGAGGGTGAGATCTACCCGAATCACGTCGCCCAGTTTCACCTCGCGGACCTCCGGGCAATCCAGCACGCTGCCGCCAGCCTTGATCTGCTCCGCAGCGCACGAAGCGAGCGTGTAGCGCCGTTGGATGCTGAAGCCGCGATCGGCAGGCTCCAGCGCTTCGACGGGTTGATAGACTTCCAGATGCGCGGTGTAGTAGAGCCGCCCCGGTCCCGCCGTGCGAGCGATGCCCAGCACGTTGAGGGTGTCGGTAAGCAGATCGGCAATGGGGACAGTGACCTTAGTGCTCTGGCGCACAGTCTCGCGGGTCGCGCTTGCGGTCGCCAGCTCCGCGCCGTTGAGGAAGGCGCCGTAGTCGTAGGCGGCGTCGAGCTCGCCCGTCATCACCATCCAATCCGTGAGGGCGATCAGCGCCCACGCCGTTTCCTGCGTCGTCTCCCAGATGCCGCCCTTGCGTGCGACCATCAGCCAGCGGACGATGTTGGGATTGAGCGCGTTCTCGGGATCCAGCTTGGTGAGCGTGTCGAGGATGACGGCGGTGGAGCGGGTGTCGGTGTTCATCGCCCACCAGTCGTAGTTGGCCTCTTCCCAGTGCGCCCCCGTCGCGCTGAGGATCGCCGCGTTGTTCAGGTCGGCGAGCAGGGTTTGCAGCCGGGCGTCGTTGGGATTGCGCAGCCAGAGGGCCTGCGCCAGGTAGGCGCGAGCGTAATGGCTGAGCTTCTCGCGGTTCTCGAAGAGATTGTCGAGCTGCTCCTGCGGCGCCTGCCCTCCTTCGGCCAGGACGTAGAGCAGCCACGCCTGTTGATTGGCGGCGCGGTAATTTTCCACCTGCCGGATGGTCTGAAGCTGCGTCTTGAGGTAGTCCAACCCGCGTTGCAGCATCGTCTCATCCACCAGCACATCGGTCTGGCGCGCCTTGAGCAGGGCGAAAACGACGTAGGCGCTCACATGCGGGTTGCTCTCGCCTCTTTCGGCATCGTACCACCAGCCCCAACCGCCGTCGGGATTCTGCTGTTGGGCGAGCTTCTGCAGCCCCTCGGCAATCAGCGCGGGGAGGCGCGCTTCCAATTCGGCGTCCTCCAGCCCCAGCGATTGGAGCGCGCGATAGGTGAGCAGGTTGGGCAGGAACCGGCTCACGGTCTGCTCGGTACATTCGTACTCGAAGTGCTCCAGGTAGGTGAGGCCGTCTTGCATGCCCGCCGCCAGGCTGGGATCGAGCTGAACGGTGAGCTGTCCACGCCGGTCGTCGAACTGCGGCGGCAGGGCCACGCCTTCGGCGACGCTGCCTTCCCCGGTGAGCTGGCCGGCCGTCCCCACGATGTCGGGGGCGGTGTAGCGCAGCACCAGCAGCGAGCCATCCGGCCCGGTAGTGAGCCGGGGCTTGCTCGCGTCGGTGTAGTCGCCCGCGCGCGCGGCGAAAGTGAGCTGCGCGTTGGGGGCATCGTTCACCTGCACCCACCACGTCACCTTGCGCTCGCTGCGAGCGGGGATGGTGACGGTCTGCACGGCGGGCGTCTCCTGGCTGAGGCCCACGCCCTCGGCGTTGAGCGCCACTTCCACCTGCAGGGGCTGATCCGTGTTGTTGCTCACGTTGGCGGCGAGCTGCGCGCGATCGTCCACCACGAAGAAGCGCGGGGCGACCGGGCGGACCATCAGTGGCTTGGCGACGACGAGATCCGCCGTCCCCTCGCCCACCACGGTCGCGGCGGTGTGCCCCACGGCGCGTGCGGTCCAGGTCGTGAGATTATCTGGTAGGGTGAGCGTGAAACGCGCGCGGCCATCACTGTCGGTTACCAACAGGGGCTGCCAGGCGGCGGTATCCGCAAACTCCTGGCGGACGGTGATGCCTTCCATGGGGAAGGGGGCGCCGGCGACTTCCACCTCTTTTACCTCCACCATGGCCGCCATGGTTGGAGCCGGCGCCGGCATGGTGACGTCTCCCTCCCCCCCGCCGCCTATGCCGTAATCCGCCGTGTTGCGTTCCTCCTGCTGAGATTCCAGCTCCAGATCCAGGTCGGCGGTCAATTCCTTGAGATAGCGGTTGGCGGAAAGGCTCAGGCCGCTGGCGGTGTTGATCTGCAGGGCCCGCCGGGCATAGAAGCCGTTGAGGATGTCGCTGTTGCGCGGTTGCAGGCTCAGCACGGCCTTGTCCACCACGTCGAGCGAGAGCTCGGCGCCGGCAACCGGTCGTCCATCGGGGCCGATGGCGGTGAGGGTGTAGGTCACTTCCTCGCCGGGCTGCGCCTGCGGCGTCGAAGGTTCCACGCTGAGCGTCAGCGTCTTCGGCTCGAGGCTCACATCCAGCGGCAGGAGACCCATCTTGAACTCCGCTACTGCACCCTCGCCCCCCTGCGTCTCTGCTCCGCTGCGCCCCTGCACGAGCACGACGGAGACATAGATGTTGGGGATGTCGCCCTCCTCGATGGGCAGGCGGTAGACGGCGCTGTTGGTCTCCAGGCGGATGAGGTCGTAGCGGCGGATGCCCGCCCGTTCCACGGTGACGAGCGCCCAGTGCGGCCCGGTGAACGGCGAGGGGATCAGGATCTCGGCGGTCTCGCCCACCTGGTAGGTGCTCTTGTCGCTGATGAGGGTGATGCGGTCATGATTCTCCCGCCGCCAGCTGACGGCGTCTTTCCCCGTTACCCAGATGAAGATGGAGGAGCGGATGCGCGCGGTCTCCGGGGTGGGGCTGGCGGGCGTGGCGATGACGTGGTAGGAGCCGCCCTGCGGCGGGATGAAGCTCGCGAGCGCCTCGCCGCGCGCGTCGGTGGTGACGGTGGTCTCGCTCACGAAGATGTCCTCCGTCTCCCACGACCAGTATCCGCCGCCCAGCTCGTTGGCGATGAAGGTGTTTTTCCATTCGCGGCGGTAGAACGCCACTTTGAGGGCCTGATTGGCCAGGCGTTCGCCCTTCCAGTTGACGGCCACGAGGTCAACGATGGTTTCTTTTTCCGCCGTGCCGATGGTGCTGCGCGGCGCCAGGCCGATGTAGTAAGGACCGGGGTGAACGACGATGCTGCTCCGCCCGGAGATGGTCTGATTGTCGGGCCCGCTGGCGGTCGCCTCGAGCGTGATGCGCGCCGCGAGGTAGGGCAGCGCGGCGTCGAGAGCGGCGCCATCGAGCGTGATGGACAGCTCGCCGTTGGCGTCGGTCACCCCGCTGCCGCTGAGGATGGCTTCCGTGGGCGGTTGAGGCTCCCACCACCAGCAATCGAAGCAGATCCAGGGATCGTCCACATCGCTGAAGCTGTAGCGTCCGCCCCACGCCGGCTTGAAGGTGTAGCGCTCGGCGACGACGTTCCAGGTCACGGGGGTGTTCGCCAGCGGGCCGCCGAAGAAGTAGCGCGCGGTGATGGTCGCCTGCGCGCTCTCGCCGCGCCGCAGTTCCGCGACCGCCGGCTCCACGACGATCTCGAACTCCGGCGCACGGTAGGCGGCAACCTGGAAGTAGGTCTCATAGTACTGATCGCCGAATTCGACGCTGATGACGTAATTCCCCAGGCTGGCGCTGGCTTCCAGGGCCAGCGAGTCGGAGAAGGCGCCGAGCTGGCTCACGGGCAGCTGCTTGTTGTAGAGCTCCTGCCAGGCGGCGTCGCGCACGGTGACTTTCACCGCGCCCGCCGCAGGCAGGGTAAAGGCGGCGTCATCCTCCAGGCGCAGCACGCCCTTGAAGTTGACCGTCTGTCCGGGGCGGTAGATGGGGCGATCGGTGTAGAGGTGGGCGCGGAGTTTCTGCTCCCAGACGCCCTGTCCCATGCCGAAATCCCATGGGCTGATGCCCCGGCCCCACCCCTCGGCGATGGCGGCGAAAGGCTGTTCGCTGAGGGCCAGGATCGTGCCGCGGTTTTGCGGCAGGGTCGCGCGGGCGATGCCATTTTGATCGGTGGTGAGGCTGCCCAGGTTGCGCCCATCGATCGCCACCAGCTGCAGGTTCAGTCCCGGAACGGGGGCTCCCGTGGCCAGGTCTACGGCCCAGAGCAACGCCTCGTCCGGGCCGGTCTTCAGCGTGAGATTGTAATCGGAGACGACGAGCAGGTGTTGCTGGTTCGCTGTCCATTCATCGGCCGTCATCTCCGGCGCGTTGATCTCCAGCAGGTAGACGCCCGGCGCGAGCTTGCCGCCCGGGGTCTCGGTCAGCTCAATCGCGGTATAGCTCTGCTTATTGAGCGGCGCTTCGAGGGTTTTAGTCCATTGGCGCAGCAATTCGGCGCCGGTAGGGAGTTGCTCGCGCCAGTTCCCGTAGGATTGTTGCAGGACGCTTTCAGGCAAGCGATAGAGCTCCAGATCCACCCGCGTGAGGTTGAGGTGCGCGATGGCGACCTGCGCGGGCAGCGCCGCGTCGTAGGTGGCGATGGAAGCCGGCGTCAACAGGCGATACGTCGGCTCCAACGGCGCGGTGCGGTAGCTGACCGTCGTCCCCTGGGGGATCGTGTTGCCGTAAGGATCGGCGATGCCGTCGCCGACGACCACGGTGTAATCGGTCGAGGCTTGCGCGCCGAAGTAGAGGGTGAAGGTGTTGTCCCACTCCGAGAAGTAGGTGTAGACCTGCGTGGGCGAAAGGGGTGGGGTCACCGTGAGGTTGGGCATCACTGTCTTGGGGTCAATCCGCGTGTTGAAGATGATCTGGAAGGGGCTGTACGCCGGGACATTGCGTTCCCCATCCGTGGGAGCGGTGGAGACGATGCGGGGCAGCGGAACGGTGGTGAACTGCCAGGTGTAGGCCTGGCGCATCCCCTCGCCGCCGGAAGCGCCGGTCACGCCGGCGGCCAGCGCCACGGTGTAGGCGGTGTCGAAATCCAGGTCGCGGGTGGGGGTGAAGATGAGGGTGTTCCCCACCACGGCAAACGCGCCCGCGACGTCGGTGCGGAGCAGGCTCCCGGCCTTGAGCGAGAAGGCGCGCTGTGCGGAAGCGGCTTCGATGGGTTGGTTGAATTCTACCCGAATGGGCCGGCGGATGTCTACGAGGGTCTCACCGGCGCTGGGCGAGGTCCACACGACCTCCGGGGGCTGCGTGCTGAAGCTCCAGGTGTAATCCTCGATGAGCAGCGCGCCGGCGAGGTCCTGCAATCCCGCCGCGACGGTGACGCGGTAGGCGGTGCCGCCTGCCAGGGGGCTGGAGGGGCGGAAGACGTAAATGGACGTGTTGAGCCATTCGCCCTCGCCCTCGACGGCGGGTTCGATGCGCAGAGGATGGGGCAGGCTTTCCATCTGTTTGAGGCTGGTGAGAGGCACCACAGGACGGTTGAACATGACGGTGATGGGCATGTCGGTCTCGGTGTCCATCGTGCCTGGCGCGGGGATGACCTGGGCTACCTCCAGCGTGCCCGCCGTGGCGAAGCGGAAGACCAGCGGCTCGCGCAGGGGCGTGCCCGTCGCAGAGGTGGCTTCCTGTGTGAGGATCACGTCGTAAGCCGCGTCGCGCGCCAGCGCTTTGCCGGGTTTGAAGACGGCGGTGCGCTCGTCGCGCCAGGTCAGCTCGCCGGTCACCGGTGCAGGCTCTGTGGCGGCCGTCTGCACGGTGAGAGCGCGGCGGACGCTGTCGGGGGCCATGGGCTGATCGAAGACCAATTCGATGCTGGCGTCGGGGGCGAGGCTTTCGCCGCGCTGGGGCGTGCGCCAGAGCACGGACGGGGCGAGTTCTTTTTCGGAGACGGGCGTGTAAGGCACGACGGGCTTGGGGGGCAAAGGGGTAGCGGTGGCCTTGGGCGGCGTCGTGAGGAGTGGCGTCGGCGTCGGCGTCGGCGAGGGCGCGCCGGTACACGCGGCCAGCGTCGCCAGCAGGACGACGATGCAGAACAAGCGATTCCAGCGTGTTGTCTTCTTCATAATAGAGCCTCCATGCAGAGATCGGTAAACGGCGCGCGGCGAATAGAAACCGGGACCTGTCTCACGCCGCGCTCTGTAGTTAGGACGTCCTCACGGCAGTGAGAGTTCCAGAAAGGAGGGGACTTACTCAAGATTTTCTAATTGAACAACTTTTTGTGCACCTGGTTGCGCTGGATGTGAAGCGATCAACTATAGGGTCATTTTTCTTTGCGACGCCGGGCGCGCTGACTCACGCCTTCACGCCCAACACCTGTTGGGCCCATTGGATGGCTTGGGCCAGCGTCGCCATTTGGCCGCGCGTCCACGCCGCGGTGAATTCGGCCGGCGCCAATCGGGCGCGCGCTTCCTCCAACGCTGGCGTCCTGCCGCTCACGAAGATCGCCGTGAGGGGCGGCAGAGCCAGCCGCTGATGCAGGGCCTCCGTCGCCGCCCAGAGTTGCACTGCCGTGCGCCAGGCCTGCTGCGCGGCGGCCACCATCGCCGCGCGCCCCAGGCAGGCGACGATGCCCAACGTGTTTTCCACTTCAAGGTGCAGTTGTAAGCTCTCGGCCAGCATCGCCCGCGCCTGAGCCGGCTGACCCTGGGCCAGCTTCACGGAGGTGAGCTTGCAAAGCGTCCAGGCAGTCAGCCAGTGGCTTTGCATGATGGCCGCCTCTCGCAGGGCTTCTTCGAAAAAGAGGGCCGCGAGGTCATAATGCCCCTGATTCCAGACGATGTCGCCGAGATGATCCAGCACATGCGACATCCCCCAGTGATGGCCCAGCTCGCGGAAAAGCGCCAGGCTGCTTTCTGCATACTGCCGGGCGCGCTCAAAATCCTGCTGTTCCAGCGCCAGCCGCCCTAGCTGATCCAGGGTCCAGGCGATTTCTTCGCGGTCCTGGAGTGTATTGAAGAGCTCCAGGCTGGATTCAAAAAGCTGCGCCGCTTCCGCGTAGCGCTGTTGGGCGCGGGCTATTTCGCCCAAACCGATCTGGCACAGTGCGCTCCATCGTGGCTCTTCCAGCTGCTGCGCCAGCGTCAGCCCCGTCTTGAAATAGGCGGTAGCGGCCGGCAGGTCGCTTTGATTTTCGGCCAGCCAGCCAATGCCCCAAAGCGCCTTCAGGCGGTGCCCGGCCTCCACGTCGGCGCCGGCGTCCAACGCGCGCATGAGCCAGTAGCGTCCTTCGGTCAGCACGCCTTGCACCTGCCAGAAGCGCCAGACGGCGCCTCCCAGACGAAGGGCCAGCGTCGCCTCGTTATGCTCCAGCATCCAGCGCAAGGCCGTCTGGAGATTGCCGTGTTCACGGCGCAGCCACTCGGCCCACTTTAGATGTGCGGTCGTCCCCAGGACGGTTTCGGCCCTTTCGGCCTGAACGAGGTAGTACTCCGCGTGGCGGCGACCCACCGCTTCCGCCTCTCCTGCCTGACGCAGTTGTTCCAGCGCATATTCTCGCAGGGTGTTGAGCATGTAAAATCGCCCTTCCGCCCCGGCGTTGGCAAACTGGATCAAGCTTTTGTCGGCCAGTTCTTCAAGTCCCTGCTGGATTCCCTCGTCCTCACAGATTGTCTGCGCGGCCTGAAGATCCCAGCTGTGATCGAAGACCGCCAGATGCCGGAACAGGCGCTGGTGGCGGGGAGTGAGCAGCCGATAGCTCCATTCGATCACGTTCCACAGGCTCTGATGCCGGGCCGGGCGATCCTCATGGGGATGGCGCAAGGCGATCAGATGGGTCTCCAGCTGTTCGAGCAGCTGGTTGGGGGAACAAGCCTTGAGGCGCGCTGCCGCGAGCTCCATGGCGAGAGGCAGGCCATCGAGGTGCTGGCAGATTTGCATGACGGCCGCGGCGTTTTCTGTCGTGAGGGCAAAGTCCTGTCGCGCAGCGCGCGCGCGTTCGACGAAAAGCTGTATGGCCGGTGAAGCGTTCAAGGCTTCAGGCGTCGCGCCCGTGCGTGGGACTGGGAGCGGTTCCACGGTGAAACAATATTCGCCGTAAATGTTCAGTCGTTCCCGGCTGGTGCCGAGGATTTTCAGGTCCGGCGCCGCGTGCAAGAGAGCGCTTGCAACCGCTCCCACGCCGGCGAGATGCTCGAGATTGTCGAGGATCAACAGCAGCTGCTTGGACTGCAAATAAGTCTTGAGCGCCTCCAACGGCGGTTCAGCGCCAGCAGGCTGCACATTGAGCACGCGGATGAGCGTCGCGCTCAACAATGCCGGGTCGGAGAGCGTGTCCAGAGGGACAAAGCAGGCGCCATGGGCGAACTGCGCCTGCACGAGGGTCGCGACCTCGATGGCCAGGCGGGTCTTTCCCACGCCCCCGGGCCCGATGAGGGTGATGCAGCGCACGGCCGGCCGCTCCACGAGCGCGAGCACTGCACTCAATGTTTCTTCCGCTCCGATCAGCGCTGTTACCGGAGCGGGAACGCTCCCGCGGTGGATTTTGGCCTCCACGACTTTCGCCGGCGTCGCGGATCGGGCGTTCAAATGCAGCAGCAGCGTCGCACACAGGCTGTTCAGGTAGTTGGCATAAGTCCGACGGCTGATGCACAACCGCTCGCAATAGAACTGAACCGAGGCGCCGGGATGGCTCAGGATGCACGTGAGGAGTTCCTGTTCGTGCGGCGGCAAAAAACTGGTTTTGAGGTATTCATGGACTGCGTGTACGCCGCCCTGCTGCTCGATCCATGAGTGCCATGGCTCTTGCTTAATCAGGGTAAGGGAATACCGTGGCAGTCGCAACAGAGCTTTGAGGTGTTTGTCATCCCAAATTCTAGTGTCCACCCGCATCACCTTCGAAAAATATCCTGGGAAACTGACGCCAGACTCCGAATTTAAGCGTTGAGAGCACAGCGTGCGCCCAAAACGTTCAGCCGTTGGCTCTCTATTATAGCCGGTTTATGCCAAAAAGGCCAATGCGCCGTTGCACGATATTTGCACTAACTCTGCACTATGTCTGCGCGCATTCAGATGCACTTTGGTATAAAATGAAAATGTTCACTAAACTTTCGAATGAAGTGGTGAACGACTCGCGCTGAATTTTTCCCTGCAGAGATGACAGGAGTGCCCTGTGTCGGTAACGTTGCGTGAAGTTGCAGAATCAGCCGGCGTTTCGATTGGAACCGCTTCCCAAGCCCTCAATAACCGCCCCGGCGTCGCGCAAGAGACGCGGTTGCGCGTCCTGGAAGCCGCGACCGCCTTGGGGTATCCGGTCAAGACGCTGGGTCTGCCGCAAGAAACTCCCATTGCCGTTGTGGGGCTGCTGCTGAAGCACGATGCGGACGACCGCGAGCCGGTCAATCATTTCTATGCCTACGTGCAATCGGGAGTTGAGGCTGAGTGCCGCGAGCGGGGCTTGCATCTGATGTATTCCAACATCGAAGTGGATGCGCAGAATCGCCCCGTCCAATGGCCGATTATGCTGAGCGAAGCTCGCATTGATGGCCTGTTGCTGTGTGGCACGTTTATCGAAACGGCTCTCGACGCCATGCGCCGTCAGCGCAGTATTCCCATCGTCATGCTTGATGCTTACACGACCGGTGCTCAGGTCTGCGATCGGGTGCTGACGGACAATTTCTCCGGCGCTCTGGCCGCCACCCGCTATTTGATTGGGAATGGGCATCGGTGCATCGGCCTGATTGGCAGCACGGCAGAAGCCTATCCGAGCATCCGCGAGCGTCGCGAGGGCTACCTCGAGGCGTTGCGCCGGGCGGGCATCCCCGACTCGTTCATCGAAGATTCGCCGATCGGTCGCGCCCCGGGCTATGAGGCGACCCTGCGGCTGCTGCAGCGCGCTCCCGTCATCACCGCGATCTTCGCCTGCAATGACGACACGGCGTTGGGGGTGCTCAAAGCGGCGCGGGATTTGGGTCGGCGCGTGCCTGAGGATCTTTCGGTGATGGGGTTCGATGACCTGGTCCTGATTCATGACGTCAGCCCGGCCCTGACTACGATGCACGTGGATAAGGTATTGATGGGACGCCTGGGGGTCCGTCAATTGCTGGAACGGGCGCGCAATCCCGCGATGCCGGCGGTGACCATCATGCTTCAGACGGAGCTGGTGGTGCGTGAATCTGTGGCGCGACTGAAACCCCAGGTGGAGGCGCTTTAAGCAGATCGGCTGTCATGTCTGGAGTGTTCCGTACGCTGAAAGGAGGTTGCCATCGTATTAATTTGGTGCTATGCTTGTGTAACTAAGGTTCCAGCTGTAAATTCTATCTCACAGGCTCAAAAGGAAGGAGATATTTGACATGAAACGCTATGCCGTTGCTTTCAACATCCTGATGGTTCTCGCCATGTTGCTTGGCGCCTGCAGTACGCCGACGCCAGAGGTGATTCGCGAGACCGTCGAGGTGGTGAAAACCGTTGAGGTTACCAAAGAGGTCGTCGTGACCAAGGAGGTCTTCGTGACCCCCGAATCAGATCCCACTGCACTGCCCCGCAAGGAGACCCTCTACTTCAACGGCCAACAATGGGGTCCGGTGGTGGGCTGGAATCCGTATTCCAGCAGCATGAACAACGCGATGGCGCTCGCCGCAGGCGATAACGCGCGCGTTACCATGTTCGAGACGCCGTATCTGTACAACATGCTCGATGGTAAGCAGTACCCGCTCCTGGCGGATGGTCCCTGGTCGTGGAACGCCGATATGACGGAGATCACCTTCAAGATCAAGCCGGCGGCCAAGTGGAGCGATGGCACCCCTGTGACGGCGGAGGACGTGGCCTACACCTGGGCGACCCATCTCAAGTACAACACCCCGACCGGCGCCGGCAACAAGGATTACATCGAGGACATCGTGGCCCTGGATGACCGCACCGTGGTGATCAAGGCCAAGCTGGCGGAAGATGGAAAGGCCGTCAATCCTCTGGCGGTGGGCGCTTTCGTGAGCAGCAACTACGTCATGCAGAAGGCCTGGACCCAGAAGCTGGAAGAGCGCTCCGGTTATGACGCTACCAAGTTGATGGCGGATCCCGCCGAGGATGTCGTGTACTCCGGCCCCTATCACAAGTATTTCGCCGATGACACGAAGGTAGTTCTCGTGCGTGACGATAACTACTGGGGGCAGGATCCCTCCATGTGGGGCAAGCTGCCCGCGCCGAAGTATCTGGCGCATGTGATCTTCAAGGACAACGCGGCCGGTTCTGTGGCTTTGGCCAAGGGCGAGGTGGACGTCAGTCAGCAGTTCAACTCCAACGTCAACCTGCTGTGGGAGAGCTACGGTCTGCCTATCTCCACTTACCTGCCTGAGCCTCCCTACGGCATCGGCGCCAGCCTTCCCACCGCCTTCTACAACTTGAATTCCTACGGGCTGGATCAGGTGGCCGTGCGCAAGGCCATTGCCATCGCGGTGGATTACGACACCATCATCGCCAACGCGATGACCAATCAGTCGGCGACCTTCCAGCAGGTGCCGCGCTCGCTCATGAACCCGACCCCCGGTGAGCAGGCGATGTACGATCACGAGGCCGTCAAGGACCTGCAATGGGCCGGCAACGACATCGAGGGCGCGAACAACCTGCTCGACGAGGCCGGCATCGTGGACACCGATGGCGACGGCTGGCGTGAGTACAACGGCAAGAAGCTCAGCTACGTGGCCACTTGCCCGAACGGTTGGTCTGACTGGCAGGCCGCGATCGAGGTGGTGGCGGCTGCCGGCAAGAAGATTGGCATTGACATCACTACCAACTATCCTGAGTGGTCTGTGTATCAGACCGTCGTCACCAAGTCGGATGCACCGCTGCCCGAAGGGTACGACATCTTCATGATGTGGAGCGCCGGCGCTGGCCCGACCATGCCGTGGGGTCGCATCCGTGGGCTGCTCAGCTCTGAATGGATTGGTCAGGCGAGCAACTGGAGTGGCAACTGGGGTCAGTACAGCAATCCCCGGGTGGATGAGCTGATCAAGGCCATTCCGCGTGAGACCGATCCCGCCAAGCTGAAGGAAATGTACACCGAACTGGTGAAGATTTACCTGACCGATGTGCCTTCCTTCACGCTCATGTACCGGCCGCAGTCGTTCCACACCGTGAACGAGACGGTCTGGACGAACTTCCCGCATCAGGATGACGGCTCCGATCCGCCCATCCCGCCGCTTGACTGCACGGACGGCTGGAGCATCGCCTGCCTTTACAACATCACGCTCGTCAATCCGTAGCCGCTATTTGACTGAGTAAGCCAGGGGTTTTGTGCGCGGCGCTGTTTGTGCACAAAACCCCTCCCTTTTAACAACTCTTTGCTGCTTTTGAAGGAGACGCCATGTGCTGGCGCACCCTATCCAAGGATGAAAATGTGCGGTCATTGTTCAGCCTGGCATCAGGTAGTTCGACGGCGATGGATGAACCTTTGTGATCTGGAGCTTTTGCCCTACCCCCTGCCCCCTCCCCAACGGCGTCTGCGCCGTTGGGGAGGGGAGAAAAAATAAGGGGTTTTTGCAGGCGGGCTACGCCCGCCTGCAAAAACCCACAAAAAAAAGTTCCCCTTCCCCCCGCGCTGCGCGGGGGGAAGGGGCCAGGGGATAGGGGGCAAAAACTGCTCTCTATTTTCGCAGGAGACGCCATGTGCTGGCGTACACTATTCAAGGATGAAAATGTGAGTCGTGAGCAGCGACGGCGACGGCTCACCGGTTCGACACGAGCCCAACGCGCTTCAGCGCGGTGTTTGAGGACGTAGCAGCCCCGGGGACCAGGAATTTCTAATCTGATGCGTGAAATTCGTGTTCATTCGGGGCCATTTTCGAAGGAGGCATTGCAGTGAAAGGATACTGGAAGTATTTCCTCAACAAGCTGGGATGGTTTCTGATCACGTTCGTGTTTGCATTTATCTTGAACTTCATCCTTCCCCGCTTGATGCCGGGTGATCCGGTGGCCGCCATTGTCTCCAGGCTGGCCCAGGGCATGAGCGACGCCACGGGAGTCCAGGCCATTTATCAGCAATACGCGGACCTTTTCGGCACGAACAAGCCCTTATTGGACCAGTTTTTCATCTACATGCGGAACGTGTTGCGAGGCGATTTTGGCTTTTCGTTCAGCCAATACCCTCGCACGGTGGTGGATGCCCTTAAATCCTCTATCTGGTGGACGATAGGACTGCAATTCCCGGCGATCATTGTCGGCTGGATCATCGGGAACTTGTTGGGCGCCTTGGCGGCCTACCTCAAAGGAGGCTTCGACAAAGTGCTCATGCCTATCAGCATTTTTGTCAGCAATTTCCCCGCCTTTGGGATGGCGATCATCCTGCTGGTGATCTTCGGGGTGACGCTGGAATGGTTTCCCACGTCGGGCGGGTATGGCTTTGATCTGATCCCCAGTTTCAGCTGGAAATTCTTCAGCTCGGTGATTCAACATTACCAGCTGCCCTTTTGGTCCATCGTGTTGATCGCCATCGGGGGGCAGGCCATTGGGATGCGCTCGATGGCCATCTACGAGCTGAATGCGGACTACGTGAAGTTCGCCCGGTTCATGGGGATCAAAGACCGCAAGATCGTCGGGTATGTGTTTAGAAACGCCATGCTGCCGCAGATTACCGGCCTGGCGTTGTCAATTGGGACGATGGTCGGCGGCGCTTTGGTGGCAGAGATCGTGTTCAGTTATCCAGGGCTGGGGTACACGCTTTTGAACGGCGTGATGGGGCAGGACTACCCGCTGATTTCAGCCTCGACCCTGATCATCACCGTGATGGTATTAACTGCTAACTTCCTCATCGAAATCCTTTACGGCGTCATTGATCCGCGCATCAAAGCCGCACAGGCGGGGTAAAGGAAGCCATTGCCATGAAACATACACTGCACCAGATTTTTCATTCCGGCAAATTTGTCTTGGGGTTTTGCATCTTCATCGTCATTCTATTGATTGTGATGGTGTACCCGGTGCTCTTTCCCTATCCCCCATTGGCGATCATCGGTCAGGGGACCTTCTTCGCACCTGGCATCTATGTGAATGCCTACGACAGTGTTCACGCCCCCAAGTACACTCTGAATCTGGAGGATGCTGCTGCCAAACGCATTGCCAGCCGGCTGAGCGAAGACGACCGCGTGGCCATGCAAGAATGGCTGGTGGGATATGGAATCCCGCAAGGGGAGATTGATATTAACGACACGGCGCAGCTCTTGGGACTGTGGAACACGCATTATGATCCCAAGGCGCAGATACCGGGGCTGACCAACGCCAAGCGCAATTACTATATTCGGCTTGACACTGCGCTCGAAGGGCTGTTGGCCACGGAGGATGCGGTCATTGCGGTGAAGAACCCCGAGACCGGGGCGCTTGAGGCGCAGGGAACCATTGCGCAATCGGATTACGTCAACGTCGGGCAGGTCGCCAATGTGCGCTTCCTGCCGCTGGGCACCGACAACTTTGGGCGGGACATCCTGACGCAGCTGGTAGCCGCTACGCGGGTCTCGCTGCAGATTGGTTTCGTGGCCGGCATCATCGCCACCTTAATCGGCCTGACGTTGGGATTGCTGGCGGGCTACATCGGCGGTCTGGTAGATGATGTGATCATGTTCATCACCAACCTTTTCACCGTGATCCCCAGTTTTGTGCTGTTGATTTTGATTTCCTTCAGCATTGGTCAGGAAAGACGCGGCGCCGTGACGGTCGCCATCGTCATCGGCTTTACCTCCTGGGTGTGGACGACCCGCGCAGTGCGCGCACAGGTGGTCTCCTTGCGCAACCGGGATCACGTCAACCTGTCGAAACTGTCCGGGCATTCCATCGTGCACATCATCCTCAACGACATCCTGCCCTACATCGCCTCGTATGTGGTGATGGCGCTTATCCTGCAGATTTCTTCGGGAATCCTGTCGGAGGCCGGGCTGTCCATCCTGGGATTGGGGCCGCGAACGACGGAAGTGCCGACGCTGGGCTTGATGATGAACTGGGCTATGATTTATCAGGCGTATGTCCTGGGGAAATGGTGGGCGTACCTGCCGGTGCTCATCACGATCGCGCTGATTACTTTCTCCATGAATTTGATGAATACTGGCCTCGATCAGGTGTTTAATCCGGCCTTGAGGGATTGAGTGACATGGGCAAAATACTATTAGACGTCAGAGATCTATCCACAAAATATGTCACCCGCTTCCAGGAAAATGTGTATGCGGTGGATCATGTTTCGCTGCAGGTCGAGGAAGGGAAGGCCTTGGGCATCGCCGGGGAATCCGGCTGTGGAAAATCTACCCTCGCGCTCAGCCTGATGGGCTATTACTTCCCGCCGCTGCACTACATCAGCGGGGACATCATCGTGGATGGCCGCAATATCAGCCGCATGGACCCCGATGACGTGCGTCGCCTGATATTGGGCCGGGAGATCGCCTACATCCCTCAGGCCGCGATGAACGCGCTCAATCCAACCCAGAAGGTCATCAGTTTTATCGAAGATGTGATCAGGGTTCACGACCTGGGTTCCAGCAAGCGCGAGATCTATGAGCGGGCCCGGATTCTGTTCCAGACGCTTGGACTGCCCGAAAACGTCCTGCAGAAATATCCCGTCGAACTTTCTGGCGGCATGAAGCAACGCACGGTGATTGCGGTCGCGGTGTTGCTCTCCCCCAAAGTCTTGATTGCCGATGAGCCCTCCTCGGCCCTCGACGTGACCTCGCAGAAGATGGTCATCAAAATGCTGATGCGCCTGATGGAAGACGGCCTGGTCCGGTCGTTGATTTTCATCACCCACGAGCTGCCCTTGCTGTACAACGTCACCGACGACATCATGGTCATGTATGCCGGTCAGATCGTGGAGAAGGGCACCGCCAAAGAGGTGGTGTTCGATCCGCTGCATCCATACGCCAAAGGGTTGATGGGCTCGATCATCGTCCCCGAAGAGGGCGTGCGGGGCGTGAAACTGACGGCAATTCCTGGAGCGCCGCCCAACCTCAAAAATCCACCGTCGGGTTGCCGGTTTGCCGATCGCTGCAAATATGTGCAGCCGGCATGTCGGGTGACGGCTGTGAACCTGCGGGAACTGCCCAATGGCCGCGCTTACCGCTGCATCTTTTCGGAAGAAGAACTGAGAGAGGCGTATCGAAATGGCTGACAGACAAGTGTGCCTGAGCGGGACCGGGCTGACCAAGGTTTTCGGTTTTGGGCGGCAAAAAACGGTCGCCGTGGATCATGTGGATTTCAAATTCTACGAGAGCGAGGTCGTGTCCATCGTCGGGGAGTCGGGCAGTGGCAAGACCACGCTGGCAAAAATGTTACTGGGATTGCTGACGCCTACGGAAGGGGAGATCTACTTCCAGGGGCAGAAACGTGACATCAGCACGCAGCGGAAGCGAAAGGAATATTGGAAAAACATCCAGGCGATTTTCCAGGACCCCTTTTCTTCTTACAACATTTTTAACAAGATTGATGCCGTGCTGCTGGATTGCATCTACATGCGGGGCGGAAGACGGCTACCTCAGGCCCAGAAAGTCGCGCTGATGACGGAGGCCTGTGGGTTTGTCAACTTGAAGTTCGAAGAATTGACGAACAAATATCCCTTTGAACTCTCCGGCGGGCAGATGCAGCGGCTGATGATTGCCCGCATCTTCTTGCTGAAACCCAAGATCCTGATTGCCGACGAGCCCACCTCCATGATTGACGCCTGTTCCCGTGCGACGATCCTCGACATGCTCATGCAATTACGGGACGAGATCGGGATGACGCTGATTTTCATCACCCATGATATTGGCCTGGCGTACTACGTTTCCGACAGCGTCTACATTATGGAGCGGGGTAAGATCGTCGAATACGGGTCCGCCGATGAGGTGATTCTGAATCCCAAAGAGGCTTATACCCGCCGCCTGATCAGCGACGTGCCCAAGATCTACGAGGAATGGGATCTTTCGACCGTGTGAGGCTTCTCACGGGCGGGTGTTTCCAGAGCGCGCTTCGGTCCCATGAGCGGGGACTGAAGCGCGCTTTATGACGGGGTTTTGCTGACCGGCTTCTGGCCCGAAGCGACAGGGCCTCCTCCCCGGCGCGTCTGCCAGGGAAGAGGCCGCCGGGAGCGGGTCGTCGTCCTACCCCTGATCGTCGGGCAGGGGCCAGAACTCAAAGAGCGCCCCTACCGACTCGCCCAGCATGTTGCGGCGAATGACTTCCCCGAAAATGTGGGCCACCGAGAGCACTTGGAGGCGCTCCGGGCGTCGCTCTGGCGGGATGTTCACCGTGTTGGTGACCACGATCTCCTCGATTTCGGGAATGCTGTCCAGCCGCTCCTTCGCATTGCCGGCGAAGATGCCATGCGTTCCCAGCACCGAGATCTGGGTGACGTCCAGTCCGCGCAGATACTCGACAATTTCCGCAATAGTACCGCCGGTGGCGATTTCGTCATCCACGAGCAACACACGCTTGCCGTGCACCTCGCCCATGATGCCGTCAATCACCACACGATTGTCGCTCAGCCGGCGCTTTTCGCCGGCGGCGGCGGGCACTCCCAGCGCCTTCGCCAGTTTTAGAGCGCGTTTAGCGTGTCCGATGTCGGGCGATACGACGACGACATTGTGCATGTCGGGGATCTTTTCCTTGAAATGCTTGACGAAGACGGAGTGCGCCGTCAGGTGATCTGTGGGGACGCTGAAGAAGCCGTGCACCTGGGCCGAGTGCAGGGTCATCGTGATCACATGCGTTGCCCCGGCGGCGACTACCAGATCGGCGATCAGCCGGGCACCGATGGAGATGCGCGGCTCATCCTTTTTGTCCGAGCGCGCGTAGGAGTAATACGGGATGACGGCATGGATATTGTTGGCTCCTGCCCCGCGCGCAATGTCGAGCATGAAAAACAGCTCCATCAGGTGATCGCTGCAGGGCGGCGAAATGGGCTGCACGACGAAGACATCCTTGCCCCGGACGCTGGTCCCCAGCTGCACATAGAAATTGTCGTTGGTGAATTTCCGGATTAGCGTGGGACTGAGGGGAATGCCCAAATAGCCGGCAATCTCCTCCGCTAAATCGGGATTCGCCGAACCGCTGAAGATTAACACGCGATCCTGCAAGCTTTTTGCCGTTTCTGCTTCCATGCGAGTCTCCTCCTTAACCGCTGAATGGTTTCCGGGACGTAACTGTTCAGCCATGGGCTAAAAAACGCAAGATTTCCTGGCGATTGTTGAAAATTGAGAATCAACTCTTGCCCCCTATCCCCTGGCCCCTTCCCCCCGCGCTGCGCGGGGGGAAGGGGAACTTTTTTTTGTGGGGTTTTGCAGGCGGGCTATGCCCGCCTGCAAAACCCCCTTATTTTTTCTCCCCCTCCCCAACGGCGTTTGCGCCGTTGGGGAGGGGGCTGGGGGAGGGGCAAAAGCTACAGCTCACCAAGGTTCATCCATCGTCGTCAAGCTACCTGACGCCAGGCTGAACAATTACTCCGGGACAAAGATAGCGCAGCCGTGAGTCGTTACAGGGGCTATTTACGACTCTCTACTCCCATCTTACTTCCCCCCTCCGCTTCAAGCGCTGCGATTTCGGCGGTGACGCGGGTTGCAATTTCTGTCAGCGGCACCAGCTCGCGTTCCTGCCGGTCGCGGCGTTTGAGTTCTACCACGCCATGCGCCAGGCCCCGCGGGGCCACCGTCAGCCGCAGGGGCAGGCCGATGAGATCCGCATCGTTGAACTTGACGCCGGGGCTCACCTCCCGATCATCGTAGAGCACTTCGACGCCCGCCGCTTGCAACTCCACCGCGAGCCGGTCGGCGACGGGGAACGCCTCCATGCCCTTGCCGCCCAACGCCACCAGCTGCACTGGATAAGGCGCCACCGAGATAGGCCAGCACAGGCCGGCCTCATCGTGATGGACTTCGGCGATGCAGGCCAGCAGTCGCCCCATGCCGATGCCATACGACCCCATGACGACCGGCTTCAGTTCCCCTTCTTCGCTCCTGAAGAAACAGCCGAGCGCCTCACTGTAGCGCGTGCCCAACTTGAAGATGTTGCCCACTTCCACGCCTCGCTCGGCGCGCAATGGCGCTCCGCATTGCGGGCAGGCCGCTCCGGCTTCCGCTACAGCGATGTCGGCGACAAGATCGGGGGTGAAATCGCGCCCCGCATTGACGTTATGCAGGTGCCAGCCGGGGAGATTCGCGCCCGCGACGAGATTGGGAGAGCGCATCACGGCGTCGTCCACGACGATGAGCGCGTCGTGCACCCCCAGCGGCGAGCCATAGCCCGGCTCGGCGCCGATGGCGCGGATTTCCTCCTCCGAGGCGGGACGGAGGTCCCTGGCGCGGACGGCATTGGCGAGCTTTGTCTCGTTCACGTCCATGTCGCCGCGCACGACGGCAAAGAGCAAGCGCGTGGACTCCGTCGGCCCTTCCGCCAGGGTCGCCACCAGGAAGACGGCTTTGGCCGTCCGCGCGGGGGGAATCCCCAGGAACTCCGTCAGCTCCGCGATGGTCGTCGTATTCGGGGTCGCGACCGGCTCCAGCGGCAAGAGGGGTTCGGGCGCGGCGGGAGGCTTGCGGAAAGTGGCGATCTGACGGTTGGCGGCGTAACCGCAGGCGTCACAGAGCATCAGCGTGTCTTCGCCGATGGGCAGCAGCGCCATGAACTCGTGCGCCATGGCTCCGCCCATCATGCCGGTGTCCGACGCGACGGCGATCACGTCCAGCCCGCAGCGGTGGAAAATGTTGAAGTAGGCCTGATAGTGCGCGCGATACTGCCGGTCGAGGCCCTCCCAATCGGCGTCGAGGCTGTAGCTGTCCTTCATCGTAAACTCGCGCACGCGGATCAACCCGGCGCGCGGGCGGGGATCGTCGCGCCATTTGGTCTGAATGTGGTACAGCAGCTGCGGCAATTGCCGATAGGAGTGGATCTCCCGACGCACCAGGTCGGCCATCACCTCTTCGTGAGTCATCGCCAGCACCATCTCGCGGTCGGCGCGATCCCGAAAGCGCCCCATTTCCGCGCCGATCTGATACCAGCGGCCCGATTCCTTCCACAGGCTGGCGGGATGGACGACCGGCATGGTGATTTCCTGCCCGCCGATGGCTTCCATTTCCTCACGGACGATGCGTTCGATTTTGTTCAGACTCCGCCGCGCCAGGGGCAGATAGCTGAAAATACCGGCGGCCAGGGGGCGGATAAAGCCCGCTCGCAGCAGAAGTTGATGGCTACTGGTTTCGGCTTCGGCCGGAGCGTCGCGGAGCGTTTGGGAAAACAGGCGACTCATGCGCATAGTTTGGGTCCCTTGCCGGCAATGATTTTCGGGCAGCTCTCCCGTGATGGTTTGACGATTATGGTGTCATATTTTACCACAAACCTGGGATAAAGGCCATGCCGCGCGTTTGACACAGATTGCTGCTCCTTGCTTGCTGGGGAACGGGGTATAATGGAAGTGCTGTGGCCGATTCTAAAGAGAGTGGGGGGTAGCGATGGTGCAAGAAGAAGCAGATCTCGTGACTGCAGAAGTTCCTGCGACGGGAGAGACGTCCATCGAAGCCGACGCGCGCGTGGCGCAGATCGCGGCGCTGGCAACGACGGCGCGGGAGCTCCTGGCGCGCCGGAAATGGGCGGAGGCCGAACGCGCCTACGAGCAGCTGCTCCTGCTGCAGCAGGCGGCAGAAGATCGCCTCGGCATCGCGCGTACCAAGAACGACCTGGCGAGCCTGTATCTCGCGCAGCAGGAATGGCAACAAGCCATTGAGCTGCTGGAACGTTCGCAGCGCGTGTTTGAGGAGGCCGGGGATCCGGAGCAGGAAGCGGTGGCGCTGAACAACCTCGCTGCGGCCCAGTACGAGCTGGGGCAGACGGAGCTGGCGCTCGCCAATTACGAGCGCGCCCTCGAGATGCGGCGGACGATGGGAGACCTCGTCGGCGAGGCGAAGACGCTGCGCAACCTCGGCATGGTGTATGCTAAACAGGGCAACAAGATGCGCGCGAAAGCCTACCTCAACCAGGCGATCAGCGTGGCCCGGAAGGCCAATGCCGGGGATCTGGTCAAAATCATCCGCAAATCGCTCTCGCAGTTGCCCCGCCATTGAACGGAACGTCCCGGCGCGCGGCCTTATTCGATCACGATCTCGTCGAGGCTCTCCGCCGGTTGGGGATAGTGCATGTCCAGCTTTTCCAGCGTCTCGATGATCACCGTCCCGATGACCAGATCGCGATACCATTTGCGATTGGCGGGGACGATGTACCAGGGCGCCCAGGGCATGCTGGTCTTGCTGAGCACGTCCTCATAAGCGTGCATGTAATCGCCCCAAAAGGCGCGATCTTTGAGATCCCCCGGGTTGAACTTCCAGCGCTTGTTCGGCTCGTCAAGGCGCGCCTGTAGCCGCGCCTTTTGCTCGTCGGCGCTGATGTGCAGGTAGAACTTCAGGATCGTCGTGCCCTCGTCCGCCAGCAGCCGCTCGAAAGCGCTGATGTGTTCGAAGCGCTTTTCCCAGACCGCCGGGGGCGCAAGGTTGTGGACCCGCACGACCAGCACATCCTCGTACTGGCTGCGGTTGAAGATCACGATTTCACCCTTGCCCGGCGTGTGCTGATGGATGCGCCAGAGGTAATCGTGCGCCAGGTCTTCGGGCGTTGGCACCTTGAAGCTGGCGACCTTGACGCCCTGCGGATTCACACCGTCAAAGACGCGCCGGATGACGCCATCCTTCCCGCCGGTGTCCATCGCCTGCAGTACGATGAGCAATGAGTGTTTCCCCTCGGCATACAGCAGCTCCTGGAGCGTTTCCAGCCGGCGGCTGAGCTTGCGCACCGCCTTCAAGCCCTTCGACTTGCTGCCGTCAAAGGCAGATTTATCGTCGGGGTCCCAGTCCTGGAGATCAATCCGTGTTCCCGGTCGTACGCGATAGCAATCCATAGGTGCTTCCATTGTGGGTCAGTCTCCTTTGAAAAATGGCCCCGAATGAACACGAATTTCACGAATCAAAAATTGAAATTCCTGGTCCCCCAGGGCTGCTACGTCCCCAAACAGTGCGCTTCAGCGCGGTGGGCTCCTGTCAGGCTGAGGATTCCATCCCCAGCCGAACCTCACATTTTCATCCTTGAATGAAGCGAATTACTTACGTTCTTACGTTCACACCTTCGCACGTGGGCACCTTCGCACGTTCTTCACGTTCAGGGAATGCCGGCGAGTCCAGCGCGGCGAGCAACGTCCGCGCCAGCGCTTCCACATCCAGGCGCCCGCCGGAGCGGGGAAGGGGCGCGGCGAATTCCTCCGGCAGCGCTCCCTTCAAAGCGGCGATGCGCGTGCGGATGCGCTTTTGCATGGGCACGACGATCCGCCCGTCTCGCAACACCGCCAGCAGGAGCTCCAGGGCCTTGTTGACCTCTTCCGTCTGCGCGTAGAGCTCGGCGATCTCCACGAAAATGTGCAGCAAGGTACCGATCCATTTTGTCGAGAGCGCCAGTTGCAAGGCTTGCTGGAAGTGTTGCCGCGCCTCGTCATAGCGCCCGCGGGCGACAGCGACGGCCCCCAGGCCGCGGTAGGCCGTAGCGATCGCGCCGGGGGTGATCAGCTTTAGCCGTAATCTGAGCGCTTCCTGGAAGGCAGTTTCCGCCTCGGCGTAACGCCCCTGCGCGTGCAGACAAAAGCCCAGGCACTCGCAGGCGTCGGCGATGCCTGCCGGATTGCCGGTGCCGCCAAACAGGGGCAGCGCCTCCCGGTAGGACTGCTCAGCTTCAGTCAGCCGCTCCAGGACCTCGAGGGCATACCCCCGGTAAATCAACACGACCCCCTTGCCTTCCTGGTTGGCGTTTTGCTCATGGATCTCAAAAGCTTCTGCGAGCAATTGCAGCCCGCGTTCCGGTTCACCCAGCTCGATGAGGACCAGACCGAGGCTGTGCAGTATGTTGGCGAGCTGGCGTAAATCGTCGGTATCGCGTTGGATGGCCAGGGCCTGTTCCCAGTAGCGGCGCGCCAGCGGATACTCCGAGGCGATCACAGCCAACGAGGCGAGGTTGTTCAGGGCCAATGCCATCGCGGAAAGCGAGCCGTAGTCGCGGGCCAGCTCCAGGCTGCGGAGGTAGAAATCCCGCGCCAGTTCATCCTGCCCCATCATCCTTTCCACATTGCCGCGCAGGCGAATGGTGTGCATCCCCAACCACCACTCTCCCATCGCCGTAGAGAGCGCGAGGCTGTCGTTCAGATATTGTCGCGCGGTTTGATATTCCCCCAGGATCAGGGTAACCCGTCCCAGGTAATGCAGGGCGTCGCGCTGACCGATCACGAAGCCACTTGCCGTGGCTAACTCGTGCGCCTGCTGGAAAAATGACCGCGCGAGGTGGAATTGCCCCCGGTTGAAGCCGACCTGGCCCAGCCCCAGGTACGTCTGCGCCTGTTCCTGACGCGCCTTATACTTGAGATAGGACTCGAGCGCCTCGTCCAGCCGTTGTTGCGCCTGATCGTTTTGCGCCATGGACGCGGCGAGCCGGCCCTCGGCCAGCAGACAATCCGCCAGCGCCAGTTCAGCCAGCGCTTCTGGCAGGGGGGTCCGGCTGATCTGCTGACGCAGAGTGTTAGCCGAGCTCGCAAACAGAGCGGCGCCTTCCTGCCAGAGCCCGCGGATGAAATAGAAGCTGAACCATGCGGGCAGCGCCGCCCTCAAGCCGGTGTAATTCCCGTGCTCCACGGCCCATGTCCAGGCCGCGCGGATGTCGTCCAGATGCTCTGCTAACGCTGTGAGCGCCGCGCGTTGTTGTGCGCCCAGCAGCATCGCACCTTGCTCGCGCAGGTAGTCCAGGAAATACGCGCTGTGCCGGGCCTCGAGGGTTTCCTTCAATCCTGGAGCCAGCCGCAGCTGCTCGGCGGCGAAGTGACGGAGGAGCGAGTGCAGCTTGTACATCTGCGGCTGTATGGGCATCACCATGGACTTACGGACGAGGGCCTGCAAGGAGGCGGGGGCGGCGTCGGCGACGACCTGGGCCGCCGTCTCCGAGAAGGGCCCCTGGAACACGGCGCAGCGCGTGAAGGCGCCCTGTTTCTCGGCGTCGAGTTGCTGCCAGGTGAACTCGAACACGGCGCGCAGATTGTGATGGCGTGGCGCAATCTCACGGCGGGTGGCCTTGAGGAATTCCAGCCCTTGAGCCATTTTCTGCGCGATTTCATGGCAGGAGAAGGCCGAAACGGCCGTGGCAGCCAATTCCAATCCCAACGGCAACCCTTCCGTCAATTCGCAGATGGAGATGAGCGCCTCACGGGTGGCTTCGGTCACGGTGAACAGCGGATCGGTATGAAGTGCGGAAAGGAAGAAGAATTGCACCGCGTCGAACATCTCGAAAGCGGCCACTTCCTGGGGGACGTCATGGTGGGGATACTGGAGGCCCCCCAACGGATAGAGGTGTTCGCAGCGTAAATTGAGCGGCTCACGTGAGGTCGCCAGCAATTTGACTCGAGGCGCCTGCACCAGGATTTCCGTGAGGAAGGCCGTATCGGGCAACAGGGAATCGTAGTTATCGAGCACCAGGAGCGCCGCTCGTCGGCGCAGCTGGTTCAACACGTGGGTGTGAGGGTCCATGCGCCCGGTCATCGGCAATTGCAAGGCTTGCTCCATCGTCGAGGGCAGCAACGCCGTGGAGGGCAGCGCCTCACACGAGACGAAGAAGACTCCTTGCGGGAATTCGCCGGCGATTTCTGCCGCCAGCTGCAGCGCCAGGCGGGTCTTGCCGATGCCGCCGGGGCCAGTGAGGGTGAGCAGGCGAGTTTCCGGCGCGCCCAGGATTTCCTTCAGCGTCTCCAGCTCCTGCGTGCGTCCCACGAACGTGTGCGGCTGTACGCGCAGGTTGTTCGGGTAATAGGAGAGGGAGCGCAGGGGAGGGAAACTTTCGTTGTGCAGCGCGGGATGGCGCAACTGATAGAGTTGGGTCGGCGGCGCCAGATTGCTCAGCAGGTGCATGCCCAGCGGCTTGAGCGTGGCTTCTGGCGGCAGAGATGTGGCCGCCAGATATTCGGAGGTCAGCAAAATCTGGCCGCCCCATGCCGTGCGGGCGATGGCGTGCGTGCGGGTCAATTCGGCGCCGAAGAGACGCTGCCCCAGGCGCTCATACGCCCCCACATGGAGGGCGATCCCGAAGGGCGCCAGGTCTACCTGCAGGGATTGCAAGACCAGGGCGCAGGGAAGCTCCTCGCCCGGATTGAACAGCCCACAAAGCGTCGTCGGCGTGCGATCGAAGGCGGTCGCGCCGTATTCCGACATCAGCGCTTCGAGTGAAGCTGCGTGGGCTGCCAGTTCCTTCTTAGCGGCGGCGAGGCAGAGAAAAACGGGCATGAAGTTTCCTCCCTGGGCTCACAGCGCCAGTATAAGTCCGCCGCCAGGAAAAGTCAAAGGTCAAAAATGCCAGGGGACCTTGTCACCCCCTCCCCTGACGTGAGAAGCACGTGCGCCGGCATGCCGGCTCAAAAGAGGCTCGTCCAATCTGTGCTGGTACACGTCGAACAGACCAGAATGACGAAAAGGATCATCAAAATCACCCCGCAGCCGATGCCGCTGCACGAAAGTCCGCGCCCAAAACCGAAGCGCTCTTGCAGCCAATCGAAAATCGCATTCAAAAAGGCCAGCCGGAGCAGCCCTCCCAAACACCCGGGTCGTTCTTCCATGGTTTTCTCCTCTGAAAAATGGTATGGGCCGGTGCATCATCGAGTTCTACGTGCAACGGCTCACTGGTTTGTGTGTGCGCCGTATTCTATACGCGCTGTGGCGCTTCCGGTTGCGTCATGACCTGTGGTTGTTACACACCGGCGCGAGGGGTCTCTCGCGCCGGAACGGGGCTGTCGTCGGCTAAGCGTCTTCAGTGGGTGACGGCGTTTACGTCGGCCCACGTCTCCGCGGCGACTTTAACGACGCCCTCGCGGGTGAGGGCGCCATCATACTCGGTCGCGCCGCCGCTGGCGGTCCACCCGCTGAGCACCAGCGGCCAGCGCGGGTGCGCCGCGGCAATCCATACGCCATTGTAGCGTCGGGCAAAGTGCAGGTGTGAGGCGTCCGAATATCCTCCCTCGCAGGAAGGGTGCCCTATCGGGTCGCCGACGGCAAGCTCCGCCCCTACCGGCGCGCGCCCCTCGCTGCCCATGTGCATGTACAGCAGGGTCCAGCCGGTGCCGATGAAGCCATCCGCGTCGAGATCCTGAAATACCATTCCTTGATCGCTGAAGATGACGGGACCCGCCGCGGCGGCCGTGACCCATTGCTGGCTCATCATGCAGCCCAGGTATTGCTCGCCGGTGACGAAATCCAACGCCGCCCACGAGCTGCCGGAATCCCAGCCGCCGTGCGGACCGCCGGTGAGATACCAGGTCTCCTGCTCGGGCCATGGCAGGACCAGGGTTGGCGCCTGGAGCGTGGCCGGCAACAGCGGCTCCACCGCGTAGGCAAAGGGGTTTCCCCAGAGCCGTCGGTAAGTGGCGCTGAAGGTGTCCAGCCGCTGCAAGAAGGTCCCGTAGTCCGCAGCGCCCAGCGCCAGGAAGCGCTGCACGGCCGCCGTGCCCGCGTTCACATTCAGGGCAATTTCCACGTAGGAGCCATCGCCGAGGGGATACGTCCACGTCCGTTCCTCCAGCCAGCCGTAAAAGCCGGCGTTGAGGAGGTCCGCCGCCCAGGCCAGCTGCCGCCCCAACCCATCCCATCCCTGGACCTCATAGCCCAGGGGATACAGCAAGGCCGCCTCTGAGGGCTGAGGATTGGAGAGCCAGCCGCTTTCCATCTCCATGAGAGTGAGCAACACTCGCGGCCCGACGCTGTAGCGCAGCGCCGTCAGCTCGACCAGCTCCGCCGCGGTGCAGGAGCTGAACTCAAAGGACTCCACGGTGTGGGCGAAAGGGCCGGGAAAAGCTGCTGTGGCCTGGGCCACGTCGAAATCTGCCAACGCCGGCCCGTACACCAGCTCACTATCGGGGATTAGCAACGTCGTCGGCCCCTGGTGCTCTGCCTCAAGGGACAGCTTCAGCGTCTGGCCTACAGCGAGCGCGTCGGCGTCGCTCAAGCCGTTGATGCGCATGAGCAGTTCCACGGACATGCCCGTCGCTGCCGCGATCCCCGTCAGGGTGTCGTTGGGGCGTACCTGGTAAGTGCGGGTGAGGGTCTCCGGGCGTTGCCGGGTCGGCGTGGGCGGCGCCGGGGGGACGTTGAGGACGGGCGCAGCGGCTCTTTCGGCCGGCGCTTCTTGTCCCTGGGGCTGGCCGATGAAGCTTTCTGGATCCGCCAGCACCGTCGCTGCCGGGACACCGTCGGCTCGCTTCGCCGGGGTGCAGGCGGCCATCAGGACGATCACCGCCAGCAGCAGGGCGCCCAGGCGCTGCCATCGCCATGGGCTTCCGGTTGTAGACCGGGCGCTTTGCCTGTCCATCAGCGCTGAATGACCTCCAGCCCTCCCATCCAGGGACGAAGCGCTTCCGGCACGCTGAGGCTGCCGTCCGCCTGTTGATAGGTCTCCATGAGGGCGATCATGACGCGCGGCAACGCCAGTCCTGAGCCGTTGAGGGTGTGGACATAGCGCGGTTTGGCGCCTGGTTCGGGGCGGTAGCGGATGTTGGCCCGGCGCGCCTGGAAATCGGTCACGTTGCTGCAGGAGCTCACTTCCAGCCACTCGTTCTGCCCCGGCGCCCACACCTCCAGGTCGTAGGTCTTGGTGGAGCCGAAGCCCAGATCGCCCGTGCAGAGTTCCACCACGCGATAGGGCAGCTCGAGCGCCTCAAGCAGCCCCGCCGCATGGGCGAGCAGCTGCTCCAGCGCCACGGGGCTTTCTTCCGGCGTGGTGAATTTGTACAGCTCCACTTTGTCGAATTGATGGCCGCGCTTGATGCCGCGCACGTCCCGCCCGGCGCTCATCTTCTCGCGGCGGAAGCAGGGGGTGTAGGCCACGTAGCTCAAGGGCAGGCGTTCCACGTCGAGGATCTCATCGCGGTGCAGATTGGTGAGCGCCACCTCAGCGGTCGGCAGCAGCCAGAGGTCATCTTCGACATCGTGGTAGAGGTTGTCGGCGAATTTGGGCAGCTGTCCCGCGCCCACGAGCATCTCGCGGCGGACGACAAAGGGCAGGTACCACTCGGTGTAGCCGTTGAGGCGCGTGTGGACGTCCAGCATCCAGAAGATCAGCGCGCGCTGCAGCCGTGCGCCGGCGCCCTTGAGGACGTAGAAGCGGCTACCGGCGAGCTGCACGCCGCGCTCGAAATCGAGGATGCCCAGTTCGGGGCCCAGGTCCCAGTGCGCCAGCGGCGCGAAGCCGGCGGCGGTGAAATCGCGGGGCGTACCCCAGGTGCGCACGACCTGATTGTGACTTTCATCCGGCCCGACCGGCACGGAGGCATCGGGGATGTTGGGCAGCCACAGCAATTTTTCGTGGAATGCGGTCTCGATTTCCCGCAGGTCCTGCTCCAGCGCCGTGATGCGGTCGCCCACTTCACGCATCTCCGCGATGCGCGCCTGTCGCGCTGCCGAATCCTTCGTCTGGCCGATTTCCCTGGAGACACGATTGCGCTCGGCGCGCAAGGTCTCGACTTCTTGCAAGGCCTCGCGTCGGCGTTCGTCCAACCGCAGGATCTCATCTACGAGTTCGGGGGCGTCGTTGCGTTGCCGCAAGGCCTCACGTACGCGCTCAGGCTCATGGCGAAGCGGCTCCAGGTCTAGCATGGTCCCTCCTCAGCGAATTACTTACGTTCCCACGTTTTCACGTTCCCACGTCGTGCGCGATCACGAAAAGATTATGCCACTAAACGGAGCTTTGTCCAGCACTAGCGGGATTGATCGTATTGACAGGTCTAAAAGCGATGTTATACTCATACAAAGATAAGGCATACCTTACAATTTTTCCGTGAGCCATAGGGGCGTAGGATGTTCACAGCGACAGTCACCAGCGAAGACTATCTCGGCGCGATCTATCGCCTGCGCGAGGCGCCAGAGACGCCTCTGCCGCTCTCGCACTTGCAAGAGCACTTCAACTTCACGCGCGTTTCCGTGCATGAGATGGCGCTGAAGCTGGCGCAGCGCAGGTGGGTCATCTATTATCCGTACCAGGGCGTGACGCTCACGGCGGAGGGGGAGCGCATTGCTGCCGCGCTGGTGCGCCGTCATCGGCTGTGGGAACGTTTTCTCACCGACATGCTCGATCTGCCATGGGATGAAGCGCACGCGATCGCGGGGCGGCTGGAACATGCCGCGCCGGAAGCCGTCACCGAGAAGCTGGCCAGGCTGCTCGGCGAGCCGACGTCCTGCCCGCATGGCGGTCCGATCCCCCCAGCGCTCCCCGCCCAGCCGGGCGTGACCCTGAGCGCCGTCGAGCCCGGCAGCACGGTTATCATCGTGCGCATTTTCCCTGAGGTGCCGGAGGTGCTGCACCAGCTTGCAATGCTGGGGATTGGCTTGCACACGGCGGTGCAGGTGCGGCAGCAGACGCCGGAAGCGATCGGGATCGCCCTGTCCGATGGCCGCGAGGTAACCTTGCCCGCTGCTGTCAGCGCCACCATCTGGGTGACGCCTGCGTGATAGCGCTTTTGCCGACATCCAAAATCTGCAACCAACGAGGTGACATTTGACGCCCTTATCCGAACTTCAACCAGGTCAGGCCGGCATCATCCGCGCGCTGCAGGGCGGACATAGCTTGGTATCGCGGCTGGCGGCGCTGGGATTCACGCCCGGCGCGCCGGTGACGATGGTGCGCAACCCCGGTCACGGCCCGCTCATCGTCTCCGTGCGTGGGACGCGGGTGGCATTGGGGCGCGGCGAAGCGGCGCAGGTTTTGCTTCTTAAGCAGGAGGCGCCCCATGACGGTGCAACCCCGAACTGAGCTTCCTCCAGAGCTCACCTGCATGGCGCCGGTGGTCATCGCCCTCGCCGGGCAGCCCAACGTGGGTAAATCCACGATCTTCAACATGCTCACGGGGCTGAATCAGCACGTGGGTAACTGGCCCGGCAAGACCGTGGAGCGCAAATCCGGGCTTTGCTCGCAGGGGGACAGCGCATTTACCCTGATTGACCTGCCGGGGACGTACAGCCTCACCGCGAATTCGGAAGAGGAACGGATAGCCCGTGATTTCATCGTCCGCGAGCGCCCCGACGTGGTGATCGCCGTGGTGGACGCTGCTATCCTGGAGCGGAGCCTCTACTTGCTGACGGAGTTGCTGTTGTTGCCCGCGCCGGTGATCCTCGCGCTCAATATGCTTGACGTTGCGGAGCAAGAGGGCATTCACGTCGAACCGGCGGTGTTGGAGGCCGCGCTCGGCATTCCCGTCGTGCCGATGTCCGCCGCGCGGGGGATGGGCTTCACGGAGCTGCTGGAGACGGTGCGGAAATTGCTTGCCGGCGAGATCCCCTACCACCCCCAGCGACCTACCATCCGCAAAGAGCATGAGCTGGTCCTTGGCCAGCTGCTCACCCTCATCGAACCGCATGTGCCGCAGCCCTATCCGGCGGATTGGGTGGCGCTGAAGCTGTTGGAAGGCGATGACGAAATCACCGCGTTGATGCAGGCGCAGCTGCCGCCGGAGCTGTGGACGCAGGTGCATGCGTTATTGCACCAACACGAGGACGCGATTCTCGATATCGCCGGCGCGCGCTATGAATGGATCGAGCGCATGGTGCGAGCGGCGGTCGTGCGCCCGCGCCTCGGACAGATGGGCCTCACGGCGCGCCTGGATACTGTCTTCACCCATCCGCTCTGGGGCACGCTGGTGTTGCTGGGCGTCCTGGGCGGCGTCTTTGGGGTCACGTATGCGCTGGGCAGCCCCTTGCAGGAAGCGCTGAGCGCGTTGATCGAGGCGCTGGCGGAGGGAATTCGGCAGGCGCTTGCCGGTGCGCCGCCGTGGCTCGGCGCCCTCCTCGCCGATGGCGTGATGGGCGGCGCGGGGATGGTAATCACCTTCTTGCCGATCCTGCTCATCTTCTTCACCGCGCTGGCGCTGCTGGAGGACACCGGTTACATGGCGCGGATTGCTTACCTGGCAGATCGGGTGATGCACGCCATCGGCCTGCATGGCAAGAGCTTTGTGCCGCTGCTCCTGGGCTTTGGCTGCAATGTCCCGGCGGTGTTGGGGAGCCGCATCATCGAGACGCGCCGCGCGCGTTTGCTCACCTTGCTCCTGGCGCCGCTCATTCCCTGCACGGCGCGGATGGCGGTGGTTGCCGTCCTCGCGCCCGTCTTCTTTGACGGGGCGGCGGTGTGGGTTTCCTGGGGATTGGTCGCCCTCAATGTGCTGGCGGTGTTCGCCATGGGGCTGTTGCTGCATCGCGTCATCCTGCGCGGGGAACAGGTGGCCTTTATCATGGAACTGCCCCTCTATCACCTGCCCAATGCCCGCACCGTGGCCTTATACGTCTGGAATAACCTCGTCGCCTTTCTGCGGAAGGCAGGGACCGTCATCCTGGGCGTCTCCGTCGGCGTGTGGGCGCTTTCCTACTTTCCGCATGGTGAGGTGACGGGGAGTTATCTGGCGACGGCAGGACAGTGGTTGGAACCGCTGGGACGGTTGTTGGGCGTCCCCTGGCAGATGATGGCCGCCCTGCTCACCAGTTTCGTGGCCAAGGAAAACACGATTGCGACGCTGAGCATTCTCTACGGCGATTTTCAGACGATCTTACCTCAGGTGATGTCGCCCGCGGCGGCGTTGGGTTATCTTGTGACGCAGATGCTCTTCATCCCGTGCGTGGCGACCGTCGTCGTCATGCAACAGGAGGCGGGCACGCGCTGGATGGCGCTGGGGTTGGGGCTGCTGTTGGTGCTCTCGTTGGGCGGGGGAATCGCGGTGTATCACCTCGCCGCCCTGGCTTGGGGACTCTGAAGATCGGAGCTATTGAGGCTGGCCATGCTTTGGAAAATCTTGCGTGAACTGGCGATCGGACAAGGGGTGCAAAGCCTGGAAGCGCTGGCTCGCGCCCTCGACATCACGCCGGCTCTGGCGCAGCAGATGACGCAGGAACTGGCGCGCCTCGGCTATCTGAGCGAGGTCGCGCCATGCGCCTCCGGCTGCGAGGGCTGCGCGCTGCAATCCGCCTGCGGCCCGGGGAGCGCCGGCCCGCGGCTGTGGAGCGTCACCCCCAAGGGCTATCAAGCCCTGGCGCAGCGAGATGGCAGTTTTGCCAGGTCGCCCACAGAGGGTCTACCGGCGGCTTGATAAACTTTCACAATTCAATGGGGTAATAACGCCGCGCCCAGATGTACTCACGATTTGTTCCCATAATGAATTAATACAAATTCTTGACTGTAATCGTTTAGCCACTGGCTTCCCCCCACGCAAAGTGCGGGGGGAAGGGGACTTTTTTTGTGGGGTTTTGCAGGCGGGCGCAGCCCGCCTGCAAAACCCCTTATTTTTCTCCCCCCTTCCACCGGCTGGGGAAGGGGGGCCGGGGGATAGGGGAAAATCCCGTTTATTACCGGATTGTTTTTTAAACTTCATAAGGCCGAGAAAAATTCTAAAAAAACAACACGCCCCCCATCGAAGGATCGGGGGCGTGTTTGTGCAACAGGGGGTCGGTTTAGTAATCCATCCCCATGCCGCCGCCGCCGCCAGCGGGCATGGGCTTCTCAGGCTCGGGAATGTCGGTGATCAACGCCTCGGTGCTCAGCACCATCGCCGCGACAGAGGCCGCGTTGAGCAGGGCGCCCTTGGTCACCTTGGCGGGATCAATGATGCCGGCCTTGAGCATGTCGCGGAACTCGCCGCTCATCACGTCGTAGCCGATGAGCTTGCTGTCGGCTTCCGCCTGCTTGCGGCGGACATCGGCGAGAATGACGGCGCCGTCCATGCCGGCGTTCTCGGCGATCTTGCGGAGCGGCATTTCCAGCGCCTTGCGCAGGATCAGCACCCCGGTCTGCTCGTCGCCGTATTCCATCTTCAGATCATCCAGCACGTGCATGGCATTGATCAGCGCCACACCGCCGCCGGGGACGATGCCTTCCTCAACCGCGGCGCGGGTCGCGCTCAGCGCATCCTCGACGCGGTGTTTCTTTTCCTTCAGTTCGGTCTCGGTCGCGGCGCCCACACGGATGATTGCCACGCCGCCGGCCAGCTTCGCCAGCCGTTCTTGCAGCTTCTCGCGGTCATAATCGGAGGTGGAGTGCTCCATCTCGATCTTGATCTGTTCCACGCGCCCGCGAATCTGCAGCTCGTCGCCGCGTCCGCCCACGATGGTGGTGTCGTCCTTGGTGGCGATGACCTTGTCAGCGCGTCCCAGATCGCTCAACATCGTGCTGTCGAGCTTGCGACCCTCTTCCTCGGTGATGACGCGCCCACCGGTGAGCACCGCGATGTCCTGCAGCATGGCCTTGCGCCGATCGCCGAAGCCAGGGGCCTTGATCGCCAGCGCGTTCAGCAGGCCGCGCAGCTTGTTCACCACCAGGGTGGCCAGCGCCTCGCCGTCCACGTCCTCGGCGATGATCACGAGATTGCGGATGCCCTTCTGCACCAGCTTCTCGAGAATCGGCACCAGATCCTGAGCGGCGGAGATTTTCTTATCATGGATGAGGATATAAGCATCCTCGATGACGGCTTCCATCGTCTCCGGGCTGGTGATGAAGTAGGGGCTGATGTACCCCCGGTCGAACTGCATGCCCTCGACGTACTCGGTCTCGAACGCCAGACCCTTCGATTCCTCGACGGTGATGACGCCGTCCTTGCCGACCTTGTCCATCACTTCGGCGAGGAGCTGGCCGATCTCACGATCCTGCGCGGAGATGGCGGCGACGTTGGCGATGTCTTCCTTGGTCACGACCTCAACGGCCTGTTCCTTGATGGCGTCGGCCACGCGCTCGGCCGCAGCCAGCAGCCCCCGCTTGAGCAGCATGGGATTGGCGCCGGCGGCCACATTCTTCATCCCTTCCTCGATCAACACGTGCGCCAACAGCGTGGCCGTGGTGGTCCCATCGCCCGCGATGTCGTTCGTCTTGGTGGCGGCTTCCTTGAGCAGCTGCGCGCCCATGTTCTCGAAGCTGTCTTTCAGCTCAATTTCCTTGGCGACGGTCACGCCATCATGCGTGATGGTGGGGGCGCCCCACTTCTTGTCAAGCGCCACATTGCGGCCCTTGGGACCGAGCGTGGTGACGACGGCTTCTGCCAGAGTGTCCATACCGCGTTTGAGCGAAGCGCGCGCCTCGCTGCCGAAAACCAATTGCTTAGCCATAGTTTCTTTCTCCTTGTCGTTGGGATTGCGCAACGATGCGACTAGTCTTCCAGCACGCCCAGCAGGTCATCCTCGCGGAGGATGAGCAGTTTCTGGCCCTCGCGGGTCTTGAATTGCGTGCCGCCGTACTTGGCGTAGATGACGATGTCGCCCGGCTGCACGCCGATGATGTTGCCGTCATCGTCCTTGACCTCGATGTCGGGGCCTACTGCCAGCACTTTGCCCTGTTGGGGCTTTTCCTTGGCCGTGTCGGGCAACACGAGCTGGCCGCCGGCGAAGGTCATCTCATCCTCTTCGATCGGCTCAACAACGACACGATCACCCAGGGGTCGAATCTTAACCATATTCACTTACCTCCATCTTTGTTTGATGTTGTACTTCCAGGGCCATTTGTTAGCACTCTATGAGTTTGAGTGCTAAATTCGGAGGGTATCTTACCACGGCTTAGAATTTTGTCAAGCGCTCTCGAGGGGAGTAGGGCTTATCAATGCTTTGACTAGAACCGCACGAAGGGTGTAAAATGGTAAGAAACAGTCATTGGAGGTGTGCCGATGGGAGTTTCAACCATTACCACGATCAATCTGCTAGCGAAATTGCAGGAA